>Ga0068869_100000525_pt1 | contig 21345 bp, 16 predicted proteins | sample KBSMisM52_FD_64676 | JGI IMG/M metagenome (GOLD analysis project Ga0068869, IMG submission 64676) | Miscanthus rhizosphere microbial communities from Kellogg Biological Station, Michigan, USA - KBS Miscanthus M5-2 | ecosystem: Host-associated > Plants > Roots > Rhizosphere > Soil ... | reverse complement strand
CGCGCCCTGGCAGCCATCGGCCAGCACCGGCACACCCTTGGCATGGGCGCGCGCGACAATGTCCTTCAATGGCGTGATGGTGCCCAGCACATTGGACATGTGGGTGACCGCGACAAGCCTTGTCTTGGGCGTGATGGCGGCATCCAAGGCCTCGATGTCGAGCGAGCCGTCGTCGCGCACATCGACCCAGCGCAGCACGGCGCCGGCGCGCTCGCGCAGGAAATGCCAGGGCACGATATTGGAATGATGCTCCATCACCGTCAGCACGATCTCGTCGCCCGGCTGAAAGCGCGGCGCCAGATAGCTGTAAGAGACAAGATTGATCGCTTCGGTGCCGCCCTTGGTGAAGACGATCTCATCCTCGCGCGCGGCATGGAGGAATTTCTGCACCGTACGTCGGGCAGCCTCATAGCGGTCGGTGGCGGCGGCGGAAAGGAAATGCACCCCGCGATGGACATTGGCGTACTCGCTTTGGGCGAAATCGCGCATGGTATCCAGCACAATACGCGGCTTCTGGGCGCTGGCGCCGGAGTCCAGATAGACCAGCGGCTTGCCATAGACCTTGCGCGCCAGGATCTCAAAGTCGGAGCGGGCGCGTTCGGCGTCGAAGGGAAGCGCGATTTTCGTCTGCGCTGTCATGCGATCACCTTCAGCGCCGTCAAGAGCTCGGTGCGCACCAATTCGCGTTGGTCGATGTTGGCGATTTCCGCAATGGCGTCTTCCAGGAATGCCTGCAGCAGCAAGCCGCGCGCCTGGCTTTCCGGAATGCCCCGGGCACGCAGATAGAACAGCGACTCCGCGTCCAGGTCGCCCACCGCCGCGCCATGGGCGCATTTCACGTCATCGGCGAAGATTTCCAGCTCCGGCTTCAAGTCGGCTTCGGACTGGTCGCCCAACAACAGCGCCTTGGCGGTCTGGCTGGAATCGCTGCCGTCGGCGCCCTTGGCCACCGTCACCTTGCCCTGATAAATGGCGCGCGCATGGCCCGCCGCGACATGCTTGAACAATTGTGTGCTGTTGGTGTTGCCATGGCGATGGATCACATGGGTGGTGACATCGCTGTGCCGCTTGCCGTCCAGCACCGCCACGCCGGAGAGATGCGCCTCCGCGCCCTCGCCTTCCAGGGCGATCTCCAACTCCATGCGCGCGAGCTTGCTGCCGAACCCTGCAAAATGGCCGCGATACTTGCCGCCCTTGGCGATATGCAGTGAGACCTCTTCCACCAATATGGCGTCGGCGGCGTTGGGCGATATGCGCACATGCTCCAAGCTGGAATATGCGCCCAGCACAATCTCAAACCCGACATTGCGGAAATCCACCGGACCCACGCCTTCGACCAAGGTCAGCGCGGCGCCCTCTTCCAGCACCAGAAGGGCGCGCACATGGCCGGCGCCGGTGAAATCCAGCTTCAAGGGCGCCGCGATGGCCGAATTCTTGGGAACGCGAAATGCCACGCCGCCGGCCGATAAAGCCAAGGACGCGGCACTCATCACATTCTGGGTCGGGCGCGCGATATGGGCCATCACCCAGGCCGGCGGATGGGGCTGGGCGAGATCGAACATCTCCACACCGGCCGGCAGGTTGCCTACCAGCCATTCCGCCATCACGGCGCCAAGCCCCCTTTCGCCCAGCGCCGCTTTCAGGTCGGAATATTTCCATTCCTCGATGCGGCGGTGCGGCACGCCATGGGAATGCACCACGGCGGCGGCCTGCGCTTTGCGATCCAGGTTCAAGGCCAGCGTCATGCCGGCTCCTTCACGATATGCTCATAGCCCTTGGCTTCCAGCTCCAGCGCCAATTCCTTGCCGCCTTCCGCCACGATCCGGCCATTCGCCAGCACGTGGATGCGGTCGGGCACGATGTAATCCAGCAGGCGCTGGTAATGGGTGATCACCAACATGGCGCGCGCAGGACTGCGCAAGGCATTGACGCCTTCCGCCACCAGTCGCAGCGCATCGATATCCAAGCCGGAGTCGGTTTCATCCAGGATTGCCAGCTTGGGTTCGAAAATCGCCATCTGGAGAATCTCCAGCCGCTTTTTCTCGCCGCCGGAAAAGCCCACATTCAAGGCACGCTTGAGCATCTCTTCCGACACGTTCAAACTCTTGGCCTTGGCGCGCACCAGCTTCAGCACGCCCACGGCGTCCAAGTCGGATTCGCCGCGCGCCCGGCGCTGCGAATTCAACGCAGTCTTGAGGAAGGTCATGGTGGTGACGCCGGGAATCTCCACAGGATATTGCATGGCCAAAAACACGCCCTTGGCGGCACGTTCTTCCGGCGGCAGCGCCGCAAGATTTTCGCCGTTATAAGTGACGCTGCCTTCGGTGATGTCATAGCCGTCACGGCCCGCCAGCACATACGACAAAGTGGATTTGCCTGAGCCGTTGGGGCCCATGATGGCATGCACTTCGCCGGGCTGGATCGAAAGGCTGAGACCCTTGAGGATCTCCTTGCCCTCGACGGCGACATGAAGGTTCTTGATCTCCAGCATGACTAACCCACCGAACCTTCCAAACTGATACCGACGAGCTTCTGCGCTTCCACCGCGAATTCCATCGGCAGCTGCTGCAGCACTTCCCTGCAGAAGCCATTGACGATCAAAGATACCGCCTCGTCCTGCGGAATGCCGCGCGCCAGGCAATAGAACAGCTGGTCCTCGGCAATCTTCGACGTGGTCGCTTCATGCTCGATGCGCGCGGTTTTGTTGCGGCTCTCGATATAAGGCACGGTGTGGGCGCCGCAGTCGCTGCCGATCAACAGCGAGTCGCACTGGGTGTAGTTGCGCGCATTCTTCGCCTTGCCATAAACACTCACCAGACCCCGATAGGTGTTTTGCGCCTTCCCCGCGCTGATGCCCTTGGAGATAATGCGCGAGCGGGTATTGGCGCCCAGATGAATCATCTTGGTGCCGGTATCGGCCTGCTGGTAATGATTGGCGATGGCGATGGAATAAAATTCGCCCACACTGTCGTCGCCGCGCAGGATGCAGCTCGGATATTTCCAGGTGATGGCGGAACCAGTCTCGACCTGGGTCCAGCTGATCTTGGATTTCTTTCCCCGGCAATCGCCGCGCTTGGTGACGAAATTGTAGATGCCGCCCAGCCCGTTCTCGTCGCCCGGATACCAGTTCTGCACCGTGGAATATTTGATCTCGGCATGGTCCAGCGCCACCAACTCCACCACCGCGGCGTGCAGCTGGTTCTCGTCGCGCTTGGGCGCGGTGCAGCCTTCCAGATAGCTGACGTAAGAACCCTCATCGGCGATGATCAAGGTCCGCTCGAACTGCCCTGTCTCGCTGGCGTTGATCCGGAAATAGGTGCTGAGCTCCATCGGGCAGCGCACGCCTTTTGGCACATAGACAAAGGTGCCGTCGGAGAACACCGCCGCATTCAAGGTGGCGAAGAAATTGTCGGTTACCGGCACTACCGTGCCGAGATACTTCTTCACCAGGTCGGGATAATCGCGGATCGCCTCGCTGATCGGGCAGAAGATCACCCCCGCCTCGTTGAGCTTCTCCTTGAAGGTGGTGGCGACCGAAACACTGTCGAACACCGCGTCCACCGCCACCCCGGCCAGCGCCATCTGCTCCTGCAGCGGGATGCCCAGCTTCTTGTAGGTCTCCAGCAGCTTGGGATCGACCTCGTCCAACGATTGTTTCAGCGGCGTGTTCTTGGGCGCCGCATAGTAATAGGCGCTCTGATAGTCGATCTTGGGGTAATGCACCCGCGCCCATTTGGGCTCGGTCATTGCCTGCCAGCGCCGAAACGCACCCAGACGCCATTCCAGCATCCAATCGGGCTCGCCCTTCTTGGCGGAGATGTAGCGCACCGTGTCTTCGTTCAGCCCCTTGGGCGCGCGCTCCATCTCGATGTCGGTGACGAAGCCGTATTTGTACTTGCCGCCCAGTTCGGCGACCTGTTCCTTGGTTTCGGCAGCGATACTCATGCGGCCTCGCTTTGATTCTTGGACGCCCTGGGCTTGTGGGGCGAGCGCTCGCGCAATTTCACCAGCGATGCCAAAGCGGCGGAAACGTCCTCATGGGTGGAGGACCAGCCGAAACTCGCACGCAAGGCGCAAGCGGCAAGCTCATCGTCCACGCCCATTGCCGCGAGAACATGGCTGACCGCGACCTTGCCCGACGAGCAGGTGGAACCCGAACTCATGCTCACGCCATCCAGATCCAGCCCGATCAGCGCGGTTTCGGCCGTCAGGCCGGGAATGGCGAAGCAGGACGTGCTGCACAGCCGGTCCTGTTTCATCCCAAAGATAACGGTCTCGGGAATGGCCTGTTTCAACGCCGATTCAAAGTGATCCCGGAGATAGGCGATGCGCTTGCGTTCGCCCTCGCCATCCGCCAGCGCGTGGGCAGCGGCGCCAAAGCCGGCAATGCCGGAAAGATTCTCGCAGCCGGCGCGCAGGCCCTTTTGCTGTCCGCCCCCTGCCATTTGCGGCTGGAGCGGCGCGCTCTCCCGCGCAAGCAGTGCCCCGGAACCCTGGGGACCGCCAATCTTGTGCGCCGACAGCACCATGTAATCGCACAAGGAGAATTCCAGCTTGATCTTGCCGGCGGCGGGAACCGCATCGACCAGCAGAAGCGCACCCGCCTCGCGTGCCAATGTCGACACCTCTGCGACAGGCTGCACCACACCGGTTTCATTGTTGGCGGCCATGACCGCCACCAGGGCGCGGCCCTTGCCTTCGCGCAGAGCCACGCGCAGGCCTTCCAAGTCGAGCACGCCATTTTCCGTCACACCCAGGCGCTGGACCCGCACCCAGGGAAAGCGCTCCGCCAGGCGATCCGCATGCGCCTGTACCGAGGCGTGCTCGATCGCCGAGACAAAGATACGCGTGATGCGCGTCTCGCCTTCCGCCAGCGAGCCTTCGACACTTCCGAACAGCGCCAGATTGTTGGCTTCGGTCGCGCCGCTGGTGAAAATCACCTGATCGGGTTTGGCGCCGGCCAGGCGCGCGATTTTTTCCCGCGCCTCTTCCATCACCGCGCGCGCGGTACGGCCCTTGCCATGGACCGAGGACGGATTGCCGCCCACCGCCAGCGCATGGGTTACCGCCGAAAGGGCCTCCGGGCGGAGCGGCGAAGTGGCATTGTGATCGAGATAATGCATGGTCTGCGTGCTCTGAATTACGCGGCCGCGGTTTCACTCTCCAGCGCGGCGTTGAGATCGTTGCAGGGCTTGGAACGGCCCAGCACACGGCGTTCCACCACGTCGGCCAACGAAACCGAAGACAGGAAGATGTGAATCTGCTGGCCCAGTTCTTCCCACAGGTCGTGAGTGACACAACGCGCGCCCGTCTTGGTGCAGCCCTTGGTGCTTCCGGTCTTGCAGCGGGTGGCGGCGATGGGTTCATCCACCGCAAGAATGATGTCCGCGATGCGCAACTCGCCGCTGGGCCGAGACAAGCGGTAGCCGCCACCGGGACCGCGTACGCTTGTGACCAGGCCACCCCGCCTCAGCTTGGCGAACAACTGCTCCAGATAGGACAACGAAATGTCCTGGCGGGCCGCGATATCGGCCAGCGCCACAGGGCGGGATTCTCCCGGGGCCTGGGTATCCCTGGCATTGCCGGCCAGGTCGGCCATTGCCATCACCGCATAACGTCCCTTGGTGCTCAGCCGCATGGCAGGTTCCCTTCTCTAAAGAGGCGTTTTTCCTTGCTTTTTGACCCCCCTCCCGGTGTAGAGAGAGCGCCAAGCCAGAAGGCACGCCTGATGGCCCGGGATATAGAGTTCCTGAGTAGATTGGTCAAGTATTCGCGGTCTTTTGGTGGGTCATTCTATAAGTATCTGAAATTTCAGAGTTTTTGATGGGATGACAGACCGTCAAAACCTGACTTTTTTGCTTGTGTAATGACCGTGTGGGGAGTTCATGCCTGATATCATTCTGCCCGGCTCGGCGGGGCGCATCGAAGCCCGGTACCAGAGGCAAAAGAATCCCGGCGCCCCCATGGCGCTGGTGTTGCATCCCCACCCCCAATTCGGCGGCACCATGAACAATCCGCTGGTGTACGACCTCTTCCATATGTTTCACGGCTTGGGCTGCACCACCGTGCGCTTCAACTTCCGGGGGGTAGGCCGCAGCCAAGGCAGCTTCGACAATGGCGCCGGCGAACTGTCCGATGCCGCCGCCGTGCTGGATTGGATGAACACGCTTTATCCCAATCCCTCGCATGTCTGGGTGTGCGGCATCAGCTTCGGCGCTTGGATCGGCATGCAGCTTTTGATGCGCCGGCCGGAAATCACCGGCTTTGTCTCCATCGCGCCGCCGGCCAGCATGTACGATTTCGCCTTCCTCGCACCCTGCCCGGCTTCCGGCTTGATCGTGCATGGCACGCGCGACAATGTGGTGCCCGAACCCGATGTGCAGAAGCTGGTCGACCGGCTGACGGCGCAGAAGGGCATCAAGATCACCTACAACAAGATCGACGGCGCCAATCACTTCTTCGACAAGCATGAGGGTGACGTGGTGGAGACGGTGAAGGATTATGTCTCCAACATGATGTCCAAACCAAGAGAAGGGCGATAGGTCTTCTCGCAGTCACCCGCTTTATGCGGGTGACCCAGTTAAACAAACGCCGTTAAGGCGCCTACGCCTTCCAGAACTTTCCGCCGCTCATAGGTTGCTTGACGCCCGTCGTTGTCGGCAGTGACAGCGGCAGACCGCGCTTAGACCGCATCGCCAGGTAGGCAAAGCCTTGCGCTTCCAGTGCGTCGCCGTCCCAACCGGCTTCTTCCGCGCTCAACACCGGCGCATTCACCCGCGCCGTCAGCATCGTCATAAGCGTCTTGTTGTGGCGTCCGCCCCCGCTGACGATCCAGGTCTCGGCGCCTTCGGGAAAATGCTCGCGGGCCCGCGCCAAGGACGCAGCGGTGAAGGCGGTCAGAGTCGCCGCGCCATCGGTGGGTGAAAGATCCTCGACCGCCTCCATGCCGAAATCCATCCGATCCAGGGATTTGGGCGGCACGCGCGCGAAAAAGCTATTGGCCAGCATGGTCGCCAACGACGCACCGTCCACCTTGCCGGTCGCAGCAAAGGCACCGTCCAAGTCGACCGGCCGGCCGCTGTGCCGCTGCATCCAGTCGTCGATCGGCGCATTGCCCGGGCCGGTATCGAAAGCCAATACAACATCGGCTTTGATGTATGTGACTTGCGCAACGCCGCCGATGTTCACCACCACGATGGGTTCCGGCCGGCCTGTCCGCCGCGCCAGCACCGCATGATAAAGCGGCATTAAAGGTGCGCCCTGGCCGCCCGCCTTGACATCGGCGCTGCGGAAATCATTGACCACATCGATGCCGGTGAGCCGCGCCAACAGCGCGCCGTCGCCGATCTGCCAGGTCCAGTGCCGCTCGGGCCGGTGGAGGATGGTCTGGCCGTGAAAGCCCAAAAGCGCCACCTGCGACGCCGCCAGCCCTGCCTTGCGCAGCAAGGCCCGCACCGCTTCGGCATGCGCCTCGGTCAGCAACTTTTCGGCCTCGCGGATGGATTGCGGCACGGGCGCGCCTTGCGCCACGGCGCGAGCCTCGTCCAGGGCCGCACGCAGGAGGGCCCGCGTCTCGGGCGGATAAGCCACGGTCAGGGCCGGACCGGGGCGCGACACCGCCTCACCATCCGTCTCCAGCAGCGCCGCATCCACGCCGTCCAGCGAGGTGCCGCTCATCAGGCCGATGACTTTCTGGATGCCGGTCATTGTGCTATTGCCCGCCTGTCGCTTTCCGAGTCTATACCATGCCTTCCGCGCCCCAGTTCCAGTCGGATTTCCTGCGCGCCTTTGTGGCGCGCGGGGCTTATTACGACTGTTCCGGTCCGGAGGAGTTGGACACGCTGTTCCGAAGCGAGCGCGTCACTGCCTATATCGGCTTCGACTGCACCGCCAAATCGATGCATATCGGCAATCTGGTGCAGTTGATGACCTTGCGCCGGCTGCAGCAAGCCGGCCATCGGCCCATCTTGCTGATGGGCGGGGGAACGACCAAGGCGGGGGATCCCTCCGGCAAGGATGAAACGCGGCTGATCCTGTCGCCGGAGCAGATCGAAGCGAATAAGCGCAGCATGTTGAGCGGCGTCCAGCACCTGCTCAAATTCGGCGACGGACCCTCCGACGCCATCATGGTGGACAATGCGGAATGGCTGGACAGGCTGGAATACATTCCGTTCTTGCGCGAAATCGGGCGGCATTTTTCGGTCAACCGCATGCTGACCATGGACAGCGTCAAGCTGAGGCTCGAACGCGAACAGCCCATGTCCTTCCTGGAATTCAACTATTCGATCATGCAGGCCTATGATTTTGTCGAACTTAACAAGCGGTATGGCTGCCGCCTGCAATCCTCCGGCTCAGATCAGTGGGGGAATGTGGTCTCGGGGCTGGAGTTGGGGCGCCGTCTGGGCACGCCACAGCTATTCGGTCTCACCACCCCCCTGATCACCACCTCGTCGGGCGCCAAAATGGGCAAAACCGCGGCGGGCGCGGTGTGGCTGAACAAAGAGATGCTCAGCGTCTATGATTATTGGCAGTTCTGGCGCAACACCGAGGATGGCGATGTCGGCCGCTTCCTGCGCCTGTTCACCGACATGTCCTTGGACGAAATCGCGCGGCTGGAAAAGCTGCAGGGCGCGGAGTTGAATGACGCCAAAAAGATATTGGCGACGGAAGCGACCGCGCTCTTGCATGGGCGCGCAGCAGCGGACGGCGCGGCGGAAACAGCGCGCAGAGCGTTTGAGGAAGGGGCTTCGGCGGAAGGACTGCCCACCATCAGCGCCAAATTGCCGGACGGTATCCTCAACCTTGCCGTGGCGGCGGGCCTGGTGTCATCCAATTCCGAAGCACGCAAACTCATCACCAACAATGGCCTGAAGCTCAATGATGCTGCGGTGAGCGACCCCAAGTTGATGGTCGATGTATCGGCATTGAACAGCGATGGCGTGTTGAAGTTGTCCAGCGGCAAAAAAAAACACGTCCTGGTACGGCCGGCCTAGCCGCCGTCACTGAATCGATGGCCGGGGCGCCGGCGCGGAAGCTTCCGGCTTGGGCGCCGCTTCAGGCTTTGGCGCTGCCGGTGGCGCGGGCGCATTGGTAGGCGCGTCCTTCCCGGTCGGAATATGGCCCTCGAAAATCCGCCGGAAGATGCCGGGCGCCAGCATGGATAGCGGATTGGCGCTGATCGTGGGCTGCTCCATATTGCCGGTGGCGGAATAGGTGGCGCTCAAAATGCCTTCGCCTTTCTTGGAGGCGATGATGTCTCCCAGCAGCGGAATATTGCTCAAGACCGAATTGACGCCGCAGGCCGGCACCAGCGACCCCTTGAGCGCCAATGTGCCGTGCGGCCGGTCGATATAGCCGTCGGAGGTGGCGCAAATGGCGGGACCCGCCGCGCGCGCATTGTTGACGCTGATGACATTGTTTTTCGAAGTGAAGGGAAAATTCCACTCATCCAAAGTGATGCCATCTCCCCCCATCAGATCGCCAAATCCCCTCAACGAACCTGCCGAGAACAGCCGGCTGATCAAGGGCTGGTTGATCAATTGGAAATTCCTGACCGTCATCACCCCGGTGAAATCGGCGGCCGCGTTGGGATTCGGCGGATCGCCTGCCTGCCCCGGAAGATTGATGGTGGCGGCCAAGTCGCCGCCCCGCATGCTTTCGAAGGCGAACATGCCCCGCGCCAAAAGCCCCGCATCCCTGGTGGTGAGGACGACCTTGCGCCCCGTGGGGGAGCCTTCCAGGTTCGCGGCAATCGGCGAGCTTTTGTCGGCCATGGTGACATTGCCGCTCATACTCAGCGCCGAGGGCCGGTTGCCATTACCCGCCAGATCGAGGTTGAACGGCATGATGGACACGCCATCGCGCATGGCCATCCGGTCCAGCTTGGCATTGATGTGAAATCGGCCCTGGGGCGTGTCGTCGGAAGGCTGGGATGCGGCCGCGGTGCCGCCCGGCTGCTCGTTCGAACCGGTGCGGCCGATCTTGGAGCCGTCCAGCGAGCGGCCGCGCAACAGGTAATCGTCGCCATAACTGCCCCGCGACAGCTGGAACGAGAGGTCATTCAGCGGTCCCATCCGCACGATCGGCAAGTTCAACACCGTCATTTCGCCATTGCGGTTGAAATCTGCCGTACCGCTGAGATTGAGTACCGGACCGGTCACCCGGATGGTTTCTTCCTGCACGATATTGCCGGGCGCGAAATTGATCCCGATCCGCCCCGCAGCCGCCTGACCCGGCGTCTTTTCCAGATTGACGATCGGCACCGAGAGGACCGCGGGCGTGAAGTCCACGGTGACGTCCGCATGCAGCAAGCTGCCGCGATGGCCGACAATATCGGCGTTGATCGGCACCGCGCCGCGGAGGATGCGGGTGAGCCCCAGATTGAGGGCCTGGCGTCCGCCCTCGGTCATGGTGCCCTTGACGGCAATGCGTGTGGTGATGGGATCCTTGGTCTTGAAGTCCTCGATCCAATCCACGTTCAGGCGCGCATCGGCCAGATTCACTTGTCCGGTCTGGCGCAAGCGGTCATTGTCGATGTCGAAGGTGACATTGCCGTCGGTGAGGCGGGTTTTGCCGCCCAGCGTGACGGCGAATTCGCTGACCGCCGCCTTGACCGAAATGCCCACATCGTCCACCGGCAGATCCGCCAGCATCGGCACCGTGAACATCAAATCGGCGGCGGCCCGGCCGCCCGTGGTCTTGGGATCGATGCCGAACTTGGTGGGATAATTCAGCGGCTTCATGTCGATCAGCGCCATCACATCGGGCATTGCGCCTTCGATATGCACGCCGAATTGCCCAGCCGTGCCTGTTTGATGCAAGTTGGGGATCAAGGCCGTGCCGCGGCTGGCGGCCAGGGGCCCGATACGGCCGCTGCTGAAGAGGGCTTTGAAGGTGTCGCCGGTTAGGATGGCGTCGCCCGTCACGCCGGTGGCATGGGTCATGCCTTCCACATAATTGCCCTCAATGTTCTTCATAGCGAAGGTCAGCCTGAGCGATTCCTCCGGCAGCACCGGCAGGTCCAGCATGCCGGGCGCGAAATTGGCCTGCGCTTCCAGCGGTCCCATGTCGCCGGCGAAGATGTTTTCATCGATCCAGCTGCGCGCCCCCGCCGCCACCGGTATCGGCCAGTAGCGAAGCAAGGTGCGGACCGGCAGGGCCGGAATGCGGGCTTTCGCTTCCAACCCCGGCGAACCGGTATCGTTCAAGGTCAGACTGCCCGAGCCGTCCAAGGCAAAACCCTGCGCGGCAACGCTGAACTTGCCGACCCGGAATTTCCGCGGCGCGATGAGATAATCGCCCGTCAGCGCAAGCGACTGATAGCTGACGGCTTGGGCAAACACGCCGGGCATATTGAGCGCGACATTTCCGGCCGACAGATCGGCATGGACATGGTCCAGCTTGCCGGTCGCATCGTAAAAAAATTCGCCATCGCCCTTGAACCGCGCGCGCGCTTCCCGCGCATCGAGTTCGGCGGTTGTAAACGCCAGGCGGTTGGTCTTGCCGTCATAGCGCCCGACCAACCGCAGGCCATTGAGATGCAGCGCCTTGCTTTTCAAGGTGGCGAATGGGATTTCGCCGCGAGCGGTCAAATCGAAGGCGGCAAACTCCAGTTTGCCCGCCGGATCGGCACCGAAGTCCGCCGCAAGATTGGCGGTCACCGGAATGGCTTTCACCGCTTCGAATATTTTGGCGCTGCTTCCGAGCGCGCGCAGATCCAGATTGGTGATGGTCGCCCTGCCACGCACCGCACTCCGCCCGGCGGCTTGAACTCCGGTCGCGCTGGCGGCCGGTCTTTGGGCCGGGGGCATGGTCAGGTCGATGGTCATATGAGAGGCATGACCTCCCATCACCACATCGGCGTCGAAGCTGGTGCCTATCGCCTGGCCCGCGGAATGCAACACCAGGTTTGCCCGCGGCGCCGTCAGATTGAAGCCGGTTGCCTCGTCATAAAAGCCCAGCCGCGCATTGCGTACCGCAAAGCTTTCCAGTGAAGACGGCTCGTTGCCGTGCGCGTTGATGACATCGCGGATGCGGCCGATGACATCGTCGTCGCCGGCATCCCGCTGATTGCCCAAACGGATGCGGCCGTTCTTCATATGCACCAAAGTGAATTCCACGCCCACCAGGGTAATGCGCTTGACCTGGAACTCGCCCCTGAGGAAAGGCGCCGCTGCCAGATCGATGGCGGCTTTAGGTGCGCTGACCACGGCGCGGCCCTGGGAATCGTAGATATGGGCGCCCAGCACAACCAAGTTCACCCGGCCCTGGTCGCGGCTCCATTCGACGGCGGCCTGATCATAGTCCAGGTTGATCCCGGGCAGCGCCTCCTGGATGGCCCCGGCTAGCGTTCCGCGCAACGGACCCAGGGACACCGGACCCCAAAGCAAGCGCAGGGCCGCGCCTACCACGAAGAACACAATGGCCGCCACCACCACCCCGCCGCACAGGGCGGCGCGGCTGACATGGTGGGCCTTGATGAAATGCGCAAAAGGCAGCTGCACGCGGACTTACTTCAGGAGAGCCCTAAGCAGTAATACGACTGTTAGGCCTAAAAAGGGCAAATATCACAGCCCCTTGGGGCCGGCGGGACATCTGGCCCCGATTGCACAAACCGGGCAAGTTAGGGTTAAATCGATAAAATAGAAGGGGTTGGAGGCTCATGACGGTGGCGGCGGGGGTATTGACAGCGGGTGACAAAGCCCCCTCCTTCAAGATCGCCACCGACAGCGGTGAAACCGTTTCATCGGCCAGTCTGAAGGGCAGCCCCTACGTCGTTTACTTCTATCCCAAGGACGACACCTCCGGTTGCACCAAAGAGGCGATCGGTTTTTCTCAAAATCTCAAAAAATTCGAGAAGCTCGGCGTGGAAGTCTTGGGAATCTCCAAGGACAGCTTGGAGGCGCACGCAAAGTTCCGCAAGAAACATAAATTGAAGATCGCACTCGGTTCCGATCCGGGAACCAGAATGGCGAGCGATTGGGGCGTGTGGGGCGAAAAAACCTTGTACGGCCGAAAATATATGGGCATGGAACGCGCGACATTTTTGGTCGACGGGAAAGGTGTCATTAAACAGGCGTGGCGCAAGGTGAAGGTCCCCGGCCATGTCGAGGCCGTGTTACAGGCGGCTGAGGCTTTATGAAAAAACCTCTGAAAAGTTTTTGGCGCCGCCCGTCGTCACCGCGGCCAACCTCGCGCTCTTTTTTCTGGCACCGCCGCTTGATCGGCAGGCCCGGCGCAGCTGAACCGCATGCGGTTCCTGCCGCCGCCTTGGATGCGCCGGCTCCGCAGGCAAAAGCCAAATTGCTCGAGCGTGCCTGGAAGTGGATTCATACGACTTTCCCGGAACGCCAGATCTACATTCGCAGTGACGGCCGGGTGCAGTTTTTCACCTTCGGTCCTTCCCTCCAGGCCACTCTGGCAGGCCTGGTCTTGATTTTCCTGGGTTGGGTGACGTTCGCCACCGTCAATGTAATTTTCAAGGACCGCATCATCGCCGCCAAGGATCATCGCTTTCAGCAAATGCAGGCTGCCTATGAAACCAAGGTCGCCGACCTGCAAGTTTCCTATGACGAGCTGAACGCCGCCCTGGTTTCGGCCCAAGACCGCTTCAAGGCGACCGCCGACGCCCTGCAGACCAAGCAAAACGCCATTGCCGGCTTCCTCAATCGCGCAAGCCAGGTGCAGACCTTGGCGGGGATTGGCGATGCGCCGGCCGCCGTGCCCGCTGCGACCGCTCCAGTTCGGGCTCGCGAAAATCTGAATTCAGCTGCTCCTTTCGATGTGGACAGCTCATCGCTCTCGCCGCTTGATGGCGCAAGCTCGTCCGCGCTGACCGTGCTACCGGGACCGGCCCAGCCGCAACCGCGTACCGCCGCGCCCGTCAAGTCAGGCCTGTTGGAGAATAGCTGGCGCCGCCTGGCATCCTTGCCCCACTGGATGCGCGAGCGCCTTTACACAGGGCCTGTGCGGAATTTGTCCAGGGCCTATGCCCAGCATCCGGGCTTGCACAGGCTTGCCGAACAGACGGCGCGTATCGTCACGATCGGCAAGTCCGAAAACGTGCTGATGACCAAGACCGAAGGCGCTCTGGACCAAAGCGTCGGCAATCTGCGCAATGTGGTGCGCCGCACCGGCATCAATCCCGACTCCTTTGACCGCAAGATCGCCGTCAACCAAGGCGTGGGAGGACCGGAGATTCCGCTGGATCAGGTGCGTGTGGAAGGAATTTCCGATCCACAATTCGCTTCCGCTTATCTCAATGCCGCCGCCGTGCTCGACCAGTTGAACGGCCTGTCGGCCGCCTTGGATCACGTGCCGCTCGCCGCCCCGGTTTCCGCTGCCAGTTTCGACAGGTCAAGCGGGTTCGGCGCCCGCGTCGATCCTTTCACCAGGCGCTATGCTTTCCATCCCGGCATAGATTTTGCCGGTCCGTGGGGCAGCGTGGTGCATGCCACCGCGCCCGGCATCGTGGTGTTCGCGGGCTATCGGGGCGGTTATGGCAACATGGTGGAAATCGACCATGGCTATGGCATTCACACGCGATACGGCCATCTGTCCAAAATCGCAGTCAGACTTGGCGCCCAGATCGGCAAAGGCGCCGGCTTGGGGCGGGTCGGATCCACCGGACGCAGCACCGGACCGCATGTCCATTACGAAGTCTGGTATGACGATGTCGTGAAAAATCCCAACAACTTCATCGAGGCCGGCCGCAATGTTCTCTAGCAAAATCAAAGACGCCGCGCCCCCGCCCATTGCGGCTGCCGCACCGAATGCACCTAAGCGCAACCGCGCAGCACCTTCGATCATCAGCGCCGATATGATCATGCAGGGCACGCTGAGCTCGGCAGGCGACATCCATGTGGATGGGCGGGTGGAAGGCGATGTCCGCAGCGTCAGCCTTGTGGTCGGCGACACGGCGGAGATTCACGGCGAGGTCCTGGCCGAGGAAGTCACCATTCGCGGCAAGGTGATCGGTAGTATCCGCGCTCGCAAAGTGTTGTTGACGGCCACCAGCCATGTCGAGGGCGATATCCTGCATGAGGCCCTGGCGGTGGAATCTGGAGCTTTCTTCGAGGGCAATTGTCGGCATAGCGACAATCCGCTGGGCACCAACGAAGAAAACCGCCCGGCGTCCCATTCGGCGCCCAGCAATGCGGTGGGGCTGTTCGGATCGCTCAGCCCGGTTGCGACCTGAGCGGCCGAAGCGGCCTCAACGGCATTCAACGCTGCCAGTCGCGCTCCCGATCATTGCGATCAATGGTCCGGTCGCGGTTCTCATACTGGCTGCGGTCGCTGTAGCGATTGGGGCCGCCATACTGGTTGGGGTCGCCAATTTGGCTGTCGTACCGATCCCGGTCGCGGCTCATATCCCAGCGCCCCTCGTTGGACCGGCCGTCGCTCCGTTCCAGCGCGATCGCCATCCGCAGATGGCTGCGTAGCGTCGGAAGCTGCCGCTGCGCCAATTCGCTCACGGCACCATGATTTTCCCGCGCTTCATCGCGGAACTCCGCGATGTCCTTGCGATGATCGTCAACCATATAGCGGATGAATTCGCGGTCGAATTCCCGTCCGCGCAGGCCCATTAGCCTGTCCCGCTCGTCCTGGGCTTCGGGCGAGATGTCGCGACTGGGCCTGAGCCCAAAGCGCAGACCGAAGTCGCGGACTTCATTCCGCGCCAGTTGGTGATCGCTCACCAGCGTGCGGCCGAAATCCCGCACCGCGGGGCTGCGCGCCCGTTCGGCGGCCAGATTGCCCAGCATGATTTCGGAATTGGCGCCCTGCATGGCGTTTCGCAGGAATTCCCGGGGGCTGTCCGCCAGCGCGGGACTCAAGCCCATGGCGGCGGCAAAGGCGCCCGCAAGCAGGAAGGATCGGTTCATGGAACTCTCCTCGAAAATCAAATGCTCCGAAGGAGTAACGAACCCTCGTGCCGGGGGTTCCGGCCTTAGCCGAGCCGCCGCAAAACCGCCGCAAGATCGCGAGGGAATATGTCCTCCTGCGTTCGCTCCATCTCTTCGACCGTCCACCAGCGCGCCTGCGTCAGCGCCGCGCTTTCGGCCTGCGTGGCGCCCACCAATCGCGGCGTGCCGTCCCACTTGCCGACAAAGAAATTGTCGGTGTTTTCGATCAGCACGCCCTCGAATTCGAAGATGCCCACGGCCTGGTGTACTGGGCCTTCCAGCACGACATCGATTCCCAATTCCTCGCGCACTTCCCGCAGTGCCGCCGCCAGAGGCGTCTCCCCCGGCTCCATGCCGCCGCCGGGCGTGGCCCAAAAGGTCATGTTGGGCAGGACAAAATGAATCAGCAGCACGCGACCTTGTCGGTCGCGAAGAATCGCGCGCCCCGCCTGACGTGGCTTGGGCTGTTTCATCTATTCGATGTCTTCGACTTTCTCACGCGGCTTGCCGCCACGGAGCGGCGGCGCCTGCGCCGCGCGACCATTAAAGGATGCCTACTCAAGGTCGTCGACCTTTTCACGCGGTTTGCCTCCAACTTCTTGTGCAAGCGCCGCGGCCATGAAGGGATCGAGATCGCCGTCCAACACGTCCTGCGGCAGCCGGCTTTCCACGCCGGTGCGCAGGTCCTTCACCAGCTGGTAGGGCTGAAGCACATAAGATCGGATCTGGTGGCCCCAGCCGATATCGGATTTTTCACCGACGAACGCGCCCGTTTCGGCCTTCTTCTTTTCCAGCTCGATCTCATACAGCTTGGATTTCAGCATATCCCAGCAGATGGCGCGGTTCTGATGCTGGCTGCGCTCGGACTGGCTGGCCACCGCAATTCCCGTGGGCAGATGGGTGATGCGCACCGCGCTTTCCGTCTTGTTGACATGCTGGCCGCCTGCACCCGAGGCGCGATAGACGTCGATGCGCACTTCTTTTTCGGGAATGTCGATCTCGATCGATTGGTCGATCACCGGATAGACCGTAACACTGGAAAAGGAGGTGTGCCGCCGGGCATTGGAATCAAAAGGCGAAATGCGCACCAGCCGGTGAACGCCGGCTTCGGTCTTGAGCCAGCCATAGGCATTGGGACCCTTGACCAACAGCGTGGTCGACTTGATGCCCGCCGCCTCGCCTTCGCTTTCCTCGATCAGCTGCAGCTTGTAGTCGTGCCGCTCCGCCCAGCGCATGTACATGCGCAGCAGCATCGAGGCCCAGTCCTGGCTTTCGGTGCCGCCGGCACCGGCATGGATTTCCAGATAGCTGTCGTTACCGTCCGCTTCCCCCGACAGCATGGATTCCAGCCGCATCTGCTCGGCTCGGCCTGCCAGCGCTAGAACCGAATTCTCCGCATCGGTCACCATGGCGGCGTCGTTCTCGGCCTCGGCCATTTCGATCAGCGCCGTAGCGTCGTGCAGCTCGTTGGTCAGCTTGGTGACGGCACTGAGGGAGGTCTCGAGCTTCTGGCGCTCGCGCATAAGTTTTTGCGCGGGCCCGGGATCGTTCCAAAGAGAAGGGTCTTCAGCCCGGGCGTTCAGCTCGTCCAGGCGGCGGCTGGCCTTATCCCAGTCAAAGATGCCTCCTCAGCAGGCCGATTGCCTGCTGGATGTCTTCGACGGCACGGGAGATCTCAGGTCGCATGGGCGGGGATATAGGGGCATCGGATTAGAAGGTAAAGCCTAATAGAGGCCACCGGTGCCTTCGCTGACCGTGGTCGGCGGCGCGGAATTTGCGGATGCCGATCCTGCCGCACTCTCGTCCGACGCCGGCGCATTGGCCTCGCCCGGAGCGGTGCCCGCTTTGAAGGCCTCCATCACCGCTCCCGGCGTGCCCGGTGCTACGGCATAGCCGCCTTTCCAGTCGATCGGCACTTCCTCGATGCCCGGTGCGACGCGGAACGGCGTGGGCGGCGCATCCTTGAGCGCCTCCTTCATGAAATCCCGGAAGATCGGCGCCGCCACGGTCGCACCCTGCTCGTGAGGCCCCAAGGTGCGCGGCGTGTCGAAGCCGACATAGACGCCGGCGGCGAGATCGGGCGAAAAGCCGATGAACCAGACAGACTGGGCATCCTGGGAGGTGCCGGTCTTGCCCGCCAAGGGCTTGTCGATCTGCGCCCCTACCGCATAAGCAGCGGTGCCGCGCTGGACCACGCCTTCCAGCATGGAGACGATCTGATAGGCGGTGCGAGGATCAATGATTTGCTCGCGCGTGTCGGCCAGGAGCGGCTCTTCCTGGCTGTGCCAATTGCCGTCGTTGCAGCCCTCGCATTTGCGTTCGTCATGCCGCCAGATGGTCTTGCCGTTGCGATCCTGGATGCGGTCCACCAGCGAGGCGCTGATCTTCTTGCCGCCATTGGCGAATTCCGAATAGCCCGTGACCATGCGCATCAGCGTCGTCTCATACGAGCCCAGCGAGTTGGCGAGCAAGGTCGGCAGCTTGTCATAGACGCCGAAACGAATGGGCAACTTGACCACCTGGTTCATTCCCAAATCGTTCGCCAGCCGCACCGTCATCAAGTTGCGCGACAATTCCAACCCGCGGCGCAACGTCGTATCGCCGAGATATTCGCCTCTCTCGAAATTCTCCGGCCGCCAAATGGGAAGGCCGGGGCCCTGGTCCATTTCGAAGGGCGCGTCCAACACTTTGCTGGAGGGCGTGTAGCCACTGTCCAGCGCCGTGGCATAGACGAAGGGCTTGAAGGCGGAACCCGGTTGACGTTGCGCCTGCATGGCGCGATCGAATTGGGACGAGGCATAGGAAAAGCCGCCCGACATCGCCAAGACCCGGCCCGTATGCGGGTCCATCACCACGATCGCGCCGTTAACTTCGGGCACCTGGCGCAGGCCGAATTCGCCCGGCTTGGCCGGGGCCGGCATGGGTTCGACAAAAAAGGCGTCGCCCGGTTTGACCACCTCTTGCGGCGTGGTCGGCCGAGGACCCCAAACCGCGCCAGGCAGCTGCCGGTTTGCCCACTTGTAGCCGTCATAGGTTATCTGGCCGGTGGAGCCGTCGACGAAACCGATCTGAACATTCTTGCCGTCATAAGCCAGCGCCGCGGCCAAGCGCCAGGTCTCGATGCCGGACTGGCGATTGGGGTCTGAGGCGAGTTTTGCCAATCCTTGCTGCCACTGCGCCAGGTCGACATGCATCTTGGCGCCGCGCCAGCCATGGCGGCGGTCATAGCGCACCAAGCCGGAGCGCAGCGCGCCCACCGCATAGTTCTGCAAGCGCGTATCCAAGGATGCGCGCACCTGCAAGCCGCTGTCGTACAGGCCCTTGCCGCCATATTGCTTGTAAAGCAGCCGGCGCACCTCCTCGACATAGTAATCCACGTCGGCGGCCTGGCTGCCGAGCGCGCGAGTCTGGGTTACCAGCGCCTCGGCCTTCGCGGCCCTGGCCTGCTCGGCGGTGACGTAGTTGTTTTCCTCCATCTGGTTGATCACCCAATTGCGGCGATCCACAGCGGCTTCGTGATGGAAACGCGGGTCGTAATGCGCCGGCGATTTGGGCAGCGCCGCCAGGAAGGCGACTTCCGAGATGGTCAATTCGTCGAGGGATTTGCCGAAATAATTCAGCGCGGCGGCGCCGACGCCATAGCTGTTCTGGCCGAGATTGATCTCATTCAAATACAGTTCAAGAGTCTTTTCCTTGGGATAGGTGGCATCGATGCGGATGGCCAGGATGGCTTCGCGCACCTTGCGCGCCATCTTCAGTTCCGAGTTCAACAGGAACAAACGCGCCACCTGCTGGGTGATGGTGGAAGCGCCTTGCGGACGCCGCCCTTCCAGCACCAGCCCGACATCCTTGATCGCGGCGCGCAGGATGCCGGACGGATCGACGCCGGGATGGTTGTAGAAGTTGCGGTCCTCGGCGGAGGTGAAGGCCTCCTTCACCAGTTTGGGAATGAAGGCGGCGGGGACGAAAATGCGCCGCTCATGGGCAAACTCGCCCAGCACGGTGCCATTGCCGGCATAGACCCGCGTGGTGATGGGAGGCTGGTAATCCTTGAGCGTTTCCAGGCTGGGGAGATCGCGGGTCAGCGTGATCAGCCAGAAAGCGGCAATGCCGATCGCCACCACGACCAGCGCCGCGGCCGCCAGGCCCAGCCATCGCAAGATACGGGGAAGGAGATTCTGCATGGGAACAACCATTTTAGGTCCCCGGCACCCGGCTTGCAAAGGTCACCGCAGGGCCTGCGGGGGTAAGGAACCCGGCGCAAATTGGGCATCCACGGCATCGGCAATGGCTTGGGCCACCTTGGCCCGCCATGAATCTGTGTTCATCTGGGCGGCATCCCCCCCGTTGGACAGATAGCCTAGCTCGATCAACACGGCGGGAATATCGGGCGCTACCAGGACCGCGAGCGAAGCCGATCGGTGCGGACTGCGGGCCAAAAGGTCGGTCACCTGGCCCATGGATTTGAGCGCATTGCTGGCAAATTCCGAGGATTTGTTGCGCGTATCGCGCTGCGCCAGATTGATCAGAATCGGCGCAACGGGATTGTTTTCGCCCGACAGGTCAACGCCGGCGATAATGTCGGACTGGTTTTCGCGCTTGGCCAACGCCGTCGCCTCCCGATCCGACCGGCCGTCATTGAGGGTGTAGATCGATGTCCCGGTGATGGCGGGGTCGGGATTGGAGTCGGCATGAAGAGCTATGAACAGATCGGCCCGGTTGGCGCGGGCGATGGCAACGCGCTGGCGCAAGGGAATGAAACTGTCATTGTCGCGGGTCATGACAACCCTGTAGCCCCTGCTGCGCAGCAACCGCGCCAGCTTGAGGGATTCCGCCAACGCCAAGTCTTTTTCCATCAAGCCGTTGACGCCGATGGTGCCGGCATCCAACCCACCATGGCCGGGATCCAGCACGATCACTTTCTTGCCGCCGCTCGCCGGCGCCTGCTGGGCCGCGATCATCGCCGCCAGTTTCTCGGCATCGCTCTCGCGCTTTTTCAAATCGGACGGCCAGCCGGCCAAGGCATCGAATTTGGGACGCGTGGTGGGAAAGAGATCGATCACCACGCGGTAGCCGAAACCTGCGGACGGCGGCAGGACCAGCGCGTCCGACACGCTGACCGGCTGGTTGAGATCGATCACCATGCGCGCATTGCCAGTGCGGAACTGACCATAGCGATAGGACTTGATCGCGCCATTGCCCGAAGGCCTTGGAGGCGCGCCCAGCCGCCAGGACACTTCCGGCATGTCGATGACGACGCGGTCGGGATTGGCCAAGGAAAAGGCGCGCAAATTGACCGGATCCGACAATTCGATCACCAGCCGGGTGCGGTCCTGATGCTCGCCGATCCGTGCACTCATCACGATGGGCAACGGGCCCTGGGACTTGGTCCCCACGCTGGGCCCGGCGCCGGGCTGCGGAACCGGCTTGGGCGGCGCCGCCG
>Ga0068869_100000513_pt1 | contig 21600 bp, 25 predicted proteins | sample KBSMisM52_FD_64676 | JGI IMG/M metagenome (GOLD analysis project Ga0068869, IMG submission 64676) | Miscanthus rhizosphere microbial communities from Kellogg Biological Station, Michigan, USA - KBS Miscanthus M5-2 | ecosystem: Host-associated > Plants > Roots > Rhizosphere > Soil ... | reverse complement strand
TTCAGGAAGTCCTCGATGCCGATGCGCGCGTCGGCCGCGGGCGCCGGGGCGGCGGCGGCCTCGGGGGCCGGCGCCGGAGCGGCAGGTTCAGTCACAGTGATCTCCTTCGGTTCGGAACGGGGCCACATCGGCGGCCCTTGAACGGTGGCGCGGTCGCCGGCGGACTGCCATCGCGCGTGATCGAGACGCAGCGCCGCACCCGTGACGGGCGCGCCGATGCGGCGGAGGATCTCGTCGCACGATGACGGCATCACCGGACGCAGCAGCACGGCGGCGACGCGCACGGCTTCGGCCGCCTCGAAGAGCACGGCGTCGAGGCGGGCGGCGTTGGCCGGATCCTTGGCCAGCTTCCACGGTGCGCTGTCGGCGATGAAGACGTTGGCCGCATCCACCAGTTGGTAGGCGGCGGCCACGCCCTCGTGCAGCGCGAAGGCGTCCATGGCCGTCCGGTAGCGCTCCAGCGAGGCCGCGGCCACGCCGGCCAGACGGCCGCCGTCGCCCGCGGGCGCCACACGCCCGCTGCGGTACTTGTCCGCCATCGAGACCACGCGGCTCACCAGGTTGCCCAGGTTGTTGGCGAGATCCACGTTGTAGCGCTCTTCGAAGCGTTCCCACGTGAAGTCGCCGTCGCTGCCGTAGCTGATCTCTTTGGTGAGGTACAGGCGGATGGGATCGGGCCCCGCGTCGGGCGCAAACTTCGGAGCGGCTGCGTCCATTGGATCGACGCTGGTGCCCAGCGACTTGCTCATGCGCTGCCCGCCGTAGTGCAGCCAGCCGTGGCCGAACACCTGGCGCGGAGCCTCGACGCCGGCGCTCCAAAGCATCGCGGGCCAGAACACCGTGTGGAAACGCGTGATGTCCTTGCCGATGACGTGCAGGTCGGCCGGCCACCACTGCGCGAACCGCGCGTCGTCGGTTCCGTAGCCGACGGCTGTGGCGTAGTTGATGAGCGCATCGAACCACACGTAGACGACGCTGTCAGGATCGAACGGCAGCGGCACGCCCCACGACTGCCCCGCCCGGCTCATCGAGATGTCCTCGAGCCCGGAGTCGAGCAGGCGCAGAATCTCGTTGCGCCGGATCTCCGGCTCGAGGAACGACGGATGCGCCTCGAAGTGCTTGATCAGCCGATCGCGGTACTTGGAGAGACGGAAGAAGAAGTTCTTCTCGCGGATCCACTCGGGCGTGAGCGTCGGGTGGACCGGACACTTGCCGTCGACCAGGTCCTTCTCCGGCTTGAACGCCTCGCACGAGACGCAGTACCACCCCTCGTAGACGCCCTCGTAGATGTCGCCGGCGTCGAAGGCGGCCTGCGCGAGCTTCTGCACCGCCGCCTTGTGCCGCGGCTGGGTGGTGCGGATGAAGTCGTCGTACGAGCAGTGCAGCGCCTTCCAGACGGAGGTGAACTCCTCCTCCATCCGGTCGCAGTAGGCGACCGGCTGGTTGTGAAAGCCTTCCTCGGACGCCTTCTTGAAGACGTTCTGCGAGTGCTCGTCGTTGCCCATCAGGAAGTGGACGTCGAAGCCGGCAAGCCGCTTGTAGCGCGCGATGACGTCCGCCGTCACCTTCTCGTAGGCGGTGCCGAGGTGCGGGCGGCTGTTGACGTAGTCGATGGCGGTGGTCAGGTAGTAGCGGCTCACGCGGGGGCTCCCTGGAGTCGGTCGTGGAACGCGCGGACCGCGAGAGCCTGCACTTCCTTCACCGGGCGGCCGGCGGCCCTGGCCGCGCGGACACAGTCGTCGAACTCGGGCGACACGTTCAGCACCTCGCCCCGCTGGCGCGCCACCTTGACGCGGATCGGGCCGACCGCCGTGGCCACGACGACCGTTTCGCGGTCGAGCACCTCACGTTCGGACTCGCGGTAGCGCACGCCGATCGTCGTCGTCTCCCGGAAGATGAGCGCGGTGAGCGACACCCGCCGCTCCGGCGGGGCGATCACCGTCAGCAGCGTGCCCGGCCTGTTCTTCTTCATCTGCACCGACGTGTAGAACACGTCGAGCGCGCCGGCGGCCAGCAGCGCGTCCATGGCGACGCCGAACAGTTGCGGCGTCATGTCGTCGATTTCGGCTTCGATCACCACCACACGGCTCGGCGCGGCATCGGAGACGGCCTGCTCCTCACCGATCACGACGCGAAGCACGTTGGGCGCGTCGGGAAAGTCGCGCGAGCCTGCTCCATATCCCACTGTCCGCACGGTCATCCGCGGCAGCGGACCGAACGCGGCGGCGTAGCCGGCCACCAGCAGCGCCCCCGTCGGCGTGACCATCTCGGCCTTCTGCGGCCCGGCATACACAGGCGCGCCCGCCAGCAGCTGCAGCGTGGCCGGCGCAGGCACCGGATAGACGCCGTGGGCCGCCCGCACGCTGCCGCTGCCGACGTTCAACGGCGAGGCGACGACGCGATCGGCACCGAGATACTCGAGGGCGTGCACCGCCCCGACGATGTCGATGATGGAGTCGAGTGCGCCCACTTCGTGCAGGTGCACCTGGTCGAGCGGCACGCCGTGGATCGCCGCTTCCACCTCGCCGAGCCGGTTGAAGAGCGCCTTGGCGCGCGCTTTGCCCGTGGCGCTGAGCGCGGACCCGTCGATGAGCGCCGCGATCTCCGCCAGTGTTCGGTGCGGCTCGTGGTCCGCTCGATGGTCGCCTGCGTGGGTGTGTGCGCCAGGTTCGCCGCGCACGCAGAACTTCGTGGCGCGAATGCCGGTCCGCACCACGGGCTCGGTCCAGACTGCGTCGGGATCGACGGCCAGGCTGCCGAGCGCCCGCCGGATCTCGGCGAGGGGCACGCCTGCATCGATCAGGGCGCCGAGCAGCATGTCGCCCGACGCACCCGAGAAGCAGTCGAAGTACAGGACCGTCACAATCCACTCATCTTACCCCGCCGCTGGAAGCTGGCCCGATTCGGCAAACGAGTAGTAGCGCTGGTCCGCGAGGATGACGTGATCGAGGACGTCGATGCCCATGATCGATCCCGCCTTGGCCATTCGTGCCGTGAGCGAGACATCGTCGGGGCTCGGCGCCGGATCGCCGGACGGATGGTTGTGGAAGAGCACGATGGCGGCGGCGGAGGCGGCGGCCGCTTCGCGGAAGACCTCGCGCGGGTGAACGACGGTGCTGTCGAGGCACCCGATCGACACGATGCGCACGCGCAGCATCCGGTGCTTGGTGTCGAGCATCACCAGCCCGAAGTGCTCCACCGGGCGGGCGCCGTACTGCGGCAGCAGCAGCGCGGCGATCTGCCGCGGCGTACCCAGCCGCGGACGTTCGGCGGCTTCGCGTACGAGCGTGCGGCGACCGAGCTCGACGGCGGCCAGTACCTGGGCCGCGCGTGCCACGCCGACGCCGCGCACCAGCCGGAGATCGTCCGCCGCCACCCGGGTGAGGCCGCGCAGCCCACCGAAGCGGTGCAGCAGCTCGTTGGCGAGGCTCAACGCGTCGCGGGCGGCCGAGCCGCCGGCGAGCACGAGCGCCAGCAGCTCGTTGTCGCCCAGTGCGCCGGCGCCGAGGCGTTCGAGCTTTTCGCGCGGGCGATCGTGCGGGGCCAGCTGTCGCATTTCATCTATACTCGAAGATCTGATGCTCCTGCCGCCGCCGCGTGCGCGCGCCGCCACGTGGCTGTGCGCGCTCCTCGCGCTCTGTGGCGCCGCCGCCGGCTGCGCCGAGCCCCCGACCAAAGAGATCGATCAGGCGCAGGCCGCCATCGAAGTGGCGGTATCTGCGGGCGCCGAGCGCTTTGCCGCCACGGACCTCGCGGGCGCGCGCACTACGCTCACTCAGGCGCGCGACGCGGTCGGCCAGCGCGACTACAAGCTGGCGCTGGCCCACGCCATCGACAGCCGGGAGCGCGCCCAGACGGCGGCGCGCGCGGCCGGCGAGGCTCGTGCGGTCTTGAAGCGAGAGACCCAGTCGGCGCTCGCCGGCGCGATGGCGCTCCAGGCGCGCGCGCAGCGGCTCATCGCCACGGCGTCGTCGGGTCCCGCCCGGACGCGCGCGCGGCGCGCCCGCGCGCTCCACGCCAAACTGACCGCATCCTTGCAAGAAGCACGCACACTGGTGGAAGCGGGCGACGACATCAAGGCGTCAGAGGCCTTGCCGCGTCTCACCGCCGAGTTCGAGAAGCTGGTCGAGGAGCTCGAAGGACGCCCGGCCGCGCAGTCTTCGCGCCGGGCCCGCTGACCGCAGTACGCGGATTCCGGTCAGCGGTCCGGTCCCGAGTCCTTGGTGCTTGGTTCTTGGTCCGTCCTTAGTCCTTAGTCCGTCCCAGGTCCCTGGTCCTTGGTCCCTGCGCCATCCGGTTCGCGGACGTCGAAGACGGCCGCTTCATAAGTCCCTTCGTGACGACGAATCACCTTGAACTGCGTTGGTCCAATCTTGAAGGCGACGAGGAACTCTTCATCCCCAACGGCAATGTCGGCAGCCCATTCGAGCGCGATGGCCTCCACTTCCGCGTCAGGAGGAACGCCTTCCAACGCGGCTATGTGTCTGCGAGTCGGGTAGAGAGTCGTCGGATTGAATTCGTCGAAGCCCTTGTGCGCGATGACGTTCCGTGTGATCTGGGCGAATTCTTCAACCGGGCTCATGGCAACTCCCAGGACGAAGGACCAAAGACCGTCGCGGCCGCTAGAGAACCAGCGGCCCCAGTAGGAGCACCATCCCGATAATCACGAAGAAGCCGACGATGTCCAGGGTGATGCCGTACTTCATCATCTTGGTGATCGGGACGAAGCCGGAGCTGTACACGATCGCGTTTGGCGGCGTGGACACCGGCATCATGAAGCCCATGCTGGCACCGAGCGTTGCACCCAACGCCGGCTCGAGCGGCGGCACGCCAGAGGCCTGCGCCACCGCGATGGCGACCGGGACGATCATGTTTGCCGCCGCCGTGTTGGATGTGGCCTCGGACAGGATGATGGCGGTGCCGGTGAAGATGACCGTCAGCGACGTCGTGGAGTGCGACGGCAGCCACGACGTGATCCCGCGCCCGATGGCTTCGGCCAGGCCGGTCTGGAATGCCAGCGCGCCCATGGCCAGCCCGCCGCCATACAGGAACACGATGCCCCAGTCGATCTTGAGCGCCTCGTCCCAGGAGAGGGTGAACCGGCGTGTCTTCCAATCCACCGGCAGCAGGAACAGCAGCGTGGCGCCGACCATGGCGGCCACGCTCTCCGGCATCGACTGACCGAACGCGCGCGACAGCGGCGTGTCGTCGGCGCCGAGGAGGGCGAACAGCCCCGGCGTGACCCACAGCACGACCGTGGTCGCGAACGCGATGAGAACGTTGCGCTCGCCGGGCGTCACCGGTCCGAGCTTGGCCAGCTGCTCGCGGAGCAGCGCGACACTGCCCGCATCGATCACCACATGCCGGCTGCCGATGTAGTGAAACTGCACGGCGATGAAGGCAAACATCACGATCATCACCGGCACGCCGAGCGCCATCCAGTGAAAGAAGGTGACGTTGGTGCCGGCCAGGCGCTGCAGCATGCCGATGCCGATCAGATTGGGCGGGGTGCCGACCGGCGTCGCCATGCCGCCGATCGATGCCCCGAACGACGTGATCAGCATGACGACGAGCGCGAACTGCCGGGCGCCTTTGGCGCCGCCGCGCGCCAGGTGCGCACACATCGAGAGGCCGATGGGATACATCATCGCCGTCGTGGCGGTGTTGCTCATCCACATCGAGAGCAGCATCGTGATGCCGCCGAACACCAGCAGGATGCGCGTGGCGCTCTTGCCGACGAAGCGATGCGACAGCGCCGTGTAGGCGATGCGCTTGTCGACCTCGTGCACGAACATCGCCTCGGCCAGCAGGAAGCCGCCGATGAACACGAAGATGACCGGATCGGAGAACGACGCGAACGCGGTGCGTACCGGCACGACCTGAAGAATCACCGAGAGCACTGGGCCGAGCATCGCGGTGACGGCGAGCGGCAGCGCCTCGGTCACCCAGAACACGACCATCATGGCGAGGATGCCGGCCAGGCGGTGCGCTGGCCCGGGAATCGGGAGCGGCGCCGCGATCAGCGCCAGAAGGAGCAGCGGGCCCAGGAAGATGCCGACGGTCTTGCGCCGGTTGTTGAACCGCTCCTCGGCGGGCGAGTAGGTCTCGACGGCCTCGAGCGCTTCATGGAACGTGCGCACGCGGCTCCCCTCCGGTCCATTCCCCCTCGAGCACCACGTGGGCCCACCCGGTGAGGAACACGCCGTCGGCGGTCCATTCCACCCGCTGCGTGCCGCCGGGCGCCACGACGTCCAGTTCGCGGCCGGCGCCTCCGTGGGCGGCGGCCGCCACCGCGGACGCCGACGATCCGGTACCGGACGAGGTCGTTGGGCCGACGCCGCGTTCCCAGATCAGGATCCGGACACGATCCGGGGCTTCCACGTGGGCGAACTCGACGTTGGTGCCGGCCGGAAACGCGGCGTGGGTCGACAGCGCCGGGCCGAGACGATTGAAGCGCTCGTGCGACGGCAGCGCGCCCAGCACGATGCACTGCGGGTTTCCCAGGCGCAGCACCGAGGCGCGCACGGTCTCTCCCGCCGCGACGAGATCGGTTTCGCGCAGCTCCTCGGGGTGCCCCATGGCGGCGCGAAACGTGAAGCGTGCGTCCTCGCGCGCGACCAGGTCGAGGGTCTTCACGCCCGCGCCGGTGTCGACGGTCAGGACGGCGCCCGCCCGCAGATCCTGGGCACGCGCCACATGTGCGGCCAGGCAGCGCAGCCCGTTGCCCGACAGTTCCGACTCGCTGCCGTCGGCGTTCCACAAGCGCATGGTGGCGCGCCGGTCGCCCATCGTGAAGAGGATCAGCCCGTCGGCGCCGACGCCGAGGTGGCGCGCGCACGCCGCGCGGGTGAACGACGGCGGATCGGCCACCGACCCGTCGTCCGGCGCGAGCAGGAAGTCGTTGCCGTAGGCGTTGGCCTTGACGAGGCGGACCGGTCGCATCACGGAATCTGAAAGGCGGTGAACACGTAGGTGAAGCCGGCGGCGAAGCCGATGCCCGGGTCGCGGGACGTCATGCCGACGACCGCGGCGACGTCGCCTCGCCAGCCGCCCACCGTGTAGCGGGCGCCCAGGCGAAGAGTGCCGCGCGTCGTGCCCGGTCGCTCGGGCGTGTGGTCCCGAGTGTCGATGCGCCCGTTGACCTCGCCCACCACTTCGGCGGCCTGCGTGAGCGCCCGGGCGAGCGACACACCGTAGGTGACGACGTCGCTCTGCCGGTTTCCGACGACCGGGTCGCCCAGAATGGCGAAGCCGCCGTTGATCACGGTGCGCACGGAACGCACCGTCTTCCCGACCAGCAGCGACGCCATGAAGTCGGTGGTGTCGAGGCCGAGGCCGCTCTCGTTCGATGCGTTGGGCAGCTTCGTGGCCAGGCGCAGGCCGAACGCCGGCCGCGCCGCCGTTTCGCCCACGATGCGAACCTTGGTGGCCACCACGAGGTCCTCCACACTCGACGTCGAGTCGCCGGTGGCCGTGACCAGGCTGGCGAGGGGCGCGGCGGGATCCCGCTCGGTGATTTTCAGGTGGTTGTAGAGGCCGCCGTCGAATTGCAGTTCCGCAATCGAGCTGATGCCGACACTCACGCCGATGAGCGGCACGCGCAGGAGCTGCCCGGTGAGCCCGGACACCGGGTATTCCACGCCACGCCCATAGTCCACGCCGGTTTCGAGCAGGACGCGCCCGGCTCCGATCGTCTCGGGATCCTCGGTCACGAGCGGCCGCTGCTGCGCGCGCGCGACGGCGGGCAGGCAGGCCAGGACGGCGGCGAGGAGCAGCGTGCGGCGCATGGAATCGACGGCGCGGGTCAGAACGTCTTTCGGCTGTCGACGAGGATGGTGACGGGCCCGTCGTTGACGAGCTCCACCTGCATCATCGCCTGGAACTCGCCGGTGCTGATGGGCAGTCCCGCAGTCCGCAATTCTCTCACGAAGGCCTCGTACAGCTCGCGCGCGTCGGCCGGCGCCGCCGCGGCGTCGAACGACGGCCGGCGTCCGCGGCGCACGTCGCCGTAGAGCGTGAACTGCGAGACCACCAGGATGGCGCCGCCGACGGCCGCCACCGACTGGTCCATCGGCTTTCCCTCGGCGCCTTCGAACACACGAAGCTCGCGCACCTTGGCGGCGGTGTAGGCGACGTCGGCCGCGGTGTCGTCACCGGCCACGCCGAGGAGCACGAGCAGTCCGCGGCCGATCTCTCCCGTCACGCGCCCGTCCACCAGGACGCGGGCCGAGGAGACGCGCTGGACGACCGCGCGCACGATCAGTGCTGAATTTGAATGAGCGACGAGGCCGCCGCCTCATCGAGACGGAGCGCGGCGCTGTCGCGCAGCTCCCCGCTCGGGTTGATGCGCGTGTCGAGCAGGAAACGCGGCATCACGTTGCGGAGCGCCTTGAGCATCGACTGCTTGACGCCTGGATGTTCGACCTCGAGATCCATGATCAGGCGCTTGACGCGCTGGCGCTGCAGGCTGAGATCGCCGCACGCCGGGCAGCAGCAGCCGATGATCGGCAGCCGCATTTCCTTGGCGTAGAGCCGCGCCTCGTCCTCGCCGACGTACGCCAGCGGCCGGATGACCACGTGCTCGCCGTTGTCCGACACGAGCCGCGCCGGCATTGCCTTGAGCGCGCCGGCGAAGAACAGGTTGAGCAGCAGCGTCTCGATGAAGTCGTCGAGGTGGTGGCCGAGCGCGATCTTGGTGGCGCCGATCTCGGTGGCGATGCGGTACAGCACGCCGCGCCGCAGCCGGGCGCATAGCGAGCACGGCGTGGCGTTGGCCTCGAGGATGTCGTCCATCACCTCGCCGATCTCGGTGTGCTCGATGCGGTACTCCCAGCCGCGCTCCTCGCAGGTGCGCGCAATCACGTCGTGCTTGAAGTCCTTGTAGCCGGAATCGACGTTGACCGCCACCAGCGAGAACTTGACGGGCGCGCGCTGGCGGAGGATGTCGAGCGTCTGCAGCAGCGCCCAGCTGTCCTTGCCGCCCGACAGGCCCACCATGATCCGGTCGCCGTCCTCGATCAGGTTGAAGTCGGTGATCGCCTTGGTGGTCTTCTTGGCGATGCGGGCCTCGAGCGGGGTGCGATAGGACATCGTGGTTCGCGGGGGCCGGCTTGAGCCGGCCCGGCCAGCGCTAGTGTACCAGCCGCTCGGCGATCTCGTACAGCGGCGACGGCGGCGGAATCAGCGCCTCCCGCATCAGGCGGTGGAGGTGCACCAGGTCCGCCACCACGCGGAACGTGCGCGACAGCCCGTATTTCGAGGTGCCGAAGCGGCGTGGCCGGTGGTTCACCACGACCTCGGTCACCCGTCCCCCCACCTGGCTGGCGATGGCCGGCAGGTACCGGTGCATGCCGGGGCGCAGATGCAGAGGCTTCACGACCTCGGCGCGATACACCTTCAGCGAGCAGCCGTTGTCGTGGAGCCGCACGCCGGTGACGACGCCGATGAGCGCGTTGGCGACGACTGACGGAACGTGGCGTGTCAGCACGGCGTCCTGCCGGTGCTTCCGCCACCCGCTGACGATGTCGTGCGACGCCGCGAGCGCCATCAGCCGGGGCAGGTCGGCGGGGTCGTTCTGCAGGTCGCCGTCCATCGTGGCCACGAGCGGCGCCCGGGCCGCGGCAAATCCGGCGGTGAACGCCGCGCTCTGGCCGAAGTTGCGCGCGAAGCGCAGCCCCACCACGTGCGCCGGATCGGCGGCGTGGAGCCGCCGCACGTGTTCAAAGGTCCCATCGGTGCTGCCATCGTCGACGAGGATCAGCTCGTAGTCCGGCACGGCGGGCCCGAGCACCGCCGCCACCTCCTCCACCACGGCGATGACGTTCGACGCTTCGTCCTTCAGCGGCACGACCAGCGAAAGGGCGGGCACGTCAGGCACGCGCACCCCGTCTGCGCCAGAGGAGCCAGGCGACGGCGCCAGCGACGATGAGCCCCGCGAGCGACAGCCCGACGGCCGGCCCGTGCGTGCGCATCAGTTCGAGCGCCGCATCGCCGTAGTAGATCGCCAGCGTGCCGAGCGCGAGGTAGCGGAAGCCGCGCGCGATCGCCACGCCGAGCACGAACTTCAGCGGGCGCACGCCCGCGACGCCGGCGCCGAGGACGAAGAGCTTGAACGGCGCCGGGGGCGGCAGGAGCGCCGGCACCATGAGCGCCAGCAGGCCATAGCGCCGGTAGAGCGCGAGCGCCCGGTCCACGCGGCCGCTCGAGACGCGCCGGCGCAGCAGCGCCTCGCCGCCCTTGTTGGCCAGTGCGTAGATGATCGAGCAGCCGGCCACCGACCCGAGCGTCGCCATGGCCGCGTAGTACGGCATCCAGGCCTTGTGCTCGGTGACCATCAGCACCACCAGCAGATCGTTGATCTGCGGCAGCGACACGAACGACGAATCGAGCGCGGCGACTGCGAAGAGGCCCGGGCCGCCCAAGGAGAGCGCGAAGCTGTAGAGAGAGGCGATGAAGGCGCGCAAACCGGTCAGGTAGGTCTGGTAGGTCAGGTGAGTCTGGTAGGTAAGAATACCCCGCGCGGGTCTAAAGACCCGCGGCCACGTACCCTACCTGACTCCCACCCGACCCACCTGACCCACCTGACTTTCAGAATCTGAATCCGATCGTCCCCTGGTAGCTCCAGCCGCCGAGGTCGATCTTCGGGCCGGCGAATTCGTCGTCGTCGGACTTGAACGATCCGTTCGCCTGGTGGTACTTGGCCTCGAACCCGGCGGCGAAGGTGCGGCTTTGGAATCGGACGCCGCCGAGCGCCACGCCGCCGGTGGCGGTGCCGCTGCCGACGAACTCATCGCGGAACACCAGCCCGTTGTTGTTGAAGTCGATGAAGTCGCCGGTCTCGCTGTAGCGCCACGGAATGATCGAGAGCCCGCCGCCGAAATACAGCTGCACGGGCGACGAGCTGCCGAACGGGAGCACGCGGAGCGTCAAGTCGATCGGAATGCGGCGCAGCCGCAGCTCCTGTTCGATCTCGTTGCCGGCATTGTCCACGCAGCACCTGTACACGGTGGGCACGGTGGGGTTCGTGACGCTGACCCCTGCCCCGCCTTCCACGAAGCCGCCGATCGGGAAGAGCCACTCCACCCCGGCCGTGAGGGCTTTGAACTCGTCGCTGTCGAAGACGAGGAAGCTGTGGTTCTCGTTGATGACGTCGCCGCCCACGCGGGCGTCCTCGCCGCGCGGCACGAAGCCGCCGATCGTGAAATTGAGGGTTTGCTGCTGCGCCAGCGCCGGCGACGCCGACGTCAGTGCGGCACACAGGACGAGCAACTTCCAGCCCAGGTGCTTAGGCATGAATCGCTTCTCCCCGACGGCAGGCAACCGCAGGCATGCCCGGTCGATTGCAGGGGGGATGCCAGCGCCAGGGGGATCCGCCCGGACGCGTTAACGCCCGCGCGATCAACGGGTTCGATGAAGTCGCGGCCCGACGGGGCCGGCGGAGTTGTAACTCCTGGGGGTCAGTGCGTCCGGTTGAGAGTGCGCCCGGCCCGGCTGTCGCGGATCACTTCGAGCATGGCGTCGTGCACGGGTCCGTTCGACGCGACCAGGTGGCCGGCGCGGGCGTCGAAGGCGGCGCCATCCATGCCGGTGATTCGCCCGCCGGCCTCGGTGACCACCAGCGCTCCCGCGGCCACGTCCCACGGGTTCAGGTGCTGTTCCCAGAATCCGTCGAAGCGCCCCGCTGCGACGTAGCAGAGGTCGAGCGCCGCCGACCCGAGGCGGCGCACCGCGCGGGCGCGGTGAAGGAAGTGCCCGAAGAGCTCCACGAGCTCGGGCCCGCGGACGTGCATGTCGTAGGGGAAGCCGGTGACGAGCAGCGCATCGCCGATCGGCGCGGTCGCCGACGTCTTGAGCGGCACGCCGTTGACGAACGAACCCTGCCCGTGCTCCGCCGTGAACAGCTCACGCCGGGAGGGATCGTAGATGGCGCCGACGATCGGCTGGCCATCGAGCTCGAGCGCCAGCGACGCGCAGAAGATCGGCAGGCCATGCGCGAAATTGGTGGTGCCGTCGATCGGATCGAACACCCAGCGGTAGCGTGCCCGCGCCGCTTCGTGCGGCCCCGCGCTCAGCTCCTCCGCCAGGATGTCGTGATCCGGAAACCGTTCGGCGAGCACGGCGCGGCACATGCGCTCGCAGGCCAGATCCACTTCCGTGACGAGGTCGATGGCGCCCTTCTTGGCCACGCGAAAACCGGACGCGCGCCCCTCCATCTGAATGTCGCCCGCGCGGAGGACGATTTCGACGGCCGTGGCGAGGAAAACGGGATCGGGGGTCACGCTGGCGGCGTGGCGGCGGCCGCCCGCTTCACCATCACCACTTCCATGCCGCCCTCGGCGGCTGGCTGCAGCCGCAGTTCGTCCATGAAGCTGCGAATGAGGAAGATGCCGCGGCCGCTGGCTTTCAGCAGATTGTCGGGATGCAGCGGATCGGGAACCTGCGCCGGGTCGAATCCCTTGCCTTCGTCGCGGATCCGGATGGCCATGCCGGGCGGTGATTCGCGATCGAGGGGCGTGAACTCGACGTACACCCGCTTGCGCTCGTCGCCGGCATTGCCGTGCTTGATGGCGTTGATGACCGATTCGCGGACCGCCACGCCCACCCAGTGGAGCGCGTCGTCGTCGAGGCCCACGAGCCGCCCGATGTGATCGCTGACGGTCTGCACGAAGTCCACCATCTCGAACGTGCTGCAGAAATCGAGGCGGACGGTCTGACGGCTGCTGGTCATCAAGCGGGTCGCGAGTTAATCCCTCTGAAAAGTATAGGGTTACGGCATGTGCCCGTCGAGGGACAGTTTCACCACCATCGGCTTGCTGCCCGACAGCCCGATTCCACCGACCTGTGGTCCCGACTTCCCTTCCGGACGATCGAAGGTGACGCGGTACTGCGCACGTTGGCGCTCGTAGGCCTGGGCCACTTGCGTGCCGATCTCGGGCAGCAGCGTCTGGAGCCGCGTCGTCGCCGCGATCGACTCGTAGCGCCCGCCGGTCAGCTTGGCGGCGTTGATGCCGATCTGGATGGCATTGGCCACGTTGGTGGTGCCCGACTGGTTGGTGGGGCCCACCATCACGATATGCGCGGTCATCGCCCGCGTGCCGAGCTGCTGGAACAGCTTCTGGACGTCGCGGTCGCGAATCTGACTGCCCTCGGCCGTGAGCGACCCGACGATCACGATCACGGGGAAGAAGTTCCCGCGCTCTTTGTCGGCGCGCTCCTTGTCGAAGCGGTTTCCCGTCTCGATGAGCCCGTCGACGAAGCGGCCGGCACTGCTGTCGGGCGTCAGGAGATCGACGCCTTGGATCACGGCGCCTTTGTCGGTGGTCGGGCGCACCAGATACCGCGGCTGCGGCGCCGTCGTCTGCAGCGAGATTTCCACGCCGCCGGGCAGTGCCTGGAGCAGCCCCTTGACTCCTTCCCGTGTGTGGGTCAGGCGATCCGCCGAACCGGTGCCGTTGTCGATGAGCACCGCCACCTTGACGGGCCAGTCGATCGGCTCGACTTTGACCACCTTGCCGAGAGCGTTGTCCTCCTGCACCTGGATGTCGGTGTCGGTGATGCCCGCGATCGGCTTGCCCGACGCATCGGCAAAGTGCGCAAAAAACTGGAGTTGGCGCTGAGCCAGCACCGTGGTGGCGGTGAAGACCGTCAGAGCGAGTGCTGTCGCGACGACCGGCAGGCGCCATCCGTGCATGGGATCCTCCGCTCGACGCGCCGCGTCGGCGGCGTCGTGAGCCGTGCTGTTATAGTTCGAAGATGCCTCCGCGGACAAGCGAGTCACAGGTGACGCGAGCCGCCCGCCCGGAGGGCGGGCAAGCAGATACTGCATGAGCGATTCCTCTACGGTCGTCGTGCAGCCGGCGCGTTCGGTGCACGGCCGCGTGCGCCCGCCGGGCGACAAGTCGATTTCCCACCGCTACGCGCTGTTTGCCGCGCTGGCCGACGGTGTGTCCGAGATTACCGGCTACTCCACCGGGGCCGACTGCCGCTCGACGCTCGAGTGCCTGCGCGGGCTTGGCGTCTCGATCGAGGAGGCTGGCAGCGGACCGGACGGGCTGCGATTCAGAATCACCGGACGCGGGCTTGGCGGCCTGCGCGCGCCGGCGGGCGTCCTGGATGCCGGCAATTCCGGCACCACCATCCGCATGTTCTCGGGGGTGCTGGCGGCGCACCCCTTCGCCACCACCATGACCGGCGACGACTCGCTCCGCAGCCGTCCCATGAAACGGATCATCGTGCCGCTCGAGCGGATGGGCGCCCGCATCGAGTCCACTGGCGGGCGTCCGCCGCTCACGGTCCACGGGCGCGCGGACTTGCAGGCGATCGAGTACGTCCCCGAGGTGCCGAGTGCGCAGGTCAAGAGCGCCGTGCTGCTCGCGGGGCTGCAGACGAGCGGGACGACCAGCGTGGTGGAGCCGCTCGCCACCCGCGACCATACCGAGCGTGGGCTGGCCGCTTTCGGTGTGCGCGTCGATCGCGACGGGCTTCGGGTCAGCGTCACCGGCGGTCAGCGTCTGACCGCACGGCACCTGGGAGTTCCCGGGGATATTTCGGCCGCTGCATTCTGGATGGTCGCGGCCGGTTCGGTTTCGGGCTCCCGCATCGTTATAGAGGGTGTCGGCCTGAATCCCACCCGGGCGGGCATCATCGACGTCGTGCGGCGGATGGGAGCCTCGGTCACCGTCGAGCCTGACGGTGGCGGGGACCCGTCCACGAGCGTTGGTGAGCCCACCGGCAGCGTGATCGTGGAATACCGGGGCGTCGGATCGACCGTGATCACGCCGGACGAAGTCCCCGGCATCATCGACGAGCTGCCCGTGCTGGCCGCGATGGCCACGCACGGGGGAGAACTCCAGGTCAGCGGTGCTCAGGAGCTGCGCGTCAAGGAAAGCGATCGCATTTCGGCGCTCGCCGAGGGCCTCCGCCGCATGGGCGGCGAGATCGACGAGCAACCCGACGGCTTCCACGTCCGGGGGCGCGTGCGCCTCCGCGGCGGCGACGTCGACGCCCGCCACGACCATCGCCTGGCCATGGCGTTCGCGGTGGCGGCGCTCGGCGCTACGGGCCCGACGACCATTCGCGGCGCCGGCGCCGCGGCCGTGTCCTACCCCGAATTCTTCAGCGTGCTCGAGGGCCTTCGCGCCTAGCGTGCAGACGGACAAGCTGTACCTCGTCGGATTCATGGGCGCCGGCAAGAGCACCATCGCGCGCGCGCTCGGGCGCCGTCTCGGCTGGCGCGTCGAGGACATCGACGAGCGGATCGAGGCGCGCGAGCGGCGGAGCGTGGCCGCCATCTTCGCGCAGCACGGCGAACCCTACTTCCGGCAGCTCGAGCGGCAGATGCTCTCCGAGCTGCTGCCCGAACGTCAGGTCATCATCGCCACCGGCGGCGGTACGTTCGCGGAAGCCGACAACCGCGCGCTGATGCTCTCCGACGGCGCCGTCGCCTGGCTCGACGTGCCGCTGGCGCAGGTGATGAAACGGGTGCCGAACGATGGACGGCGGCCGCTGGCCGCCGATCGCGCGGCCATGGAACAGCTCTACCAGCGCCGTCAGCTCGCCTACGCTCAGGCGCACGTTCGCATCGATTCGGCGCGGCCCGCGCCGGAGGTCGTCGAGCTCCTCCTGGAGTGGATCGGGTTCTGATGCGCTACCTGGTGCTGAGCGACGTCCACGCGAATCTCGAGGCGCTGTCGGCGGTTCTCGCCGCGTCGGCCGGCGAGTGGGATCAGGTGCTCGTGCTCGGGGATCTCGTCGGGTATGGCGCCGATCCCAACGCGGTGATCGATCGCGTGCGCGCGCTGCCGGTCGCGGCCATGGTCCGCGGCAACCACGACAAAGTCGCCGCCGGGCTGGCACCGGTGGACAGCTTCAACCACGTGGCGCGGCTGGCGATCGAGTGGACCACGGCGGCGCTGACGCCCGAGAACCTCCGCTGGCTGGCGGCGCTGCCGCAGGGCCCGATGCCGATCGACGCGTTGACCGAGATCTGCCACGGGGCGCCGTGGGACGAGGACGCGTATCTCTTCGACGAGCGCGACGTGGAGCGCGCCCGGCCGTCGCTGATACGGCCGCTCTCGTTGTTCGGGCACACGCACGTCCCGAGCATCTTCCGGATCGAGCCGTCGGTCGAAGCCATGCTTCCGGTGCGCGGCGAGCGTTGCCGGGTGCCGATCGAAGACGGCCGCTACCTGGTGAACTGCGGCGCGGTTGGACAGCCGCGCGACAGCGATCCGCGGGCGGCCTTCGGGCTGCTCGATTCCAACCCGCGCGCGCTGACGATCGTGCGCACGCCGTACGACGTCGCCTCCGCGCAGACCAAGATCCTGCACGCCGGGCTGCCGGCCGTCCTCGCTCAGCGGCTCGCGCTCGGGCGATAACGCTGGTCCTTAGTCCTTGGTGCTTGGTTCTTAGTCCGTCCTTGGTCCTTGGTCCGTCCTAGGTCCCTGGTCCGTCCTAGGTCCCTGGTCCCTGGTCCGGCGCGCCTCCTGTTTGCGGAGCTGTGAGGCGTAGGCGTCGGCCGCGGCGCGCGATCCCAGGATCCAGCCGATCACCACGCCGATCACCAGGACGCCCGGAATGTAGAGGAAGTGCGCGGCTGTCGGCATGGCCCGGGTGACGGCCGGCTACCCGCGGCCGCGGCGTTTGAGCTCGCCTTCGAGGCGCTGGACGTCCTGCTGCACCGCGCCGAGGCGGCGCGACAGCGACAGCACGTAGAAGAAGAGGCCGCCGAGCACGACGATGTAGGCGCCGATCAGCAGCGGCGCCGCCGGGATCTGTTCGGGCGCCGGATTGTTGCCCACCGGCTTGAACTCGTCCTGCGGCTGCGGCGGCTGCGCCGCCAGCGAGGCGGACGCCGAGGCACCGCACAGCATCATCACCACCACGCAGACCGCCCGCGCGGCGGCCATCAATCTATTCGTCAAGCGCGACATAGAGGGCATCCAGGCGCGTGCGCGTCTGTTCGAGACGCAGCCGCATCGTCATGAGGAGTACGAACAGCAGGAGGAACGCGGTGACGCAGAACCAGAGCGGCACGCCCATCGACACCGGCAGCTTCGGCACGACCGTCGTCGGCGGATGGATGGTGCGCCAGTAGTTCACCGAGATGAAGATGAACGGCACGTTGACGGCGCCGAAGAGCGCCACGCCGGCCGCGAGCTTGTCGGACCCAGGCCCGCCGTAGCGGCGGAGGATCAGGTAGGCCCATCCGATCATCCAGCCGACCAGGCTCGACGTCAGCCGCGCGTCCCACACCCACCACGTGCCCCACGCGCGCCGCGCCCAGAGTGGCCCGGTGATGAGCGTCAGCGCGCCGAAGAGTACCGTGAGCTCGGCCGCGGCCCACGCCCGGCGATCGTCCTTGGCGAGGCCGCGCACGAGGAAGAGCGCGCTCGAGACCCCGCAGACGAGCGGGGCGAGCAGGAACATCCACGCCGACGGCATGTGGTAGTAGTAAATCTTGTAGACCATTCCCATCGCGGACTCGTCCGGAGCCCGCGCGATCAGCACCGGCGAGACGACGAACATCAGGCCGCACAGAATGGCCGCTGGCGTAAACCACTTCGGCATCAGTCGCTCATCACCGCTTCGAACGTCCACAGGGCCAGGACGACGAAGACCACGTCGAAGGTCACGAGCAGCAGCAGCCAGAACCGCACCACCGCGGGATCGAACGCCGGCTGCAGGAGCGCCGCCGTGCCTTGGACTCCCGCAATGATTACCGGAACGACGACCGGATACAACAGCACCGGGAGCAGCATGTCGCGGCTGCGGGCCCGCACGAGCATGGCCGCAAACATGGTCCCGACCGCGGCCAGCCCGATCGTGCAGGTCACGACGATTCCGCCCAGCCAGAACGGGTGTGCGAAGAGCGGCGCCGTGAAGAGAAGGTTGACGAGCGGCAGCAGCACCGCTTCGGTGGCCACGAGCAGCGCCACGATGCCGAGGAACTTGCCCACGTAGATGGCCGGCCGCGGTACCGGCGCGAGCAGCAGCGCGCGCAGGGTTTCCGCCTGCCGCTCGCGCTCGAAGGCGCGGCCGAGGGCCAGCGTCCCGGCAAAGAGGATGGCAATCCACAGGATGCCGGCGGCGCCGCCTTCCGGCGCGCGCCCTTCCCGCACCAGCGCGAACGCGAAGATCAGCACGCACGACACGGCGAAGAACAGCGTCGTGTAGGCAATCTCGCCGCTGCGCAGCTCCACGGTGAGGTCCTTGCGCAGCACCATCCACACCGTGCGGGCAAACGGTGCCGTCGGCGGCCGCACGCCGCCCTGGTCCGTCATGCGCCGCCTCCATCGAGAGGCCGCGTCATCACCTCCTGGTAGGTAGTCCGGAGCCGCTCGGGCTGCGCAATCGACGCCGCCGGGCGGCCGTCCCGCAGGAAGAGCGCGTGATCGAGCAGCCGGTCGGCAATCTCGAGGTCGTGCGTGGCGATCACGAGGATGGCGCCGGTCCGGCGCAGCTCGCGCAGCCGCGCCACGAGCGCCGAGGCCGAGGCATCGTCGAGGCCGGTGAACGGTTCGTCGAGCAGGAGCAGGCGCGGCTGGTGGATCAGCGCGCGCTCCAGCGCCACGCGCTGCCGCATGCCGCGCGAGAAGGTGGACACCGGGTCGTCGGCGCGCGTGCCGAGGCCCGCCCGCTCCAGCGCCTCGTCGGCGGCGTGCGCCGGTTCCGCCACCGCGTGCAGGCCGGCAAAGAACTCCAGGTTCTCGCGGGCGGTGAGCTCGGGATACAGGAAGAGATCGTGCCCGAGCACGCCGATCCGCGCGCGCAGCGCCGCGCCCTGCGTATCGGCCACGCCGCCATAGCGAACGCGCCCCGACGTCGGGCGAAGCAGCGTGGCCAGGATGGCGAGGAGCGTGGACTTCCCGGCTCCGTTCGGACCGAGGATGCCGAGGATCTCGCCCTGCCCCGCCCGGAAGCTCACGCGCGACAGCGCGCGGCGGCGGCCGAACGACCGCGAGACCTCTTCGACGGCGATATCGGTGAAATCGAGCGCGTTCGGGCGCGAGGATTCGTCGCTCACGCGGCGACGCCCTCGCCGCCTCCCTGCGGACCGGCGGCGGTGCCGTCGATCTCGCCGTAGATCTGTTCGAGGTCGGCCATCAGGCGGCGGCGCCGGGTGGCAAAGCGGTCGGCGCTCACGCCCCCGTCGCGGCGGCGCAGCTCGAGCTGCGTGAGCTCTTTGAAGAGCTGTTCGCGGCGCTCGGCGAGCGTGCGGGTGTCGGGAACGTCGCCGCGGCGGGCGGCGAGCCAGACGCCGAACAGGAGCAGGGCGCCCGCCAGGCTCAGCGCCGCGGTGCGTGGTGCGTGACTGTGGTACGGCAGGTTGGTGAGGGTGACCGTGAGCGGCGTGCCAGCCGCCAGGGCTGCCCCGCTGCCGAGCGCGAACACCTTGCCGTCCTGCGTGGTGACGTCTCGCGTCTCGGCGAACTGCGGCGAGGCCACCGAGAGCGTGCCCACCTTCTGGACGCCGACCGTGACCTGCTGGAAGGCGACCGGAAAGCGCTGGGCCAGCGTGACCGTGGAGCTGTCGTAGGCCACCCGGTACGCCACCTGGACGGACGTCGTGCCCGAGGCGAAGGGCCCGGCGACCGTGATGCGGTTGCCCGCCACGGTGACCGACGGCGACGAGCCTTCGAGCGGAGTGGCGCCGCTCGTCCCGGGCGGCAGGTCGATCACGAGCGGGCCGCCGATGTCGACGCGGCTGCGGGCGCTGTTGACGACTTCGAGCACGTAGTAGACCTGCAGCGCGTCGTCGGAGAACTGCATCAGCACGCGGCTGTTGCCGCCGATCACCACGGTGCCCTTCACGGGCGGCGCGGCCAGCGCCTGTGCCGCTTCCGCCGCCTTGCGCTCGGCGGCCTTGGCGATGCCCGCGACCATGATCACGCGCAGCCCTCCGGTGGTCGGTACGGTGAACGGATCCGAGCGCAGCGTCTCGCCGTCAACGGTCGTCTCGGCGCGCCCTTCCGTACCGGCCGGGAGATTCGTGAACTGCGCGCGCCCCTGCTCGTCCGTCGATGCGGTTCTCGACCGGCCACCCGCCGTCAGCGTCACCGGCTGCCCGGAGATGTTGTTGCCGATCGACTCGCGCACGACGCGCACCGTGATGGTGGCGTTGGGCAGTTCCGGCGCCGGCAGCGCCTTGCCGTTGATGAGCGAGGGATCCGGCATCTGCTGCGCGGTGAGCGCGATCAGGAGCACCACGTAGCTGCAGGCCTTCAGGCCGGCTCGCACGTGGCTGCAGGCCTTCAGGCCTGCCACAGGAGCGGACCTGAAGGTCCGCAGCCACGTACCCATCACGCGGACTCCAGGCGCTGGCCGCACTGGCCGCAGAAACGCGCGCTGGCCGTGGCGGGCGTGCCGCACTGCGTGCAGAAGCGGTCAGTGCGCGGGGCGGCCGCGATGCCCGCGCCGGCGAGACGCCGCGCCAGCTCCTGCTCGATCTGCGTCGAGTAGGCCGCGCCGGCGTCGAGCTGGCGCATCAGGCCGGCCGCGCGTGTGCGCAGCCGCAGCCCCATCTCCGCGAAGTCCTGGTCCGACACCTTGCCCATGGCGTGGTCGAACTCGAGTTCCTTGATGGAGCGCAGCACGAGCGTCTTCTCGCGATCGATGGCGGCGCGGGCTCTCCCCCCGACGATGGAGACGGACAGCCCTTCGTGGCCGCGGACGAAGGGCACGAAGGTGCGGAGCGCGGCGGCGCCCACGGCCGCGGCGGCAAACACGACGAGGCTCAGAAGGATGATTGCCGCCGGCGACTGCCCGCGCGACACGAAGACGACGATCGTCGCGCCCACGAGCCCCGCCAGCGCGAACAGTTGCCAGGACGGGAGGCTCGGGGCCGGTTCCTTAATCGAGGTTTCGGAGCTCATCTTCGAGGCGTGCGTCGAGCTCGCGATCGATCGGCGCCGCGTCCGGTGCCGCCGTCTCGTGCCGCGACCAGCGCCGCGCGGTGAAGGCGACGCCGAGGAGCGCGATCACCGCGACGACGTACGGGAGCAGCCAGGCCACGCGGTTGAACCCGCGGTTGGGCGGCTGCATCAACACGTCGTAGCCGCCGTGCTCACGGACGAAGGTGGCCAGGATGGCGTCGTGGTCCTTGCCCTCGGCGATGTACTGCTGAATCTTGCCCATCTGGCCCGACTTGCCGTGGCAGTTCATCATGCCGCAGTCGCTGACCGACAGCCGGCAGCCGCCGCAGTTGCACATGATCTCGCCGGCCACCTGGCGCTCGAGCGGGCTGCGGAAGATCGCGGGGATCGTATCCTGCGCCAGCGCCACCCCCTGCGACAGCACGACCGCCAGGAAGATCAGTGCGGTGGTGGCGGCGTTGGCCGGCAGCGGCGCGGTGGCGAACGAGAAGACGGCGTCGGGCAGGAGCGCGATGCCGATGCCGAGCGCCAGCAGCCCGAATCCCATCCACACCCAGTTCACGAGCGGGTTGATGTCCACCGCGATGCTGGCCGTCTGCGTCGCCGCGTCGAACGTGGCCAGCACCAGGTAGACGTCCTGCGCGAAGCCGCGGTTGATCGCCACTTCCGTCGTCGGCGACTCCTCGTGCTTCCGGAAGATCCACTTGGCCGGATACATCTCGGCGAA
>Ga0068869_100000508_pt1 | contig 21666 bp, 18 predicted proteins | sample KBSMisM52_FD_64676 | JGI IMG/M metagenome (GOLD analysis project Ga0068869, IMG submission 64676) | Miscanthus rhizosphere microbial communities from Kellogg Biological Station, Michigan, USA - KBS Miscanthus M5-2 | ecosystem: Host-associated > Plants > Roots > Rhizosphere > Soil ... | reverse complement strand
TCGCCGATCGGCGACTCGGCGCCGGTGCTGATGGCGCTCGACGCGACGCTCGTGCTGCGATGTGGCGACGACGTCCGCAGCGTCGCGCTCGTCGATTTCTACACCGGCTACATGAAGAACGTGCTCGCCCCAGGCGAATTCGTGCAGGCGATCGAGGTGCCGCGGCCGCGGCCGCGCAGCGACGTGCGCGCCTACAAGGTCTCGAAGCGGTTCGACTGCGACATCTCGGCGGTCTGCGGCGGACTGGCGATCGAGCGCGACGACGACGGCGTCGTCGTCGCGGCGCGCCTCGCGTTCGGCGGCATGGCGGCGACGGTCGCGCGTGCGCACGGCGCGGAAGCCGCGCTCGTCGGCACCCGCTGGGACGAGCCCGCGCTGCTAGCCGCGCAGCAGGCGCTGGCGCGCGACTTCGCACCGCTCACCGATCTGCGCGCGAGCGACGCGTACCGCAGGGACGTCGCGCAGAACCTGCTGCGCCGCTTCTGGCTCGAGACGCGCAGCGATGCTCCGCTCGCTGCCGCGGCGACGAGCGTCTGGGCGATGCCGATTCCCGCCGACGCCATCGGAGCCGCGCCGTGAACCGCGCGCTCGATCCTCGCCTGCTGCGCCCGGCCGGTGGCGATGCGAAAGCCTCAAGAGGCGCGGCGCGCGTCGGCGTCGCGCTGCCGCACGAGTCGGCGCATCTGCACGTCGCCGGCGCCGCACCGTACGTCGACGACCTGCCCGAACTCGCCGGCACGCTGCACGCAGCGCTCGGCCTCTCGCCGGTCGCGCACGGTCGCCTCGTCGCGTTCGACCGCGCGCGCATCGCGGCGCTGCCCGGGGTCGTCGACGTCATCGTCGCCGCCGACATCCCGGGGCAGAACGACTGCGGTCCGGTGGTCCACGACGATCCGATCCTCGCCGACGGCGTCGTCCACTACCTCGGCCAACCGGTGTTCGCGGTGATCGCCGAGACGCGCGACCTCGCGCGCCGTGCCGCCGCGCTCGCCAGGGACGTGCTGACGATCGAGCCGCTGGCGCCGATCCTGACGCCGGTCGAAGCGCACGCCGCGAAGCGCTACGTGCTGCCGCCGATGCACCTCGTCCGCGGCGATGCGCGCACCGCGATCGCCGGCGCTCGGCATCGGCTCGCCGACCGGTTCGACGTCGGCGGGCAGGAGCAGTTCTATCTCGAAGGCCAGGTGTCGTACGCGGCGCCGCGCGAGGACCGCGGCGTCTTCGTCCACTGCTCGACCCAGCACCCGAGCGAGATGCAGCACCTCGTCGCCAAGTGCCTCGGGCTGCACTCGCACCACGTGCAGGTCGAATGCCGGCGGATGGGCGGCGGCTTCGGCGGCAAGGAGTCGCAGTCGGGCCTCTTCGCGTGCGTCGCGGCGATCGCCGCGATGCGGCTCGGGCGCCCGGTGAAGCTTCGCCTCGACCGCGACGACGACTTTCTCGCCACCGGCCGGCGCCACTGCTTCCACTACGAGCTCGAGGCCGGCTACGACGACGACGGCAGGATCCTCGGCACCGAGCTGACGATGGTCTCGCGCGCGGGCTTTTCGGCCGACCTCTCGGGCCCGGTGATGACGCGCGCGATCTGCCACTTCGACAACGCGTACTGGCTGCCCGACGTCGCGATCCACGGCTTCTCGGGCCGCACCAACACCCAGAGCAACACCGCGTTTCGCGGCTTCGGCGGCCCGCAGGGCGCGATCGCGATCGAGCACGCGATCGACACCATCGCGCGCCGGCTCGGCAAGGATCCGCTCGACGTCCGCCGCGCCAACTTCTACGGCCCGAGCCCGAAGGACGGCGACGCCGGCGAGCGCAACGTCACGCCGTACGGGCAGGTCGTCGAGGACAACATCGTTCATTCGCTCGTCGACGAGCTCGAGCGGACGAGCGCGTACCGCGCGCGGCGCGCAAAGGTCGCGGAGTTCAACGCGACGAGCGAGGTGCTCAAGCGCGGCATCGCGCTGACTCCGGTCAAGTTCGGCATCTCGTTCAACCTCGTCCACCTCAACCAGGCGGGCGCCCTCGTCCACGTCTACGGCGACGGCTCGGTGCTCGTCAACCACGGCGGCACCGAGATGGGCCAGGGCCTGCACACCAAGGTCGCGCAGGTCGTCGCGCACACGCTCGGCGTCGATTTCGATGCGGTGCGCGTCAGCGCGACCGACACCCACAAGGTCGCCAACACGTCGGCGACGGCGGCGTCCACCGGCAGCGACCTCAACGGCAAGGCCGCCGAGGACGCCGCGTTGCAGATCCGCGCCCGGCTCGTCGCGTTCGCGGCCGAGCGCTACGGCGTCGCCGCCGACGAGGTGCGCTTCGCCGCCGGCCGCGTCGCGATCGGCAGCGCGGTCTCGATGAGCTTTCGCGAGCTCGTCGTCGAGGCGTACATGGCGCGCGTCCAGCTCTGGTCCGACGGCTTCTACGCGACGCCGGGCCTGTCTTGGAACCGCGACACCATGCAGGGCAAGCCGTTCTTCTACTTCGCCTACGGCGCCGCGGTGAGCGAGGTCGTCGTCGACACGCTGACCGGCGAGTGGCGCCTCGTCGCCGCGCACATCCTCCACGACGCCGGCAAGACGCTCAACCCGGCGATCGACATCGGCCAGGTCGAAGGCGGCTTCATCCAGGGCATGGGCTGGCTGACAACCGAAGAGCTCGTCTGGCATCCGAACGACGGCAGCGCGAAGGCGGGCTTGCTTCTCACGCACGCACCGAGCACCTACAAGATCCCGACCGCGAACGACTGCCCTCCTGTGTTCGACGTGCGGCTGTGGAAGGACGGTCGCGGCGACGACAACGTCGCCGCGACGATCCATCGCAGCAAGGCGACCGGCGAGCCGCCGCTGCTGCTCGCGTTCTCGGTCTTCTTCGCGATCCGCGATGCGGTCTCTTCGGTCGGCGGGCACCGCGTCGACCCGCCGCTCGCAGCGCCGGCGACTCCGGAGGCGATCCTGCGTGCGATCGCGGCGGTGCGCGCGCCGGCGACTCCCGCATGAACGCACGCTCGCTTCGAGCCGCGGCGGCGGCGTTGCTCGCCGCCAAGCGCGCTGCAGTCGTCGTCGAGGTCGTCGGTGCGCGCGGCTCGGTGCCGCGCGGCGTCGGCACGCGCATGCTCGTCGACGCCGACGACGTGCTCGGAACGATCGGCGGCGGCCACCTCGAGCTGGAGGCGATCGCCACCGCCCGCGCCGCGCTCGCGCGCGGCAGCATCGAGACGAGCGAGCGGACGTTCGCGCTCGGGCCGTCGCTCGGCCAGTGCTGCGGCGGCGTGGTGTCGATCGCGTTCGCCCCGCTCGACGCCGATGCGCTGGCGCGCTGGCCCGAAGCTGCGCCGCTCTTTCACCTCCAGCTGCACGGCGCCGGCCACGTCGGCCGCGCGATCGCGACGCTGCTCGCGACGCTCGACTGCGATGTCGACTGGTACGACGAGCGCGACGACGGCTTTCCGGCGACGACCGCGCTCGGCTCGCCGTGGCCCCCGCACATCCGCACGACGTCGGCCGACACCGTCGAGCGCGAGGTCGCGAACGCGCCGGCGGCGGCGTTCTATCTCGTCCTCACCCACGAGCACGCGCTCGACCTGCGCATCGTCGAGGCGGTGCTGCGGCGCGGCGACTTCGCGTATTGCGGCCTGATCGGCTCGAAGACGAAGCGCGCGAGCTTCGCGCGCCGGCTCGCCGCGCGCGGCGTCGCCGACGACGCGATCGCGCGCCTGACGTGCCCGATCGGCATCGAAGGCGTCGAAGGCAAGTCACCGTCGGTGATCGCCGCCGCGGTGGTCGCGCAGCTGCTGGTCCGCGCCGAACGCGAAAGCGCCCGCGACGTCGCCGCCGGTGAGCGCGACGGCGCGCGCCGATGACCGCAGCGCGCGAGCGCGCTGCGAGCCGCCGTCGCTGCCCCACCCGAGAGTCGACTCCGTCGAGGGCATGACGTATCCTGCCCGGCACGCGCAACGCGCGCGCATTCGAAGCGGCCTCCGTCATGCAGCGTTTTGAAGCCCCACGGCGGGACGTCGAACAGCAGCGCCGAGTTCGGTACGGTTCGACGGTCGCGTGGAGGCGCTGGCTGCCGGTGCTGACGGTGGCACTGCTGGCCGGCTGCGACTGGGCCGTGCTCGATCCGCGTGGGCCGGTGGGGCAGGCCGACCGGACCATCCTGCTCGGATCGCTCGCCATCATGCTGGCGATCGCGGTGCCGACCGTGATCGCGACCTTCGCGTTCGCCTGGTGGTTCCGCGCTTCGAACACCCGCGCCCGCTATCGGCCCGACTGGGAATTCTCGGGTGCGATCGAGCTCGTCGTCTGGTCGATCCCGTGCATGGTGATCCTTCTGCTCGGCGGCGTGGCCTGGATCGGCTCGCACCTGCTCGACCCGGCCAAGCCGCTCTCTGCGCGCCAGGCGCCGGTCGAGGTCCAGGTCGTGTCGCTCGACTGGAAGTGGCTCTTCATCTATCCGAACGAAGGGATTGCGAGCGTCAACCAGCTCGTCGTGCCGGCGGGCGTGCCGCTGCGCTTCTCGATCACGTCGGCGAGCGTGTGGAACGTCTTCTTCGTGCCGCAGCTCGGCAGCATGATCTACGCGATGAACGGCATGAGGACGCAGCTGAACCTGCAGGCCGACGAGCCGGGCACGTTCCATGGCATGTCCGCGCATTTCAGCGGCGACGGCTTCTCCGACATGCGTTTCGCGGTTCGCGCGGTGAGCAGCAACGAGTTCGCCGCCTGGGTGAAGGCGACCAAGGGCGTCGGCCCGAGCCTCGACGCGGCCAGCTACGCGGCGCTCGCCAAGCAGAGCGTGAATGTGCCGCCGTCGACGTTCGGCGCGGTGACGCCCGAGCTCTTCAGCCAGGTGGTGCGACAGGAGATCGCGCCCGGCCCCGGCCCGGCGACCGATCGTGGCGGCGCGGCCGAGGCGACGGGAAAGGGGCACTGACATGTGGGGCAAGCTCACCTGGGAGGCGATCCCCTTGCACGAGCCGATCGTCATGGTGACCTCGGCGGTGGTCGCGCTCGCGATCACCGGTACGCTCGTCTGGGTCTACCTGAAGGGCCACTTTCCGTACATCTGGAAGGAGTGGCTCTCGAGCGTCGACCACAAGCGGATCGGCGTGATGTACATCGTGCTGGCGCTGGTGATGCTGCTGCGCGGCTTCGCCGACGCGATCATGATGCGCGCGCAGCAGTCCGTCGCCCTGCACAGTGCCGGCTTCCTGCCGCCCGAGCACTACAACCAGATCTTCTCGGCGCACGGCACGATCATGATCTTCTTCGTCGCCATGCCCTTCGTCATCGGGCTGATGAACTTCGCCGTGCCGCTGCAGCTCGGCGCCCGCGACGTCGCCTTCCCGGTGCTCAACTCGGTCAGCTTCTGGCTGACGGCGACCGGCGCGCTGCTTGTCAACATCTCGCTCTTCATCGGCGAGTTCGCGCGCACCGGCTGGCTGCCCTACCCGCCGCTCTCCGAACTCGCCTATTCGCCCGGAGTCGGCGTCGACTACTACCTCTGGGCGCTGCAGATCTCGGGGGTCGGCACGTTATTGACGGGGGTGAACTTCGTGACGACGGTGCTGAAGGTGCGCGCGCCGGGGATGAACTACCTGCGCATGCCGATCTTCTGCTGGACCACGCTCGCCTCGAACCTGCTGATCGTCGCCGCGTTCCCGATCCTGACCGCGACCTTGGCGATGCTCCTGCTCGACCGCTACCTGGGCTTTCACTTCTTCACCAACGAGGCCGGCGGCAACCCGATGATGTTCATGAACCTCATCTGGGCCTGGGGCCACCCCGAGGTCTACATCCTGATGCTGCCGGCGTTCGGCATCTTCTCGGAGGTCTTCGCGACGTTTTCGGGCAAGCCGCTGTTCGGGTACCGCTCGATGGTCGCGGCGACGATGGCGATCTGCATCCTCTCCTTCATGGTCTGGCTGCACCACTTCTTCACCATGGGCGCCGGCGCCGACGTCAACGCGATCTTCGGCATCGCGACGATGATCATCGCCGTTCCCACCGGCGTGAAGATCTACAACTGGCTGTTCACGATGTACGGCGGCCGGATCGTGTTCGCGACGCCGCTGCTCTGGGCGATCGGTTTCGTCGTCACCTTCATCATCGGCGGCATCACCGGGGTGCTGCTCGCGGTGCCGCCGGCCGACTTCGTCCTCCACAACAGCCTGTTCCTCGTCGCCCACTTCCACAACGTCATCATCGGCGGCGTCGTGTTCGGCCTGTTCGCCGGCTACGAGTACTGGTTTCCGAAGGCGTTCGGATTCCGCCTGCACGAGGGCCTCGGCAAGGCGGCGTTCTGGTTCTGGATCGTCGGCTTCTACGTCGCCTTCATGCCGCTCTACGCGCTCGGCCTCATGGGCATGACCCGGCGCATGCAGCACTACGACATCGATGCCTGGCAGCCGTGGCTGCTGGTCGCGGCCGGCGGCGCAGTGCTCATCGGCGTCGGCGTCGCGCTCCAGGTGGTGCAGCTCGTCTGGAGCATCCGCCATCGCGAGCAGCTTCGCGACGTCACCGGCGATCCGTGGAACGGGCGCACGCTCGAATGGATGACGGCCTCGCCGCCGCCGATGTTCAACTATGCCGTGCTGCCGGACGTCGAGGGCGAGGAGGCCTACTGGATGCGGAAGCAAAGCGCGATCGAGCGCCAGGCGCTGCGGCCCGAGCCCGAATACGTCGACATCCACATGCCGCGCAACAGCGCCGCCGGCTTCATCTGCGCGTTCTTCTCGACCATCATGGGCTTCGCGCTGATCTGGCACATCTGGTGGCTGGTGATCGCAGGCTTCGTGGGAGCATGGGCGGTGGTCGTCGTCGCCGCCTGGCGCGACGAGCCCGAGTCGGTGATCCCGGCGGCGACCCTCGCCGAGGTCGACCGTGCCAACCGCGCCGCCCGCGCCGCGGCGCTGCCGACGCTGAAGCCCGCGCTGTGAGCACCGACGCAGTGGTGATTCAAGGTGGCGGCGTGGCCGGCGGAGCGATGGCGCTCGTTGGCGGCCACGCCCACGCCGCGGCGCTGACCGAAGAGCCGGCGCACGGTCCGTCCAAGCGGATCGTCGTCGGCTACGGCTTCTGGATCTTCCTGATCAGCGACATCATCCTGTTCGCCGCGCTGTTCGCGACCTACGCGGTGCTGACCGACGCCACCGCCGGCGGCCCGAGCGGGCGCGACCTGTTCGAGCTGGAGACGGTCGCCGTCGAGACCGCGTGCCTGCTGCTCTCGACCGTGTTCTGCGGCTTCGCCGGCATCGGCGCCCAGGCGCGAAAGAGCGGGCTGTACTACGGCTCGATGGCCGCGACGTTCGTGCTCGGCGCGACCTTCGTGGCGATCGAGCTGCACGAGTTCGCCGGCATGATCAACGCCGGCGCGGGCCCGAGCCGGAGCGCATTCCTGTCCGGATTCTTCGCCCTGATCGGCTGCCACGGCCTGCACGTCAGCGCCGGTCTGCTCTGGCTGCTGACGATGATGGCGCAGGTGTACGCCAAGGGATACCGCGCCGACATCATGCGGCGGCTGCTGTGCTTCGCGCTGTTCTGGCACACCCTCGACATCATCTGGGTGGCGCTGTTCAGCCTGGTCTATCTGGTGGGAGTTGCGCGATGAGAGACGATCCGAGAGCAGGCGGCGTGCACGGCGATGTCGCCCCGGGCGACGAGATCGGGCCGCAGGACCTCCCCCATGCGATCCGCGGTTACCTGATCGGCCTCGTGCTCGCGACGATCCTGACCGGCGTCTCGTTCTACGTCGCGAAGAGCACGCTCGTCTGGCAGCCGAGCATCCCGATCGCGCTCTCGGTGCTGGCGGTCGCGCAGATGGGGGTGCACGTCGTCTTCTTCCTGCACATCACGTCGGGCCCTGACAGCATCAACAACGTGATGGCGCTGGCCTTCGGCCTTCTCATCGTCATGCTGCTCGTGTTCGGCTCGCTCTGGATCATGACGCAGCTCGACCACAACGTGATGCCGATGGACCGGCTGATGCAAATGCAGCGCTGACGACGCGCGCGGCAGGCGCTCCGTCAGAAGCTGCCGACGCCGCCGTCGACGAGGAGGTCGACGCCGGTGACGTACGAGGCGTCGTCGGAGGCGAGGAAGAGCACCGCGGCGGCGACCTCGTCGGTCGTGCCGAAGCGCTTCATCGGATTCCGCGCCGCCCACGCCACCTTGAGCTCGGCGACCTGCTCGGGCGTCATCATGCGGTCGAAGATCGGCGTCTCGATCGGCCCCGGGCTGACGACGTTGACGCGGATGCCGCGCTCGACGAGCTCGGCGGCGATCGTGCGACCGAACGAGCGCACCGCGGCCTTGCTCGCGCCGTAGATCGAGCCGACCGGGTTGCCCTTGCCGGCGGCGACCGACGCGTTGAGGACGATCGCGCCGCCCGCGCGCATCAGCGGCACCGCCTTCTGGACCGTGAAGTAGACGCCCTTGACGTTGACGTCGAACATGCCGTCCCAGGCCTCCTCGGTCATCGCGGCGAGCGGGCCGAAGGTCGCAAAGCCGGCGTTGGCGAAGACGACGTCGAGGCGGCCGCCGCCGAAGTCACGCGTCGCCGCGATGACGCGGTCGAGGTCGGCGAGCTTCGACGTGTCGGCGACGATGCCGTGCGCCGCGGCGCCGAGCGCGGCCGCCGTGGTGTCGACGGTCTCGCGGTTTCGACCGACGACGACGACGCGCGCCCCTTCGCCGACGAGGCGCTCGGCGACGGCCCGACCGATGCCGCTGTTGCCACCGGTGACGAGCGCCACCTTGCCTTCGAACCGCGATCCGCTCCACGCCATGCGCGTTCCTCGTTGCCGGCGCCATTGTCACCGGGCGGACAGCGCGGCCGCGCGGCGGTGCGATGATCACGCCATGACCGCCCTGCCTCCCCGCATGCGCGAATCGCTCGACTGCATCGCGCACGTCCTCTCGCGCCGCGCCGGGCCGCCTTTGAACGAAGGCGACGTCGCGCGGATTCCGGTCGAGCACTACACGTCGCGCGAGGTGCGCGACGCCGAGATCGAGCGGCTGTTCCGGCCGCTGCCGCTGATCGTCGGCCATGCGAGCGAGCTGGCGCGCGGCCACGTCCTCGCCCACGACGAATACGGCGTGCCGATGCTGCTCGCGCGCGACGGCGAGGGACGCTTTCGCGCCTTCCTCAACGTCTGCCGCCATCGCGGCATGCGCCTCGTCGACGGCGTCGCGGCAAAGCCCGCGGCGAGCGTCGTCTGCCCGTACCACGGCTGGACGTACCGCCTCGACGGCGCGCTTCGCCATCGCCTGCACGCCGAGAGCTTCGACGACTGCGCAGCCGGCGACGTCGACCTCGTCGCGCTGCCCGCCGAGGAGCGCCACGGCCTTCTCTGGGTCGTTCCGACGCCGGGCGCTGCGATCGATGTCGCCGCGTTTCTCGGCGAGCTCGACGGCGAGCTGCCGTTCTGCGGCATCGAAGGGTTGCGCCTCTTTCGCACCGTGCGCGCCGACTACCCGGCGAACTGGAAGCTGATCGTCGACGCGTTCCTCGAGGCGTACCACATCCGCGTCCTCCACAAGGACACGATCTTCCCGTTCTTCGTCGACGCGCTGACCGGCGCCGCGCGCCTCGGTCCGCACGTGCAGTCGCTCGTCGCCCGGCGCGCCGCCGAAGCATGGGTCGCCGAACGCGGCGCGCCGCCCGGCGACTTCGCGTCGCTCTGCGACCTCGCGACGCCGAGCCACGTGATCTTCCCGAACGTGGTCACGATCTTCCACCCCGACTACCTGAGCTTGATCACGCTCTATCCGGTCGGCCCCGAGACGCTGTCGTGGACGCACCGCATGCTCGTCCCCGCCGACCGCACGACGCCGGACTGGACGCCGCACTGGGAGAAGACGTTCGCGCTGATCGAGCAGGGCGTGTTCGAGAAGGAAGACATCGCGTGCGCGGTCGCGATCCAGCGCGGGCTCAAGAGCGGCGCGAACCGCCATCTCACGGCGGGTCGCGCCGAGCAAGGCGTCGGCTGGTTCCACGCCGAGGTCGCGCGCGCGCTTGCGCGCGGCACCGAGGCGCGCGCCGAGGTCAGTCGGGCTTGACCTTCGCGCGCAGGAGCACCGGCTTCCAGCGCTCGCGCTCGCTGGCGATGAACGCGGCGAACTCGGACGGCGTGCCGCCGACCGGAATCGCGGCGTCGCCCTGCAATCGCTCGAGCGCGGCCGGCTCGCGCACCGCGCGCGCCGCCGCAGCGGCGAGCCTGTCGACCGCGGGCTGCGCGAGCGACGCCGGCGCGAGCAGGCCGTACCACTGCGTCATCTCGAAGCGCGGCCAACCCTGCTCGGCGACGGTCGCGACGTCGGGCAGCTGCGCGATGCGCTGCGCTGATCCGGTCGCGATGCAGCGCAGCTTTCCGGCCTTGATGAACTGCAGCACCGCCGGCGCACCGACCGCGGCGGCGTGCAGCCGGCCGGCGAGAAGGTCGGTGAGCTGCGGCCCGGTGCCCTTGTACGGCACGTGCAGGATGAAGATGCCGGTGGCCATCTTCAGGTACTCGAACGCGAGGTGCCCCGCGCTGCCGTTGCCTGCCGAGCCGTAGTTGAGCTGACCGGGCTTGGCCTTCGCGAGCGCGACGAACTCCTTCAGGTCTTTCGCCGGCACGTCGGGATGGACGACGTAGAGGCTCGGCACCTTGGCCAGCAGCGACACCGGCTTGAAGTCCTTGATCGGGTCGTACGGGAGCTTGTCGAAGATGAACGGATTGACCGCGAGCGTGCCGATGTGGCCGAGGATCAGCGTGTGCTGGTCGTCGGCGCGGGCGACCTCGGCCATCGCGACGTTGCCGGCGCCGCCCGGCCGGTTGTCGACATAGACGCTCTGGCCGAGCAGCCGCGACAGCTCGGCGGCGGTCGCGCGGGCGACGATCTCCGAGCTGCCGCCGGGCGCGAACGGCACGACGAAGCGGATCGGCCGCGCCGGCCAGGCGTCGGCGGCGTGCACCGACGACCGCCAGCTCGCGGCGAGCGCAAAGGCGGCGGCCGTGCGCAGCAGGCTGCGGCGCTCGGCGTCGCCGCTCACTGGCTGCCCAACGCGGCGGCGACGGCGCCCTGCCCCGCCTGGCGCGCGATGTCGGCGGCGGTGAGGCCGCGATCGTCGCGCAGGTCCGGCCGCGCGCCGCGCGCGAGCAGCAGCCTGGTCGCATCGAGCTTGCCCTGCCCGGCAGCCCACATCAGCGCGGTCAGCTGGTGCTCGTAGGCGGCGTTGACGTCGATCCCGGAGGCGAGCAGCGCATCGAGCGCGTCGGCGTTGCCCTGACCGGCGGCGTAGACCATCGCGGGCTTGTTCATGCGATCGCGCAGGTCGGTGCGCGCACCGGCCTCGAGCAGGCGCTTGACGACCGGCGCGGCCCCGGCGTAGGCCGCCGCCATCAGCGGCGTCACGCCTTCGAGCGACGCCTGGTTGACGTCGGCGCCCTTCTGCAGCATCGCCTCGACGATCGCGAGGTTGCCCTTCTCGGCGGCGAGCAGCAACGCCGTCTTGCCGAGACGATTGCGCGAGGCGGGCGACGCGCCGGCGTCGAGGACGCGCTGGACTTGCGCGAGGTCGCCCTGCCGCGCGCCGACCAGAAGCTGCGCATTGAGCGTCGGATTGCTCGGCGCCTGTGCGAACGAAAGCGACGAGACGGCGAGCGCCAGGAGCGCGCAGACGCGCTGCGCGAGACGATGACGAAGGTCGGACACGGACATCGGGATCCTCGAGTGCGGATGCGGCAACGAAAGCGAGACGGTTGGCAGTGGGCACGATTGTGGGTACGCTCGCCATTGTGAGAAACGCGAGCGGCACCGCCGCGTCGCGCTCGAACGGGTGGCGACGGAGGGCCGCGGCCGTTCCGGCTCCGCAGCGAGCGGGGCACGATTCTCTCGAGCCCGTGAAGACCAACAAAGGAGACCGGACATGACTCGACTACATCGCCCGCAACTCGGCTGGGCAGCTTCCCTGGTCGTGACGGCGCTCTGCGCTGCCTCGCCGGGCGCCTATGCGCAGACCGAGGTCGCAGGAGCAGCGGCCGCCACCGGCGGACCCGTCAGCAAGAACATCTCCGTCCCGCAGCAGCGGCTCGACGCGGCCGACAAGGACAGCGCGAACTTCCTGCACTCGAACATGAGCTATGCGCAGACCCGGTACTACCCGGCGACGCAGATCAACACCACCAACGTCGCCAAGCTGCGGCCCGCGTTCCAGTTCCAGACCGAGGTCGTCGAGTCGATGGAGACGGCGCCGATCGTCGTCGACGGCATCATGTACATCACGACGTCGTACAACCACGTCTACGCGCTCGACGCCGCGACCGGCAAGGAGTTCTGGCACTACAAGCACAAGATGGGTCCGGTGACGACGTTCTGCTGCGGCCCGAACAACCGCGGCGTCGCCGTCATGGGCGACCGTCTCTACATGGGAACGCTCGACGCCAAGCTGCTGGCGTTCGACGCCAAGACCGGCAAGGTGCTGTGGTCGACGCAGATCGCCGACCCCGAGAAGGGCTACTCCGAGACGATGGCGCCGGTCGCCGTCGACGGCAAGGTGCTGATCGGCACCAACGGCGGCGAGTACGGCATCCGCGGCTTCGTCAAGGCGTTCGACGCCAACGACGGCAAGCTGCTCTGGACGTTCAACACGATTCCCGAGACCGGCCACGAGGGCGTCTGGGCGACCACGGACGCGACCGGGCGCGACATGCATCGCGACATCGCCGCCGAGAAGGCCGCGCTCGCCAAGAACGCGGGCTTCTTCAACACGCTCGGCGGCGGCGTCTGGATGGCGCCCGCGATCGACCGCGAGTCGAAGACCGCGTTCTTCGTCGTCGGCAACCCCAGCCCCGACCTGTACGGCGCCGAGCGGCCCGGCGACAACCTCTACACCGACTCGATCGTCGCCGTCGACCTCAACACCGGGGCGAAGAAGTGGCACTTCCAGTACGTCGCGCACGACGTCTGGGACCTCGACGCCGTCTCGCCGGTCATCCTGACCGAAGCCAAGGGCAAGGACGGCAAGATGACCAAGGTCGCCATCCACGGCGGCAAGACCGGGCACGTCTATGTCCATGACCGCGCCACGGGCGAGCTGATCCGCTTCAGCGAGGCGATGATTCCGCAGGAGAACATGTGGGTGCTACCGACCAAGGACGGCGCGCGCATGCTGCCGGGCGCCAACGGCGGCGTCGAATGGAGCCCGATGGCGTTCAATCCGAAGACGCGCCTCGCCTATGCCGCGAACCTGCACCAGCCGATGACGTACCACGTCGAACAGGCCGCTTACCCCGGCGGCAAGCTCTGGCTCGGCGGCGCGTTCAAGGTCATCCCGAGCGAGAAGCAGTGGGGCCGGCTGTCGGCGGTCAACATCGACACCGGCAAGGTGGCATGGAAGTTCGACACTGAGCAGCCGCTCATCGGCGGCGTCCTCGCGACCGCGGGCGACCTCGTCTTCAACGGCGAAGGCAACGGCTACTTCCGCGCCTTCGACGCGCGCACCGGCAAGAAGCTGTGGGAGTACCAGTGCGGCGCCGGCGTCAACGCGCCTGCGGTGTCGTACACGGTCGGCGGCAAGCAGTACGTCGCGGTCGCGGCGGGCGGCAACACGCAGCTCGACTTCAAGCGCGGCAACACCGTCATGGTGTTCGCGCTTCCCTGAGACACTGACCAAGCGCGGCGAGATGATCGAAAGGAACCGGATCTGAGACTTCCCGCCGCGCTATTCGCCTCCCTCGTCGTCGCCTTCGCGGCGACCCCCGTGTCCTTCGCGCAAACCGCGGCCCCGCCCAAGGCCGCGATCTGCGCTGCGTGCCACGGGCCGGAGGGCAAGGCGATCGATCCGTACCCGGTCCTCGCCGGGCAGACGTCGCGCTATCTCTATCTCGAGCTGCGCGACTTCCAGGAAGGCCGCCGCAACGATCCGCAGATGTCGCCGGTCGCCAAGGACCTGACGCGCGACGAGATGCGCGAGCTCTCCGACTACTTCGCGAAGCAGAAGCCCGCACCGCAGACGTTCAAGCCCGATGCCGCCAAAGCCGCGCTCGGCAAGGCCAAGGCCGACGAGACGCTGTGCACGATGTGCCACCTCGGCGGCTTCTCCGGCCAGAACGAGATCCCGCGCGTCGCCGGCCAGAACTATCAGTACGTCGTCAAGCAGCTGTCGGACTTCAAGGCGCGCACGCGCACCAACGACGCCGGCAACATGACGAGCGTCGCGAACACCCTGAGCGCGCAGGACATCGAGAACCTGGCGCACTACCTCGTCGGCCTCTGAGCGCCGCGATGGAGATCCTGGCAGCGGGAGAGCCGGGCATGGTTGCCGCGCACGGCGCTGCCGCGGCGGCGACTGCCGCGCGATCTCGCTACGACCGCGTCGCCGCCTGGCTGCACTGGGGCATCGGCGCGCTGCTGCTGGCCGAGATCGTCTTCGGGCTGCTGCTCGACGACATCGCGCCGCGCGGGACTCCGGCGCGCGCCGGCGTGATCAACCTGCACAAGTCGTTCGGCATCGTGCTCGGCGTGCTGATCGTGCTGCGGATCGTCTGGCGGCTCGGCCACGCGCCGCCGCCGTGGCCGCCGTCGATGTCCGCGGCCCGGCAGCGCGCCGCCAACGCCGGCCATGTCGCGCTCTACGCCTGCATGCTGGTCGCCCCGCTCAGCGGCTACATCGGCTCGAACTTCAGCAGGCATGGCGTCCGCTTCTTCGGCGCCGAGCTGGCGCCATGGGGGCCGGACTGGCCGCGCGCGTACGCGTTCCTGGTAGGCGTCCACGACGTCAGCAGCTATCTGCTGCTGGCGTTGACGATCGGCCACGTCGCGATGGCGCTCAGGCACGCGCTCGTCGAGCACGACGGCATCTTCGATCGGATCGTTCCATGGCATTCGTCGCGTCGCGACTCCTCGACATGAAGCACGCGCTTGTCGCGACCGTTCTCCTCGCTGCGCTCGCGACCGCGCCGGGCGGCGCGCGCGCGGCACCGTTCGCCTACGTTCCCAACGAAGGCTCGGGAACCCTCAGCGTCATCGACACCGCGACCGACCAGGTCGTCGGCGACATCGCCATCGGTGCGAAGCCGCGCGGCACCGCGATCTCGCCCGACGGCAAGACCGCCTACGTGAGCGACCAGCCGAACGCCGTCGTCGTCGTCGCCGACCTCGCCGCACGCAAGCGCTCGCGCACGATCGCGGTCGGCGCTTCGCCGGAAGGCGTCGGCATCTCCGTCGATGGCCGCTGGATCGTCGCTGCGGTCGAGGAAAGCAACGAGATCGTCTTCATCGACGCCCAGACCAATGCCAAGGCGTTCGCGGTCAAGGTGCGCGGGCAAAACCCGGAGCACGCGGTCTTCAGCCCCGACGGCCGCTACGTGTTCGTGAGCGCCGAAGACGGCGGGGCGGTCGACATCATCGACGTCGCCAAGCGCGCGCAGGTCGCGCAGATCCCGGTCGGAGTGCGGCCGCGCGGCATCGCGTTCTCGGCCGACAGCCGGCGCGCCTACGTCGCCGCCGAAACCTCGAACGAGGTGTACGTGATCGATGCGCAGCAGTTCACCGTGCTCGCCAAGCTCAAGGCGGGCCTGCGCAGCAACGGCGTCGTCCTCCATCCCGACGGCAGTCGCCTCTACGTGTCGAACGGCGGCGATGCGACCGTGTCGGTGATCGACCTCGCATCGGGCACCGCGCTGGCGACGGTGGCGGTCGGGCAGCGGCCCTGGAACATGGCCATCACGCCCGACGGCCGCAAGCTCTACGTCGCGTGCGGACGTTCCGGCAGCGTGTCGGTGATCGACACCGAGAAGAACGCGAAGATCGCGGACATCGCCGTCGGCAAGCTGCCGTGGGGTGTGGTGATCCGCTGACGCGGTCGGGCAGGCCACTTTACGGCCGCGGTCCGGCTCGCGTCCGACCGAGCACGGTATTCTCCCGCCATGTACATGCGGTTCTTCGGCCTCAAGCAGGAGCCGTTCTCGCTCGCGCCCGATCCGCGCTACCTCTACATGAGCAAGCGCCACCGCGAGGCGCTCGCCCACCTCCTCTACGGCGTCGGCGGCGGCGGCGGATTCGTCCTCCTCTCGGGCGAGATCGGCGCCGGCAAGACGACCGTGTGCCGGTGCTTCCTCGAGCAGATCCCGAAGCGCTGCAACGTCGCCTACATCTTCAACCCGAAGCTGACGGTCCTCGAGCTCGTCAAATCGATCAACGACGAGTTCCACATCCCGGCGCCGAAGGTGCGCGGCCACGCGACGGTCAAGACCTACGTCGACGCGCTCAACGACTTCCTGCTGCGCACGCACGCGGTCGGCCAGAACAACGTCCTCATCATCGACGAGGCGCAGCAGCTCTCGGCCGAGGTGCTCGAGCAGCTGCGCCTGCTCACCAACCTCGAGACCAACGAGCGCAAGCTCCTGCAGATCGTCCTGATCGGCCAGCCCGAGCTGCGCACGATGCTCGAGCGCCCCGACCTCGAGCAGCTCGCGCAGCGCGTCATCGCGCGCTTCCACCTGAAGGCGCTGACGGCCAAGGAGACCGAGCACTACATCCGCCACCGCCTCTCGGTAGCCGGGATGACGCGCGCGATCCCGTTCGACCGCAAGGCGCTGCAGCGCATCCACGAGATCTCGCGCGGCGTGCCGCGGCGGATCAACCTGGTGTGCGACCGCGTCATGCTCGGCGCCTACGCGCACGGCAAGCACGCGATCGACCAGGCGATGGTCGAGAAGGCGGGGCGCGAGGTGTTCGGCCGGATGCCGAACTCGACGCCGCCCGACCGTGCGCCAGTCGCGCGCGGCACCGGCGTCGGCATCGTCATCGGCGCCGGACTTGCTGTCGCCGTGCTCGCCGCATTCGCGCTCTACAGCGGCTGGCGGCAGGGCAACGCGCCGACCGCGGTCGCGGTCGCCAACCCCGCGCCGGTCGCGGCATCGGCGCCGGCGTCGGCAGCGACCGCGTCGGCGGCTGCGGCCGCGCACGCGGCGGCCGCGAGCGCGCCGCCAGCGACGCCGGCGCGCGCGTCGGCCCCGGCCGCAGCAGCGAAGCCGACCGCCGCACCGGTCGCGCACCGCGCGGCGATGCCCGCGTCCGCTCCCCATTGATCGAGGACCCGCCATGTCCTACATCCTCGATGCCCTTCGCCGCGCCGACGCCGAACGCGAGCGCGGCGCCGTCCCCGGCCTGTCGTCGCAACAGCACGCGTACGTCGAGGACGACGCGTCGAAACCGCAACGTCCACGCATGCTCGTGTGGGCGGTCGTCGCGCTCGCGGCCGCGCTCGTCGTCGCGCTGGCGTGGAACTTCATCGGCGGCGGCGGAAGCCAGTCGACACCGCGGCCGATCGTCGAGGGATCGGTCTCGCCGGCGCCACCGGTCGCGCCGGTGCTGTTGCCGACAACGCCTTCGCCGGCGGTGCAGCCGCCGTCGCCCGCGGTGACGACGGCGACGTCGCCCGACACGATGGCGCCGCCCTCGCAAGGAAGCGTCGAGCCGGCGGCTGTGGTGCCGCCATCGCCAGCGCCCGCCCCGCGCGCCGCCAAGCATCCCCCCGAGCCGAAGCGCGTCGCGCGGCGCAGCGCCGAGCCGGACGCCGCGCCTCCTTCGACAAACGCCATGACAGCGAACCCCACGGCAGCGAAGGTCGCGGACCCGAAAGCTGCGGACTCGAAGGCCGCGCGCACCCAGGCCGATGGTCGGGTTTACCAGCAGGCCGAGCTGCCCGACGATGTTCGCCGCGACCTGCCCAAGCTCGTCATCGGCGGCGCCAGCTACTCGGGCGACGCAGCGAGCCGGATGGTGATGATCAACGGCCAGATCTTCCACGAGGGCGACCAGCTCGCGCCGCAGCTCGTCCTCGAGCGGATCAAGCTCAAGTCTGCGGTGCTGTCCTACAAGGGTTACAGGTACGAGGTGACGTTCTAGCGGGACCCCCGCGAATAGGCTGCCGTTCGCACGCCGACGCACACCGAATCATCGACCGCTTTCTAGAATGCTCTGAGCGGCCCCCTCCTTCCTCGAACCACCGGAAATCACCATGTCCTTCCTCGCACGATCCCTCCGGATCGCGACCTTCGCGTCCGTGGCTTTAATTTCCGCCTGCGGCGGCGGCGGCGGCGGCGGAGGCGGCGGCGTCCCCGTCACCGATGCCGGTTTCTTCAAGGCCGCCCTGACCGACGCGGCGGCTTGCGGCTACAACCAGATCAACGTCACGCCGGTGAAGGTGCGCGTCAACGCCAGCGCGACCGCCGCCGACGGCGACCCAGGGTGGTGGGAAATCGCCGTCCTCGCAAAGAAGATCGACCTGCTGTCGCTCACCAACGGCGCCGTTCTCGAACTCGGTCAGGTCCAGGTGCCGGTGGGCACCTACCGACAGCTGAGTCTCGTCCTCGACACGACCACGCCGCTCGCCAATTCGGTGGTTCCGGTGGTCGGCGCAGAAACGCCGCTCGGCATGCCGGCTGCCCTGCAGGGCAACCTGAAGATCCCGGTCAACATTGCCGTCGTCAAGGACCAGACTTCCGACTACGTCATCGACTTCGACGCCTGCAACTCGGTGCTGCGCCTGGGCAACAGCGGCAACTACGACCTGAGCGCGCGGCTCTCGGTCGTTCAACGTCTCTCGCCGCCAGGCCAGCAGCAGGTCACAGGCTTCGTCGACAAGTCACTCAATCTGGCGGCGACGCGCGTCTCGCTCCAGTCGAGCGGCACGGTTGTGCGGTCCACGAGCCCCGATTCGAACGGCCACTTCATCCTCTACCCGGTTCCGCCCGGTATCTACGATCTCGTCATCAGCGCGCTCGGCGCCGTCCCCGCCGTCGTCACCGGCGTGACCGTGAGTTCGACCGCATCGACCGACGTCAACACGGCTGGCACGCCGATCAATCCGCCAAGTTCGCCGTCCAACACGATCAGCGGCACGGTGGCCACCCCCGGCACGACGCCGATCGATGCGCGTGTCGCGATCGTCAAGAAATACACCGGTGGCCCGAACGTCACCATCGCCGGAGCGCCTGCTGACGGCACCACCGGGGGACTCCTCTACACGGTCCCGACGGCAGCGCCGGTGCGCGCCCCCTACGTCGCCGGCATCACGCCGCTCGTCTTCAGCCCCGACAACGCCACACCGACCGGACGCTACACGGTCGCCGTGATCGCCAAGGGAACGTTGCAGACGACCGACGTCGACGCGACGGCCAACAACCCCATCGTGGCGTTCACGTTCCCGTGAGATAGCGAAGCCCTGCGGCCAGGGCCACTCCCTGCGTGGCTCGCTCAGGTCTTGCTGTGCTTGGCGATGAGATCGCGCGCCGACTGCAGCAGCTTCTTGCCGTCGAAGCCGCGCTTGGTGATGTCGGCGACCCACTCGTCGTCGATCGCCTGCGAGACCTTGATGAAGTCGTTCGCCTCTGCGTTCGTCAGCGTGTAGATCGTATTGCCGCGCTCGACCGCAGGCTTTTTGCCGGTCGGGTCGTTGCCTTGCTGTGTCTTGCCGAGCCATGCCGACGTCGTCAGGCCCGAGTTGGCGTCGATCACCTTCCTGAGGTCGGGCGACAGGCCGTCGTACTTCGCCTTGTTCATCGCCATCACGAACGTCGTCGTGTAGAGCGCCGGGCCGCTGGCGGGAAACTCGGTGTGGAACTTGGTGAGCTCGTGCACCTTGACCGAGGGCACGACCTCCCACGGGATGACGCAGCCGTCGATCGTGCCCTTGGAGAGCGCGTCCGGAATCTGCGGCAGGGGCATGCCGACCGGGGTTGCGCCGAGCGCGCCGAGCAGCTTGGTGACCTGTCGCGTCGGACCGCGCACCTTCATTCCCTTGAGGTCGGCAGGCGACTTCACGAGCTTGGTCGCCGAGTGGAACATCCCCGGCCCGTGCACGTGCAGCGCGACGACGTGCGTCTCCTTGAACTCGTCGGGCGCGTTCGTCTGGATGTACTCCCAGTACGCCTTCGACGTCGCCTCGGCGTTGGTCATGATGAACGGCAGCTCGAAGACCTCGACGCGGGGAAAGCGCCCGGCGGTGTTGCCGGGCAGGGTCCAGACGACGTCGACGACGCCGTCGCGCGCCTGGTCGTAGAGCTGCACCGGCGTGCCGCCGAGCTGCATCGCCGGGTAGGCCTCGAACTTGATCTGGCCGCCGGAGTCCTTCTCGACCTTCTCCATCCACGGCTTGTGCATCGACAGCCACACCTGCGACTGCGGCGCCATGAAGGTGTGGAACTTGAGCGTCACGGTCTGCTGCGCCAGGCCCGAGAGTCCCGGCGCGCCGAGCGCCGCGGCGGCGGCGCCCTGGAGAAGCGTTCGACGTTTCATCGTTGGTTCCTGCAGGAGCAAGGACGGAAAGGCTACGCGCGCGGCCCGGCCGACGCACTCAGTGGATGTACTGCAGCAGCCAGAGCGAAATCGACGGGAAGAGCAGCAGGACGATCGTGCGGATCGTGTCCGAGGCGAGGAACGGCATCACGCCGCGGTAGCTCTCGGCGATCGGGACGTCCTTGGCCATGGCGTTGACGACGTAGACGTTCAAGCCCACCGGCGGCGCGAGCATGCCGAAGCCGACCGTCATCAGCACCATGATCCCGAACCAGATCGCGACCGGCTCCTTGGCCATGCCGAAGTCGAGGCTCATGATCATCGGAAAGAAGATCGGGATCGTGAGCAGGATCATCGACAGCTCGTCCATCACCGAGCCGAGGACGACGTAGAACAGCATGATCGCGGCGACGACCATCACCGGCGAGAGGCCCCAGCCCTTGACGACGCCCGCGAGTTGCGCCGGCACCTGCGTCAGCGCGAGCGCCGAGTTCATCAGGTCGGCGCCGATGAAGATGAGGAAGATCATCGCCGACGCCTGCGCGGTCGCGTAGAAGCAGTGCTTGAACTTGGCCCAGGTGATCTCGCGCTTGGCGAGCGCGGCGACGAAGGTCGACGCCGCGCCGACCGCGGCGCCCTCGGTCGGCGTGAAGAGGCCGCCGTAGATGCCGCCGAAGACGATGAAGAAGATGATCGCGATCGGCGCGATGCCGCCGAGCGAGCGCAACGAAAAGGGCGTGCGCTCGACCTCGATCTCGGGCGCCTGCCCGGGGACGAGGCGGACGTAGATCGCGATCGCGAAGATGTAGCCGAGCATCGCGATGATTCCCGGGACCATCGCCGCCGCGAACAGCTTGGCGATGTTCTGCTCGGCGAGGATCGCGTAGATGACGAGCGGCACCGAGGGCGGAATCAGGATGCCGAGCGTGCCGCCGGCGGCGAGCGTGCCGGTCGCGAGCCGCCCCGAGTAGCCGTGCCGCCGCATCTCGGGGAGCGCGACCGACGTGATCGTCGCCGCGGTCGCAACCGACGAGCCGCAGATCGCGCCGAACGCTCCCGACGCGAGCACCGCCGCCATCGCCAGGCCGCCGCGGAAGCGCCCCATCACCGCGCTCGCGAACTCGAAGAGGGCCCGCGAGATGCCGCCTTGCGACGCGAAGTTGCCCATCAGGATGAAGAGCGGAATCACCGACAGGTCGTAGCTCGCGAAGCGCGCGAACGCCTGCGCATTGAGGAAGTTGGCGAACGGCGCCCAGCCCGCCTGCGCGACGTAGCCGATCGATCCGGCAACGAACATCGCGACCGCGATCGGCGTGCGCATCGCCATCAGCACGAGCATGATGGCGAAGATCGCGGCGGTGATCGCGAGCGGGGTCAT
>Ga0068869_100000505_pt1 | contig 21753 bp, 18 predicted proteins | sample KBSMisM52_FD_64676 | JGI IMG/M metagenome (GOLD analysis project Ga0068869, IMG submission 64676) | Miscanthus rhizosphere microbial communities from Kellogg Biological Station, Michigan, USA - KBS Miscanthus M5-2 | ecosystem: Host-associated > Plants > Roots > Rhizosphere > Soil ... | reverse complement strand
GGCGCGAAATTCGTATTAAAGCCAAGGGCGCGGCAAGTATCGCCGATGATCCGCCCGTGCTTGCGGAACAGTCTGCGGTCGCCAGTGGCAAACACATCGGCGGCGGAAGGCGCAGGGCCGATTACGTTGCGAAAGCGGTCGACACGCCCGCCTTCAAGGTCAACCGCTGTGAACATCGGGGTGGAAGCATCGGCCCGGCACTGCTGGAGCAATTGGTATGTTTGCTCCGGACTGGCGATATTGCGCGTAAACAGAATAACCCCTGACGGCAAAAGACGCGCCAGCAGGGCGCGTACCTGTGCAGTCACTTCCGCAGGCTCAAAGCCCACGATCAGAAGCTGGCCGATTTGTTTTCTAAGGGTCTTCAAAGGGTTTTTATCAGAGTAAGCTTTCACCGGGATGTTTGAGAGATCAAACTTGATACCCGTGTTGCACAAGAAGTTGAAATCGGGAAGGGCACGAGTTCCACTCGTGCCCATTGAATCGTAACTAAGTCGCACTTTAGCGGCTGCGGTACTTCAAATTTCCTTCTTCAGCTCCGCCAACAGGTTCAGCGCCTCAAGCGGCGTAAGTCGGTTCAAATCCACCTCACGCAGTTTGACTACAACCGGCTGCGACAGCGGAGTAAAAATCGTCAGTTGAGCGGGCGGAGCAGAGGATGGCGAAAGATGCCCGGTCAGGCGCTGCTCAGCGCTCTCATGTTCTGCCAAAACCTCCCGGGCCCGCTCAATCACCTCCACAGGCAACCCGGCCAGCTTGGCCACCTCAATTCCATAGCTACGATCGGCCGCGCCTTGTTCGACTTTGCGCAGAAACACAATCCCGCCGCCAGTCTCTTTGACCGACACGTGATAGTTCTTCACCCCGGACAGCAACTCAGCCAGTTCGGTCAGTTCAAAATAATGGGTTGCGAATAAAGTTTTGGCCTGGGTGCGCGAGTGAATGTACTCGACCGCTGCCCACGCGATGGCAAGACCATCGTAGGTCGCTGTCCCGCGTCCAACTTCATCGAGCAGCACCAGCGACCGCGGCGTCGCGGTGTTCAAAATGGCGGCGGTCTCGGTCATCTCGACCATAAAGGTGGAACGCCCGCGTGCCAGATTATCGCTGGCTCCAATGCGGGTAAATACTCGGTCGACAATCCCCAACCGCGCCGAACGCGCTGGAACAAACGACCCCATCTGCGCCAGAATCACGGTGAGCGCCGCTTGCCGTAGATAGGTGGACTTGCCGCCCATGTTCGGCCCGGTGAGTACCAGCACCGTATGGGTGGTCGAGTTCAGGTAGAGATCGTTCGGCACAAAGCGCTCGGACAAAGCCATTTCCATCTGCTCGATCACCGGATGGCGCCCTTCAACAATCTCGATGTCGGAGGAATCGTCGAACCTGGGTCGGCAGTAGTTGCGCAATGCTGCAATGTGGGCCAGAGATGCGAGCACATCGACTTCTGCCAGCGCCAGTGCGGTCTGACGGATGCGCCGCGCTTCTCCCGCAATCGCCGAGCGCAACTCGGCAAACAGGCGGCGCTCGATCTCAACGATCTTTTCCTGGGCATCGAGGATTTTCGATTCGTACTCTTTTAGTTCGGGAGTGGTGAAGCGCTCGGCATTGACCAAAGTCTGCTTGCGCTCATAGTCAGGCGCCACCAGATGAAGGTTGGGTTTCGAAATCTCGATGTAGTAGCCAAAGATGTTGTTGAACTTTACCTTGAGCGAAGCGATCCCGGTGCGCTCGCGCTCCCGCTGCTCGATCTGCGCGACATATTGCTTGCTGTTGCGGCTCAAATCGCGTAGTTCGTCGAGCTCTTTGTCCACCCCCGCCTGAATCACCCCACCGTCACTCAACGAGATTGGCGGCTCGGTGACGATCGATTTCTCAATGCGCCTGCGCAGATCGCTCAACTCGTCGATCGATCCATGCAGCGCAGTCAGACGTGAAGCTCGAAGATGTTCCAGCACGCCGCGTACTGCGGGAATCTTGGCAAGCGATGTCGCCAGCGCCAAAACATCGCGTGGATTGGCGGTCTCCAGGGTGACCCGGCTCAACAACCGCTCGAGATCCAGAATACCCTCAAGCGACCGGCGCAGTTCTTCTCGGTAAACGGTTTGCTGAGCCTGCGTTTCGACTGCATCCAGCCGCGCGTTGATTTCCCCCACATTGATCGAAGGCCGCAACAGCCAAGAGCGCAGCAGCCGCTTGCCCATGGGAGTGCAGGTTGAATCGACGGCGCGGAATAGCGTGGTTCCGGCATCGGCGTTGGCAAAAAGCGGCTCAATCAATTCGAGATTGCGCACCGTGACGGTATCGAGCACCAGGCAGCTCTGCCGCTCGTAGAAGCCGATGCGGTCGATGTGGTCTAAGGTTCCGCGCTGGGTGGAGCGAACGTAATAGAGGATAGCTCCAGCCGCAGAAGCCGCCGCAGGTTTGCCCGCCAGCCCAAAGCCTTCCAGTGACAAAACCCCAAAGTGGTTTTCAACGAGTGGTATGGCGTGGTCGGGAGCAAAAATCCAGTCTTCCAAAGGAGTCTCAGCCCAACCCGAGGCCGGGTGTCGGCGGGGCTTTGCCCCACTGGCATTCTCCAGCAATGGCAAGGAAGACCCGTATAGTAATTCTTTTGGCTGTAACTGTTGAAGTTCTTCTTGAATACGCCGACTGGCATCTTGACCAGCAAACTCGGTAGCGCGAAACTCCCCGGTAGAAAGATCCAAAGCCGCAAAGCCAACCCGGTCCCCGGTTGAAGCCACCGCCGCAAGAAAGCTGTTTTCTTCCGAACTAAGGGAAGCATCCGCCGCCGTCCCCGGCGTGACCACCCGGGTCACCTCGCGTCGCACCAGTTTTTTGGCGAACCGTGCGTCCTCCATCTGATCGCAGATGGCGACTTTGAACCCCCGGCGGATGAGCTTCGAAATGTATCCCTCGGCGGCGTGAAACGGGACACCGCACATGGGGATTGCCATGCCTTTTTCCTTATTACGCGAGGTGAGCGTGATCTGTAGCTCGCGGGCCGCGGTTACTGCATCATCAAAAAAAAGCTCATAGAAGTCCCCCAGACGGAAAAATAACAGGGCGCTCGGATGATCTTTTTTAATGGCGGTATATTGCCGCATCAGCGGCGTGGACGGCTCGGTGGTCATTCGCTTCCGTTGCGCGGATTATAGCAAAGCAAGCTATGTCCAAAGTGTGCAAAACCAGCACCAATGGACAAGCTTTCCTCCGCGTCCTCCGCGTGGATTTTCTCGGCGTTCTCTGCGGCTTAAAGGTTTTGCTTTCCCCAGATACAGAAAAATCTTAAAACCCAGAAGGCGGGAGGATTCGTAGAGGATACGGAGCCATTTTTGCTTCTCACGCCAATTCCCAGTACCCTAGTCCCCCATGGAACTCCGGAAAGACCCAATCACACGCTCCTGGGTCATCACGGGAGACGACATTCCCGAGTTAACTTCGCGTCCGGACTCGGCCTGCCGCTTCTGCCCCACTTCGACAGCGCCGGTTCAGCAGACCGCCGTTTTGCAGGGAACGCCAGGTGTCCCATGGTCGGCGCGGGCAGTGGTTCATCCTAATCCGCTCTACCGCATCGAAGGCGACGCTTCGCGCCGCGGAGACGGAATCTACGACCGCATGCGCCCTGTGGGAGCGCATGAGGTACTGCTTGAAAATCCCCGCCACGACGGCCAGCTTTGGAACGCGAGCGACGTTGAGATCGCACAATCCTTGTTGCTGATCGCACAACGAATTCAGGACCTGAAACGCGACGGCCGTTTTAAATACATCAGCATCTTCAAGAATTACGGAGCGAGTGCCGGACAGGAGTTTGAACACCCGAACTTTCAGCTCACCGCGACTACGTTCGTTCCTCGCCGGGTGCTCTACGAACTGCGTGCCTCGCGCGAATACTTTCTGAACAAGGAACGCTGTGTGTTCTGCGACATCATCATCCAGGAAACGCAGCAGAGCCTGCGTGTGCTGGAAGCCCAGGGAGATTTTCTGGCTTTATGTCCTTATGCCCCGCGCGTCCCCTACGAGACCTGGATCCTCCCGCGCGTGCACGAGGCCGCCTTTGAGCGCTTCGGCTTGAACCGTCCTAACACCATGCGCGATCTGGGCGCACTGATACGCCGGACGTTGCAGCGCATCCGCACCATCGCCGAGGCCTTTCATCTCGTGCTACACACCTCTCCCAACACACAACACCCCTCTGCCACCATGGGCTACTGGAAGACGATCGATGAGGACTACCACTGGCATATCGAGATCCTGCCCATTCTTTCCGCGAAGGCCAAGTCCTACACTTTCAAAGAAGTCTATTTTTCACCGGTAAGCTCAGAGACCGCAGTAAAGCGCCTGCGCGAGGCCAAAATCTCGTCATGACCCTGCGCCGCATGAAGACCTACACCGGCGGCCAGGGATATGTGTACCAATACTATTTTGTTGGCAAGCGCGCGGCCCTGCCCTCCACCCCAAGAGCTCCAGCACAGGAATTCATTTTCGATGTAACCTCTGACCGCAAGACGACATTCTCGGTCAGCGTCTTGTTACCCGAAGAAAGCCTCAAGCAATGGTCGTCCACTCACCGGCGTTCGTTGAATGAGGCCGAACAGTACGGTGCCGTGAAGATGCGTCTGTTCCAGGCCTTTGATGAAATCGAAGACATGATGTCCCAAGGGCGACGGCTGCTGATAAGCGCGGAACTCCTAGAAAACTTGCTCAATACCCTCAACGTGAAATAACCGTATCCGCAGAAACTTCTCTACTCCACGCTGGCGATATTTTTCGGAGCAGTTGCCTTGCTGCTCGCAGGGATCGGTCTCTACGGCGTCCTAAACTACTCCGTAGTGCACCGTGAACGCGAAATCGGCATCCGTATCGCCATCGGTGCGCAGGTGGCCGACATTGCCGGCGGAGTCACACATAATGTTTTTTTAATGGTTTGCGTGGGATCGCTTGTCGGCTTTGCCCTCGGAATGATTCTGGTGCACTACGTTGAAACGCTGCTCTATGAGGTCAAACTACAAATCCGATCATGCTGGCCATTCCTGTGTTAACGATCCTGCTCGCCAGCCTGCTGGCTGCGGTGCCGGCGGTCGTTCGTGCCTTGCGCATCGACCCAGTGGAGATGCTGCGCGCCCAGTAACATAAACGGCAAAGATTGCGGTTACCCGGCTACCGTGCTTCTGCACCACCCCCGCAGCAGACTATAATCACGCTGGCGGGGAGTCGGAACCAATTCCGGCGGTTGTCCGTTTCACTATGCCCATACTTTGGCTGCGGGTTGCGCTCGGGTTCTATACGCTGGGACTGCTCTACGCGCTACTCTCGCTCAGCCGCCGCGACGGCCTGCTGAACCGCATCGCCGTCCCGGCCATGGCTCTGGGCATGGCCTTCCAGTTTGTGTCATTGACCGAATCGGTTTTGCTTTCTGGCCAGTTGGCCATGGCCTCAGTCCACAGTGCGGAGTCATTTTTGTCATTGCTGATCATGGCCGGATTTCTGATCGTCTATCTGGTCTACCGCACAAGTTCCCCGGGCATTGTCGTGTTCCCGCTGGTTTTTCTTTTGACCCTGACGGCAGCCTCAGGCCAGCAGCCAATTCTGTTGACCTCACAAGTCGTCGCCAAAGGCTGGCTCTTCGCCCACATCCTGCTCATCTTTGTCGGATACGCCAGCCTGTTTATCAGCTTCAGCGCCAGCGTCCTTTATCTGGTCCAAGAACGCAGCCTCAAATCGAAAAATCCGGGAATGTTGTCACGCCTGCCGGCACTTGAGGTAATGGATAACATCGGCTACCGCTCGCTGCTTTTGGGATTCCCATGCATGACGGTCGGGCTGATTCTGGGGATCATCCTGGCCCAGGCCACATACCACAAGATTGATTTTCTGGACCCAATATTCTTCCTCTCGATCCTGATGTGGTTCGTGTATCTGCTACTTGTCTACACGCGCTGGAACGCTGGCTGGCGGGGACGCCGCGTGGCCTATCTTGCTGCAGGCGCATTCGTAGTCGCCGTTTTGGCGTGGTGTGCCAACTACTTCAGCACGATTCACAGGCTGGTGCGCTCGTGAAGTTTCAACTCATCGGAGTGAACCACACCACGGCTCCGTTGGAGGTGCGCGAGCGCCTCGCCATCCCCGAGTCGCGCCTTGCCGATGCCATCCAGCGATTGGTGCAGCATCCCGGCGTGAATGAGGGGTTGATTCTCTCTACCTGCAACCGCGTGGAAATTTTGGCGCAGACCAAAAACGGAAGCGGCGATCTTCGGGCATTTCTTCACAACTACTTCAAAGTCGAGCCGGGAAGATTCGAGCCACATTTGTATGAGTATCAGGAGAAAGATGCCATCCTTCATCTGTTTCGAGTGGCCAGCAGTCTCGACTCGATGGTCGTCGGCGAACCGCAGATTCTGGGTCAGGTGAAGGAAGCCTACGCGACGGCCCGAGCCGTAGGCGCAGTGAATTCCCAACTTGATCTCTTGCTGACTCGAGCGTTTGCGGTTGCCAAACGTGTACGTAGCGAAACCGCTGTAGGTTCCTCCGCGGTTTCTGTGGCATCGGTCGCGGTGGATCTCGCCAAAAAAATCTTCGGCTCGCTCAAGGACAAGCACGTCTGCCTGGTCGGTGCGGGCAAGATGAGCGAACTGGCTGCCCGCCATCTGCAAGCCCATGGCGCAGAGTCAATCTTTGTCGCCAACCGCACCTACGAACGCGCCCAGCAATTGGCCGCAAGGTTTAACGGGGAAGCGATCCATTTCGATGCCCTCTACGATAACTGCGACCGGGCTGACATTGTCATCACTTCAACTGGCGCACCAGTCGCGATCTTCAAGCGCGAACACGGCGAGCGTTTCCTCGCCCGTCGCAAAAATCGTCCGATGTTTTTCATCGACATAGCCGTGCCGCGCGATGTCGATCCGGAGATGAATAAGCTGGACGGCATCTTCGTCTATGACATCGATGACCTTCAGCAGGCAGTAGCATCTCATGTCGCCGACCGCAAAAAAGAAGCCGAGCGCGCCGAAGCCATCGTGCAGTCGGAAGTAGATCGCTTTCTGGCCCGGCTGCAAACGCTCGAAGTGGTTCCGACCATCGTCTCTCTGCAAGATCATCTGGAAACCATCCGCCAGGCCGAAATCGATCGTGTGCGAGGCCGCTTAGGCCCATTGTCGCCGGATCAAGAAATGGCGATTGAAACTCTCACGCGCGGCATCGTGAATAAAATCATGCATACGCCGATTCACACCCTGAAAACCGCCGCAAAAGAATCGGAGGCAACGACCATCGTCGATGTTGTCCGCCGCTTGTTCAATCTGCAAGACAAGCAGTCCGCAAAAATAAAATCCACCGTAGGTAGTGGAGACCGCGACTGATGGCCCATCTCCGCATCGGCTCGCGCGGGTCGCAACTTGCGCTCTGGCAGGCCAACCACATCAAGTCCCTATTGCAGCAGCAAGGCCACGAAGCCGAAATCGAAATCATCCACACTACTGGCGACAAGGTCACCGATGTGCCCTTGGCCAAAGTCGGTACCAAGGGCATGTTCACCAAAGAAATTGAGGAAGCCCTAGCCGAAGGCCGAGTGGACTTGGCCGTCCACAGCCTGAAAGATCTGCCGACCGAGTTGTCTCCGGGATTTTCCATTGTGGCCATCACAAAGCGTGAGGACCCACATGACGTCTTGTGTTCGCCCAAATTTCAAAGCGTGGAAAAATTGCCGCAAGGAGCCCGCGTTGGCACCAGCAGTCTCCGCCGTCAGGCACAATTAAAAGCAGTGCGTCCTGACTTGGAAACCCATCCGCTGCGCGGCAACGTGGATACCCGCCTGCGGAAACTCGAGGCCGGAGAATACGACGCGATTATCCTCGCTGCGGCTGGAGTCCACCGCTTAGGTAAGACATCTGCGGTACGCCAGAATATTCCGGCAGAAATCATGTGCCCCGCGGCAGGACAGGGAGCGCTCGCTATCGAAATTCGCGCCGGAGACAGAACTACCGCGAAGCATTTGGACTTTCTCGATAACGCCGATGCCCGCATTACAACGACTTGCGAGCGCGCATTGCTCAATAAATTAGGTGGCGGGTGTCAGGTCCCAATCGGCGCCATGGCCGAGATGCGCGAAGGCCAGCTGCATTTGCAAGCCATCGTGGCCCGCCCCGATGGAACAAAAGTTTTGCGCGAGTCCCGTCTCGGCGATGATCCAGTCAAACTCGGTGAAGAAGTGGGTGAAAGCCTTTTGCAAAAGGGCGGTGCGGAGATTCTTGAGGAAGTTTACAGTCAAGGCGTGGTAACTCCGCAACAGCCTTAGAAATTGAATTCAAACATGCGGGAGAGTTTGGGTGGCGCAGCGGCTTCAGCCCTGCGATCAAGCGATTAAATTATCGGGGCTTCAGCCCCCTGAGGTAGGTTCTGAAGAGGCCGCTTTCCAACTTAAGAGTCCTGGTAGGCCGAGCCCGCCATCAAGCGAGTGCACTAGCAAGAGGACTTGAACTACGAGGGGCCAAAGTTCTGTCGATCCCATTTATCGAAATCCGGCCGCCGAAATCGTACAAACCACTCGACACAGCTCTAAACAATCTCGATTACTACGATTGGCTCATCCTCACCAGCGTCAATGGTGTCGAGTCGTTGCATACTCGAATGAAAAAGTTTCGGCTGGGGAAGCAAAATCTCCGGCATCTTCATATTGCGGCCATTGGCCCGGCTACTCGAAAAGCCATACAGCAGTACGGACTGAAAGTTCACACCGTGCCCAAAGAATATGTTGCCGAGTCCGTGGTGGACAGTTTGCACAGCAAAGTCAAAGGTAAACGAGTCCTGCTAGCTCGCGCGAAAGTCGCCCGCGACGTCATCCCTCGCGAGCTTCGCAAGCTGGGTGCAAGAGTAGATGTCGTTGAGGCCTACGAAACGGTAGTGCCAGTCAAATCCCGAGCCAGACTCCGTGCGGCAATGAGAAATCCCAAGCAACGCCCACACATCATCACCTTCACCAGTTCTTCTACAGTAAAGAACTTTCTCGCTCTAGTCGGTAAGGGAAGCCGCGGCACTCTGAAAGACATTCAACTTGCCTCCATCGGTCCCGTCACCTCGGCCACGTTGCGAGAAAATGGTCTCACGCCCCACATGGAGGCCAAGCAATTTACAATCCCCGGCCTGATCCACGCCATTTGTAAAAATTCTGCTCACATTTCCACATAAACATCGGTCTGAGTAGAATGTTTTGTTGTTCCAGCTTTTGTAAACGGAGGAATCCTTGTCCGCGAAACGCCTGTGTGCTCTGGCCTTCCTTTTAACCATCCCAATCTCGCAAGCCCAGAAGTCATCGTCGCTATATCCTCCGGCAGATCTGCTGGCCAAAATCAGGCCCGATGCCATCCGCGCACAGATGGCCTACTTGTCCGATGATCTCCTCGAAGGTCGCAAGACCGGCACGCGGGGTTACATGCTGGCCGCAAAATACGTCGCCACCCAACTTCAGGAAATGGGACTGAAACCCGCCGGTGACAACGGCACCTATTTCCAAAAAATACGCTTCCGGCAGATCACGCTCGACCGCGAGAAAACGACATTCACCCTGAAAGTGAACGGTCAGGAGCAGGCCTTGCGATTCGGAGACGACTTCATCGCCGGAGGTGATGACCTCAATCCCGACTCCTCGGTTGCAGCACAAACGGTTTTCGTCGGCTACGGCGTCACCGCGCCTGAATTCAACTATGACGATTACGCCAACACCGATGTACGCGGAAAAATCGTGGTGGCGTTTTACGGGGCGCCCACCAACTTTCCCATAGCTCCCCACGCGCACTATTCGTCGCCAACCGTGAAGATTGCCAACGCCGTCTCCCGTGGTGCGATCGGATTTATTTCCATCTGGGCAGGCAAGCGCGCAGAAAAAACTCCACTACCGCGCCGAGCGCGTTATGTTCGGGCTCGGCTTCGCTGGCTGGATGAAAACAATCGTCCCAACGATTCCCAGCCGCAAATCAAAGGCAGCGCATCCATCAGCGAAGGTGTGGCCAGCAAAATGTTCGAGGGCGCGTCCAAGGCGTATAAAGACGCCTTCGCCGACTCCGAAGCCAATAAGCCGCAGAGCTTTCCGCTCAACGCAACCGTGGCCTTGCATCTTGCAAGCGAGCACGGCGAAATCGAAAGCCCCAACGTCGCCGCCATTTTGCCCGGCTCTGACCCAAAGCTGAAGGAAGAGTACGTTGCCTTCACCGCGCACCTCGATCACTTGGGCCTGGGCACACTGGTGAACGGAGACAACATTTACAATGGCGCAATCGACAACGGCTCGGGCAGTGCAGGAGTGCTGGAGATCGCGCGTGCGCTTTCCTCTATGCCCAAGACCCCGCGCCGCTCAATTTTGTTTCTATTTGTGACCGGGGAAGAAGAAGGCCTCTTAGGTTCCGACGCGTACGCGCACCATCCAACAATCCCCATTAAGCAAATCGCAGCCAACGTAAACATGGATGAGCTAGCCTGTTGGTACGACTTCGCCGATATCGTTCCGCAGGGTGCGGACCACTCGACCATCGGCAAGCTCGTAGAAGATGTAGCCCGCCACATGAACTTACAAATTAGTCCCGATCCACAGCCAGATGAGGTGTTCTTCGTTCGCAGTGATCAGTACTCATTCGTGAAGCAAGGAGTGCCCGCGGTGGCGGTGGATGCAGGCTACAAAACGGTCGATCCGAAACTGGACGGTAAAAAAATCCAGGATGAGTGGGAGAGCAAGTACTACCACGAACCCAACGATGATATGAATCAGCCGTACCTGGATCTAAATGCAGCCGCCAAATGCGTCCGCTTGGATTTGGCGATCGGATACGAAATCGCGCAACAAACCGAACGTCCACACTGGAACGAAGGAGATTTCTTCGCAAAGTTCGTGAACCATGGTGCGACGCGTACGGCCGGGAGTCAGTGAACCTGTCGATTTTCTCTGTGCCCTCCGCGCTCTCGGCGGTTTGGGATTTTGCGTTTGCAGTAGGCAGAAAATCTTAAATCGCAAGTTCGCTGAGGAACTCCGCGGAGAGCCCGAGATAACGGGTGTCGGTTAAGGCAGCTTGCAGTAGCAATCAGCAGGAGGCACACGTGCTTTCAAGAACTGCGACACTCGCTGGTAGGCATCAATCTGGTTCTCGACTCTCGCAAAACCATGCCCTTCATTCTCGTAAATCTTGTACTCGGCCACGCCGCCGTTTTTCTTGACTGCGTCAGCAACCTGCAAAGTTTCTTCCTTAGGGCATCGGGGATCATTTCCACCGGCTAAAAGCAGAAGCGGTGCTTTGATCTTGTCCACAAAAAATATTGGCGACCTATCCTCGAACAGAGCCTTGTTAGTCTTGGGATCACCCATCGTCGCCATGTCCGACTGTTGCAACACCGGATCCTCGTTCTCAATCTCAGTAAACCAATTCACAAACGGCACAATCGGTACGCCTGCCGCCCAGGCCTCCGGAGCCTTGGTCACTCCCATCATGGTCAAATAGCCACCGTAGCTGCCGCCCATTAGAATCAATTTCTTGGGATCAACAAATCCTGTCTGTTTTAAAAACTCGGCCGCCCCGAGAACATCCCGCAAATCTCCGCCGCCCATGTCGAACAAATTGGCGTGCTGGAATTCTTTTCCATACCCGGTTGATCCGCGATAGTTGGGCGCGATCACCATATATCCCTGATTGGCGATGTGCTGAACGAATCGATTGAAAGTATTCACCGACTGTGAAGCAGGTCCGCCATGCACGTAAACAATGGCCGCATTCTGTTCATTGCGTGGCATGTTGAAGGGAACATAAAGCAGCGCGGAGATCGTCCACTTGCCATCACCACTTGGATAGTGGACCAGAACAGGCTCGACCATGTCTTCCGAACGGATACCGGCGAGCAGCGAATGCGTCGCTTGATGGGACTTCCCGGTAGCCATCGAATACACCCAGGCATCTTTGGGAGCCGTCGGTCCATTGTGGTAATAGAGAAGTTGGCTGCCGTCCTGACTGAACGGCGAGCCGCCACCGCCCTGCGAATTCCATCCCACGGGCAAGGGAAGCGCGCTGGTTTTCTTGGTCAGGATGTCATGCAGATAAATCTGCGAATTGCCGTCAACGTTGGCCGTCCAGGTGACCTGCTTTCCATCCGGGGAATAATTGCCGCCGGCGATTTCCCACTTATCGCGAGTGAGCCAGGTGATTTTCTTGGAAGCAATCTCTAACAGCGCGACATTCTCATATCCATTCGCAGCATTTGAAGTGATCAGCAAAGACTTGCCATCGGGGGAAAAATCATTGGCGTGAAGTAACTGCTCTCCCTCGTGTGGAGTAAGGAGCGTAGTTTTCCCTGTCTCAACCTCAGCCACAAATATGTTGGAGTCGGTCCCCTTGGCCTGCTCCTGTGTGTAGGCGATCCACTTCCCATCGCGCGACCAGATTGGCCCGACATTCATCTTGTCCGCGGAAGTCCCCGATGTCAGATGTTTGGTTTCGCGCAACACCTTGTCGAATACGTCGATTTCGTAAACAGAAGAAGTCTTGGGCTTCACGATGTAGGCCAGATAGCGGCTGTCTGGCGACCATGTGGGTCCCTGCTCGGCAATTGTCCGCGTGTTGGTTAGATTCACTACTTGCCCGGTCTTGGGCGAGACCATGAAAATGTCCCACTGTTCATCGCCGTTGTAATCCGACTGAAAGACAATCCACTTCCCATCCGGCGACCACGCAGGCGAAGATTGTCGCTGATCGCTGATGGTCAACTGCGTAGGCCATCCACCAGCCGCGGGCACCAGCCAGAGATTATTGCGTCCGCTCATGTTGGAGACGAACACAATCGTCTTCCCATCAGGAGACCAATCCGTCTCGCCGATGGCGCGCGTCATGTAGAGCTTTTCGATGGAAAGACTCGGCTCAACCTGCGCATTAGGTTTGCTGGTAACCAGTTTGGGATCGGTGATGGCTGGTGGAGCGGGGAGCGTTTGAGACTGAGTTGAAACACTCATGAGAATGAAAATAGCTAATGTACTTAGCGTGCGCATGAAGAGAAATGAGCTTAACCGCTTAATATTTTAGACTGGTTTGCCCGGCCTAATACTTGAGCAAATCGTTCCGGGCTCGACCGTGCCTGATAGGCCATAGCATGGTGCAAGATTGAGAATATACTGACTTGAAGTTTTCCGCAGATCTGGTAAGGACGATTCTTTCCAACTACAACTGTGCGTTCTTATGCATCTCTACTGTACTCCAGGTCTTGTCCCCGGCATGGCAAACAGTCTCCAGCGGGCACTCCACACACTTCGGCCGACGTGCAATGCAAATTTTTCGCCCATGCCAAATGGTCTGATGAGAAAACAAAGTCCACTTCGCCTGCGGAATCACCCTCATCAAATCTTGCTCGATCTTGCGAGCATCGGTCCCGGAAGATAATTCCAGCCGGTTAGAAATCCGCGTGACGTGAGTATCCACAACCACGCCGACGTTCTTCTTAAACCAGGTTCCCAATACCACATTGGCTGTTTTCCGCGCGACCCCAGGCAAGAGGAGCAGCTGATCCATCTCATCGGGCACCTGGCCGCCAAAGTTCTCCACAACTTTCTTGGCCGCGCCAACCACTGACTTAGCCTTGTTGCGAAAAAATCCGGTAGTGCGAATGTCCGGTTCCAACTGCTCAGGCTTCAGTCGGGCAAAATCCTGCACGGTGGGATATTTCTTGAACAACTCCGGCACGACGATATTGACGCGAACATCGGTACACTGCGCGGAAAGAATGGTAGCGACGACAAGCTCCCATGCGCTGTTATGGTGCAGAGCGCATGTGACATCAGGATAGGTTTTGTCCAAGCCCTCAAGAATTTTGGCGACCCGGGCCGGAGCCACAGGATTGTAGCCCTTGGTGGCAGCTTTCGATTTCTGTGCTTGTGTAGCGACAGGCGCCCCTGCCTGTCCCCTGCGTCCCTGGGAAACTACTTTAGAAATCACCTGTCTCTGTACCCGCCGCGCGCCTTCATGGCGGCCGGTCTTAGTAGGTTGGCGAGGAGTAATGCCGCGAGCCATAAAAATCCCTCAAAGGAATGCTCATCTTAACAAATGTATGGAAGGCGGAAATGGATATGGAAATTTAGGAGGGGAACTACTGCGCGGAAGCCAGCTCCGAGCTAGCCTCCGACTGATTCACAAACTTCGGAGCCTCAACCGCCACCGCAGGTTTGTCCTCGCGCGTCTGCGCATACTTATCAGAAACCATCACGTGAAATACCCACTGCCGACGCTCTTCCTCAGGTTCGATCAAGCCGAGTTCCTTGAGCGGCATCATGTACTGTTGCATCCATTTGATCTGCACCGGAGTCATTCCACGCCGCTGTAAATCAACAGTGGTTCCAGCCAGGTGAGAAGAAGCCAGTTCACCTTTCTCGGGAGCAGCATTGCGATTATGCCGCCGTAGTTTCTTCTGGATCTTGACCGTGCGCACCGCAGAGTTCACCTGAATCTGCGTGCCAAATGCTTCGAAATAGGCCTTGCTTAAATCTTCCACAAAGTCGCGCGTCCACGGACGGCAGTAGCGCCGGTCGGGATCAAGCCGCGGGTCAAAACGCAGATGCTCGCTGGCATTGATCTCCACCAAATCACCTTTCGACTTCAAAGACTCAAGCTCGTAGTCGTCCTGAATGCGCGGCAGTTCCATGCGGTCGACTTCCGCATTCTGCAAAAGCAGAGATTCACGCGAGGGACGGAACACCGGATTCCACTTCACACGATGCCGGCGGACTTTACGAGTGATGGGATGCTGCTGAGGCGTAGCAATCGGTTCCATGGAAAAAGCAGGAACGGCGCCGACAATGATCAGCGCGGCTAGATAAAGAATCGCCCGATTCAAATTCTGTTTCACGAAGTGGCCTCAGAACCCGCATACTGCTTCGGCTCACAGCAGGCGGCAATTGTACTCCATGCACGCAAGGCCCCAAATTCAGAAGGGCAAGGTAACTGTTACCTGGGTAATATTGCTGGAGACGAGGGTAAAATGGCAGTTAAAGCCTCGCGTTTAACTACAGCCAGATCAATTGATTATCATGAAGAGTGAATGTAAAAGATCGCAGTCGTCGCGCTGATTTGTAAATTCAACCTCGAGCGCTCGACAGACCTGCCAAATATTGGCGTGGGCGAAAATGGCATGTGACAACTCTTGCACATGCTGTAGAGCGGGATGGGAAAACTTGCGGAAGTTACTAGTGGTTACTTTCGGAATAGGTCTCCAACCGCCTGTTTCATCACTTGTCCGGCAACTTGCGAGATCGAACTGGTCAGTGGAATATCTTTCGGACAAATCTCCACGCAGTTCTGCGCGTATCCGCACTCCTGAATTCCACCATCGCCCATCAAAGCAGTTAGCCGCTCACGCTTAAGCGAAGCTCCCGTCGGATGTGTATTGAACAACCGCACCTGAGAGATGGCCGCCGCCCCGACGAATCCAGTATCGTCATTAAATTGCGGGCAAACTTCCATGCAGCAGCAGCAGGAGATGCAGCGCGACAGCGGATAGGCTTCTTCCTGTTCTTCCATTGTGACGCGGGGGCCAGAGCCAAGGTCGTAAGTGCCATCCACCGGAACCCAGGCCTTCACCGCCTTCAAATTCTCAAACAGAACGCTGCGGTCGACAGCCAAATCACGCACCACAGGGAACTTGGAGAATGGCTCGAGCGTGATTGGCTGCTCCAGTTTATCCACCAGCGCCGAGCAAGCCATGCGCGCCTTGCCATTGATCCGCATCGCACATGACCCGCAGACCTCTTCCAGGCAATTGGAGTCGTAGGTGATCGGCGTGGTTTGCTTACCGTCGCGCGTGACAGGGTTGGCGGCGATCTCCATCAACGAGGAGATCACGTTCATGCCGGAGTGCCAGTTGAGTTCAAATTCTTCCCAGCGAGGCGAGCTCTTGGGATTTTCCTGGCGTTTGATTTTAAGTAAGACTTTTTTGTCAGCCATGATTTACGATCGATGATGTCCTGTTAATCTGCAACTCAACGATTTTCTGACCAGAAATCCGTTTCAATCTTCAGTCAATAAAAAATACCCAGAAACACGATAATTCAAAGGACATTTAGCCAAACTCTAGGTTCTCTACCATTCATGATTTGGTTTGAAATCCCTACTTCACCGCATCATATTTCCGCGGCCGCGGCGGAATTAGCGATGTATCCACCGGCTCAAACTCAAACTTCGGCTCATCCGCATCCGGCGCAAACGTCGCCTTGGTCGTTTTCAGCCAATTTTTGTCATCGCGATCCGGGAAGTCCGGCTTGTAGTGCGCTCCACGCGACTCATCGCGCATCGCCGCACCCTGAGCCACTACGCGCGCCAGTTGCAGCATGTTGTAGAGCTGGCGCGTAAACGCCACGCTGGTGTTCGCCCACTGCGTCTTGTCGCTCAAATTCACATGGCGGAAGCGTTCCAGCAGCTCCACAATCTTAACGTCGGTCTGCTTCAGATTCTTGTTGTAGCGGATGACGGTGCAATCCTTAGTCATCAGGTCGCCCAACTCACGCCACAGCTTGAACGGATTCTCTGTCCCATCCGACTGCATCAGACCGGTGTTGATGTCTTCCTGCCGCTTCTGCTCCGCCTCAAAATGTCCATTCGAAGGAGCAGCCGTTAAGCTCTTGGCGTAATTGACGGCATTGGGTCCGGCCACGAACCCACCATAGATGCACGACACCAGTGAATTTGCCCCCAGCCGGTTGGCCCCGTGATACTGATACTCACACTCACCCGCGGCAAAAATCCCGGGGATGTTGGTACATTGATCGAAGTCCACCCACAGGCCACCCATGGTGTAGTGCATGCCGGGGAAAATCTTCATCGGCGTCTCGCGGGGATCGTCCCCGACAAACTTCTCGTAAATTTCCAGAATGCCTTCTAGCTTCTTGTCGAGCACCTTTCGATCGATGTGGGTCACATCGAGATACACCATCGGCTTCCCATCAATGCCGAGGTTGTGCTCATAGACGACTTTATGGATAGCGCGGGTTGCAACGTCACGCGGAACCAGGTTGCCGTACTTCGGATACCAGTCTTCGAGGAAATACCAGCGCTCGGAAGTCGGGATCGACTTCGGATCACGCTTATCACCCGGAGTCTTCGGAACCCAAACACGCCCGCCTTCGCCGCGCGCTGATTCAGACATCAAACGCAACTTGTCTTCGCCAGGAATCGAAGTGGGATGGACCTGAATGAACTCGCCGTTCGCGTAGTAGCAGCCTTGCTGATAAAGGGAAGACTGTGCCGACCCGGTACAAACCACAGAGTTGGTAGACCGGCCAAAGATTGCGCCGATGCCGCCGGTGCAGATGATCAACGCATCAGCAGGGAAGGTGCGGACTTCCATTGTCCACAAATCCATGGCACAGATGCCACGGCAAACCTTGTTCGAGTCGAGCACCGCGGACAAAAACTCCCAGTGCTCATATTTCTTGACCTTGCCCTCAGACTCGTAACGCCGAACCTGCTCATCCAGCGCATACAGCAGCTGTTGCCCTGTAGTCGCGCCGGCAAATGCCGTCCGGTGATACAAGGTTCCGCCAAAACGCCGGAAATCCAGCAACCCTTCCGGAGTGCGGTTGAACGGCACGCCCATGCGGTCCAGCAGATCAATAATCCCCGGTGCCGCCTCACACATATCTTTCACCGGAGGCTGATTCGCCAAAAAGTCGCCGCCGTAAATAGTGTCATCAAAGTGCTGCCAGGTAGTGTCGCCCTCGCCCTTCAAATTCTTAGCGGCGTTAATTCCACCTTGCGCGCAAACCGAGTGCGACCGCTTCACCGGCACGACGGAAAACAGATCAACATTGCCGCCTTTTTCGACGATCTTAATGACAGCGGCCAGTCCAGCCAGCCCACCGCCTACTACAATGACTCTTGGATTATTTGCCATTCTTCAGATTTCCCGTTACTCGGTCGCGCTCGAACCGGTTTCTATCGCTTTGGCACCGGCAGGGTCAGTCGCCTGCTGCGGCGTCGAGCGCAATTTAGTCAAGCTGCCCAATCCGACTCCGCTCAGCACGAAGAAAAATGCCAGGCACACAGCCAGGAAGCGCTTGCGCGCTTTTTCTCCGGAAACGATGCCCCACTTCGCACAGAACAACCAAATCCCGTAGGCGAAGTGCCAGGAGGCAGCAATCAGTCCTACCAAATAGAAGAGGAAGAAAGCAGTCTGCAAGACCTCGCCCTGAACCTTGCCAAAGGAAGCGCCGGGGTATTCATGCAGATCAACCCCGGTGAAGCGCATGGTGTATGTGTGCCAGATGATATAGAGGAATGCGATGCCACCGGTCCAGCGCTGCAACGTGTATATCCAGTTGCCGGTCCACGGATAGTCGCCGAGGTTCATTTCCCCGCGATACCAGATGTAGAAGCCGTAGAGCGCATGAAATGCAATCGGTAGCCAGATGCCAAATAGCTCCAGCACCGTAACCAACGGAAGGCTGGCAAGAAAACGCACCTGCCGTGCGTAAGCCGCCGGTCCGCTGATGGCGGTGGCGTTCGAAAGCAAAATATGTTCAAGAAGAAATGCGCCGACAGGGACAATGCCTGACAAGGAATGCAAACGGCGCAGCCAAAACGAAATGCCTTGTCCTGCCCGAAGAGGTGCAACGCCAGTCCGGCCTAGCGGAGCCGGAGCACTAACCGTTGAAGCCAACGCCGCTCCTTATGACTTCCGAAGTGAATAGACAACCTTTCATTATGTGAGTCCGATAGAAGGGAAGTCAAGGCGAGTCTTGCAAATAAAAATGTCCGCAGCGACAAAACTTACAATAACCTTTTCACGCTGGAGGCGGTCATGTTCAAACCCAAAGGCCCATACTGCCAAAGCTGCGGAATGCCACTATCCAAAGATAAAGAGGGTGGAGGAACCGAACCTGACGGAGCCCGCTCATCGGAATTTTGCAGTCACTGCTACAAAGGCGGCAAATTCACACTGCCGGATCTGACGATGGATCAAATGATCGAACGAGTCCACGGCAAAATGCGCGAGATGCACATCCCCGGTTTCCTGGCCCGGAGGTTCACCAAAGACATCCCTAACCTGAAGCGCTGGGTAAATCGGTAAGGTTCCAGCTTAAGCAGTGGCGCTCACAGCGCCGCTAGTCACCGCACCCATACCAAGCTGCTGCAGGTCGGTTTGCACTGAGGTATAAGCTTGCTGCGCCGCGGCGAGGTTCCCAGACTGCAACGCCTGACCCAAGGTGTTGAGGTCAGTTTGCACAGACGAAGTCTGCAAAGAAGCCCCGCCCCCACCATGATGATGATGATGATGATGATGATGATGATGCACCGACGGACCGCTGCTCTGCACAGCCTTCATGATGTCATTGAAGTCATCTTGAGCCGATGAGACATTTCCGGAAGCCAGGTCTTTGCCGAGCTGGTCAAATAGTTGTGAAACCGAATTGGTGATGTTGCTCTGCGAGGCCGAGGAATTTTTCTGTTGCTCAATTTGCTGCAACTGTGCGTAGTCCGCCTGCGCAGCCGTCAGATTCCCAGCCTGCAGGTCTTGGCCCAGTTGCTGGAACTCATCCCGGAACTGCTGAAGTGAAGCTTGCTTCGGGCTCAAACTGTTAAGCAATAGATTGCTGGAAATTCCGGCGATGGACATGACAAATTCTCCTCTGCAACGCTTGAGCAAATCAGATGCCAGAGCCACCAACGGCTGAGTGATTGATGGGATGAAAGGCAACGATCTTTAAATGAAAGTTTGATGGGAAAGATGAATGGAGCAGAAGTCAACTCGGCAAAGTTTGCCGGGTTTTGCTCACCTGAATGGGATCAAGGGCAGCCGCTCGAACAGCCGGCATTCATGTCGCAGCAACCACGACCAACACCAAAGTTACGGCCGAAAAAGCCGATGGATTCAGCGGCGCGACGCCGAATAACAGGTCTTCCATAAATCGACCCACAATCATCCTAAGTAACATAAACGGTATCGAACATGGCAGGGATGGGCTTACTTAGAAATCCACTGCAGGAACTGCCGGAACGCCGCCCCGCGATGGCTGTAGTTGGCTTTCTCTTCCGCGCTGAGTTCGGCGAAAGTTTTCTGAATTTCGGGGAAGTAAAACAACGGATCATATCCAAATCCATTTGCTCCCTGCGGCTTATCCAGAATCAGACCTTCAGCCTTGCCATGAAAAACCCCCACGGTTTCGCCGCTGCGTGCCGCAGCAATTACGCAGACGAACCGCCCAGTGCGTTTCTCAAAAGGAATGTTTTTGATTTCGCGGATCAACCGCCCGTTATTCGCCTCGTCGTCAGTATTGCTATCCGCCTTGGCTGGATCGTCGGCTGCATAACGGGCCGAATGTACACCGGGCGCGCCGTGCAAGACATCCACTTCCAGTCCGGAGTCGTCGGCCAGGAGGAGTTCACCCCCCGCATACCGGCTGTAGCCTTCGGCTTTCTTGCGCGCGTTTTCTTCAAATGTCAACCCGTCTTCGATTATGGGTGTTAAACCGGAGAAATCTGGGAGCGACGCGATCTCAATCGCAAAAGCTTTTGCCGCTCCTGCGAAGTCGCGAAGCTTACCAGGATTCGAGGTGGCAATCAGAACTTTTTTCATGATGAAAAAACAGTAGGCGAATTCAACTTTCGTGCACCCAACCATACTGCGAAAAGAATCACGGCGGTGACAATCGAAACCCATCCCCCGGCGGCCCGGTCCCAGGTACGGGCAAAACGGACCGTGATTTCATTTGCTCCGGCCTGCAAGGGCACGATCATCTGCCCGGTTGTGTCGCGCGTCTCAGTTTCTACCAGATGGCCGTTGACCGTCGCCTGCCATGCCGGATAATTAAACAACCGCAACACCAGCTTGGTTGGCTCAGATACATCTGCGGAGAATTCCTTGTCCTCCGCTTCCCATTTCTCGATCCGAATACGAGCATGCCCCGGCCCATCCAAAGTCGCCCGCCGTGCTGTCGGGTTAATTTCATATGCGTCTGCGTTGATAGGAACATACTCATCGGTGCCTTCGTAGCCATCACCGGAAAGCATTGCAATGTGCATCTTCTCAACATCGAAAGCATGGTCCCACCATGGCGGCTGGACTCGATGCCACACAAACACCAGTACCACCAGCAACCCTGCATACCCCAGCAATTGCGACCACCATCGCTGCCACGCAATAACGACTAACAAAGCCAGAGATACATTCAGACACAACAGCCATCTCCAAGGAAGCTGCACAAATTTCAACTGCGGCAGATGGTTCCAGGCAAGGGAAGTAAAAGAAAACATCAGCAGGACCGCTGTTCCTCCCCAGGCTGTCAATGGCTCCCACAATTTGGAAGATTGGGCTCGTTTCCCGCTGAACCAGATTGCCAATGCAAGCCACGACATCTCTCCGACGGCCACCAGCGACACAAGCCGGTTGAAGCGGTTGTGATCACCGTCACTCAGGATGGTGAACAGAAAATTGTCCGCGGGCTGAACTCCGGGCGAGAGCACTTGAGAAATGTTCACCCACTTCTGTTCGTAAGCGGCTGGGAACACGTAAAAAGCGGCAACAGTAATTCCAATCGCGGCGGCGGTCGTTCCCAGTAAAAGAGGTCGTGCTGATTTCTGCCGAACAGCCAGCACGACTACCAGCAGTCCAAGGGAATAATTGGCCATCACTGCGGATGGAGCGTTGGTCAACCAGACCGCTCCCACGACCAATCCCAAAGGAATCACCGCCCGCCAGCGCTGTTGTTCCAATCGCAAAATCCAGAGCAGTAATAAAGGAAGG
>Ga0068869_100000501_pt1 | contig 21838 bp, 18 predicted proteins | sample KBSMisM52_FD_64676 | JGI IMG/M metagenome (GOLD analysis project Ga0068869, IMG submission 64676) | Miscanthus rhizosphere microbial communities from Kellogg Biological Station, Michigan, USA - KBS Miscanthus M5-2 | ecosystem: Host-associated > Plants > Roots > Rhizosphere > Soil ... | reverse complement strand
CGGCCAGCAGCTCACGCGCATGGAAGCGCTGCGGCTCTACACCGCCGAGAACGGCTGGTTCCTCAAGGAAGAGAAGGACCTCGGTACGATCGAGACCGGCAAGCTGGGCGACCTGGTGGTGCTGAGCGACGACTACTTCAGCCCGATGCGCGTGCCCGACGACAAGATCCGCTCGCTCCGTTCGGTGCTGACTGTGGTGGACGGCCGGGTCGTGCACGACGCACTGCCCCGCCGCTGACCATCCGTGCCGGCCGCCTACAAGGTCGCGTTCTCGTACGCCGGCGAACAGTCCGCGTTGGTGGGTGCGATCGCCGAGGAAGTCCGCAAGATCCTCGGCCCCGACACGGTCTTTTTCGCTGAATGGTACGTGAGCGAGATCGCCGGCTATGCCGGCAAGCCGGACCTTCAGAAGATTTACGGACCGCACGGCGCTACCCTGGTGGTCGAATGCCTCTCGCCGGAACAGCAGCACAAGGAGTGGACCCGAATCGAGTCGGAGGCGATCGCGCAGCGCCGCGCACATGACGACGGCGCGGTGACGGTCCTGCCGCTCGAGGTCGCCGCAGGTGGCAACACCAAGCCGTTCGAAACGATCGCACCGGTCGCGTATCGCCTCAAGGTCCCGGACACCGCGCGGCTGATCGTGGATCGGCTGCGGCTCGTCGAATCGACGAACGGAGCGCCGCACGCGGTGGCGGCGGCACCGGGGTTGGACACGGTGTACGTGACGGATTTCGTTGCCAGCCAGACGCTGATTCGCAACGCGCTGGCGCTCTATCAATCGCGACTGCCCGAGGACGAACGCTACGACCTCGAGTTGATGGTGGACATCGTTCGCCGACACCTGTCGAACGAATTCGCCCCGACGTGGACGGCCCACCTCCTGATCTCGGTGTTCGCCAAACGAACCGTCGGCATGCTGCTCTGCTACGAGCACCTGGTCCGGAACCTTGCGTTCGTGTCGTATCTGGTGGCCTACAATCCGCGCCTTCCCGGCATGCATCCACCGGACATCGGCCAGGACCTGGCGGAGCACTTGATGACGGCTCGCACCACGCGGGGCTTGCCGCCCGGGCGGTTCCTGTTCGAGGTGGACGATCCCGCGCTGGCGCTCAATCCACGCGAACGCAGGCGACGCGCCTCCCGCCTGGAGCTCTTCGGCACCCTCGCACCGTTCAAGGCGCTGCATCTCCGCGCGTTGGATATCGCCTATCTGCAACCGAATCTGGAGGGAACGGATCAGGCCGGCGAGAGGCCGCTGCTCTTGTGCTACGCCGCGCCCGGTCTCGGCGAGACGATGTCGAGAGACGCCGCCGCCGAGCTCCTGACCTGGACGTACACCGAGCTCTATGACGGCATCTTCGAAGAGCCTGAGAAGGCGGCGGCCTACACGCGCTACACGCGGCAACTGTCGGAGCGTGTCGTCAGCGGACTACCCGACCAGGTACGGCTGCTGAAACACGGCGAAGCCGGCAGGCGCCGCCGCGACGCCCTGCCGCGGCGGTGAGCGAAGGGACAGCCTCGAAGGGACAGCCTCTACTTCAGATTCGCGCGGAACTCCGGGTACATCGTCGCGGCACCGCCGCGGGTGGCCACCTCAGGCAGCCGGTGCTGCGCGGCAAACTCCTTCAGGAACGGATTCTGCCCTGGCAGGTAGTGTGGCACCGCGCCTCTCGGCTGATCCGCAATCTCCACGACCGAGGTGCACGGATACAGCAGCTGCTGCGGCGGCAGCGGCCGCGGATTGCGGAGGATGTTCGTCGACTTCACCAACGGCTCGGTGAGATAGACGGGATCTTCCGTGATCGTGACGTAGGTCAGCACCTGACCGTGGAGCGAGAAGCGCTCGGTGAGCGTGGCCTGATCGCTCTGCGGCAGTCCGTTGCGCCGGTGCCACATCTGCTTGATGTGCGTGGTCGTGACGACGAGCGTCTCGCCCTCCCACTGCCCCGTCGAGAAACCCATCCAGGTGTGCTCGGCAAAGCGCGACGGGTGCGGCCGGCCATCCATCCACACGATGCGCCGCTGCTGAAAGTTGCTGATGTCGACGTGGATCGCGACGACCTGCTGCGTCTCCGGATCGCGCTCGTCCCAGATGCGCATGTTGAGCGGGCCGCGCATGATGTAGGGCGACGAGTGAGCGCGGCACTGGTGCTCGGGCACCGTGAGCCGCGAGGCGTCCCAGGCCTCGGCGAACGCGCGGGCACTCTCGTTGATCGGCAGGCCGAGGTAGTCGCCCAGCGACGGGCCGGGAATGCGCTCCGGCTGGTCCTCGTGAAAAATCGCGTTGTAGCTGCCGCTGATGTCGAACTGGGCCGCCGCCGCCCGCGGCAGGGCCATAAGCACCACGACGAAGGCGCAGGTTACGACGCGGCGCACCACTACCGCTTCTCCTTGAGGCTGCGATAGACGGCCTCGACGAACTGTGCCGTAGTCCACGGTCCCGACGCCGCGCCATACCGGGGCTCCCAGTCGAGCGTGGGCCTGGCGGCTTTCAGCTGCTCGAGCGTCTGGCCCTTGGCGATCGCCGCCTGCACCCGATCCCGCACGATCGTCACCATGTCGCGATACTCGACGACGTCGAACTCGTCGCTGATGCGGCCGCGGCCGGGAACGATGCGCGTGCCGCCTTCGGTGAACTGTTCCGAGATCGCGAGGTCGATCAACCGGTTCAGCCCTTCGATGACGCCGTTGACGTGCCCGCCGCGCGCCACGTCGATGCGCGGATACCCGGTGGTGCTGTAGATATCGCCGGCGGCAATCACATCGGAGCTACGGAAGAACACCAGGATGTCGCCGTCGGTGCTGGCGTGCGGCACGTGCACGAGCTGAATGCCCTCGCCGTTGAAGTACATCGTCCGTTCGGCCTGAAAGAACGTATCCGTGGGCCACGCGGCGAACGGCGCCGCCGGCGCTCCCGCCCGGGACGCGCTCATGGCCGTGAGCACGTTCTCGTGAGCCACGACGAACGCCTGCGGCACGGCCCCGTCGACGGCTCGCTGCCCCACCTGGCCGGCAAAGTTGCCGGCAACGAGCTGCGACCCCGCCGCGGCCACCACGGCGTTCCCACCGGTGAAATCGGCATCGGCGTGCGTGTTGACCACATACCGGATCGGCTTCGAGCCGGCGCGGGCGCGCACGGCGTCGACCAGCCGCGCGCCGTCGGCTGCGGTCAGCGTGTCCACCAGCAGCACACCCTGCGGTCCCGACTGCATCAGCACGTTGCTGGCGCCGTTGGTGAGCAGCGACACCTGACCGTGCACCGACAGCGTCTCGACGCCGGAGGATTGAGCACCTGCCAGGGCTCCGGCGGCGACTGCGGCCGCCAGCGCCAGGCCCGCCGTCGTGCGAGTCATCACGGGGCATTCTGCGTGCGACTCCTGAGCTTTGCAACTCCCCACTGCGCGGCCTCGTGGCTTGACGCCGGGCCCGAGCGGCGGTAGCGTGCGCTTGGCTCGCCGAAGGCAGTCGGCCGCTCATGGAGGATTGCCATGCGCATGACGAAGGCCGTGTGCCTCGCCACCGTACTCGTCGCGGGATGTTCGGGTAACAGCGGTCCGACCTTCGATGCCGCGGACCAGGACAAGATCAAAGCGGTCATCCAGCAGCTGACCGAGGCGTTCAATGCCAAGGATGCCGCAAAGGCGGCGGCGCTCTACACGCCCGAGGCGGTGGTGATGCCGCCCAACAAGACGTTGTCGCGCGGCCGCAACTTCGTGGAGCAGTACTACACCGCCCGCTTTGGCGAAGGCGCCAGCGAGCTCGCGCTGCAGCCGAACGAGATCAAGGGCTCGGGCACGCTCGCGGTGGCGATGGGCGACTACCGGCTCACGCTCGCGCCGGCGCAAGGGCCCAAGCGCCGCGACCGCGGCAAGTTCGTGTGGATCTTTCGCGAGCTGAACAACGTGTGGATGATCGACGGCATCATCTTCAGCAGCGACTTCGCGGAGCTGCCGCCGGCATAAGACGCGCGGCCGGGCTGGATCGACGCCCGATGAGTCCGGCGAATCGGCACGCCGGGCAACATCTACTCTCGCGTCGCTCCGTCGCTGGACGCATCCTCAGTCGCGCGGCCGCCGAGGCGCGGCACGCCTTGTGCTCCTACCAGTCCTACACACGTCGCACACCGCGGCAGACTCAAGGGGAAACACATGGCAATCGGTACCCTGCAAGACGCATTTATCGACGAGCTCAGAGACTCATACGACAGCGAAAAGCAGCTCATCAAAGCATTGAAGAAGATGGCGAAGGCGGCAAAGGACGACGACCTGCGAAACGCGTTCGAAACGCATCTCGAGGAAACGCAGGGGCAGGTGGAGCGCCTCGAACAGGTGTTCGGCTTGCTGGACGAAAAGGTCAAGGGCAAGCATTGCGACGGCATCGCCGGCATCATCGAAGAAGGCAGTTCGGTCATGGAAGAGGACTTCGACGACGCCACCATGAACGCCTGTCTGATTGCGTCGGGCCAGCGCGCCGAGCACTACGAAATGGCCGCGTACGGCACCCTGGTCGCGTGGGCTCGCGTCCTGGGACACGACGACGCCGCCGATCTCCTGCAGCAGACGCTCGACGAGGAGAAAGCGGCCGACCAGAAGCTGTCGGCATTGGCTGAGGGCGGGATCAACGACGACGCCGCAGGTCCTGGCACCAACGACGACGACGACGAGATGAGCGAAGACGAACCGCCGGCACGGTCGAAGCCGACGAAGGTTGCGACGCCGCGGAAGAGCAACGGCGCGCCGGCTCGCACCGCTCGAGCCCGCTCGTAAGACCTCCACCGTTTCTGACACTACGCGCCACGACGCGGACACGGCATTCGTGTCCACGTCGGAGCCTTGCGCTCGGGCGCTTCCGGAGAGATTCATGATTCACCATCGTTCCATTCAGCTCCTCCAGGCCCTGCTGCTGTGCAGCCTGACCGCTTCGTCAGCCGTCGCGCAGACCGCGGCGGACAACACCAAAGTGAATACGCGCGACCGCGCCGCCGGAGCGGTGACAGCCGATCAGCAGAAGGAGACCGCGGCGGACCGCGATCTCACCAAGCGCATACGGCAGGCGGTGGTCGGCGACAAGTCGCTGTCGACCTATGCGCACAACGTGAAGATCGTGACCCGGGGCGGACAGGTCACGCTCAAGGGGCCGGTCAACAGCGAGGCGGAAAAGCAGGCCATCGAGAAAAAGGCAATCGCCGCGGCCGGCGCCGGGCGGGTGACCAACGACATCAGCATCGCCGGCGGGAGATAGACATGGAAAACAAGAAAATCGCAGTATTCGGCATCTATCCCAGCCTCTCGCAGGCTGAGCGGGGCGTGGACGCGCTCGTAGCGTCGCGTTTCAGCAACGCGGACGTCTCGGTGCTCGCGCCGGATCAGCAGAGCACCAAGGACTTCGCGCACGAGAAGCACACGAAGTCTCCCGAGGGGGCAACGGCTGGCGCGGCCACCGGCGGCGCGATCGGCGGCACCGTCGGCCTGCTGGTCGGGCTCGGAGCGCTGGCGATTCCGGGCCTCGGGCCGTTCATCGCGGCGGGGCCGATCATGGCGACCCTCGCAGGGGTGGGCGCCGGCGGCGCGGTCGGCGGACTGATTGGCGCGCTGGTCGGTATGGGCCTCCCCGAATACGAAGCCAAGCGCTACGAGGGCCGCGTCAAGGGCGGCGGAGTGCTCCTGTCGGTGCACTGCGCGACCTCTGACGAGATCAAGTCTGCCAAGGCGATCCTCGAGCAGACGGGCGCCGAAGACATCGCGTCGTCGGGCGAAAAGCGCGGCGAAGAAGCGGTGGCGGTGGCCGTGCCCGCCCGAGATCACGATCGCAGGTTGATGTAGGAGTCGCCGATCCGGCGCGGTCCTCGCCGCGCCGGAGTTCGTGCTTCTTTCAGCGCGCGTCGGCGGCGCGCGCGGCTTTGAGGATGTTCACCAGCCCGTAGTTGCCCTCGTGGCACTCGAAGGGCATGACCGGCCGGGGGTCATGCGTCAGCGGCATGGCAATGGTCCACGGCCGCTCCCACGTTTCGGGGTCTTCGATCGTCGCGGTCCAATCGATCGCATCCGGCGACACCTTCGTGAACCGCTCGACGATGCGCAGCGTACGGGGATCGGCGCCGCGATAGGCGCCCAACGCATTGAAATTCGTCGACTCCACGACGAGCGTGCTGCCTTCCCAGTGTCCGCGCGCATCGCCCATGTAGGAGCGCACACCGGCGCGCACGTGCGGGCGGCCGTCCACTGGAATCACGCGCGACTCGTGAATGATCTCGTAGGTGATCACCACGAAACCGGGCGTCTGGAAGATCTGGTAGTTGTTGCCGTACATCACCGGGATCATCGAGCCCGGCACGCCGCGTGAGATGCACCGTTCCAGAAGGCCCAGGTCTTCGGGGCCGTTGAACGGGCCGCCGAGGAAGCTGCTCTTCGCCCGGCCAGCCGCCTGCGCGCGGCGCCGGCCGTTCGCCGTGAGCGGCGGGACGTGGCCGTCGGGCGGATCGACGATCAGCCACGGCTGCCGGCGCTTCTTGAGATCGAGGATCTGCAGCCACCATTCGTCGGGACCGCGGGGCCCTGGCGCCAATCCTTCGATGGCTTCCTTCTCGGCGTCGCGCCGGAAGGCCGCAACCTCCTCGGCCGTCAGGTCCTCGATCCGCTTGCCCGCAAACCGCGCGGGGCGCTCGAGCGGCGTCGCGTACTCGTTCGAGTTGGTGTAGTCGCCCTGCAGATCGGGGTCGCCCCACGGCGTACGGCCAGGCGTGTACTTCTGCGCGAGCGCTGGCGCGGTGAGCGCGACGGCGACAGCGAGCAGGAGGACGGGCCGCCTGAAGGCGGCCCCCACGTACGTCACCGCCCTCTACACTCGCGCCGTCGAGGTCGGCGAAGGCGCGGCCTTTTCGATCCAGCCCCTGATCACGTCGAACACCTGTCGCCGGTTGTTCTCGAACATCGCGAAGTGGCTGTTGCCGAGGAGGCCTCGCTGTTTGAGGTCGATGAGCTCCGCCTTGGCGCCCGACGCCGTGAGCGCGTCGATGATCGGCCCGCCCTGACGCCCGCCGCGCTCCGACAGCAGGTACATCACCGGCATGTTCTTCAGCCCGGGCAAAGGCGTGCCCGGCGTGCCGCCCGGTCCGACGAGCGGTGCCGTGGCGCCTTCGAACGAGGCCAGCGCCTTCACCAGATTCGGTCGCTCGTTGGCCACGATCCATCCAAACGGCCCGCCGGCCGAGTGCGTCAGCACCACGCACGGCCCGATGCGATCGACGAGCTGCGCGCCGTATCGCCGCCACAGGTCCTGCGCGAGCTGGCCGTTGCGCGGCGTGGAGTTGGCCGCCGCCACCAGTTGATCGACGAGCGGATCGCCCACATCGCCCGTCGTGCCCGGCCACTGCTTGTTCGGGCCGTGCGCCGAGGTCACCGTGTCGCGCGTCAGCAGGTCGTAGGTGACGAGCGGGCCGATCTCGCCGAGCGCGTCCGGGTGATACACGGAGCGGCCGTGGCCGGGCCGATCGACGAGGTACACGGTGTAACCGGCCTGCACGAAGTGATGCGCCCAGCCGGACCCGCCGCCGAGCCCCATGTAGTGCACCATCTGGCCGCCGCCGCCGTGCACGAGCACGATCGGCAACGGGTAGCGCGGCTGCGCCGGCTCGATCTTCTGCACGAACATCGGCGCCACTTCGATGGTGCCGTACGGCATCGTCTTGTGCTCGGTGCCCACCCAGAAGCTGCTGAAGTCCGCCAGCTTCAAGGCCAGCGAGTCGCCCGCCTGCCGCCGCGGCGCCGGCGCCTGGTTGTTGCTGCCGGTGACGTTCTTGTTCATCCAGTCGATGAGCGGCTGCAGCACCTCGCGGTTGTTCTTCTCGGCCATCATCATGTGGCCGTTGCCCTTGATGCCGAGCGCGCCGAGACGGATCTCCTCGGCCTGCACCCCCGCCTGCTTGAGGAACGCCACGCCGCCGGGATTGCCGGGCGATGCGAACGACGAGTCGGAGGTGACGAACACCACCTTGGTGTTCTTCAGATTCGGCAGCTTGCGCGCCGGCTCCGCCTGCATGAAGTAGCCAGCGACGCCGGGCTCGGGGCTCGCGACGTACGTCGTCTTGATCTCGGCGGGGTCGGTGATGGGTGGATCGTAGGTGACCGGCACGCTCGACATGCCCCAGCGGTTGCCGCCGGCGAAGCCCGAGCCGGCGCCTTCGATGATGACCGTCGCCTTCACGAGATTCGGCCGCGCCTCCGCCACGAGCAGACCGAAGGGGCCGCCGGCCGAGTGGGTCATGATGATCGCGGGACCGATCTTGTCGAGCAGATCGGCGCCGGCCTGGCGCCACGCCAGGTGCTGGACGTTCAGCTGACCCGCGGGGCCCGCGTTGGCCGGCTGCGGCGGACCCGCCGCGGCACCGCCGCGCCCGCCGGCGCCACCGGCGCGAGCCCCGGTTCCACCCTGACGCGCCGCCGGCGCGCCCGCCGGGGGCGGCGTCTGCACGTAGCTGCCGCCGAGTCCCGCCACGAGCTGATCGAGATCCGAAGAGCCGACGTTGCCTGGGCCGGGCCACTGATTGGCGTTCTTCTGATACTCGTTCGCCGCCTGCGCCGGATTGGCAGACGGCGGCGTGAACCGCCCCGCGAGGCTTTCGAGCGTGATGTGGTTCGCCGGGAACCCGCCGTGGAGATCGGGATGCAGCGGCGAACGCCCGTGGCCGGGGCGATCGACCACGTAGACCTTGTATCCCTCTTGCACCAGGTACTGGAACCAGCCCGGACGTCCGTCCGGCGTCTCCATCCAATCGGTGCCCTGTCCGCCGCCGCCGTGCACGAGCACGATGGGGAACGGGCGTCTCACCTGCGTGGGGATCATGTACTCGACGTACATCTGCTGGCCGCCCACGTAGGCGCCGCGCGCGGTTTCCGCGCGCTTGACGTTCACCCACATGTAGCTCCACTCGGCAACGTCGAGCGGGACTTTCTTCGACGTGGCCACGGCGGTCTGGGCGAGCCCGGCGGCATCGGCCGTGCCGATCGCGAGCGAGCCCACCGTGGCCGCGGCAGCGCCGGCCACGCCCAGCGCCGCCGCGCGGCTCATGAAGTCTCGGCGGCTGATCCGGCCGGTGGCAAATTCCGCGTAGAGACTGGTGACCTGGACATCCTTCGACAGGGGGGTATCTGCAGACATGGGGGCGCTCCGTGTGCCGGAAGCATCCGGCAATCGGCGCCTTGTGTCAACGCTTTGGGAGGGGGATCGTCTCCTCGCCCGCGTCGTCGCGCAGACGCAGTACGGGCTCGGAAACCTCGACCGCACGCCCCCGGTCCAGCAGAACCAGAGACCGCTCCGATGCGAGGATCCAGTGCGATCGTGCGCGCGTCCGCACCATGGCGTCGAGCCGATTCAGGAGCGTCTCGTCCAGCGGATGGGTCGCGTCGTTCCACGCCGCCACCGGACGGACGACGACCACGCCGTCGAGCATCCGCCAGGCGTAGCGCCGATCCTTCGTGATCACGGCGTCGAGCGCCTGGCGCAGGGTGACGCCGCGCACGTCGAGCGGAGTCGGCCGCACGCTCACGATCGGCTTTTCGCGCACCACCGACGGACGAATCGGCCCCCGCACGCGCTCGGCCAGCGCGCCCGCTTCCTCGAACCCCAGCGGAACGCCCAGGCGGATGGCAATCGCCACCACCGCTTTGACGTCCACGCCCGTGGCGTCGTCGGGCATCCGGACCGACACAGGATCCACGGAGACGTTCTGCGCAATGGCCAGGCAGGGCGATGCCAAAACCGCAATGACGCCTACGACAATTGACAGCGCTCTCGTCGAGCTCGCCCGCATTTTCGGGGCTCCGGGGGTGCTGCGCTGGGATGAAGCAACCGCCGCGCCAGTAGTGGCACCAGCCGGGGCGACGCGCTACGATGGTGCCCGAATCCACCCTGTAGCCGACCGGCCTTGAGCAGGAGATCCGTATGATTGCGCTGGAAGTCAACGGCAAGCGACACGACCTGGACGTGAACGGCGAGATGCCGCTGCTCTGGGTGCTCCGCGAAAACCTCGGCCTCACCGGTACGAAGTTCGGGTGCGGGCTGGGCCAGTGCGGCGCGTGCACCGTGCACATCGATGGGGTCGCCACGCGCTCGTGCCTCACCACGGCACAAGCGGCTGTAGGCAAGAAGATCACGACCATCGAAGGGTTGTCGCCAGATGCGAGCCACCCGCTGCAGAAGGCATGGGTGGCGGAGCAGGTGCCGCAGTGCGGCTACTGCCAGTCGGGCCAGATCATGACGGCGGCGGCGCTCCTCGCGAAGACGCCCAAGCCGACCGACGCGCAGATCGACACCGCCATGACCGGCAACATCTGCCGCTGCGGGACCTATCAGCGTATTCACCGCGCGATTGCTCGCGCGGCGCGCGCCTAACGGGAGGACGCCATGACAAAACACGACATGACCAGGCGCCTCTTCCTCAAGACCACCGCTGCCGCCGGCGGCGGGCTGATGATTGGCGGCTTCGTGCCAGGCTTCGCGCAGCCGGCGAGCGCGGCCGGTGTGCTCGAGCCGAACGTGTGGGTGAAGATCACCGCCGACGGCAAGGCGCGCATCATGCTCTCGATGCTCGAGATGGGCCAGGGCGTGATGACGGCGATGCCGATGCTCCTCGCCGAGGAGCTCGACGTCGACTGGAACAACGTCACCACCGAGTGGGTGGGCGCCGACGCACGCTTCGGCAACCCGGGATTCGGCGGCGCGCAGACGACCGCCGGCAGCAACAGCACGCGCGGCATGTGGAAGATCCTGCGCGAGGCGGGCGCCGGCGCGCGCACCATGCTGATCTCGGCCGCCGCCAAGGATTGGGGCGTTCCCGAAAACAGCGTCACGACGGACAAGGGGTTCGTGATCCACCAGGCGAGCAACCGCCGCGCGGCCTACGGGTCGCTCGTGGACAAGGCGGCGGCGCTCCCGGTGCCCAAGACCGTCACGCTCAAGGATCCGAAGACGTTCAAGCTGCTCGGCAAGGACGTGCCGCGCCTCGACATCCCGAGCAAGGTGAACGGCACCGCCGGCTTCGGCGTGGACGTGAAGCTGCCGGGCATGCTCGTCGCGCGCGTCGTGCGCTGCCCCGTCTTCGGCGGCAAGGTCGCGAGCTTCAACGCCGACAAGGCCAAGGCCGTGCCCGGCGTGAAGCACGTGGTGCAGATCGCCAACGGCGTCGCGGTGGTGGCCGACGGCTACTGGGCGGCGTCGAACGGCGTGAAAGCGCTGCAGGTCACGTGGGACGAGGGGCCGCTCGCGACGTTGTCGTCGGCGGATATCACCAAGAAGTACGCCGAGCTGGCGTCGAAGCCGGGCGTCGCGGCGCGCAAGGACGGCGACTTCGACGCCGCCTACGCCAAGGGCGCCAAGACGTTCGAGCGCGTGTTCGAGGCGCCGTACCTGGCGCACGCGTGCATGGAGCCGATGAATTGCACCGCGAACGTCACGGCCGATCGCTGCGACGTGTACCTGCCGACGCAGTCGCAGACGACGACGCAGCAGGTAGCGATGGCGGTGTCGGGGCTGCCGCAGAACAAGGTGTTCGTGCACCCGCAGTTCATGGGCGGCGGCTTCGGCCGGCGCGGCGAAGGCGACTTCGTGGCCGACGCCGTGGAGACGTCGAAGAAGATCGGCGCGCCCGTGAAGGTGATGTGGAGCCGCGAGGACGACATCCAGCACGACTACTACCGTCCGGTCACCTACGTGCGGATGTGGGCGGCGCTCGATGCCAGCGGCAACCCGACGGCGTATCAGCAGCGCATCGTGCAGTCGTCGCTGATGAAGAAGCTCAACCCGGACGCGCTGAAGCAGATGGGCGGCGTCGATCCGATCTCGGTGGAGGGCGCGGCCACGCTGCCCTACGACATCCCGAACCTGCGGGTGGAATACACCGAGGCGGATCCGGGCGTGCCGTACGGCTTCTGGCGTTCGGTCGGCAGTTCCGTCAACGGCTACGTCACCGAGGCGTTCATCGACGAAATGGCCACGGCCGCCGGCAAGGATCCGTACGAGTTCCGCCGCGCGCTGCTCTCGAAGCACCCGCGCCACCGCGCCGTCCTGGACATGACCGCGGAGAAGGCCGGCTGGAAGACGCCGCCGCCCGCGGGGCGCGCGCGCGGGATCGCCGTGCACGAGTGCTTCGGCTCGATCATCGGCCTCGCCTGCGAGGTGTCGGTGACGAACGGCGCCGTGCGCGTCCACCGGAACGTCTGCGTCGTCGACTGCGGCTGGGTGGTGCACCCGGACACGATCAAGGCGCAGATGGAAGGCGGGCTCGCCTACGGGCTCACCGCGGCGCTCAAGGGCGAGATCACCATCAACAAGGGGCGCGTGGTGCAGAACCACTTCGGCGACTACCAGCCGCTGCGCCACCCGGAGATGCCGCAGACCGAAGTGTTCATCATGCCGAGCGTCGAAGCGCCCGGCGGGATCGGCGAGCCGAGCACGGCGGCGATGGCCGGCGCGCTGGTGAACGCGGTCTACGCGGCGACGGGCAAGCGGATCTACAGCCTGCCGATCAAGGCCGCGGCGCTCCGAGGCGGCACCGCCTAGACGCGGTCGCGCCTCACGACGGCCTTCTTGCCGCGGATCGTCGCGCCGCGCATCGACGCGATGATCCCGTCCACGAGGTGCTCGGGGACCTCGACGACCGAGAATTTTTCGGCGATGCGAATCCCCCCGATCGCGCTCGACGGGATCCCCGCCTCCCCGGCGATCGCGCCCACGAGGTCGGCCGGCCGTATCCCACCCGCCCGGCCGGCGCCAACGAAGAGACGGGCGGAGCCCTCTGGGCTCGGCCGCGCGCCTCGAGTGTGGCCGGCCGCCTCGCGCGGCGGCAGAACCACCGCAATCTCCTTGTCGGCGCCCTCGCCCACCGTGGCCAGGTGCGCAAGTTTCACTGCCGCCGCCGCGATATCCATGACATCGAATTCGTCCGACAGCGATTCGACCACGACGCGCACGTCGTCGAAGTCGCCCCCGGTCAACCGCTGCCGCAGCGCGGCCGACGTGAGCTCGAGACGGCGCGCCCGCAGGTCCGATACGGTCGGCACCGGCGCCACCTCGATCTTCTGCTTCGTGACCTGCTCGATCGACCGGAGCAGGCGGTGCTCGCGGGGCTCCGCCAGCGTGATCGCCGTGCCCTCGCGCCCCGCCCGGCCGGTGCGCCCGATTCGATGGACGTAGGACTCGGCGTCGGCCGGCAGGTCGTAGTTGATCACGTGCGAGACATGCTGGATGTCGAGACCGCGCGCCGCCACGTCGGTGGCGATCAGCAGATCGGTCTTGGCCGAGCGGACGCGGTTCATCACCGCGTCGCGCTGCCGCTGCTGCATGCCACCGTGCAGCGCTTCGGCGCGGTAGCCGTGCGCGTTGAGGGCCTCGACCAGCGTGTCGACTTCGAGCCGCGTGCGGCAGAACACGATGGCCGAGGCCGGACTTTCCATGTCGAGGATGCGGTCGAGCGCCGCCGCCTTCTCGCCGTGGCGGACGATGTAGGCCACCTGCCGGACCCGGGGGAGCTTCCCCGCGGCCGTCTTCTCCCGCGCGACCGTCACCCGCGCCGGTGTCTTGAGATGCCGCTCGGCAATCTTCAGGATGCGCGACGGCAGGGTGGCCGAGAAAAGCGTCGTCTGGCGAGTCGCCGGGGTCTCCTGGAGGATCGCTTCGAGATCCTCGGCGAATCCCATGTCGAGCATTTCGTCCGCCTCGTCGAGCACGAGGATGCGAATCGTCTGCAGCGTCAGCGTCTTGCGGCGGATGTGGTCCAACGCGCGGCCGGGGGTGGCCACCACGACGTCGGCGCCGCGATCGAGCGATCGGATCTGTTGCTGCATCGAGGCCCCGCCGTAGAGCGGGACGACGGTGAGGCCGGTGCCGCGGGCGTATTTATGAATCGCCTCGCAGACCTGCATCGCCAGCTCACGGGTCGGGACGAGCACCAGGCCCGAGGCGTGCCCGGACGCGGCCTTGCGGCCGGCGGCCACGGGCTCGGGTGACGTCAGACGCTGGATCATGGGCAACGCGAACGCCGCCGTCTTGCCTGTGCCGGTCTCGGCCTGCGCCAGCAGATCGCGGCCGGTGAGCATCAGCGGAATGGTTTCGCGCTGCACCGGTGTCGGCTCTTCGTAGCCGAGCGCGGTGATCGCCGCGACGAGCGGTTCGGCCAGCCCGAGTGTTGCGAAGCCGTCCTTGGATGTGGAGCCGCGGGAAGCAGGCATTCGCTATTGTGCTCTGCGAACGGACCCCTGCGGCGGTTGGCGGAACGGCGTAGGCTGATTTCGTAGAGGCGGACCTCGTAGAGGTCCGCCTGGTGCAGGCGGGCCTTACAGGCCCGCCTCTACGTACACGGAGTCAGACGCCCGCGACGGGGCCGACGTACGCGATAAGGCGGCCGGCGCAGATGGCGCCAAACCACGAGATGAGCGAGACCCACGCCAGCATCTTCGCTTGCGAAGAGACGGGCCCCTTATCGAGCATCGGGTCGGCGAACACGACCTTGCGCATCCGCGCCATCGCCCACACGCCGACGGCCACGAATACCAGCTTCACCCAGAAGTCGAGATTGACCGCGCGCGTCGTCGCGTCGGCGCAGAAGAGCGCCACGCCGGTGAACAGGTTGACGCCGAAGCCGAACCACATCAGCGGATAGAGCTTCTCCAGCGGCTTGATCGGCGCCTTGGGCCACATGCCCAGCAGCGCCATGCTGATGAGCGCGCCGCCGCCCGCCACCGCCGCCATGCCGAGCGTGTGCGAGAACAGGAACATCGGGAACGCCCACAACGACCCCGACTCGCGGACCCACGCGCTGAAGGACAGGGTCTCCAGCCATTCGAAGAACGCCATCATTAGCGGTTCCCCTTGGAATCGTGACGTTCGGCGTTCCGGTGCACCAGATACCCCAACAGCACGGCCACGAGCGTTACGCTCAGTACGATTGACACGACAGTAGCGGCCAACGACATCCTTGCCCTCGTCCCCTTAGAAAGCGTTGCCAATGAACGGCAGCATGCTGCCCCAGTACATAACGCCCACCCACAGGAAGAGCGCCGACACCGCCAGGAACTTCGAGAGGTTCGGCGCCGCGCGCCCCGTGTCCACCTGCCAGCCGGTGTCGAACGTGAAGTAGACGACGTTGGCGCCGCCCAGCACCAGGAAGACCAGCTTCCAGAAGAATGCCGGGTTGTCGTAGTACTGCTGCGGCGCGGCGGCAAAGAACAGCATGCCGGTCATCGCGTTCACGGCGTAGCCGAACATGCCCCATGGCAGCAGCCGCATCAGCACGCTCGAGGGCAGGTTCGGCATGAAGCCGAGCAGCCGCAGGTTCACGAGCGCCAGCACGCCGAGCAGCAGCGTCAGGCCGACGAAGTGAAGGGTCTCCGCCGTCACCCAGGTCCACGGCGTGTCGCGGACGTAGTTGCCGACGGTGCGCGCCAATGGGCCGATCGCCGTCACGCTCTCCTGCGCCCCGCGGATCTCGGTATGGCGAATCTCGCCGCCCAGGTTGGCGGCGCCAGCCACGAGCACGAACGACACGGCCGCGAAGATGAAGATCACCGCCGTGGCCGCATTCGAGAGCGAGCCGGTGCGACGCAGCGACCACAGCCCCAGGAACGCCAGCGCTCCCGTGATCTGAATCGCCACCAGCGCCAGAAATGCCGCTCCCTCGTGCGTCTCGGCGGCGGTCTGGTGCATCTCGTCCATGTTCTGGATGTGGTTCCAGGCCGCATTGCCGGTGACGTAGGTGGGAATGGTGATGAACGCGACGCCCACCATGAGCACGAGGCTCGCCTGCTTCAGGTGGTCGCTCTTCCCGATGAACGAGACGATGTAAAAGCCCAGCGCCACGACGAAGCCGATGGTCGGAACGTGGTTGAGCAGCAGATGAAGATGAGTGGTATCCATAGGATTCAGTCCCAGGGTCGGACTGCGGAGGAAATGCGTGTGGAGCGGAGTGAGGACTGACTCGCCGACCCGGTCAAGGCGTCGGCGATTCTAGTGCCGAATGACACTAATGTCTACTGACGAGGCGTTCAGACTCCTGTCAGGCAACGCTCAGGGAATCAGCACCACTGGGGCGCGCCAGAAGGCCGCCTTCCGTCCACCCGGCTCGAGCACGGTCACCTGGCACTCGTAGCGTCCCGGGGCAATGCCCTGGAGCGGAATGCTGAAGCGCAATGGCACGGCCTTCGATTTCGCGTCGAGGCCGTCGGTCACCTGAATGGGCTGGGTCTCGAACGCCTTCACGTCGCCCTTGTAGAGGGTGACGAACGCCACGAGCGGCGCCGTCTCGGTGGCGCCGCGCTCGTAGGCCTGCAGCAGCACGTAGAGGTCCTTGGTGGTGCTGAAGACGCGGGTGACGCTCGGCACCAGCTTCTCCCCCTGGAACACGAGCGGGTTGTTCGCCTGTGCCTGGGTGCTGAGCGAGTTCTTCACGGTGTGCAGCTCTTCGCCGAACGGCACCCGCTGGCTGCTGAGCACCACGGAGCTGATGGGCAGGCGCACCTCCTCGCGATTGAGGTTGGGAATCGTGAACGACGTCTGATAGGTGCCCAGACGCCCGGCCTCGGCGTCCCGCGCCAGGAACTTGATGACGTACTGGCCGGGCAGCAGGGTGAACCCGGTCTCGTACTGAATCGGCCGCGCCGAGAGCTCGGTGGCGGTCTTGTCAGAGATCGGGATGTCGAGCTTGTCGCGGACGTTCTGGATGGTGATGCCGTAGTTGTCCTTGACCTCGCCGATGAAATCCAGGAGCGTCCGCTGCGCGCCGCGCCGGCGCGCCAGCGCCAGCTCGCTGCCCGGGATCTTCACGTGCACCGGCACGAAGTACTCGGCGCGATTGAGCTGGAAGAAGTTCAGCTCCATCGCGATCGTGATGTCGGTGATCGGGTTGTCGAGCATCAGCGCTTCCTCGAGCTGGCGCTCGCGCTCGACGCCGTTCTGCCGCGCCCACTCCTTGTCGGCGAAGTAGCCCTGCCGGTAGGCCAGCTCCCCTTCCTTGCCGTTGCCGAGCGTCACCTTCACCCGGCGGAACTTCCCGTCGCTGGCCGGATGGGTGCTGTAGAACCCGATGATGTAGTAGCTGGTCATCGCCTGCGCGGCCTGGACGATGCCGGCCGACAGGTCGTTGTTGTCGAACGTCGCCGTGCCGCCGGTGTCCTTGGCCAGCGCGAAGAGCGTGTCCTGCGAGCGCTGGAACCCGTTCATGGTGTTCATCGCCAGCTGGCCGGTGAACATCGCCTGGCCGCCGGGCGAGCGCTGCGTTGCGTCGCCGAACGGCGAAAGCGCCACCAGGCCGCGTGCGTCCACGGGGTTGATCGTCACGTTGGCGCGCACCGCGGCGTTGGTGGTGGCGCGCAGCTGCGCGGTGTTGTCGGTGCCGTTCAGCCGCAGTCCGCTGCCGAAGTAGATGAGCGCCTTCTGCTCCGGAAACGGCCGCAGCATGGTCACCGCCGTCTGCAACGCCGCGAGCTGGCGATCGGTGTTGAAGATGTTGAACTCGGCGTCGCCCTGCCCGAACGCCGACGACTGGTCGGGCTCGTCGCGGACGCCGTCGCCGTCCTTGTCCTCGCCGTACATCAGCACGTCGATGACGTTGCGGACCACGGCCCGATCGGCGGTGAAGTCCTGCTTGATGCGGACGGCGCCGCCTTCGTAGGTCATCACCGCCATCAGATCCGAGGCCGTCATCTGCGAGGTGACGTACTTGATGGCGGCCTGGTAGGCGCGCAGCTGATCGCCGATCTGCATCGCCGACAGATCGAAATAGATGATGAGCAGGCGCTTGTCGCGGTACTTCGTGTCCCCCGTCGCGGGCGGCGTGAACACCGCTTGCACGGCCGCCGCCACTTCGGGCTGAGCGGGCGTGGCGGGCGCGGGTGCGGCCGGCGCGGCATTGGCCTGCAGCGTGGGCGCCGCTTCGGTGGCCAGCCGCTGGAACTCCACGAACGCGATGTCCTGCGGCGCGCCGTCCTCGGTGACGACGAAGTCCTGCGCCGTGAGCCCTTCGATCGGCTTGCCGTCCTTGTCCTTCACCGCGACGGTGGTGACGATCAGGCGCGTGCTCGAGCGGAAGATCGGCTGATCCGCAGGCGGCGACGCCGGCTGCTGGTTCTGCTGGGCGCTGGTGATGACGCCCAGGCTTGCGGCCAGGGCGGCGGCGACGAGAGGACGAGGCAGGCGCATCATCAGAATCTGACCCTCAGGCTGCTGAGAATCTTACGGGCCTGGTTGATCGCGTTCGGCTGTCCGAACTGCGGACTCCCCACGATCCCGTTCACGCCGGTGTAGACCATTCGATTCAGCACGTTGTTGGCGTCGATGCGCCAGTCGATGTTGAAGCGCTCGCCCCAGCGGAACGTGCGGCCGATCGCCGCGTTGAGCGAGAACTGGCTGGGGCCCCGGCCGGAGTTTCGTCCGGCGTCGCCCCACTGCCCCGCCGCCGGTGCCCCATAGGCCAGCGGGTTCAGATAGTAGCCTTCGGGCGCGTCGGTATCGGCACCGGTGAGCCGCGCGCGGATGCTGCCGACGTAGCCGGTTCCGGGCACGGGTACCAGGTACACCGGCGTCAGCGGCAGACCGCTCCCGATCGTGAACTGGCCCACGAAGGTCCAGTCCTTCAGCAGCCGCCCCTTGATCCCGTCCACGAGCGTGCCGCCGGTGATGCCGGCGCCGGTCGTGTACTGCGCCTGCGCGGTGAACTGGTGGCGCTGATCGAAGCTGGACGGCCCGCGCTCGGCGTCGAGATCGCGCCAGTTCTGGGCAATGGCAAAGCCGGCGAGGCTGGCGCCGCCGAACGCGGTGGCGTCGTCGGTGGCCTTGGCCAGGATGTACTGCCCCGACGCCGTGAACCCGTTCCGCAGCCGGCGCCGCAACTGGATCTGCGCCGCGTTCCGCATCGACGTGCCGTTCGAGGTCAGGTAGGCGAAGCCCGAAGGGCACGACGCACACGGATTGGCGCCGCCGATCGGATAGCTGTTCGGCAGCGACTCCTGCATCAGGTGCGTGCCGTGCGACCCGAGATAGGTGGCGATGACCGTGAGCGACGACGGCAGGTCGCGTTGCACCGAGGCTTGATAGTTGTGGGCCGTGCCGATGCGGAACGCCGGATCCACCGCGAAGGTGTTGAGCGGGTTGGCCGACAGCTGCAGGAACCCGGTGGCCATCGTGAGCGGCAGCGCCGCGGACGTCTGGGCGGTGGCGGTGTTGGAGAGCGGCGGCTGCTGCGCGAGAAGCGTCGCAATCGACTGGTACACCGACTGGTTCCGGTACATCCCGTAGCTGGCGCGCACGACGAGCGACGAGCCGGGGATGGGGCGCCACGCCATGCTGACGCGCGGCTGGAGACCGCTGTGATCCGGCTTCAGCAGGCCGTCTCCCGCCACGACCGGCGTGCTGCTGGTGAATCCGGAGGCGAGATCGAGGTTCACCAGCCGCCCCTGCGCCTCGGTGATCGGCGACTCGTACTCCCAGCGCAGCCCGAGGTTCAGCGTCAGCACCGGCGATACGCGGTAGTCGTCGTTGACGTAGCCCTCGAGCACGTTCTGGCGGAACGCCTTGTCCGCATTGCCGAACGCGATGGAGCTCGTCTGCGGCAGGCCGAGCATGAAGTCGGCGAGATCCGATCCCGTCGCCGCGCCGGTGAAGCCGAAGTTGCCGCGCGGGTTCTGCTGGCTGAAGATGTCGTAGGCCTGCCGCCGTACGTTGCCGCCCATGGTGAGACTGTGGCGGCCGCGGAACCAGAAAATCTCCGAGCCGCCGCCGTTGGCGAGGTTGGTGTTGGCGGCGAACTGCCCGGTGCTCAGCCCGGCGACGCTCGTGAACGCCAGCGACGGCGGGCCCCAGTTGGCGGGGTTCTGATTGTTGCCCTGGATGCCCGCCAGCCCCGACACGTTCGACAGGAACGCAAAGGCCGGCGTCACGTCGTTGGTGCTGCGGTTGAACGTGTACCGCGAGCGCAGGAACATGAACTGATTGAGACGGTGCGAGTGGTTGACGTCCAGGTTCAGGTTCGTCGCCTGCGTCGTGTCGATGAACGAAAAGAGACTCGCCGCCTGGACGGTGGTGCGGTTGTACGAGAGCACGCCCTGAAACTGCTCGCGCCCGCCGCGGAACTGGTGCGTGAGCCGCGTCACACCCGTGTCCGACCGTGTCTTCACCAGGAGCGGCGTCTGGAAGTTGTAGCTGCTGCCGGCGACGTTGGGCTGCGGGTAGTACCCAAGCAGCGCCGCCGCCTGGGGGCTGATGCGATCGGCCGGAATGACGTTGCCGGCAAACGGCTGCCCCGTGGACGGATCGATCACCCGCACCGGCTGGCCGAAGGCGTTGCGCGATTGCGAAAAGTCGCCGGTGCGCTCGAGCGCGGTCGGCATCACCGCCGACTGCGGCGTGGCGTCGTGGTTCTGCACGTGCTGGTAGTTGCCAAAGAAATTCGGACCGCGGCGCATGAGACGCGGGATGCGGATCGGGCCGCCGAAGTTGGCGATGAAGTGCACGTCGTTGTAGTCCGGCTTGATGGCCGGCTGGCCGTTGAACGAGAACGGCCGCGAGTCGAGCGCGGAGTTGCTGGTGAGCAGACCGATGCCGCCGTTGTAGAGGCCGCGGCCGCCCGGGCGGTTGTTGCCGAACGCGCGCGCCTGCGCAAACGGCGAGGCGGCGCCGTTGTTGACGCTGCCGTTGATCAGCAGTCCGTCGGCGGCGGCGTTGCTGTCGCCGCGGTTGTCGTCGTTGTCGGGAAACGCGTTTGCCGCTGCCGCCGGAGGTGGTGCGGCATTGGGGTTGGCCGCGGCGCGTTGGAAGCCGCCACGAGGCCCGGGCCCCGCGCCACGGCCGCCGGCTGCCGCGGGTGCGTTGGCGCCGTTGCTCGCCGGCGCGTTGCCGTTACGCTGCGCGGCCGGCGCCGTCGCCACGGGCGGCGGTTCGGCCGCCTGCTTGGCCAGACCTCGCGTGATCTCCTCTAGCGGCAACAGCGCGAGCTCGACGGGCGGCGGCGGCGCGTCGGGCGGGATCTTGATCTCGCGCGACACCGGCGTGAAGCCGAACATCTGCACCGTGATGGTCCAGACGCCCTCGCCGAGATCAGGGAACCGGTACACACCCTGCGGATCCGACGCCGTGACCTTCTTGATCACGTCGCTGTCCTGCCCACCTGACGCTTTGGTGGCCGTGACCGTGGCTCCAGGCACCGGCTGACCGCTGAAAGTGACTTGCCCGATCAGCTCGGCGGCCCACGCCGGAGCCGCGGCAAGCAGCCACGCCGCAACGGCAACGGCGCCCAACACGCGCATGCGAATGGTCATCCTTTTTCAGTCCGGCGTCGGCTGCGAAACCTTGTCTACCACGAACACGGTTACCGGACCGCGACCGGCGTCGAGCTTCAGCCCCAACTGCTCCTGGAGCGCCGTCGTCAGCGACGGCCCGTTGGGATCGATCGGCGGCAGCGGCGGCGCCCCGGGCGGCGCACCACCAGGCGGCCCGCCCGCGGGCGGGAGCTGATCCGGCGTGTAGGTGACGTTGTAGTCGTAGAGCCCTTCGAGCCCCGTCTTGTCGTTGACCGTACGACCGAGATTCTGCGACAGGAACTGGATGAGTTGCGAGAGCGGCAGCGACCCGCCCGAGATGTTGCCGGGGATGATTCGGAAGCCGCACGGAACTTTCTGGCTGAAGTCGTCGAATGGCGGCGGGCCACCACGACCGGGACCACCGGGACCACCGGGCCCGCCTGGCCCACCCGGCCCACCAGGACCTCCCGGCCCACCGGGCCCACCGGGCCCGCCGCCGCGGCGAGCCGCCAACAAAGCCTGGCAATCGGTGGTGGCCTTTTCCAGTTTGGGAC
>Ga0068869_100000482_pt1 | contig 22061 bp, 22 predicted proteins | sample KBSMisM52_FD_64676 | JGI IMG/M metagenome (GOLD analysis project Ga0068869, IMG submission 64676) | Miscanthus rhizosphere microbial communities from Kellogg Biological Station, Michigan, USA - KBS Miscanthus M5-2 | ecosystem: Host-associated > Plants > Roots > Rhizosphere > Soil ... | reverse complement strand
GTCGAGGTCTCCGGTCACGTTCTGCGGGTCGTAGGTGATGCCGTAGCCCTTGAACAGGTCGTGCAGATCGCTGGAGGCGGAGGGCGAAGCGCCGCCGAACTGGCCGCCGCCCTTGGCCTTGAAATACTGGGAGGCGGGATCGACGGCGATGAAGACGGGTTTTCCGCCGAGGAGGAACTGGTCGATGGCGTATTGGAGTTTCGGTGACACGCCTTGGGGGTGGATGACGGCGAGGGCGGCGAGTCCGTCGGGGAGTTTTTCGGCGGAGGACTCGATGCGGACGATCTCAAAGCTGCGCTCCCATTCGGAGGCGATCAGTTGTCCCGGTTCGGGGGAGCGCGCCATGGGCATCATCGGATTGAAGGCCGCGGCCTGGAGCGGAAGGCTGGAGAGCAGGCCGAGCTTGGGCCGGTCGAGCTGCTGGACCGAGTGGACGAGTTGGGAGACGTCGTATTCGAGGAAGCTTTCCCGCTGCGGGCTGAAGGCGGGAATCGTCTTCTGCTGGTCGGCCTGGATGGCGACGAGACCGAAGTAAACGGGTTCGCCGGAGCCGGGGGCGCTCTGGGGCTGGAGGCCGGCGGCGGTGGCGTGTTCTTCCTCGGGCGTGTCGGGCTTGGGGTTGATGACGTTGAGCGAGAGGCGTCCGCCGGAGGCGCGCACATATTGGCGGAGCATCTCTTGAACGCGGGCGCCGTAGTTTTTGTAGGAAACGGGGAGGCCGGAGGCGTCCTTGGAGAAATAGAAATCGAGGACGACGGGCTCCTTGATTTTTCCGAGGATGGACTTGGTGCCGGCGGAGAGCGTGTAGATGCCGCCGGCGGTGGCGTCGCCGCGCACGGGCAGTTGCGAGGCGAGGAAGTTGACGAGGACGAGGCCGGCGAGCAGGAGGACGACGATGAGGGCTTTGCTTCCGATTTTCATGGGGGCGGGGGCAAAGGGTTAGCGCTCCAAGGCGACCACGTTCAGGAAGAGCGTGAAGCCGGTGAGCGAGAGGAAGAAGACGACGTCCTTGGGATCGATGATGCCCTTGGTGAAGGCGTCGAAGTGGGTGACGAAACTGAAGTTGGCGACGAGATCGACCGCCCAGACGGGCAGCACGGCGGAGAGGACATTGTTGAAAATGCTCCAGCCGAGGAAGACCAGCACGAGGCAGGCGATCACGCTCAGGACGAAGCTGATGACCTGGTTTTTGGTGAGCGCCGAGGTGAGCGAGCACACGCCGAGGTAGGAGCCGGCCATGAGGATGCTGCCGAGATAACCGCTGGCGATGACGCCCCAGTCGGGATCGCCGAGGTAGCCGGCGGTGATCGCCATCGGGAAACTCAGCAGGATGGCGATGGCGAGGAAGGCCCAGGCGGCGAGAAACTTGCCGAGCACGGCCTCAAGCGTGGTCAGCGGCAGGGTGAAGAGCAGCTCGACGGTGCCGGTGCGCTTTTCCTCGGACCACAGCCGCATGCCGGCGGCGGGGATGAGGAACAGGAAAAGCCAGGGATGAAAGACGAAGTAGCTTTCCAGCGACGCCTGGTTGGCGCGGAAGAACTGGCCGACGAAGAAGGCGAGGCCGACCGACGCCATCAAGAAGACGATCAGAAAGACGTAGGCGACGGGGGAGCGAAAGTAACCGAGAAACTCGCGTTTAAAGACGGGGGTTATCAGGGACATGGATGGGAAATGACCAATGACGAATGTCCAATGACCAATGGGTCGTAGGCGTTAGATGTCGGAGGAGGTGAGGGTGCGGAAGATCTCGTCGAGACGGGCGCCGGGCTGGCGGGCGCGGAGGGCGGCGGGCGACTCATCCACGACGATCTTGCCCTGCGAGATGATGATCACGCGGGTGCAGAGGGCTTCCACCTCCTCGAGAATGTGGGTGGAGAGGACGACGGCTTTTTCAGCGGCCATCTTTTTGATGAGCTCGCGGACCTCGTTTTTCTGGTTGGGATCGAGACCGTCGGTGGGCTCGTCGAGGATGAGCACGGGCGGATCGTGGAGGAGGGCCTGGGCGAAGCCGACGCGCTGCTTGTAGCCTTTGGACAGGGTTTCGATGGTCTGCGTGCGGACGGATTGGAGGTGGGTGAGATCGAGGGCGCGGTTGACACGGGCGGCCTTCTCGGCGCGGGCGCGGAAGCCGCGGGTCTCGGCGATGAAGGCGAGGAACTCTTCGACGGTCATCTCGCCGTAGGCGGGGGCGCTCTCGGGCAGGTAGCCGAGCTGGCGTTTGACGGCGACGGGATCGCGGGTGACGTCGTGGCCGTTGACGAGGGCGGTGCCGGCGGTGGGGCTGAGAAAGCCGGTGATCATCTTCATCGTGGTGGATTTCCCGGCGCCGTTGGGCCCGAGAAAACCGAGGATGTCGCCGCGGTTGACGGTGAAGCTGACGTTGTCGACGGCGCGATTGAGGCCGTAATGTTTAACCAAGCCTTTGACTTCGATCATGGAGCGAAAACAGAGGGATGAGAGCGGGGGTGTGAAGCGCCGTGTGAAAACGGGTTTGGCTTAAAAGTTCCAGATTTTTTTGGGCGGACGAAGGACACGAAAAAGCCGCGACCCGGAGGTCGCGGCGACGGGGTAGGCGCGTGAACCGGGGGATCAGGCCTTGGCGAGTTCGCGATCCTTCTCGGTTTTGAGGCGGAGCTGGCCGCAGGCGGCGTCGATGTCGTGGCCCTTTTCGCGACGGAGCGTCACGGAGATGCGGGCGGCGCGGAGGACGTCGGCGAAACGCTCCTGACGGGTGATCGACGGACGCTTCCACGGGAGGCCCTCGACGGTGTTGTAAGGGATGAGATTCACGTGGGCGTGCAGATCGCGGGCGATGTCGCGCAGCTTCTCGGCCTGGTCGAGCATGTCGTTGATCTCCTCGATGAGGATGAACTCCAGCGTGACCATGCGGCCGTGCTTCTCGTTGAAGGCCTTGATCGCGGGCAGGAGTTTTTCCAGCGGGTAGGCCTTGTTGACCGGCATGATCTTCTCGCGGACCTCGTCGGTCGCGCCGTGGAGGGAGATGGCGAGCCGGATGCCGAGGGGTTCCTCGGCGAGTTTGAGGATCTTGGGCACGAGGCCCGAGGTGGAGAGGGTGATGCGGCGGGCGCCGACGCCGAGGCCCCATTCGGCGTTCACGATGGTGAGGGCGCGGATGATGTTGTCGTAGTTGGCGAGGGGCTCGCCCATACCCATGACCACGATGTTGTCGAAGGAGGCCAGCTCCATGCGGGCGCGGGGCGTGCGGGCGTCTTCGCGGTAGCAGACCTGGAGCAACTGGGCGACGATCTCGCCGGCGTTGAGGTCGCGCTTGAGTCCGGCGAGGCCGGAGGCGCAGAACGCGCAGGCCATGGCGCAACCGACCTGCGTGGAGATGCAGATGGTCTTGCGCGAGTGATCGAGGCCCACGCCTTCCTGGGGAACGCGAATGATGACCGTCTCGATCAGGGACTTGTCGCCCATTTCGAGGAGGAGCTTGTCCGTGACGTCGGTGGACTGTTTGCCGAGCACGAGGGAGGCGGGCATGAGTTCGAACGTCTCGTCGAGCCACGTGCGGAGCGGCTTGGAGAGATTGGTCATGTCGTCCCAGGTGCGGGCGCGTTTTTTATAGACCCATTCGAGGATCTGTTTCGCGCGGAAAGCCGGCTCGCCCTTCTCGCGGAGGCGAGCGGTGAGGGAGTCGAGGGTCTCGCCGGTGAGCGGCGGCTTGGCGGGCGTGTAACGCATGGCGAAAAATAGAATGGCCACAAAGAGGCACAAAGAGACACAAAGAAAACCACAAACCGGCATGAACCTTCTCCAGCGCCATATCTTTGCGAGCGTGCTCTTTTCCTGCGCCGTGGCGGCGGGCATCTTTACCTTCGTGCTGATCGTGGGCAGCGCGTTCCGGGATTTGCTGGGCTATATGCTTGCGGGGCAGCTCACGCCGGAGGTGTTTACCCAGCTGATTTTGCTGCTGGTGCCTTCGGTGGGCATCCATGCGCTGCCCATCGGCATGCTGACCGGCGTGCTGCTGGTGCTGGGGCGCATGTCGGCCCAGCAGGAGATCACCGCGATGCGCGCGGCCGGCCTCGGCCTGGGCTATGTGGCGCGGCCGATTTTGTTGATCGCGGTGGTGGGCGTGGGTCTTTCGATGGCGTTGAATTTTTACCTCATGCCCCAGGCGCGAACCCTGTCCCGCACGATTCTCAACAATGCGGTGAGAAAGAATCCGCTGAGCATGATTGTGGAGAAAACGTTCGTCCGGGACTTCCCGAACATGGTGATCTACGCCGGCCAGAAAAACGGGGGCGACTTGACCGACGTGTGGTTGTGGCGCCTCGACAAGCAGAAGCGGGTGACCGAGTTCATGCATGCAAAGTCGGCTCATGCCGACTACGACGAGGATGCGAACGTGCTGAAAGTGGTTCTGTTCGACACGTTCTCGGACCGCCGCAATCCGAACAGCCTGGAAACTTTCACCAACACCGACGGCCAGGGTTCGATGGGGGAGGTTCCCTTGGATATCTCGCTGGACACGATTTTCGGGCAACACACGGCCAATAAGAAGGCCAGCAACTTTACCCTGGGTGAACTGCTGGAGAAACGGGCCCGCCTCGCCCGGGAAAACGCCACGGTGTCCGAGCGCATGAAGGTCTCGGTGGCGCTGAACGAGAAGTCGGCCGATTCGTTCGCGATTCTCGCCTTCACGCTGCTGGCGATTCCGCTCGGCATCAAAATCTCGCGCAAGGAAACCTCCGCCAACCTGGGCATAGCGCTGGTGATGACGCTGTCGTATTACTTCATCAACGTCATGGTGAGCTGGCTCGACCGCTCGCCGACGCTGCGGCCGGACCTGTGGCTGTGGCTGTCGCCGGTGCTGTTCATCGGCGTGGGCATCTGGATGTTCCGCCGCGTGGAGCGGATATAAAAAAGCGGGGCGGATGTTTCATCCGCCCCGCCGGCCCGTCCCAACGGGTTATTTCTTGTCGAGGGCGCGGTTGAGCGCGCTGACGACGGCCTTGATCGAGGCGAGCTCGATGTTGGTGTCGATGCCCGCTCCGAAGAACGCCGCGCCCCGCTCGGTCTTGATCTGGATGTAGCTGACCGCGCGCGCCTCGGCGCCGCTGCCGAGCGAGTGCTCGGAGTAGCTCACGAGTTCGAACTTGGGCAGTCCGGCCGCGCGCAGGGACTGCACGAAGGCGTCGATCGGGCCGTTGCCGGAGCCGGTGACGATCTTCTCCTGGCCGTAGACGAGCAGGTCGGCCTGGCAGGTGACCGCGCTGCTGCGCTCGATCGTGCGGAACTCCGTCAACGCGACCGGCGTGGCGCGCTCGATGTATTCGCGGACAAACACGTCGTGGATGTCCTGCGGCGACAGCTCGGCACCCTTGGAGTCGGCGAGGTCGTTGACGATCTTGCCGATCTCCTTGTGCATGAGCTTGGGCAACTGGTAGCCGAACTCGTTTTCGAGCACGTAGGCGACGCCGCCCTTGCCCGATTGCGAGTTGATGCGGATGATCGCCTTGTAGCTGCGGCCGATGTCGGCCGGGTCGATGGGGATGTAGATGACGTCCCACGGACGGTCCGGCTTCTGGTGCGGCCACGACTTCTTGATGGCGTCCTGGTGCGAGCCGCTGAAGGCGGTGAACACGAGTTCGCCGGCATAGGGATGGCGCGGATGCACCTCCATGCGCGTGCAGCGCTCGTAGACCTCGCGGATGCCGTTGATGTCGCCGAAGTCCAGCTTCGGGTCGATGCCGTGCGTGTAGAGGTTCAGCGCGACCACGACCAGGTCGAGGTTACCGGTGCGCTCGCCGTTGCCGAAGAGCGTGCCCTCGACGCGGTCGGCGCCGGCGAGCATGGCCAGCTCGGTGGCGGCTACGCCGGTGCCGCGGTCGTTGTGGGTGTGCAACGACACGATGGTCCGGTCGCGGCGCGTGAGGTGGCGGCACATCCACTCGATCTGGTCGGCGTGGACGTTGGGCGTGGCATACTCGACCGTGGCGGGCAGGTTGAGGATGATCTTGTTGTCGGCGGTGGGCTGCCAGACGTCGGTGACGGCCTCGCAGATCTCCAACGCGAACTCCAACTCGGTGCTCGTGAAACTCTCGGGCGAATATTCCAGGCGCAGGCGCGTGCCGGCGTCGATCAACGCCTGGCCGTGCTGTTTGAGCAAAGACACGCCCTTCACGGCGATGGCGACGATGTCGGCCTTGGAAGCGCCGAAGACGTATTCGCGCTGCTTGGGCGAAGTGGAGTTGTAGAGGTGGAAGATAACGTTCTTCGCGCCCTTCAAGGCTTCGAGGGAGCGCGTGATGAGCTCCTCGCGGCACTGGCAGAGGATCTGGATGGAGACGTCGTCGGGGATGCGTTTTTCCTCGATCAGGCGGCGGCAGAAATCGAATTCGATTTGCGACGCGGACGGGAAGCCGACCTCGATTTCCTTGAAGCCGATTTTCACCAACAGGTCGAAGAACTCGAGTTTCTCCTCGACGCTCATGGGCTGGGCGAGGGCTTGGTTGCCGTCGCGCAGGTCGACGCTGCACCAGACGGGGGCGCGTTCGAGGACGCGGTTGGGCCATTGGCGGTCCTTCAAGGGGACCGGAGGAAAGGAACGGTATTTCGTAACGGGAGCGGATTGCATAAGCGAAACAAGTGAGCGGACGGTTTTAGGCGTTAAAGCCACCACGCGGAGGGAGCCGGTGGCAGGCGCGGACGGAGCGACGGACGCACGACCAGCCGCTTGCGCGGCCCTTGGGGATCGTGCGTCTAGCTAAGTCGAAGCGCCTGAATGATGTTTCGCATCAAGTGGCGTTACATAGCCTCCGGCGCCCCGCGAAGTCAAGGAACGCGTTGTGTAACTCGGGGGAAGCAGCCGCGTCTTGCCTATCGTGTATGCGGCTCATTCCATTTCCCCATGTCCCTTGACGACGAGACGTTCGATCTTGCCGGCTGTCTGGCGCGCGTGCGGGCGTCCGAGCAGCTCGCGGCTCGCGAACTCGTCGAGCACCTCCACCCCATGGTCATCCGCATCGTGCGCGCCCGCCTTCCGCGTCGCGTGGCCGAAGAGGACCTCACCCAGGAGATCTTTCTGAAAATGTTCACCCGCATCGCCCAGTATCAGGGGAACGTGCCCTTTCCGCATTGGGTCTCGCGCATCGCGGTGACGACCTGCATCGACCACCTGCGCGCGCAGAAACGCCGCCCCGAGTTCCGCTGGGCCGATCTCTCCGAAAACGAGGCCGACGTGCTCGACGCCGTGCTCACCAGCGAGAACGAAGTCGGCGCCGGCGACGCCCTGGCCGCCCACGAGCTGGTTCACAAGCTGCTCGACCAGCTCAAACCCGAGGATCGCATGGTTCTCCAGCTTCTCGATCTCGAACAAAAAACCCTCGCCGAGGTTTCCGAAATCACCGGCTGGAACATCACTCTCATCAAAGTCCGCGCTTTCCGGGCGCGGCGGAAACTGCAGAAGCTCTTCGTCGAGCTGAAGAAAAAGGAACGCGCATGAAAAACCACACCACACCCTGGAGCCGTCTCGTGACGGCCGCCCGTCTGGCCCCCGCCGATGCGCGCGATGCGTCCGCGCCCTTCGGCTTCGCCGCCCGCGTCAGCGCGCTGGCGATGTCCTCGGAGCCCACGTTCTCGGCGTTGTTTGCCCGCTACGCACCGCGCGCCCTCGGCGTGTGCGCGTTGCTCATGGTGCTCGGCGTCATGCTCAACCTCCGCTCCGTGCTTAGCTCCTTCGAGGGCGAGTCCGTCGCGGCCAACGACCCCGTGGCCGAGTGGCTCAACGCGGCCTCCTGACCATGGCCTCCACCGTTAAAATCGTCCTCGCCGTCGGCGGCATCTTCCTCGCCGGCGCGGTCACCGGCGGCTTCGTCGGCTGGCGCGTGATCGAGCGTCACGCGGCCCAGCAGCGTGCGCAACAGCAGCGGCTGGGGCCCATGGATCTGGGCGGACGCCTGGCCGAGCAGCTGCATCTGACTCCCGAGCAAAAGGAGCAGACCCGGCCGATCTTCACGCGCACGTCCGAGGATTTGAGGAAGGTTCGTCGCGACGCCATGAACAACACCGCCGCGTTGATCACCCGCATGGATGAGGATCTCGCGAAGATCCTGACCGAGGAGCAGGGCGTGCTTCTGAAGAAGATCCGCGCTGACGAGGAGGAGCGTCGCAAGCGCTGGATATCCGAGCGTTTCAAGCGCAACGAGCAGCCGCGTCCTTCGGGGGCACCGGGTGAAGGCGCACCGCCGCAGCCGCCGTCCGATTTGCCGCCCTTGCCTCCGGCCAAGACTCCCTGATTAATCCCGGTCAGCCCCATGTCTGAGCTGACCGGTTACATGCTGCATTTTGCCTTCGGAGCGGATTTGTCCCATGCCGCCTTTAAACGGGTATGTCCTGCCGCCGAGTGGTTCGGCCCGGCGCGGATGGAGAATCACCGCCTGACATTCACGGTCGATGGACGCGCCGGGGTGCGTGCGGAAACCGGCGCGACCGTGTGGGGCGCCTTGTGGCTGGTGCCGGCGGCAATGCTGCCGGTTTTGGACGGGCAGGCGGGTGAAAACTACGCACGGACCACGCGCCGCATCGTGTCGCCCGCCGGACCGCGCACCGAGGCCACCCTGTATCTGCCGGTCGACGGCGGGACGGGCGGACCGCCGCCCGCGTTGATCAAGACGTTGCTGGCCGGCGCGAAGGAGAACCGGTTGCCCGCGACTTATGTCGCCGAATTGCGCGCACTGGAGGCGGGGTGAAAACCCGCGAAGATTCTCGTTGAACCGCGCGAAGACCGGAGCACTGTTCGCCTCGGCCAGGTGCCATGCATGGGCAGGCGCGTGAACCCCGCCAGGACCGGAAGGTAGCAACGGTAACGACGTTCTCCCAGTGCCGTGGAGTGCCTGGCCACCTTTTTTCTTCGATCACCATGACGTTCTCTGGCGGGGCCGGACTCTCAAGATGGTTGCGTTGCGCGGCGGGGATGGCGGTCGCAATTTTGGTCGCGACTTCCGTGGTGAGGGCCGGACCGGGCCCGTTCCCATATGCGCGCATCGGCGTGGCCAACGGCTGCTTTGTGGAGTCGGTCATTTTCGGGGATGAGCTGCGCGCGCGTTTCGGCGGCGATGCCTGGTATCGTCTGCTCCAGTGGGGGGCGCAGGAGGCCGACGAGGTGGTGGCCGGCCACGCCGTCGTGGTGTTCACGCATCGCGATCGCCTGTGGTGCTACGATGTGAACTACGGGTTCACGCCGCTCGACCTGCCGGTCGCTCAACGCGACGACCTCGCCGCCGTGACCAAGTTGGCGACCACGCCTTATCTGTCCAAAACCAAGCCCTATTTCCCCGTTTACCGGGAGGATTATCCGCAGGATCCGGACCCCGCGCCGCCGGCGCCGGTCGAGGGAGTGGAGGAGCGCGACCTGCGCGACGCCGCCCTGGCGGCGGCCCGGCTCGCGGCGCATCGCAAGGTGAAGCTCGTCGAATTCACGTATCCGAAGGAGGGCGAGACGCGGCATGGCGCGGCGGTGGCGTTCGTCTTCAACGGACGGGTGTGCGTTTATTCGCCGACGGCCGGAACCGTGCCGTTCCGGGTGACCGCCATCACGGTGGAAAACCTGCGCCAGTTGCAGGAGCTGCTGAGGAGGATCTATCCCGGCGCGGGCAACCTCCAGGTGCGCTGAGGCTGCGGGCCGGTCGTCAGTAAAACCGCACGCACACCGGCGTGCCCAGCTCGACGGTCTGTCCGGTCGGCATGAGCCGGCCGGTATCCGCATCCACGGCGAAGACCACCAGGTTGTTACCTTCCTGGTTGGCGGCGATCAGCCAGCGGCCGGTCGGATCAATGGCGAAGTTGCGCGGATTGCGGCCCTGGGTGGACACGCGCTCGACGAAGGTGAGCGTGCCGTCGGCCGGCTCGACCTTGAACACCGCGATGCTGTCGTGGCCGCGGTTCGAGCCGTAAACGAAGCGCCCGTTCGGGTGCACCGCGACTTCGGCCGTGGTGTTGGCGCCGGTGAAATCGGCGGGGAGGGCGGGGACGGTTTGCAAGGCCGTCATCGCCCCCGTCTGCGTATCGACCGCTAAGGTCGTGAGCGTATTGGCGAGTTCGTTGATCACGTAGGCGCGGCGTCCGTCGCGCGACAACACGAGGTGGCGCGGACCGCTGCCGGGTGCGAGTGAGACCGCGGCGGGTTCGGCGGGCACGAGCGTGCCGGCGGCGGTGTCGACGCGATAGGTGTAGAGCTTGTCGGTGCCGAGGTCGGCGGCGTAGGCGAAACGTCCGTCGGGCGAAGGATTGATGGAGTGGGCGAGGGGACTTTTTTGGCGGGTCGGGTGGACGCTGTGGCCCTCGTGCTGGTCGACGGACGAGGGGGCGTTGAGCCCGCCATCGGCGCGCACCGGGAGGAGCGCCACGGTGCCGCCGCCGTAGTTGGCGACGAGCACGGCCTTGCCGTCGGGCGTGGCCGAGACGTGGCAGGGGCCCTTGCCGCCGGACGGCTGGGTGTTGATCAAGGCCAGGCTGCCGTCCGCCGGAGTGAGGGTGAAGGCGCTGACCGCGCCGCTGGGCTTGCCGTTGAACTCCATGCCCGCGCCCTCGGAGACGGCGTAGAGGTGGCGGCGGTCGGGCGAGAAGGCGAGGAACGACGGATTCGCCACCTCGGCCGCCACGGTGAGCGCGCCCAGTTTCCCAGTTTTGGTGTCGAAGCGGCCGACGTAGATACCCTTGCTGGTGGTCCGGGTATAAGTGCCTATATAGACAAGCAGTTCACGGGCGGTGGCGAGGGAGGTGGTCATGGCGATAAGTAAAAGGATCGGCAGGCGGCGCATGGAGCGGGGCGGGGGCACTTCTTCGTGCGAGATACGGGGATTGCATGCAAGCCGTCCGCTTAGCAGGTTGGGCCGCTTATGGCTTTGTTCAGTCTCCTTGATGTCAATCTCTGCTTCGGTGGTCCCGCCGTCCTCGATAAGGTCAATTTCCAGGTCGATCCGGGCGAACGCCTGTGTCTGGTCGGCCGCAACGGCGCGGGCAAATCCACGCTGATGAAAGTCATCGCCGGCGAGATCAAGCCCGACACCGGCTCCGTGTTCCGCCAGCCCGGCGCGCTCTTCACCCGCCTCACCCAGGAGGTGCCCACCGACATCATCGGCTCCGTGACCGACATCGTCGCCTCCGGCCTGCGCCCGCAGGGCGAACACGAGGAGGACTGGGAGCGCGACGTGCGTGTCGACACGCTCATCGAGAAACTCCAGCTCGCGCCCTCCGCCGAGTTCTCGGCGCTCTCCGGCGGTCTGAAGCGCCGCGTGCTCCTTGCCCGAGCCCTCGCCGGCCAGCCCGATCTGCTGCTCCTCGACGAGCCGACCAACCACCTTGATATCGAGAGCATCCTCTGGCTCGAAGAGTTTCTCCTCACCGAGAAACCCAGCCTGTTCTTCGTCACCCACGACCGCGCCTTCCTCAAAAAACTCGCCACGCGCATCGTCGAGCTCGACCGCGGCATCCTCACCAACTGGGACTGCGACTACGATACCTACCTCCAGCGCCGCCAGGACCGCCTCGAGGCCGAGGAACGCCAGCAGGCCGCCTTCGACAAAAAACTCGCACAGGAAGAGGAGTGGATCCGCCGCGGCGTGCGCGCCCAGCGCTCCCGCGCCCAGGGCCGCATCCACCAGCTCATGGCCATGCGCGCCGAGCGCGCCGCCCGCCGTTCCAAGGTCGGCAACGCCAACCTGAAGCTCGTCGAGGCCGAGCGCTCCGGCGCCAAGGTCGTCGAGGTCGAGAACATGAGCTTCTCCTATCCCGACGGCCGCGTGCTCGTGAAGGACTTCAACACCACGATCATGCGCGGCGACAAGATCGGCCTCATCGGCCCGAACGGCGCCGGCAAGACCACGCTGATCAAGCTCCTCCTCGGCCAACTCGCGCCCACCACCGGCACGATCAAGCACGGCACGCGCATGGAGGTCACCTACTTCGACCAGCTCCGCTCGCTCATCGACGACAACAAGACCGTCGCCGACAACCTCAACCTGGGCAGCGACAGCATCACCATCGACGGCCGCACGCGCCACGTCATCAGCTACCTGCAGGACTTCCTTTTCACTCCCGACCGCGCCCGCACCCCGGCCCGCGTGCTCTCCGGCGGCGAACGCAACCGCCTGCTCCTCGCCCGCCTCTTCACCAAGCCCGCCAACGTGCTGGTGATGGACGAGCCCACCAACGACCTCGACGCCGAGACGCTCGACCTCCTGGAGAATCTCCTCGTCGAATACGACGGCACGCTCCTCGTGGTGAGCCACGACCGTGCCTTCCTTGACGAAGTCGTCACCAGCAGCCTCGTATTCGAGGGCGACGGCCAGATCGGCGACTTCGACGGCGGCTACACCGACTGGAAGGACGAGATGGCCAAGCGCGCCGCGGCCGCCGCCGTCCCCGTCGCGAAGAGCGGACCGGTGCGCAACGCCGCCGCTGCGCCCGCCGCCCGCAAGCTCAACAACAAGGAGCAGCGCGAACTGGCCGAGCTGCCCGCGCGTATCGAGAAGCTGGAGACCGAGCAGGCCGCGCTCACCGCCAAGCTCGGCGACGTGTCGATCTACCGCAAGGACCCCGCCGCCGCGACCGCCGCCAAGATGCGTCTCGACGAGATCGAGGCCGAGCACGCCACCGCCTTCGCCCGCTGGGAGGAACTGGAGGCGCTGAAGTAAACGGGATTTGAGGAGTGCGGCGGATTGAGATCTGGAGTGCGGCGAGTTCTCGCCGCTTTGGGCGGGCCGACCTGTCGGCCCGCAATTAGAGGCGGCGAACCGGGGTTCGCCGTCCAAAGCGGTGACAGGTCACCGCACTCCAGATCGATCACTCCAGATTTAGAAGTCGTCGATGACGTTCACCGTGTCGGTCGGAACGTTTCGCACCGTCTGCACGAAGGCGACCGGGGCGTTTTGCTCAAACCATGAGGAGGAGCACCAGCGATATTGACGCGCATCACGCACGAGTCCGTGACGCGCGGGATTGCGATGCACATAGGCGAGCCGGGCGAGATGGCTCGTCGGGTGCGTCAGGTGGGTGTCCCAATATTGAAACCACACCTTGCGGCCGGGCGTGCAATCGATGCGGTTGAGTTCACGCGCCGAGCAGGCGTGGAGTTTGCGAATCCAGGCGGAAAGCGTGGCCGGATCCGCTGGTGAACGGGCGACCACGTGGTAGTGGTTCGCGAGCACGGCCCACGCTTCGAGGCTCCAGTGGAATTCGGCTGCGGTCGCGAACAGAGTCGTTTGCAGCAAGTCGAGTTTGGCCGGGGTGTCGAAGAGCCGGCTCTTTTGATGAGTCCCGGCGGTGATCATGTAAGTGCCGGCTTCGAACGTCCAATGGACCGGTGCGTGCGGCCAAGTCATGAGCCGGGGATCATCAGCAGGGGCTTTTGATTTTCAACTATGGATGTGTGTCGGACGGATTGATCTGGAGTGCCGGTGTATTGATCTGGAGTGCGGCGAGTTCTCGCCGCTTTCGGCGGGCCGACCTGTCGGCCCGCCTCCGATGTCTGTCGGCCCGCAATTAGAGGCGGCGAACCGGGGTTCGCCGTCCAAAGCGGTGACAGGTCACCGCACTCCAAAGCGATCACTCCTGATTCGGGTGAGCACTCACGCACTCCGGATTTGCCATCCGGTGGTGTCGTCCGAGCATCGCAACCATGTCTCTCTTCAGCACGCGTTGCTCGGTCAAACCCGCCGCCATGGACTCCGCCCGCGAAGTGCCGCGGGAGTTGTTGACGGAGATTTTGGCGGACGCCCATCGCGCGCCCACGCACGGGCTCACGCAGCCGTGGCGGTTTCACGTGTTCACCGGCGCCGGCCGGGCGCGGCTGGCCGCGGGCTTGCAGGCTCTCTACGACCGCGTCACGCCCGCCGGGGCGCGCAACGAGGACAAACGCGCCAAGCTAGGAGCCACGCCGCTGCTCGCGCCCGCGGTCATCGCGGTGCTCTATCGCGTGGAGCCCGGCGGTAAAATTCCCGAAATCGAGGAAGTCGCCGCGACGTCGTGCGCTGTGGAAAACCTCCTACTCTCGGCGCATTCACGCGGACTCGGTGCCTACTGGAGTACGCCGCCGGTCGCGATGTCGGCGGAGTTCGCCGCCTGGCTCGGGCTCGACGCCACGCATCGCGCGCTGGGGCTCGTGTATCTGGGTTATCCGCTGGACGGAAAATCCCCCGTGCTTTCGCCGCGCAATCCGCTCGGGGACCACGTGGTGTTTCACGCGGATTGATAACGTGCGGCCGGCGGGGACGGCGGCCCTACTTTATCCGCCAAATACAGGTAGCCGCCCGACGTGACGAGGCAAGGGGGGCTGACGGTTCACTGTCCGTCAGCCTCCTCACGTCGGCTGCTACGGGCAATGGCATGCTCCCAGATAAGAGGGCTTCCCGATGGTTCTGATCGATTTCGCGCTTTAATACCCGTGTTCGTCCGCGTGATCGGTGGCCGATCGGCATGCGCGGGGCATAATTCCCCAACGATACGCATTATTTGCGGTGACTGGGTCCATTTGCTTGCATAAAACGGGGGCGTTTCACGGAAATCTTCAATTTCCCCCAGAAGTCGTATTGACGAGGGCACGCTCCATGCTTTCTCTCATCTCGTTCCCGCTTAGCGGGGACATTTTGGGGTAACCTAGAAAGCAAATGGCCGGTCGCTTAGGGGTAGGCGACCGGCCAACTTATTTTTAAACGCCGGAGATCGTTCGAAAATCCCCCGCCCGCCGCACCGCTTCGATATCCGAGGCGGTTTTTTTGTGTCCGGGATCTCTCCTTCAACAATTGGAAACGGTCCGGAGAGGATGGCCGCAAAGAGACGCAAAAATGACCGGTCCTGCCGATGTTGCGCTTCCGCGCGCCTATATATCTGCGGGAATCACCTTACTTTCGCGGCCACCGGCGCAACGGAGCTTGGCGTGCGGACCGGACATAGAGAATTCGCAGGGAGTTCGGCCGAAGCATGTAGGTGACGTGGTATTTGAAACGCGCGAGAAAACCGCAGCGAATGCCGGGAGCGATTTCCGGACAGGATTCTGGAAAGGCGCGGAGCTGTTTCTCCCACGCTTCATACTCATCGAGAAAAGCCGAACCCAAGCTGCGTTCGGTATCCAGATAGCGGGCGGCGGCGATCAATTCGGCCTCCGCCAGCCGGTTGAACGATACCTTCATTTTAGGGCCGCGCGCGCCCGTTTAAGCACGGTCGCCGAAGGTGTCCCGGCATCACCGTCGATATCCATCTGCAAGGCGCGAAGGGCACTGACGGTGGCGAGTTCGATTTGCACGAGTCGCTGCTGAATGGCCCGGCCGGCGAGTTTGGGCTTCGCGGCAACTGCGGACGATTTGGCGGAATGCGTGGTGGCCATGGATAAAACGGTAAGGCTCTGACGATGCGTCGCAAGCCAGCACTCAGGATGTAGGAGCCGTAGGGATCAGTCCTGCACGCCGGAAACGGGCCAACAGGCGCCCGCCTGCTCTCACCCTTTCGTTTCACTTCAGGGTCGCACGTCGTGCGGCCCTCTTCGCGCTGCCGCGCTCCGTCCCAACTGCGCAGGACGCGCCAGCCGGCGCGGCGGAGGGTGGGGACACTTGGGTTACGGACTCCACGGAGACAGCATTGAATGATTTTTCTCCAGCCAGGTGATCACGTCGTCGCGCAGTTCACGGGCGAAGGCGGCGAGTTCGGTTGCGCGTGCCCTTTATGCACAGCACTCAGTAGAGGCGATTGCCCGTTATGATGGAGTTATCATGACTTCCGTGGAGATCGTTGGACCAACATTAATAACTCGGCCAATCGCAGTTTTTTGAAGAATGCATACCGCGTCCTGCTGACCCGAGCACGTCAAGGCATGGTAATATTTGTCCCGCCGGGTGAAGTGGAAGACCCAACCCGATCACCTGAAGTTTACGATGCGACTTACCAGTATTTGCAGGAACTGGGTATTCCAGTGGTCTCATAATAATCGAGCTCACCCAGCGAAAATGAGTTTGAACTTTCCCACGCTTCAAAACCTGGCCAGGTGAATTAGCCCATCATGGGCACAACCTACACGATCCGTCTTCAAGAAAACGACCTCGGCCAGCTCCTCGACGGGCTCCGCAGCCGGTCCGAATCATGGCACGATACGGCGGAATATTTGGAGTCCGGTTACAGTCCGCGTGACGACTTCGTCATCGAGGAATGCAACGATGCCGAAGAAGCGCGGGCGATTGCCGGTCACTACGACCAGATCATCGCTAGCATCGAAACCCAGATAAAGGAGCAAGGAGCGGCGTCATGAGTGACCAACACTCAATTCCCGAGGCTGTGGTGGAGCCACGCCGTGGTTTTTGCATCTACATAAATACCTTCTTTCAGGGGCCGACACTTGCTGTGCGGGAAGACGAAGACAGGCCGTGTGTTTTTTCGACCGAGGCTGAAGCGCAGCGTGAGATTGCGGACTGTCGCTTCGCTCGAAACGCGGCCTACGGGGCGCATGGCGTCAGGCGTCGAGGTCCAGCGGGTGGGGAGACGGAAAACTTGAAGGAGAAACCTGAGACCTGAAAGAGAGGGTTCGATCCTTCGCGTGCTCCGCGTCTTGGCGCCTTTGCGTTAAAACCGGTTTGGCTGAGCACAGGCAAACCCGACCACCGGTCGGGTCTACATCTGCTGTTTGCGGCGACGGGGGCCGGGGTGTGACGAGGCGCGACGGACGAGACTCCGAAAGCGGCGGATGGTGATCCGGACAGGACTTAGTTTGGACGGATTTGTGCCGATTGAGGGAGGCATTCCATCACCTCCTCCCATGAAAACCGTAGATCACATTGTGTTTCTTGAACTGCACATCATCCAAAAAATCATCAACGACGAGACGTGGCTCGAAGGAGAGCGTCGGGGTCACTGGGTGGACCCGTATGACCCGGTGGTCACGGCCACCGTGTGCGAGATCGTTCTGCGCATCGGCGCTGAAATGAGGGCTGTATTGCAGGCTGAGATACGCGCGCGCGCCGAAGACAATACGCTGGCTGCGTAAAGGGCGCTGTGCGCCCACGTGGTTTGCTCAGGGCGTGCGCTCCGTCAGCAAGGCGTCGAGGTTCAGCGGGTGGGTGAACATGGCGAGTTCGCCCCGGGGTGTCCGGGGCCAGCCGGACGGTGGGGATGGAGCGTGGACATGGGGGGCGGAACGTAGCGGGTAGCGAGTAGTGAGTAGCGGGTAGTCGGAGGCTGAGGATCGGAATCGATAACAATAGCGGGTGGCGAGTAGGTGCGAATCGGACGAAGGGATTAAAACGCAAAGGCGCGAAGCGGTCGGAGAAGAAGTTTTTACAGGAGGAAACGGAGGGAACGGAGTCGGCCGGCGGAGGCGGACGGACGGAGTGGGGTATTGAAGGGTGTGTGATGGGAACTATTGCAGTAATCGCTGTTGGGATAGTGAGTAGCATTTAAATTCCGTTACCTCGGGGCCGGATGAGGGTCTATGCGACATATCCCCATATGCACCCCAATGACATCATCGCATGGCAGGAACTGCCGGTGATCCAAAAGATCATCGCCGACGAGACGTGGCTCGAGGGTGAGCGCCGTGGCTGTGCCGTGGGTGCCCACGATCCGGTCGTCACGGAAAAGGTTTGCGCCGTGGTTTTGCGGATTGGCCGGCAACTGCGTGAGGCGATGAGTGATGCCCAGGCCGCGTGAGGCTTGGCCCTGAAGACAAACCAGCGTCAGGGGCGTGCGCCTTCTTGCCTCCGGACGAGGGGACCGCGATACACGGGGCATGGGCGTGAAGATCAAAGCGAACGATGACCGGATCAAGATGGCGGCGGTGGCCGTGCTGTTGCTGTGCCGCGACCGGATGGCGCGCGCACAGGCGGGCGGGCTGATCACGGCGGCGCTGGCGGAATTCCGCGACGACTACGATGGCTACAAAAACGATCATCCCGTGCGGACCATGGCCGAGGCCAAAGACGGGAGCATGCTCACGAATGCGGCGCGGCAGGCGGACTACCTGAAACTGGTCGCGGCGGTCGAGGCGATCTTGGCGCGGATCGAGCGGAACAAGACCGAGTTCAGCAGCCTGCTCGAGCTGGATAATTTTTTGGCGTTCAACCTGAAGGCGTTTGACTGAGGACGGCGGCAGGGAATCGGGAGTTTGGCCACCGATTACGCGGGATCTATCCGGAATGGTCCGGAACCATAGGTGGAAGCTGGAGGCGGATGGGCGAAAGGGTCTGACGCCGGCCACACTTTGTTGAGCGGATTGGGGACATGAAAAACCCCGCGCCGGCAAAGGTGCGGGGTGGTGGGGCCGAGGGGCCTGAATCAGGCCGACACGGGGCCTTGGTAGGTGGCGTCACCGAAGCCGAGGATCGGGTAGAAAATGATTCCGAGGAATGCCAGGCCGACACCGAAGCCGGCGCCTTTGCCGAAGGCCTTCGCCAGCTCGATGGCGAGGATGATCGAGATCACGATATTCACGACGGGGATGAAGAGCAGGAGGAGCCACCAGGCCGGTTTGCCGACGATTTTGGTGAGAATATAGACGTTATAAATCGGGATGAGGGCGGCCCAGCCCGGCTGGCCGGCTTTGGTGAAAACTTTCCAGATACCGGCTAAGACGACGATAAGGATCGCGAGTTCAATGAGGAGGATGATGGCGGGAATCATGGTGCGAATGAATTAGGGCTGGAAGTGCGGGCGGGAAGCGGACGCGTAAGGCAATATTTTTGCGGGTGTCTCCGGGCAAGTTTTTAAGCGTATGGTAGTGGATACCTTGTCGTTCGGACCCCGCGGTCACTCGCCCTTAACCTTCGTCCACTTTTCGTTCTGCATGAGCGAATCGGGACTGGATTGCTCGATGAGGAGCTGGCCGTCGACGTAGAGGCGAAACCAGATGCCGCGCATCTCGCCCGAGGTGTTGTTGCCAAAATAAGTGTCCTTGGTTTTGCAGACCTCGGCGCTGCCGGTGCGAAACGTCTCGGAGCCGCGACTGGGGAGGGTATCGATGTTCTTGACTCCGGTGATGAGCGTGGGGGTGGTGGTGTCGGGAAAGGTGCGGGCGAAGAGGTTGTATTCGAACCTCAACTTCGAAACCGCACGCAGGTGTTGGTTGGTGAGCTGGACGTTGTAGCCCCACTGCTCGTGCTTGTGCGTGTAGTAGTCGTATTTCGCCAGCGTCACGCTGGAGAACTTACCCCGGCTGAGGTTGACGATGATCTTTTTGGGATCGGGCGTGAACTTCTCGTCGGATTTGTCCGCAGTGGCGGCGGTCGCGGTCGTTCCGGGTTGGGATGCGACCCAGTTTTTGATGAATTTCTGGTCGTCCTCGGTGAGCTTGGAGGCCGCGAGGGTGAAGATCTGGCCGTCGTCGCGGCGGATGCGGATCTGGTCGCCTTCGACGGAGATCAACTCGGCGGTGATGGAGCGGCCAAACTGATCGGTGAAGGTGCGGGGCTCGGCATGGAGTAGCCCGGTGCAGAGAAAAAGGGCCGCGAGGAAGCGTTTCATGGGGCAGAGGTTGCGCGCAGAAAAACAGCGACCGGATGTCTTGGCGAGAGCGCAAACGAGATGAAGCAGGCCGGGGGGAGCTGATGACACAAAAAGCCCCGCGCCGGTGAGGGCGCGGGGCTTGGTTTTTTAGGATTTGGCCGTTTGGGATTTCCCGCCGGGCTTTGTCCGGGGGGCGTTACTTCTTGGCGGCGCGCTTTTCCTCGATGGCGGCCTGGGCGGCGGCGAGGCGGGCGACCGGCACGCGGTAGGGCGAGCAGGACACGTAGGTCAGGCCGACCTTATGGCAGAACTTGACGGAGTCGGGGTCGCCACCGTGTTCGCCGCAGATGCCGAGCTTGATGCCGGGGCGGGTCTGGTTGCCCTTCTCGGCGGCGATCTTCACGAGCTGGCCGACACCGGTCTGGTCGATCGAGGCGAAGGGGTTCTTCTTCACGATCTCGTTCTCGGTGTAGGCGCCCAGGAAGGAGCCGGAGTCGTCACGGGACATGCCGAGGCAGGTCTGCGTGAGGTCGTTGGTGCCGAAGCTGAAGAACTCGGCGGTCTGCGCGATCTCGTCGGCCGTGAGGGCGCCGCGCGGGATCTCGATCATGGTGCCGACGGAGTAGGCGATCTTCACCTTCTTCTCCTTCTGCACCTGGGCGGCGACCTCGTGGACGATGGCGACCTGGAGATCGAGCTCCTTCTTGAAGCCGACCAGCGGGATCATGATCTCGGGCTTGGCCTTGTGGCCGGCCTTGGTGGCGTCGGCGGCCGCTTCGAGCACGGCGCGGGCCTGCATGCGGGTGATCTCGGGGAACTTGATGCCGAGACGGCAGCCGCGGAAGCCGAGCATGGGGTTGAACTCATGCAGCTCGTGCACGCGGTTCATGATCTTCTCGACCGGGATGTTGAGCTTCCGGGCGAGGTCCATCTGCTGTTCCTTCGTGTGGGGAAGGAATTCGTGCAGCGGGGGATCGAGGAAGCGGATGGTGGCGGGGAAGCCCTTGAGCGCCTTGAAGATTCCGTGGAAGTCGTCGCGCTGGTAGGGGAGGAGCTTGGCGAGGGCGGCCTCGCGGTCGGCGAGGTTGTCGGCGAGGATCATCTCGCGCATGGCGTCGATGCGGTCGCCTTCGAAGAACATGTGCTCGGTGCGGGTGAGGCCGATGCCGACGGCGCCGAAGGCGATGGCCTGGCGGGTCTGCTCGGGGGTGTCCGCGTTCGTGCGCACGCTCAGCTTGGTGGCCTGCGAGCACCACTTCATGAGCTGGACGTAGTTCTTAAACTTCTCGGTCTTCTGGGCTTCCTTGTCGTCGCTGATGAGACCGGAGATGATCTCGGACGGGGCGGTCTTGATCTGGCCGGCGTAAACGAGGCCGGAGGTGCCGTCGATGGAGAGGAAGTCGCCTTCGGCGAAGGTCTGGCCGTCGATGGAGGCGATCTTCTTGTCGTAGTCGATGGAGACGGCGGCGGCGCCGCACACGCAGACCTTGCCCATCTGACGGGCGACGAGGGCGGCGTGGGAGGACACACCGCCGCGGGCGGTGAGGATGCCCTCGGCGGCGATCATGCCGCGAAGGTCTTCAGGGGAGGTCTCGACGCGGACGAGGAGAACCTTCTCGCCCTTCTCGGCGGCGACGACGGCGCGGTCGGCGTTGAAGTAGATCTTGCCGGTGGCGGCGCCGGGGCCGGCGGGGAGGCCGGTGGCGATGACCTTGGCCTTCTTGACCTCGGAGAGATCGAAGATGGGGGCGAGGAGCTGTTCGAGCTGGTCGGCCGGGTTGCGGAGCACGGCGGTCTCCCAGTCGATGAGCTTCTCGCGCACCATGTCGGCGGCGAACTTCAGGGCGGCGGCGGCGGTGCGCTTGCCGTTGCGCGTCTGGAGCATGAACAGCTTGCCTTCCTGAATGGTGAACTCGATGTCCTGAACGTCCTTGAAGTGCTTTTCGAGGGTGGCGCGGACCTTGAGGAGCTCGGCGTAGCTCTTGGGCATGACGTCCTTGAGCTTGAGCACGGGCTCGGGGGTGCGGACGCCGGCGACGACGTCCTCGCCCTGGGCGTTGACGAGGAACTCGCCGTAGAACTCGTTGACGCCGTTGGCGGGATTGCGGGTGAAGGCGACGCCGGAGCCGGAGGCTTCGCCGGTGTTGCCGAACACCATGGCCTGCACGTTGACGGCGGTGCCCCACTCGGTGGGGATGTTATACTTGCGGCGATAGACGATCGCGCGGTCGTTCATCCAGGAGCCGAAGACGGCGCCGGCGGCGCCGCGAAGCTGGTCCCAGGGATCGTTCGGGAACACCTTGCCGGTGCGCTCCTTGACGAGGGCCTTGAAGCGCTTGACGAGTTCCTTCTGGTCGTCGGCGGTGAGCTTGGAGTCCTCGATGTCGGAGTGGTAACGCTCGTGCTTGAACTGCTCGATGACCGTCTCGAACGGCTCGTGGTCCTCACCCTCGCGCTTCTGCACGCCGAGAACGACGTCGCCATACATCTGGATGAAGCGGCGGTAGCAGTCCCAGGCGAAGCGGGGGTTGTTGGTGGAGTTCTCGAGGGCGATGACGCTCTGGTCGTTGAGACCGAGGTTGAGAATGGTGTCCATCATGCCGGGCATGGAG
>Ga0068869_100000479_pt1 | contig 22115 bp, 19 predicted proteins | sample KBSMisM52_FD_64676 | JGI IMG/M metagenome (GOLD analysis project Ga0068869, IMG submission 64676) | Miscanthus rhizosphere microbial communities from Kellogg Biological Station, Michigan, USA - KBS Miscanthus M5-2 | ecosystem: Host-associated > Plants > Roots > Rhizosphere > Soil ... | reverse complement strand
GACGAGACCTGGCGCTTCACCAACATCTCCACGCTCGATCTCTCGGGCTTCGAGCTCCCCGAGGACGCTTCGCAGCACATCCCGCATCTCGCCGACTTCCCTCACACCGCCGAGATCATTTTCTCCAACCGCCAGGTCGTCGCGCGCACCACGGTCCCCGCCGACCTCGCGGCCAAGGGCGTGATCTTCGCCCCGCTCGACGAAGCCCTCGCCCAGCATGGCGACCTCGTCAGGAAGTATTTCCAAAAACTCCCCGCCAACCTCGGCTCGGAGAAATTCGTCGCCCTCAACACCGCCTTCACCGGCTCCGGCGCGCTCCTCTACGTCCCCAAGGGCGTCGAGATCACCGCGCCCTTCGTGCTCCAGCACACGCTTTCCGGCGCCAACAAGGCCGCGTTCCCCCACACGATCGTCGTCCTCGAAGACAACGCCAAGGCCACCCTCGTCGAGTTCTTCGTCTCCGCCGACCAGTCCCGCCACCTCGCCTCCGGCGTGAACGATCTCCACGCCGGCCCCGGTGCCCAGCTCACCTACGTCGGCGCGCAAAACTGGTCCGGCGACACCCTCTCCTTCCAAGCCAACTCCATCGTCGTCGAGCGCGACGCCCGCGTCCTCTCCCTCAACGTCCACCTCGGCGGCCGCCAGGCGCGCCACGAGTCGCACAGCCGCCTCCTCGGCCCCGGCGCCCACTCCGAGATGCTCGCCCTCACGGTCGCCACCGGCGACCACGAGTTCGACCAGCGCACCCTCCAGACGCACGTCTCGCCGCACACCACGTCGAACCTGCTCTACAAAAACGCGCTCCTCGACACCGCGAAGACCATCTTCTCCGGCCTGATCATCGTCGAACCCGACGCCCAAAAGACCGACGCCTACCAGAAGAACCGCAACCTGATGCTCTCCAACGAGGCTGAAGCCCACAGCCTCCCCGGCCTGGAGATCCAGGCCAACGACGTGAAGTGCAGCCACGGCAGCACCAGCTCCCGCATCGAGCCCGAGCAGGAGTTCTACCTCCAGGCCCGCGGCATCAAGCTCGCGGCCGCGAAACAGATGCTCGTCTTCGCCTTCTTTGAGGAAGTCCTCAACCAGCTCACCGACGAAGCCCTCCACGCGTCCCTGCGCACGCTGATCGAGTCGAAATTCAAAAAATAAACCGACTCCGTCCAGACCGGGCAACCGACCTGTTTCAAGCCGGGGGAAAATCCCCCGGCTTTTTTGCGTCCAGACCCGGCCAGTGCGGCAGACAACTGGCAATATTGGGAACCTGCCATCACCCAACTAACGCAATACAAATACATTGAGTAAAAGTTTGGCAAAAAAATTCTTGGGTTTGAGGAGGCCTCTTATACTCAACAGTTCCTCAACTTAACCATCCGCGTTCATACCGCGCTGGGGGGCCTCGCCGCCCCGCCCTCCTCGCCTTCGCCGACTTCATTCCTCCGTCTTCTCTGACCATGCCTAGCAAGTTCGGCAAATATCTGCGGGGCCTGCGCATCACATCCGCACTCGGGCTCATCGCCATCTCCCTTTGGGCGCTGCTCCTCCCTCCGCTGTTCCCCTTCAGCACCCACGCCATCGTCAACGCGAAGCGGGTCACGCTTCACGCCAAGGACCCGGGCCGGATCGCCGATCTCATCCCCAACCGCTCGACGCCCCTGCACCCCGGCGACCGCATCGGCCGCGTGCTTCGCGACCCCGAGCAAATCAGCCACGAACTCCAGGAGCGCACCTTCGCCCTCGCCAAGCTCAAGGAACAACAGGACTCCATCGACCGGGCCATCGAGGCCCGTGAGGCCAAGCGCAAAGAAACCCAGGCTGAAGTGGACGCCGCCAGCGCGGGCGCACGGCAGGCCCTCGTTCAGAATCGGCGCGCCGCCCAAGAAAAAGTCCGCATCATCGGCGAAAGCCTCGCCGCCAAAAAAGCCCTCGAAGACCGCGCCGCCCCGCTCTTCAACGAGGGCATCATCACCTCCGCCCAATGGTCGGAAACCCGCCAGCAAACCCTCGAGGCGGAAAAAAACCTCGAAGAGGCCCAAACCCAGCTCGCCACGCTCAACGCCCGTGACGAGGCCGTCCGTCGTGGTTCCAGCGTCGTCCAAGCCTCGGACTCCGTCGAAGCCCTGCTGGCCCGCATCAACGCCTACGAGCAAGACCTCGGCAACCTCCGCATCCAGCGCATCGCGCTCAACGCCAAGCTGGGCGAGGCCGAAAACCAGCTCAACTCCGTCCGCAACCGCCAGCAAACGGACCTCGCCAACGACCTCACCACTCCCATCGAGGGCATCGTCTGGCGCCTTCAGGTCGTGCCCGGAGAATCCGTGCTCACCGACCAAAGCGTCGCCGATATCGCCGACACCCGCTCCCTCTTCATCGAGGCCTACTTCCGGCGCGACTTCATGAACACGATCGCGATCGGCGACCGCGCCGACGTTTACCTCGTCGCCGAGTCGCGCTTCATCACGGGCCGCGTCGCCGACATCCAGGTGCAGGAACAAAACGCCCGCAGCTCCAGCGCCATCAACACCCTGTCCCTCGACGCCTCCATGCTCCGCGTCACCATCGAGGTCGAACCCGGCACCCTGAAACCCGAAAACCTCGGCCAGCTCGCCAAGGTGCTCACCTCCGGCGGCAAGGCCGGCTGGCCCGAGCGTTGCCTCATCTGGCTCAGTCTCGTCCTGCGCAACCACCGATGATCTCCGACCTCTATCCGGAGGTCCTCGCAACCCTCCTCCTCTTCGCCGGACTTTGGTTGCTGTCCCCCGCCGTCTCCTGGTCGCGCCGGTCGGTCCGCCTGTTTGTGGTCGCTCTCTTTGTCCTCATGAACCTGCGCTACGTCTGGTGGCGCATCGAGGCCACCATGATGCCGCTCTCGCTCGGCCTGGAATCGCTGTGGACCTGGCTCTTCGCCGTCCTTGAGCTCATCTCCACCACGGTCCTCACCTGGCACCTCATCGTGCTCATCAAGCCCAGCGACCGTCGCGCCGAAGCCGACCGCGCCGAGGCCCGCGTCCGCGCCAAGCCCGAAGTCCAGGGCGTGGACATCCTCATCCCCACTTACAACGAGCCCGAGGACATCCTCAAGCGCACCATCCGCGCCGCCCGCCATGTCGATTACCCGGACTTCGAGGTCTGGGTGCTCGACGACGGCGACCGCGCCTGGCTGCGCGAGTTCTGCGCGGCCGAGAAGGTGTCCTACCTGGTCCGCCCCGACCGCAAGGGATTCAAGGCCGGCAACCTCAACCACGCGCTCGGCAAAACCCACCGTCCGCTCGTCTGCGTGGTGGACGCCGACTTCGCCCTCGTTCCCAACTTCCTCTGGCGCACCGTCGGCCTGCTGGAAGATCCCGCCATCGGCATCGTCCAGACCCCGCAGATTTTCAGCAATCCCGACGCCATCCAATACAACCTCTGGGGAGAAAAGGCCTGGCCCGAGGCCCAGTGCATGTTCAGCGAGGTCATGCAGCCCGCCCGCGACAGCTGGGACAACGCCTTCTGCTACGGCACGAGCTTTGTGATCAAACGCTCCTGCCTCCGCCTCACCGGCGGCATCCCCGAGACGACCATCACCGAGGACCTCCACACGTCCTACGTGCTGCTTTCCCACGGCTTCAAGACCCGCTTCCTCAACGAACCCCTCAGCTCCGGCCTCGCCACCCAGGACATCACCGACTTCGTCCGCCAGCGCGCCCGCTGGTGCATCGGCACGCTCCAATGCTTTTTTGTCGAGGGCGGCGCCCTCCGCGCCAAGCGCATCTCGGTCCTCGACCGCCTCTTCTTCCTCGACACCGTCCTCTATCACGTCGGCTCGCTCAGCACCCTCTGCCTCCTTTTCACGCCGGCCCTCTACTGGTGGCTGGGCATCTCGCCCATCCATTCCGACTTCGGCCACCTGGTGGTCGTCTTCGCGCCCCGCATGCTGCTGAGCGTTTACGCGCTCTACTGGCTCAGCGGACGAAAAACCATCCCCTTCGTCGGCGAACTCGAGCGGGTCGTCGGCATTTTCCATATCGCGGCGGCCATGGTCCAGGTGGTCGTCAACCCCTTCCGCCAAACGTTCAACACCACCAACAAGAAGCTCGATTCAAAGGAAACCCGCGTCCACTGGCACATCCTGCGGCCCCACGGCGCGCTGCTCCTCATCACCCTCGCGGGCATGGCGTTTCGCGGCTTCGGCCCGCGCGGCGAGGCGTTCTTCATGCAGGGCAACATCGGCCTCATGATTTCCCTGACCCTCTACGTTTCCTGGCTGCTGTTTTTCTCCTGCCTGCTCTGCGTCCAGCGCCCCATCCCCGACGGCCTTCTCAACACCGTGGACACCGTGCGCACCGGCGGCGTCCGCGCCTCCCTTCGCGTCCTGTTCCGCCGGGTCTTCTGCTCCCAATGAAGCTCCCTCCCTTACGCCTCTGCGCGCTGCTCGCGTGCCTGCCCTGGCTCGCGGCCAGTCCGCTGTCCGCCTCCGGACGGGCGCCAGGCTCCGTGCTCCTCATCGCCGGCCAGAGCCGCGAGGAATTCACCGGCTACCTCAACGATGTCTGCGAACGCGGCCGCGCCTGCCCTCTCCCCGGCGGCGCGGCCTTCTACACCTCCCTCGATCTTTCCGGCGTCTCCGGCCCCCACGCCAACGAACCCGGCGACAACCACCAGGACCTCGAATACCTCAAGCTCGTCCAGTCCCCCCTCGTCCTCCAGATCGGCCTCTGGCTCTCCCGCGACCAGTTGTTCGAAATCGCCGACGGCGCGCACGACGCGGACATCGCCCGCCTCCGCACCGCCCTCGAATCGCTCAAGCGCCCCGTCTTCCTGCGCATCGGCTACGAGTTCGACGGCCCCCACAACCGCTATCCGCCGGAGGCCTACGTCAAAGCCTACCGTGTCATCGCCCGCGCCCTGCGCCCCTGCCGCGACATCTTCCTCGTCTGGCATTCCTTCGCCATGCTCCCCACCTACCAGGAGATCGGCATCGAGGCCTGGTATCCCGGCGACGACTACGTGGACTGGATGGCGATCAGCTTCTTCCAGGTCGGCGAAGAGGGCTTCCACCGCGCGCCGAACCGCGAGGCCGTCCTCGCCTTCGCCCGTGCCCACGGCAAGCCCGTCCTCATCGCCGAAGCCAGCCCCATCCGCTACACCCGCCGCCAGAAAACCCTCGGCGGCCGGGACTGGTGGGACTACTGGCACCGCCCCTTTTTCGAACTCATCGAAACCCATCCCGAGATCAAGGCCGTCAGCATCATCAACGTGAACTGGGACTCCCAGGCCCAGCACCGCTCGCTCGACTGGGGCGACTGCCGCCTCGACCGCGATCCCGTCATCCTCGACCTCTGGCGCCGCCAGGTCTCCGAGCCCTGCTGGCTGCGTGCCGACGCCCGGCTCTACGACGCGGTCCGCGAACTTTCCCGCCCGACTCCCGCTCCCCTTTCTCCGTCCGCCATTCCAACTCGCTAACCACCCATGAAGTCCAATCGTAACCTACTCCGTTTGCTGCCTGTGGCCTCGGCCCTCGCCGCCTCCCTCGCCACCGCGGGAACGCTTCAGGATATCTACAACCAAAGCACCGCCGCCGCCGCTCCCGGCGCCGCCGACTGGAACCTGAAGGCCGCCGAGCAAAACGTCCAAACCCAGCGCATGCGCTATCTGCCCAAGCTCTCGCTCATCGCCCGCGAACTCTGGGTTTACCAGGACATCCGCCAAAGCGGCACCACCGTCTTCCAAAACGGCCACGATTCCTACGACAGCACCCGCCTGAACGTCATCGTCGATCAACCCATCTACGATCCCACCATCTCCCCGCTCGTCGAGGCCTCCAAAGCCCGCAAGCGCCAGGCGGAGATCCTCGACCGCGACGCCCGCGAGGCCCAGACCCGCCAGCTCGTCGAGGGCTTCGTGGACACCGCCCGCTTCCAGGCGCTCATCGCCTCCTGCGACCGCGTCATCGCCCGCCTCGAGAAGGAACTCGATTCCGTCTCCAAGAGCCACGACGCAAAGATCGCCACCGTCACCGACGTCCAGAACATCCGCCTCGCCCTCGCCGCCGTTAAACGCGAACGCAACAGCTTCAACGATCGCCTCGCCTACAGCCTCGGCCTGCTCGGCGACTCCGCCGAACGGCTCAAGACCCCCGGCGTCCGCCTGTCCCCCGACGCCGACCCGGCCTCGATCTCCGCCGGCGCCTCTGCCTCCGCCCGCACCCCCGCCGCCGAACTCGTGACCGCCGAAGCCGCCGAGATCGGCCATCAGGCCACGGCTACCCAACGCCGTTCCCTGCCCGTCCTCAGCCTCTACAGCCAGTGGGGCCAGGACAACGCCGGCGGCTCCGAATTCGGCGGCGCCCGCGACCTCTCCAACTACGAGGTCGGACTCGCCGTCCGCTGGGACATCTTCGACCGCGGCATGAACTACTCCGAAGCTCGCGAGCTCAAATATCGCCAGCACGCGAAGGAGGCCGAACTCCGCGCCCTCGCCGCCACCTCCGGCCGCACCGACCAGCGCGGCCGCCAGCTCGTGGAACAGGCCGCCTCCGCCGAGGCCGACCTCGCCGATCTCGTCAAACAACACGAGATCCTCCGCGACGCCTCGGCCCGCGCCTACGACGCCGGCAAGGAGTCCTACCTCAACTCCATCAACGCCTACCTCTCCTACGAGTCCACCCTCCGCGAGTGGGTCAACGCCCGCCACGACCGCGTGCAAAGCCAGGCCGCCAGCCAGGCCCGCGCCTCCGGCTGGGATTCCGCGCTCGTGCAGAAAGTGGACGCCCTGTTCGTCGCCGCGAACTGATCCGTCGCGCCCTTCCCCTCCAAAGGCCTCCCATCCGGGAGGCCTTTTTTACGCCCCCTCCCGCATCCTTCCGGCCGGCTGCGCCCTTGGCGTATGTCGGCTTTTTTGCGTTTAGATCGCACCACGGCTTGCAATCGAATGGATGTAATATGTTAACGACTCATGCCCACGCCACTGAGCCCCTCCTCGCTCGGAATTCGTGTGCCTGCGCCGCCCACGCGCTCCAACTACCTAACACCACCACCCACCATGGCCACCGGTCTCCAAGGCGTTCTCGATTCCTTCGCTTCAGTCACCTCCGATCTCACCTCGCTCGAAGTCATCACCCTCCGCGGCTCCGTCTCCGGCGTCGTGCAAGGCGACCTCGAGTGGAATGCGCTTCTTAGCAAAGCCACCGCCAACAACGGTGTCATCAAACTCTCCCTCGCCACCCGCATCGAGTTCGACGGCGACACCAAAACCTTCATCGCCGACGACCTGCCGCCGCAGTGGATTGTGGACGCGCACAACGCCGCCGTCACCTCCGGCCTGGCCGCCCGAAAGGCCATCGTCGATCTCGCACTGAGCGCGCTCAAAAAGATCTGAACCCACCTGCGCCGCGCCGGAACCGGTCTCCCGACCCGCTCCGGCGCGGCCTCGCCCTTTAACCGGCTCCGCCGGCCGTGATCCTTAATCCCCCCCAAGCCCCGGCGGCGCTCGCCGCCTACCGCTCCGCCCTCGAGACCGGCACCCCCGAGGCCGTTCTCCTCGGCACGTCCGACTATTTTGCATCCGCCTGCGATGCGCAGGTCGTCCCAGTCCTCACCATTGACGCCGACGATCTGGAGACGGCCCCGCCCGACACCGAGGCGCGCATCCGCTCCGTCCGCGATCGTCTCCGCCGCCTCGGCTATCCGCTGCCCCGCCTCGCCGATCCCGCCGAAGGTGCCTGGGGTCCCGATGTCTCCGCCATCCTCGCCCGTTTCGGTTTTGAAGCGGGCCTGCCCACCCCCGATTTCGCCGCCGGCGAACTCACCGCGATGGAGTGGAACGCACTCCAGCAACTCTTCAGCTTCGAGTGCCCCCTGAAAGTCTCCGACTGGTTCGACGGCACCCAAGCGTCGGGCCCGCTGCGTCGCGCCGTCCGCCTCCGCCTTTCCGTGCTCGGCTTCGGAACCGCCCCGGGCCCGACCGACTTCGAACCCGCATCCTCCGCGCTCGCCGACTTCGCCGACCTTGCATTCCGCCTGGGCGTGACGACGGCCCTTCTGCCGACCGCACTCACGCCCGCCTTCGTCGCCACCCTCTTCGACCACGACGATCTGGTTGAGCGACTGTCGCAATGCTCCCCGCGCCTCGCCGCAATCTCCTTCTTTTCCCGTCACCGCGCCGAAAGCTTCCTCGTCTGCGTGGCCAAGGTTGAACTCTGGCTCTTCGGCTACGACATCAAGCCCGACGGCACCTCCGATCTCACCACCGCCGACGTCCACGGTCCCCGCGAAACCGCGTTCTTCCATCCCAACGACACCGCCAACGCCATCGCCTCCTTCTGGCGTGAAACCCAGCCGCAGGACGGGGCTCTCCACATCGGCACACTCGGCGTGGGCGCCATTCCCGAGCAAATCCCCGTCTTGCTCGCCCGCATGGTCGCCCTGCACCGCGACTCCGCCTCGCAACTTCCCCAGGAGCATGCGTCCGACACCCTCGTCGCCCAAATCACCGCGCGACTCTCGGCCCGACCCTCCCTCTGGACCGACATTGAAAGCGCCGCCACCCGCATGATGGGCGTCCTCTTCGATGGCATGCGCAGGGCGTTCTCATGGGTTCACCACCTCTTCAGCCAAGCCTGGGACGCCGCCACCACCGAGACCTATAATCTTTGGCGGACCCTTCACCACTTCATGGGATCGGCCGCGTTCAACCTCCGCCGCGCCCTCGCCGCCATGAACGAAGGCGCCGCCTTCATGGTGCACCCCTTGCGCGCATCCGCACCCGAAGGCTGCGCAGTCCTGTCCCGGCATTTCGTCGGCAACGCCTTTCTCCTCGTCGATCCCGCCGCCGAGCCCGCCGAGGTCACCGCCTTCGGCCGGGGCCTCGTTCATGGAGCCAAATCATTTGCGATCGCCTGCCGTATTTTCGCCATCGCCGTCACCGCCATCCGCACCGCCCTCTGCGGAGCGGCCGCGACCCTCGGCGGTTTTGTGCCCATGATCCTAGGCCTGGCGTCGATCTGTTCCCAAGTGCGCGTCCTGATCGCCCAGCTCGACGCCCTTGACGCCTCCGACGAACCCGCCGGACTTGCCCCCGCCGTCGCCGGGTAAGCCATGTGCGCAGTTGCGCCCGGCCCGCGCATGCACTCACTCATTTGCCATGTCCTCCAAAGAACGCAGCCTCACCCGAGACGTCGTCGTCACCCAGATTCCCAGCGGTGACAAACACACCCTCTTCGCCGGTGCGAAGGTGTTCATCCACCAGGTCCTCGGCGGCACCTACACCGTGCAGGGCGACTCCGGACTCTACCGCATCGACGGCAAGGATGCCGACGCCATCGGAGAGCAGGTCGTCACCGACACCGTCGCCGCCACCACGCTCGCCGACGGCGCTCCCGATCCCGAGGCCATCTGGGACCAGCTCAAGAAGGTCTTCGATCCCGAGATCCCCGTGAACATCGTCGACCTCGGTCTCGTTTACTCGATGGACGTCTCCAAGCGCGACGAAGGCGGCTACAAGGTCGACGTCGCCATGACCCTCACCGCCCCCGGCTGCGGCATGGGCCCGGCCATCGCCGAAGACGCGAAGGGCAAAGTCCTCCTCGTCCCCGGCGTCGCCGCCGCCGACGTCCGCATCACCTGGGAACCGGCCTGGAACCAGTCGATGATCAGCGAAGAAGGCAAAATGAAGCTCGGCCTGATCTGAGTGGCCCGCCCTGGAGCCCGGACCTCCCGGTCCGGGCTTTTCCATTTATCGCCACCCGCACCACGGCTTCACAGCCAGGCTTCCCGCTTCTCCATCCGGGTGGGATACATGTTGAGGTATTGAACCATACGCGGACGCACCCCGCGATTCGGCCGGCTGCCGTGGGGCAGTTTGTGATCCCAAATGATCAGGTCGCCCGCACGACCGGCAATCGGCCGCGAACCCAGCGCATGCAGATCCTCCCTGCGCGGATCGGCGCCCGCCGGCAGCCCGTCGAGCCAAGCGTCCAGACGATGCTGAAAACCGGGCACGCATGTAAACGCCCCCTGCTCCGGCGGCGTGTCTGTGAGATAGAGAATCCCTTGGGTTCCGAACGGAATCGGCCGGGCCAGGCTCACGTCCCAATGCATGTCGGGACCGCGAAACATCCAACCCGGACGCTCGGGCACGTTGAAGCCGACGCGGTCGGCCGAAACCCACAGGTCCGACGTGCCCCAAAGTTGGGCGAACGCCTTGTGTATGCGGGGCGAGTGCCGGCTGGCCGTGAAAGATGGATGCTGGAAAAGCTGCACCATGATCCCGTGGTCGTTGGGCACATACCAGGAATCCGGATCGTCGGGATTGGCACCCAGATGATTCCAGATCACGCGCTCGACGGCGGCCCGCGTCTCCTCCGGCACGGCGTTCGACACGATCACATAACCATGATCTTCCCAGTGCGCGAGGTCGGCGGCGGTGAGCACCGGATCCATCGCATCGATTTCCGCCAGCCGGGCGAGCACCGCCTCGGGCACATCGGCACCGGTGACGGCGGCGTTGATGCGCGCGACCTGGACCGGATCGACCCCGCCGGTCGTCGCCACAATCCAGCGTTCAAACTCCTCGAAGCTGGGCGCGTTCCGGAAGAGGTATTGATGGGTTTGCTCCAGCCCGAGACCCAGCGCATCGGTCACCAATTGTTCGAGATGCTGCTCGGCCACATCGTTCACCGCCCGTCCGGAACGGGCCGCCAGCGTGCGCGACTACAGCCGTTTGAGTTGGAAAACACCGAGCGAACCGGTTTCGGAAGACTCAGCCAGAAGGGTTGAAGTAGGCATGGCGGGTTTGGGGAAGGGATGGGACCCCTCGGCCACGAGGAGCTATCGACAATCCATTGCTCAAGAAAACCGACTGCAAGTCTTCGATCGACTAGCCCGTTATTTTCCAACACGCGTCACCCGCCCGACCTTGTTTCGCCCGCCCCGGAATCCACGGGCACGAAGCCCCACTTCGCCGCCGAAAACAATCCTCGGTCGCTCAGCTTCAAATCGGGAATCACCAGCAGCGCCATGAACGACAGCGTCATGAACGGCGCGTCGAGTTTCGACCCCAGCTTCTTCGCCGTCCGATCCAGTTTCGTATAAAGCCGCGCAGCCGTCCGTCCATCGACCGCCGCCATCAATCCTGCGATCGGCAGCGGCAGCACCGCCTTCGTCCGCGATCCGGCCACGCTCAAGCCTCCCTTCTCCGCGATCACGAGGTTCACCGCCGCCGCCAGCGACGCGTCGTCGACGCCCACCGCCACGATGTTGTGCGAATCGTGCGCCACCGACGACGCCAGCGCACCCGCCTTCAACCCGAAGCCTCGCACATAGCCCACTGCCACCGGCGCGCGCGACGCGTAGCGGTTCACCACCGCGATCTTCAACACGTCGTGCTTCACGCCGATCTCCGCCGCCGGCACCGTGAGGTGCTTGGTCACGAGCTGACCGTTGAGCGCCTCGATCACGTTCACCGACGCGCCCATCGGTTTCACCGCGAAATCCGCCGCCTTCACCGCGCGCGCCTTGAACCGGTTGACGATCTTCGGCGCCAGCCGTTTCAACCGCGTGCGCCCGTCCGTCGCCACCAGCGCGCCGTCGATATACGTGCGCTCGACGCGGAACTTCTTCCATCCATCCACCACGATAAAGTCCGCCGGATCGCCCGCGCGCAGCAGCCCCACCTTGAGCCGGTAATGTTCCACCGGATTCACCGACGCAGCCCGCAGCACATCGAATTTATCCGCGCCCATCGCCAACGCCCGCCGCACGTGTTCGTCGAGGTGGCGCTTCACCAGTAAATCCGGATGCAGATCGTCGCAACACAGCATGCAGCTCCGCGGATGCGTCTTCAGCAGCGACGCGAGCGCCTCGAAGTTCCTCGCCGCCGATCCCTCGCGGATGAGGATCTTCATCCCCGCCGCCAGCTTGTCGTTCGCCTCCTCGAGCGTGAAACACTCGTGGTCGGTCGTCGGCCCGGCGTCCGCATAGGCCTTGGCCTGCGCTCCGCGCAACCCCGGTGCATGGCCGTCCACCTGCTTCCCCTCGCGCCACGCCGCCGCGATCATCGCCATCAACTCCGGATCGCGCCCGAGCACGCCGGGGAAATTCATCACCTCGGCCAGATAGCGGACATCGTCCCTCGCCAGCAGCCGCGCCACCGCCGCCGCGTCGAGTTTCGCCCCGGCCGTCTCGAAGGTCGTCGCCGGCACGCACGACGGCGCCCCGAAGTTGAACTTGAGCGGTGAACGCTTCGCATCCGCCAACATGTAGCGCACGCCGGCCTCGCCGAGCACGTTGGCGATCTCGTGCGGGTCCGACACCGTCGCCACCGTCCCATGGATCACCGCCAGCCGCGCAAACTCCGACGGCGGCAGCAGCGAGCTCTCGATGTGAATGTGCGCATCGACCAGCCCCGGCATAATCAACCGATTCTCCTTCACGCGCCCGTCGCGGTGCACCGCCGTGATTCGCCCGCCCGCCCATTCCACCGTGCCGGGAAACACCTCCCGCCGATGCAGATCCACGACTTTCCCCGAGATCGATTGAACGCGCGTCTTGGTCGTCATGCCTGATGATCATTGTCCGACCGCCTTCCGGTTTGCAAAGCCCGGATGTTCGGGCGCTGGCCTTAATTTCCGTGTGTTCCGCGCATTCCGCGGGCAACAATTCCGGCCTGCACCGTCCATGATCCCCAACGTCCTCAGCATCGCCGGCATCGATCCCTCGGGAGGCGCGGGTCTTTTCGCCGACTTGAAGGCCTTCTCCGCCCTCGGCGCCTATGGCACCGGCGTGGTCGCCGCCCTCACCGCGCAAAACACCAAAGGCGTCACCGGCGTGCAACCCGTGCCCGCCGCCTTCATCGCGCAACAGCTCGACACCCTCTTCGCCGATGTGCGCATCGACGCGGTCAAGCTCGGCATGCTCGGCACCGCCGAAGTCGTCACCACCGTCGCCGACGCGCTGCACCGTCATCATGTCCGCCGGCTCGTCGTCGATCCCGTCATGGTTTCGAAAAGCGGCCACCACCTGCTCTCGCCCGACGCGGTCGCCGCGTTGCGCCGCGACATCCTGCCGCTCGCCGAAATCGTCACGCCCAACCTTCCCGAGGCCGAGGTGCTCCTCGGCTGCGCGCCCATCCGCACGCTGGCCGACATGCGTGCCGCCGCCCGGGCGCTGCGCGCCTTCGGCTCGCGCATCGTCCTGCTCAAAGGCGGACACCTCGAAGGCCCCGAAAGCATCGACGTGATCGACGACGGCTCGGCGCAGATCGAGCTCCATTCGCCGCGCATCGCCACCCAAAACACCCACGGCACCGGCTGCACCCTCTCGGCCGCCATCACCGCTCTGCTGCCGCAGCACGACAACCCCGCCGACGCGATCCGCGCCGCCAAGGACTACCTCTCCGCCGCCATCGCCGCCGCCGACCGGCTCAACGTCGGTTCCGGCCACGGCCCCGTGCATCATTTTCACAATCTGTGGAAAAAATGATCCGCGCTTTCCGCCTCCCGCGCCGGCTCCGCCTGACTCTGGCCGCGCTCGCCGCCGTTTCACTCGGCTTCGTGGTCTTCGCCAATCTGCGCATCATCTGCGCCCATCGCGACCATCTCTACGCCCGCATTCAAGACGTTCCGGTCCGTGAGACCGCCCTCGTGCTCGGATCCAGCCGAACCTTGGGCAACGGACTGCCCAATCCCTATTTTGTCAGCCGCATGGACGCCGCCGCCGCCCTCTATCACGCCGGTAAAGTCCGCCGCCTGCTCGTCAGCGGGGACAACGGTCGCCGTGACTACGACGAGCCCACCCTGATGAAGGAGGCGCTGGTGACGCGTGGCGTGCCCGCCTCCGCCATCGTTTGCGACTATGCCGGCTTCCACACCTTGGATTCGGTGATCCGCGCCCGCCAAGTGTTCGGCCTCGATACGTGCACCATCATCACCCAACGCTTTCATAACGCCCGCGCCCTCGAAATGGCCGAGGCCAACAACCTCGACGCAATCGGCTTTTGCGCGCGCGACATCGAGTTTCGTTATTCCATCCGCACCGAACTTCGCGAGATCGCCTCGCGCACCGTGGCGGTCCTCGACCTCTACGTCTGGCACCGGCATCCCCGCTTCCCCGGGCCGCGAGAGCCGCTTCCGCCCATCGGCTCGTGAAAACCAAGCTTCTCTTCCTCTGCTCGCGCAACCAGTGGCGGTCGCCCACCGCCGAGGCGTTGTTCAAAAACCACCCGCGCTACGACGCCCGCTCCGCCGGCACCGAGAACGGCGCGCGCATCAAGGTCACCGCCTGCCACCTCGGCTGGGCCGACCGCATCTTCTGCATGGAGCGCAAACACGCCGACCGCCTTCGAGAGAAGTTTCCCGAAGACCTCGCCGAAAAACCCGTCGTCATCCTGCGCATCCCCGACGACTATCCCGCCGCCCACGATCCCGCCCTGATCGAACACCTGCGCACCGCCCTCGCGCCGCACCTGCCCGACCTGTGACCCTTTTCGCCTGAGCACTTGCCAAGCCGCACCCGCCTCTCAACGTAAACACCATATGCATTTCGAGAATCTCCAGCCCGGTCTGAACGCCCCCCTCCCCCGCCTCGATGACGAAGACGAGGATGACGACGACAAGGAATCCGATGCCGTCGCCAAAAAGTCCGCCGCGCCCGTCGCCATGCTCATCCAGAAAAAGTTTCTCGATGAACGGAAGATCTTCCTCTGGGGCGCCGTGACCGACGAGACCGCCAAGGACATCGTCGAAAAACTCCTCTACCTCGAGGCCCTCGCCCCGGGCAAAGAAATCCATTTCTACATCAACACCCCCGGCGGCTCCATCACCGCCGGCATGGCCGTCTATGACACCATGCAGATGATCACCTCGCCCATCAACGTCATCGTCACCGGCATGGCCGCCTCGATGGGCTCGATCCTCCTCTCCGGCGCCAAGAAGGGCCGCCGCTTCCTCTACAAGCACTCCCGCGTGCTCATCCACCAGCCGCTCATCTCCGGCCGCATGGTCGGCCCCGCGACCGACATCAACATCCAGGCCCGCGAAATGGAAAAGCTCCGCTCCGAGCTCAACCAGATCCTCGCCGAGGCCTCCGGCCAGCCCATCGAGGTCATCAACCGCGACACCGACCGCGATTTCTACCTCAACGCCCAGGAAGCCATCGCCTACGGCCTCGCCGACAAGATCGTGGACAAGGTCTGAGTTTCCGCGCCCGACCTTTGTTTCCGCCTCAAGGCGGGCCTTCGCCGGCCCGCCTTTGTTGCGTCAAAATGTAGGCCCGACCGCTGGTCGGGCTTTCCTCGTATCGGCCCCCCGACCAGCGGTCGGGGCTACATCAGCGGGGCTATTTTTTGCCCGCATCCGCCGCCACCGGCGGCGGCGCCGTGAGCTCCTTGTAGTCCACGTCCCACCGCGCGATCTCGCGCACGTCTTTCGCGGCGCGCGCCGCGTCCAGCGCCAGCGGCAGCCACGCGATCCGCGTGTCCTTCGACAGCGTCCGGTCGCCCAGCACCCGGCGCCACACACCCACGGCGGCGGACGCGTCGCCGGACTCCTTCAGCTGCTGAGCGGCCTGCGCCGCCAGCGGTGTTTCCAACAGAGTGAAACTGCGGCGGTTCGCCACCCAGCCTAGCGTCTGACGCGCTCCGGAATCGTCACCGGCGCCTTGCTGTAACTTCGCGACCGCCAGCGCCATCGCGAGGTGCGGCTGCGCTTTTTCGGAAACCAACCCCGCCCAGATCGCCGCGTTGCGGTCGCCCGTGCGGTCGAGCTCGCGTATGCGCCGCAGCATCACGTAAGCACGTTGCTCGGGCGCAAGTTTTTCGCGACGCGACCATTGGTCGCCAAACGACACCTTGAACGGACGGTAGAGCGGGTCGCCCACCGCCATCGCCTGCCAGCTATACGCCGGCACCGCATACGCCGTCGCATCGCCCCAGGTGTCACCGCGCGCGAGCGACTGCAACAGGAGCTGCGGCTGGTGGGTGAATTCGAGGTAAGGCTCGGTGACGTTGCCCACGGTCGCCGTGACCCCGCGCGCGACCAACGGCCCCGTCCAACCGCGCGTCGTCGAGCGCAGCGTGTCCGCCGAAAAACTATGGATATGCAACGCCACCGCCCCCGCCGGAAACGCAAAGCCCGGCTGGGCGAACGGTCCGTTGAGGTCGCCCGCATACCACCCGAAATACAACGCCGGCGCGTCGAGCCGCGTCCACGCCGGCATCGAGCCGCCCGCGCGATCCACGTCGGTGTCGAAGTCGAGCGCGGCGAGTTGCTTCGCCGTCTCCTCCAACCAGCGGTCGCCCTGGGCATGCGGTCCACCGATATCAACGTAACCGCGACCGATGAGTCCGGTCTGTTCGGCGGCCAACGCGTGGTCGATCAAGCCGCGCGCATCGCCGAAACTCGGCCCGTCGAGACGGCCCACCTTGACGATCTGGTTCAACTGGATCGTCGACGGGCGGTCGTTTTTAAAAAGCGGGTTCGGCACAAACGCGATCAGCGGCAGGTTGCTCGCCGCCAGCAGCGCCAGCTCGCCGTCCACGGCCGCCGCGTTGGTCTTGAACGCGGGATTGGTCGCAACAAGCGGAAGATTTTCCGCCGGGATGAGCGGATCGTGCACGACTTTCAACGGCACGCCGCGGCACACCACGAGGTAGGAAATCTTGTGGCCGGCCATCACGTATTTTTTCCGTCCCGCGATGTCGGTGAGGTCCATGCCAATCGCGTCCACCCAGCCGCGCTCGACCAGCTCGGCCTGCAGGGGATTGAAGATCGAAGCCACGAAGGTTTTCCAGGTGATCGCCTCGGCGAGGGGCATCGGCAGCGCGATGATGTTGGCCTTGGGCACGTCGCGTTTCTCCGCGTAATACTCCGCCAGTTTCACCGACTCGGGCTCGTCGCTGTTGGCCAGGATGATCACCCGCGCGGACACGTCGTCGGCACGCGCGACCGCGCCGAACATCGAAACGACAACCGCCAGCCAGAGGACTCCCCGCATCGGCCAGACGATGCCCGCCACGGCGCGCGAGGCCAACCCCGGAGTAATGGGTGCGCGGAGGGTCATCATTATTTCAGCGCCAGCACCACCGCACCCGCCACGATGAGCGCGCCGCCCAGCCCCGTGCGCCACGTAAGCGCCTCGCCGAGAAACAGCGCGGCGAACACCAGCACGAAGACCACGCTGAGCTTGTCGATGGGCCCGACCTTGGACGCCTCGCCGATCTGAAGGGCGCGAAAGTAACACAGCCACGACAACCCTGTGGCCACGCCGGAAAGCGCGAGGAACACCCAGGTGCGCCGCGACAGCCCGCCCATGGTCCGCACCGCCCCGGGCGCGACCATCAGCACGAGAATCCACGCGAACACCAACACGACGGTCGTGCGGATGGCGGTCGCCAGGTGTGAATTGACGCCCTCGACGCCGACCTTGGCGAGGATCGCGGTCGCGCCGGCGAACACCGCCGAGAGCAGGGCCCAGAAAAGCCAGTTCATGGCTCCAACGCAGCGCGGATTCCCGCCGATGGCAATACGCACCCTCGCGCGACCCCGTCATTGTCATGCGGCCGATTCCTCTCCACGGTCGCGGCTCGATCATGACCGGGACCGAACTTCTCCGCCCTCGCACCTATCTCGAAAGCCTGCGGCCGCTCGGCATCTGGACGCTCTTGGTCGCTCCCGTGGGTTTGCTCGCCGGTTCGGCCAGCGCGCTGTTCCTGTGGTCGCTCGACCGCGTCACGCAGATCCGTTTCGACCACCCTTGGATTCTGTTCCTCCTGCCGCTCGCCGGCATCCTCATGGCCTGGGTCTATCGCCACCACGCCAAGAACGCCGGCCGGGGCAACAATCTCCTCATCGACGAGATCCACGAGCCCGGCGGTGGCGTGCCCGCGCGCATCACCCCGCTCATCCTCGGCGCCACGTTGGTCACTCATCTTTTCGGCGGATCGGCCGGACGCGAGGGCACCGCGGTACAGATGGGCGGCGGACTCGCCAGCGCGTTCGCCAAGGCGTTTCACATCCCCCCGCAGCACCGGCGCATGCTGCTCATGGCGGGCGTCGCCGCGGGTTTCGGCTCGGTCTTCGGCACACCGCTGGCCGGCGCGGTCTTCGCCATGGAGGTGCTCACGGTCGGCCGCGTGCAATACGAGATGCTCATTCCCTGCATGCTCGCCGCCATCATCGGCGACCTCACCTGCGCGGCCTGGGGCATTCACCACACCGGCATGTTGATCGCCGGCCTCCTGCCTCCCGGCCCGTTCACCTTCGGCCAGCTCGACCTGCTGGTGCTCGCCAAGGTCGGGGTCGCCGGCGCCCTCTTCGGCTTGTGCGCCCGCCTCTTCGCCACGACCACGCACGGCTTGCAAGCGGGCTTCGAACGCCATGTGCCCACCTATTGGCTGCGACCCGTCATCGGCGGCGGCGTGGTGATCGCACTCACCTACGCCCTCGGCACCCGCGAATACCTCGGCCTGGGCGCGTGGAGCCCCTTTGCTGGCGACGTCACCACCGTCTCGGTTTTCCACGCCGGCGGCGCCGACACCTGGAGCTGGTTTTGGAAACTCCTCTTCACCGCCGTCACGCTCGGCTCGGGCTTCAAGGGCGGCGAGGTCACCCCGCTGTTCTTCATCGGCGGCGCGCTGGGCAACACCCTCGCCGGCCTGCTTGGCCTGCCGGTCGATCTCGCGGCGGGCCTCGGCTTCATCGCGGTTTTCGCCGGTGCCAGCAACACCCCGCTCGCCTGCACGCTGATGGGCATCGAGCTCTTCGGCGCACAACATGCCGTGCTCCTCGCGGTCGCCTGCTGGGTCAGCTACCACTTCAGCGGGCACACCAGCATCTACACCTCGCAACGCCCCGGCGTGCGCAAAAACGAGGTCTGACCTCGTCCGGCTGCTCACCGCCCGTCCCACCACCACGCCCACGCGCCGGCGTGCGCGGCCAGCGCGAGTACCGTCACGATGATAAACGCCGGATGCCGCGTCTTGTGCCGCAGCCACGCCTGCCCGAGCAACGCCCCCGCAAACCCGCCCGCAAGCGCCCACAGGTGCAACGCGCGCTCGCTCACCCGTTGCGCCCCCGGCCGCTTCGAGGCGCGCTTGTCCCAAGCGTAAACCGCCAGCGTGATCACCGACACACCCGCATAATAAACCGCGGCGTATTCCCACAATAACATCCCGCAGTCGTAGCGCCACCGCCCGCACACGCCAGCGCGAACGCTTGCCGTCTCCCGCGTTCTCCCAACTCTCAGCCCTCAACTCTCAACTCCACCGATCCCCATGCCGATCAAAGCCTGGTTCCCGACCTTCATCTACTGCGAGCCACTCCAGCCCAAGGGCCTCCCGCGCCTCAACGACGAACTCGCCGACGAGTGCCACCAGCTCCGCGATTACGACGAGGAGGGCCGCGCCTGGTCCGCCAAAAATTATCCGGGCGGCTACACCAGTTACGCGTCGATGCACCAGTTGCACGGCTTCTCCAGCACCTTCGGCGGACTGGAAAAGAAGATCACCAAACACGTCCGCGCCTTCGCCAAGCACCTCGACATGGACCTCCGCGGCCGCGAGATCCGCATGACCGACTGCTGGGTCAACATCATGCCGCCCACCGCCGCCCATTCGCTGCACTTGCACCCCAATTCATTCATCAGCGGCACCTACTACGTGCGCACGCCCAAGGGCTGTTCCGGCCTGAAATTCGAGGACCCGCGCCTCTCCAGTCTCATGGCCGCCCCGCCCAAGCTGCCCGGCGTCCGCGACGAGAACCGCCTCTACACGACCTACCCCGCCGAGGCGGGCAACGTGATCCTGTTCGAGAGCTGGCTCCGCCATGAGGTCGCCGCCAACCGCGTCGACGACGAACGCATCAGCATCAGTTTCAACTACGCCTGGGCCTGATCTGGAGTGCGGCGACCCGTCGCCGCTTTGACCGGGCCGACCCGTCGGCCCGCCTCCGCTCCTGGTGGGAACGCCCCCTCTCCGAGGCGTCCGGTTCGCCCCCCTCAGCGCAGGCGGAACAAAAACCACAGTCCCGTGCCCAGCATCGTAACGCTCGGCAAAAGCGCCGCCCATAGCGCCGGGATCACCTCGCGGCCGCCCAGCATGGCGCACACGCGAAACAGCACAAAATAGGCGACGAAGAGGCCCAGCGACTTGGTCACGCCGATCACCGGATTCACCCGCACGCCGCTCACCGCGAACGGGATCGCCAGCGCGATGATGATCAACGGCCCGATCGTGTCTGCCAGCAGCCCGTAATACCGCACCTGGTAGGCGACGATCTTCGGGTTATCGTCGATCGAAAAATAGCCGATGATCCGCCGCAGTTCGGTGAACGACAGGTCCTGCGGACGCGCGTCAAAGATCAGCATCAGCGCGGGATCCTCGTGGAAATCCTTGCGCACCTTCTCCCTGAACTGCGCCGTGGACTCCACCTCGCCGCCATCGGGATTCAGCGTGATCTCGCGACCGTCGTGGAACACCCAGCCGCCGAGCTTCGGGTCGGGATGGGCCTCCTTCGCCAGCAGGCGCGAGGTTTCGCGGCGTTGCTTGTCGAGCTCCACCACCGTGACGCCGTAGCCGCGGTGCGTGAACTGGCTGTAGCGGTTGAAAAACCACACACGCCCGTCCTGCCGGTTGTCGAACGCCACGCTCGGCTTCATCCCCACCTGGTCCACCGTGCGGCTCGCGGCCTCCTTGCGATATTCCAGGTTTTCGCGGATGGCCCGCGACTCCTCGATCGACCAGGGGATCACCGTGGCGTTGATATACCAGGTCACCCCGCACAGCACCACGCCCGCCGCCCAGATGCCGCGCGTGATGCGGAAAAAACCCACGCCCGCCGCGCGCAACGCGGTAATCTCGTGGTTCCGGTGCATCTGACCCAGCGTGTAGAGCAGCGACACCAGCAGCGCCAGCGGCAGCACCACCGACAGGTAGCTGGGCAGCTTGATCATGTAGTAGACCGCCAGGTCCACCGCCGTCGCGCCATCCGCCAGCAAATCACGGAAGTCGTCATACATCGCCTGCATGAGCAGCAACCCGAGGGTCGCGCCCAGCACCAGGCCGAGCATCTTGAGCCACTCGCGCAGAAGGTATCGGTCGATGAGATTCAACCGCAGCGTTAAAGAACGTTGCCCCGCGAAATGCAAAGCGGGAAAACGGGCCGCGCGCGGAACGCCCCCTGCTGTCAAACGGTCCGCCCTCCGCCGCCCGCCGTCGTGGAGTTTGATTGAAAGCCCGCCCGCCGCGGCCTTTCTTCACGCCACGCGCCGGCCGTCCTCCACTCATTTACTATAGATCCCATGTCCTTTTCTCTCCGCACCTTCGCCCGCCTCGCCCTGCTTCCCGTCATCTCCGCATCCCTCTTCGCCGCCGACGTCGCGTCGATCAAGGTCGGTGAAATCGCCTCGCTGACCGGCAAGGAGGCCGCCTTCGGTCAGTCGTCCCACAAGGGCACCCTCCTCGCCGTCGAGGAGCTCAATGCCGCCGGCGGCGTGCTCGGCCGCCCGATCGACCTCGTGACCGAGGACAACCAGTCCAAGGCCGGCGAATCCGCCACCGCGGCCCGCAAACTCATTTCCCGCGACCGCGTGACCGCCCTGCTCGGCGAGGTCGCCTCCAGCCGCTCGCTGGAAATCGCCCCCATCGCCCAGAGCTCGAAGATCCCGATGATCTCGCCGGCCTCGACCAACCCCAAGGTCACCGCCATCGGCAATTACGTCTTCCGCGTCTGCTTCATCGATCCTTATCAGGGCACCGTGATGGCCAAGTTCGCCAAATCCGAACTGCATCTGAAGAAGGTCGCCGTGCTCACCTCCGTCTCCTCCGCCTACAGCGTCGGCCTCGCCAAATATTTCAAGGAACGCTTCACGGCCGACGGCGGCGACATCGCCATCGAGCAGAAATACTCCGAGGGCGACAAAGACTTCCGCTCCCAGCTCACCGCCATCAAGGCTGCCGGCGTCGAGGGTGTGTTTGTCCCCGGTTACTACAGCGAGGCCGCGCTCATCGCCAAGCAGGCCCGCGAACTCGGCCTGACCGTGCCCCTCTTCGGCGGTGACGGCTGGGAAGCCCCGCAGCTCCTCGAAATCGGCGGCGCTGCCATGGAAGGCAACTATTACTCGACCCACTACTCTCCGGAGGAC
>Ga0068869_100000462_pt1 | contig 22448 bp, 15 predicted proteins | sample KBSMisM52_FD_64676 | JGI IMG/M metagenome (GOLD analysis project Ga0068869, IMG submission 64676) | Miscanthus rhizosphere microbial communities from Kellogg Biological Station, Michigan, USA - KBS Miscanthus M5-2 | ecosystem: Host-associated > Plants > Roots > Rhizosphere > Soil ... | reverse complement strand
AAAGATGTCACCTGGTTCGATCCCAACTCTTTCAACGTCATTCCGGAAGTCAGCCCGACAAAACCAAAGATTTATAAGCCAACCGATTCCCCTCTTGGCAAAGCCAACAAACGCATTGTCGTAGTGGACTGCGGTGTTAAAAATAACACGCTTCGTCATTTTCTAAATCGCGGCGTAACATTAATCCGCGTTCCCTGGAACTATGATTTTATTGCTGCCGGAGAAAAGTTTGATGGAGTGTTTCTTTCCAACGGACCCGGTAACCCGGCACTCCTCACTGAAACGGTAAACATCATCAAAAAATGTCTGGCAAAAAAAATCCCGACTTTTGGTATCTGCCTTGGAAACCAACTCATGGGTCTGGCTGCGGGTGCCAAAACTTTCAAACTCAAATACGGACATCGCGCACAAAACCAACCATGCATAAATACTGAAACGGAAAATTGCGCAATGACTTCACAAAATCACGGCTTCGCCATCGACCGCAAAACTCTGCCGAAAGACTGGAAAGTCTGGTTTGAGCATGCCAATGACGGCACCGTTGAAGGTATCAAACACAAAAATCTTCCATTCATGGCTGTGCAGTTCCACCCTGAAGCTTGTCCTGGTCCGGTGGACACAGAAAATCTTTTCGATCAATTCATCAAACTTCTCTAACCCTAAAAAATCTCTATGAAACTCTCGCACAAAATTTTGGGAGCTGCGGCCGGGGTCATGGTACTTGGCGCATCATCTTTCAGTCTGGCACAGGCTGCCGACAATCCAATGGTAACTATGGAACAACTCCTTCCATCCGGTATCGATGCTGTCTACACACTGGACACATCAGCAGAAAATCCATTTGAAGGATGGTTTAAAGACATAGTTATGCAAAATATGAATATGGAAGACGGAACAAATGAAAGCGACATGGCGCTTTTCAATACTATCATCGACGATAACCGTTTGGTGTTTGCTATGGATATGCCAAAAGACGAAGCAAATCCACCTGTAACCCTGGCTGATCCACAAATGTATGTTGGTTTCCAAGCTACAGATGATGATTTCAAAGCGCTCTATGAAAAAGCCAAAACGGAAATGACAATCACTGAAGTAAACTATAATGGCCAAACCCTCTATGTAGGTGAAGACGACTCAGTCGCACTTCATCTAAATGGTCTCTTTATCATGACCAGCAACCAGGATAATGCCAAAGCCGTTGTTGATCGTTTCCAGGGAACACGAACAGACTCACTGGCTAACGACACCAACTTTCAAGAGGTCATGACTCATGATAAAGCAGATGCTTTCTTCATGATGTACGTAAATCCAATGGAGATGAGTGATCAGATGACAATGGTGTTTGATCAGTTAAAAGAAAGTTTCCCGGAATTTGCGGAACTCAACCAAAATCTAGTCCAGGCTCTTGAAGGCGAAGGCATCTGGGTAAGTCAGACAGAAACAGGTTTTCAGATGAACGTTGTCGTTGAAGGTAACAACCAAAAACTCACCGATCTGAATTTGAACTTTAACAAAAACAATTTCACTCCACGTCTCTGGCAGAAAATCTCCGGTGAAGGCCTGATCATGTACTGCGAACAAAATCTCGCCAACAGCTGGATGACAGATTTCAACAAAGTTTGGGGCTCAATGTTAATGGGTAACGAAGATTTCCTAGCTTGGAAAACTGCCTTCAAAAAAGACTCCGGTGTAGATTTTGATGCAGACATCATGAGCTTAATGAAAGATCAGCAAATGATGACATGGCATAAGAGCAGCCAGATTATCCCAGCTCTTACATGGATCGTAGATGTTTCCAGCCACCAAAGCACTACAGCATCACGCTTGACCATGCTCAACGAGTACATCAAAAAACAGATGGCAAAAGCTGAAACCGAAATGGGCGTAGAATTTTTCAACAGCGAAATCGCGAACGTAAATCGTGTTGCTTACTACAAAAACAGTTTCAACATCTCCGCCATCCTCGGAAAAAATATGGGTGATGATGAAACTCTCCAAAAAATTGCCGCTAATTTACAACTCAACATTTACATGGGCGTAAATAACGAAGGTTTACTGGTTGTTTCTACTAATGAAAACTTCGGCACTCTCATGGATCACGCCATGACAGATAACACACTATTTGCTTCGGCTTTCCCAAATCTAAACCAGAGCGTTGCTGACATCGGATTCTTTGATGCAACTGAACTCACCAACTACATTTCCATGATCATGCAGGACTTCGATGCTCCTGAAGAAGTACAAACACATTTCACTGAATTCATGACACCATTCCATGAGACATCATGGATGTCATGGGCCGACAGTGACACCGTTTGGGGAACAATGAACATGAATGTAGATGTTGAAGGCCTGGCGAACACTTTCAAAATGGCCAGCGATTGGTTCACAGTTGATACAACTTCACGAGAACCAATTCCAGCATCACCATTCTCTCCAACACCAAACTACTGTGATGTGAGTGAAAACGACTGGTTCTTCCCATACGTTGTAGATCTAAGTCAGATGGACATTGTAAGGGGATATCCAGATGGTTGCTTCTACCCAAATAAAAATGTTACTCGTGCTGAATTTATCGCCATGGTAATGCGCACAGTCAAAAATTCTGCAAGTGTTTATGATCTCAGCACAGTCAAAAAGTATTTCACAGATGTACCGCAAAACCCTTCAGTAGATGTTCCAAATGATCCAAGCATTGATCTCTATCTTGAAATCAATCAAGCCGCTGGGGAAGGATTTATTCATGGATATACCGATGGATCATTCCGCCCAAATTCACAAATCAGCCGCGCTGAAGCTGTTCAGATTTTATACAACATGAGCCATAATCTCCCAACTGTAAACACTCTTGGCCAGTCTTTGGAATCTCTCAACACATTCAGTGACGTTCACTCAACAGACTGGTTCTTCACTCCAATCGTTGCCGCACATTACTATAATTTGGTTGATGGCGTAACACCGATCTCTTTTGAACCGGTTCGTAACCTCACACGTGCTGAGGCCGCAAAAATCATCGACGGATTCTTCAATCTGGAAAAAGGTGAGTAAAAACCAAAGCAACGTAGAAAAAACTTACATACTAAAAAGACCCCTGAAATTCGGGGGTCTTTTTTACAAATACATTTTCAAAATAACCATATCACTCTCTACTCAGCACCCATTTGCTCTGCAGCAGCTATTCGCACATCAGAAGTTGCTTTGTGGGCAACGGGTTCAACAACTCTTGGTAACTCACGCAAAGCTGCAGGTAGAACGCCATCATCTTCCACACTTGCATCCTGATTATTTGCAGCAAGATGTAAACCGCCACCGTTCACTTTGTCTAAATACTTCGCCGTCTCTTCCACCGTAGCTCTTGGTAAGAAATCTGTACGATGCTGAGCAAATTTTGCAGCATGAACAAAAGGTATCACACCATTTTCCCCATTTTTTATTTGCTGGCTGAGCGTTTCAGCGTACTTACCTGTCACAGCAAACTCAACTAAACGTTTATTACCTTCAGAATCAATTGAAGATGGACGAGTTGGAGCCTCAACACCTGAAATCGGACTCTTTTTTATTGGGAATTGCGTTCCGGAATTAACAACAATCCGAACCTTTTGACCTGTACCATGTAAAAGGATCAACAACTCTTTACTAATTGCCGACTCAACTGTACCGGCAAGCCAAAGTTCGGTTTCAGGGTTTTTCGGGGTTTCAGACATAACAGAAAAATTAAATTTGCCGACCGATTATATGAACTGGAACCCGAAAAATCAACGGTTTTTTCAAAAATAAATTTAACAAATTTTCACATAATAAAAGCCCCCGACTAGCGGGGGCTTTATTAATTCCGTTCCTCTCCTTATGGGTCCCTCAAAATAAAAAATAAATGAGGACTCAAGGTTTTTGTTTTTGGAATTTTTGTTTACTCGGTGACCGACCGAAATCTTTGCAGAGTTTTGGCTTATTATTTCCAGTCCAGCCACGGACCACCTGTTGGCGTGTCGCAGGACCCCGAAGGGTAGCAAGCAACACCAGGAAACTGTAAACGGTCGTCACTTGGTCAAAGTGGGACCACCACCGAGCAGAGACAGAGGGAAAGCGTAGCCTTCTAGGGCGAAGTTCTCACGTTTTGAGTTCTTTTGGCTTCGACTACGCTTTCCTATCGATCTTTACTTTTGGATTTCTCCTGATTGTAAATGATCACCTATTCCTTAATCCCCTAACTTTTTGTTTTTTCCCTTTGTTTTTGTTTGTGGCTCCCGTGAGCCTTGTAAATATCTCTGTTTTTGTTTTGGGGTGAAATTCTTCTGGAGAGGTGATAGAGTCTTAAGGAGCCAAGTGGCTGACTTCAACCTGCATCTGAATTTCACGCCATTGTATCGCGGCCAGAAATTTTTGCAACTTATAGCCATAGACATACATATAGATTATTTTTAAATTTAAACAGCGTCTCTAGAACAAGCCCAAAAGACAACCATCCCAATAACTTTCACTTCATACTTTGAAAAAGAAAACGAACAACACTTATATAGCACTGGATATCGAAACCACCGGTTTTGACCCGTTGGCAGATCAATTAATTGAGATTGCCATTATCAAATTCCAGGACGGCAAAATTCTGGAGCAGTACGAAACGCTGATCAATCCGCAGGTCACCATCCCGCCGATGATCACGCATATCACCAGCATTAAGCAGGAGGACGTCGCAGACGCCCCGCTCTTTAATGACGTTGCCCAAAAGATCGTCAGCTTTATCGGTGATCTTCCGATTGTGGGACATAACATCAGTTTTGACGTGAACTTCCTCAATCAAAAAGGTCTTCCGCTCCGCAACGAACTGTATGACACGCTGCAACTCTCGACAATTCTCTTACCGGGGCTAGCTTCCTACAGTCTGGAAGCACTCACACGCGTCCTGAACATTCAGCATAAAAACAAGCATCGAGCCATGTCGGACACGATTGCCAGTTTTGATCTGTTCAATCTGCTTGAACAAAAACTCAAAGAGATCGACGGCCAATCCCTCATAACCATTCATCAGATTCTGAACAAAAGCACCTGGTCGCTCAAACCTCTGTTTGAAAATTTACACACAATCAAAATCCCTTCGGAAGATATCATTCTTCCAATACAAACCCCGGTTGTAAAAGAGACAGATCAGGAAGATTTCGACTATCAAGTCGATGATCAGACGGCGCTCAATATCTTTGAACCCAACGGTGCGCTGGCTCAGGTCGTAAAAGATTATGAAGAAAGAGATTCGCAAAAAAAGATGGCGGACATAATCGGTGACGCCTTTGCCAATAACAAACAGGTCATTATTGAAGCCGGAACAGGTACTGGTAAAACACTCGCGTATCTCGCCGCCGCCACTGAATACAATCTCAAAACCCATCAAAAAATTGTTGCTTCCACTTTCACTCATAATCTACAGGATCAGATTTTGCTGAAAGATTTACCATTTTTAAATAAGGCCCTGGAAAAAATGAAAATTCAGCCCCGCCGTTTTGCATTGCTGAAAGGAAGAAAAAATTACCTGTCCCTCCAGCGCTTGCAGCACTTTATGAATAAAAACATCTTCATGGATCATGAAGTTTGTATGTTATTGAAAATTATTTTGTGGCTGCCAAAAACAACCACCGGCGACTTAAATGAGCTCACGGTGCAGGGCAAAGAGTTCACCATGCTTGATGACATTTGTTGCAGTGAACACCTCTGTCCGCACGACGATCCTGACTTTAAAAACGGCTGTTATCTGGTAAAAGCCAGAAAAAAAGCTGAACACGCCAACATCATCGTGGTAAATCATGCACTCCTTTTACAGGACGCCATTGCCGAATCTCCCCTGCTCCCCGAATACGATCATCTGATTATTGATGAGGCCCATCACATGGAACATGTCGCCACCGACAGTCTCACACTGACACTTTCCATGCATAACTTCCTCAAACCTTTTGAACGAATGCTGGCAAACATTGATCAGGTTGGCATGACACGCGGCGCTATTCCTGAAGGCACAGAAAACATCAAAATCAGCCGCGCCCTAAATGCACAACTGATCAGCCGAATTGAAATTTTCTTTGGCCTGATCGGTATTTTCTTCGAAAGATATCTACAACCACATCAGTACCAGGCGCAGATTAATTTACGTCCTTCCCTCTATGATACTGCTGAATGGACCAAAATTTCCCAGTCTGCAATTTCCGTAAAAGAACACTGCACTCACCTCCTCAATCAGCTCCGCGCGATTGAAGAAAAAAATATTATTCACAGTGAAAAACTTCGCAAAGAGTTTAAGTCACTGCTGTTTGAGATCGAACAAAAATTCATGGATCTGCAAACCGTCATGAATAATGAAACCATCAATCAACGCATCAGCTGGATCTACAAAACCATCGAAGGCAACATCAGCGTCAAGAGTGCTCCATATAACATTGGTGAGAAACTCAAAAACCTTCTCTTTGATAAAAAGAAAAGTTGTATCCTGACTTCAGCAACTCTTCGCACCGATCCAAGTTTTACTTTCTTCCGCGAACAACTCAGTCTTGGCCCGGAATTTGAGGAATATGCTTTACCATCACACTTTTCCTATCCGGATCAGGTAAAAATTCTGATCCCGCAAGATCTGGCTGAACCAATGACCGAAGGATATTTCATCCAGTGCGCCCATTTGATTGAAAGAATCATCCAGCAAAACGGCGGCCGCACGCTGGTACTCTTCACATCTAAAAAAGCTTTATCTGCGACCTATTTTGAGGTTGCTCCGCGACTGAAAGAAAAAGGTTACACCGTCTTGGCACAAAACGTCACCGGTGGCCGCGGCAAAATCCTGGAACATTTCAAAGATGAACCTGCCAACTCTGCCATCTTTGGTACAGCCAGTTTCTGGGAAGGCGTGGACATTCCCGGCAAAGATCTCACATGCGTCGTGATGCAAAAACTCCCCTTTGATCCGCCGGACGATCCATTAATCGTGGCCCGCAGCCAAAAATACACCAACAGTTTTAATGAGTTTCAGTTACCACGTGCCATCTTAAAATTCAAACAAGGCTTTGGCCGTCTCATCCGCACCAGCAAAGATACCGGCAGCATCGTGATTCTGGACACCCGTATTGTACAAAAAGCTTATGGTCCAAAATTTATCCAGGCATTACCTGGAGGCATTAAGATCGCCTACACCAGCCGCGAAGAGCTCCCATCCCTCCTCTAAAAAACCGGCAAGAAGCTTTGCTTTTCTTGCTTTTTGCGCCTAAAATTAACCCCAGACATTCTTAACTCATATATATGGATCCAACACTGATCATTATTATTGCCGTCATTGCGGTAATCGCTTTCTTTGTCATAGGTGTTTACAACGGTCTGGTTCAACTCAACGTCAAAGTGGATGAAGGATGGGCCGACATCGAAACACAGCTCAAACGCCGCTACGACCTGATCCCAAACATGGTGGAGACAGTAAAAGGCTATGCCAAACATGAAAAAGGAACTCTGGAAGAGGTTACCAAAGCTCGTAACATTGCAATGGGCGCCACTGGTCCTGAACAAAAAGCACAGGCTGAAGGTATGTTATCCGGTGCATTAAAAACTTTGTTTGCTGTGTCTGAAAACTATCCAGAACTCAAAGCCAACCAGAACTTCATGGATCTCCAACAAACACTCAAGGATATTGAAGAGCATCTCCAACTTTCCCGCCGTTACTACAATGCCACAGTTCGTGATTTCAACACCAAAGTTATGGTGTTCCCAAACAATGTTTTTGCCGGAATGCTGGGCTTCAAGAACCGCCAGTTCTTTGAAACTGGAAGCGCAGAGGAACGTGAAAATGTGAAAGTAAGTTTTGAAGACAAGGAAAAAAAATAATCCCTTTTTCAAAACTTTACTTACCTATGCCAATCTCTATGTTCAAAAAAACTTCAAGGTTTACCAGAAATATTCTGGTAAGCCTTTTGGCTTTTGCAGCCTTTATTCCAAGCGCTTTCTCTTATGATTATGACTACGGCTGGGCCGTAACCAGATTCGATTCTGCCATCAAAATCAACGAAGACGGCATGATCAATGTCACAGAAACCATCGTTGCCGATTACACCAATGAAGCACATCACGGCATCATTCGTTCCATACCGGTAGATTACCGTGATCAGTATGGCAACAATCTCTCCCTCAATTTTCAGGTCGTTTCCGTTACCGACCAAAACGGCAAAGCATGGAACTTTGAACAGTATAAAGAAGGAAATATTTTAAACATCAAAGCCGGTGATGCCGATGTTCTCTTAACTGAACCTTCAACTTTCGTCATTACGTATAACGTCGGACGCGCAATAAACCGTTTTGATACTTACGATGAACTATATTGGAATGCCACAGGAACACAGTGGGGCGTACCAATGGGAACTGTTACGGCAGAGGTCACTTTGCCTGACAAAATCCAGGACAGCGATATGAAAGCTACCTGTTATACCGGCGCATATGGCGCCAATGAACAGGCATGCACAGCAACTATTAAAGATCACACCATCTCCTACACCGTAGATAGCGGTGACGGCGCACAAGTTCCGGATTTAAGTTCATATACCGGCCTCACCATCGTTGCCGGATTTCCAAAAAACATGATTGCCGAACCAAGTGCAACACAGCAGATTCTTTGGTTCCTGGCTGACAACTGGGGGTACGGATTACCAATACTCACCTTTGGTTTCCTCTATTATATGTGGTTCACACGAGGCCGCGATCCAAAAACCCGCGACGCCATTATGCCTATCTACAAAGCACCGGCAGGCATGACCCCAACCGAACTTGGAACAATTATTGATGAAACCGTAGACATCCGCGATATCAGTTCAGCAATTGTGGATCTGGCAGTACGCGGTTATTTACAAATTAAAGAGATCAAAGAGAAAAAACTCCTCTTTGAAAGCACAGATTACGAATTCATAAGACTGAAAAACGACGACAGCGGACTCAAAGAGCACGAACGCAAAATTCTGAGTGCGGTATTTGGCGGAAGTGACAGCAAAAAACTCTCATCACTCAAAAATGAGTTCTACAGTTCCCTGCCGGGGATCAAAGATATGGTCTATAAAAACCTGGTAAAAGAAGGATATTTCCCGGTCAGCCCGGAAAAAGTACGCAGCGTTTATTACACAGTTGGCGGTGTACTGAGTTTTGGTGTGTTGTGTGGTCTCGGCTTATTTTTAGCTCTTTTCCCGTTGTCGGCAATCCTGGGTATTATGGCTTCCGGACTCATTATTGTGGGCTTTGCCAAATTCATGCCTGCCAAAACCAAAAAGGGCGTAGATATGTATTATCAGGCAAAAGGTTTGGAGGAGTTTATCAAAACTGCTGAACGCGATCGCATCAAGTTTCAGGAAAAAGAGAATATTTTTGAAACCATTCTTCCTTATGCAATGACTTTGGGTCTTGCCACAAAATGGGCATCAGCTTTTGAAGGCATTTATAAAACCGCACCAAGTTGGTACGTATCCTCCAACCCGCATTGGGGCAGCCAGTTTAACGTTCTGGCCTTCAGCAACAAACTCGATTCCGTAGCTTCCGAAATGCAGACAACCTTTGCATCTTCACCTCGTTCAGCCGCAGGAGGCGGCAGCGGCTTTTCCGGAGGCGGTTTCTCCGGCGGAGGCTTTGGTGGTGGCGGCGGCGGATCCTGGTAAAAACCCACAACCATTTTTCATACACAATCAAAAAAGCAGCCCATCATTTTGAGGGCTGCTTTTTATTTTCAACGCAGTAAGAGGCACTTTTTCAATACTCTACTTCTTAGTGAAGTAGGCATAGTACTCAGCGGCTGTATCCATACACAATTTCTCCATCTTATCATCGCCGAGTGACTGGCAAAGCTGTTTCGCCTTAACGTCAGAATAGTAGTAAGAGATAAAATCTTTTACGGCACCCACAATACATTCAGATTTCTGTTCATAATCTTTGCCGTTAAAACATTTCTCTTTCGTCTGGGCAATGTCGCTCACAGAACTGCCGCTGGCATCACGCCCAAGGCTGCGATAACAGGTAACAGCAAATCCGGGGTCCACACCCTCACAGAGATCAAAAACCTTCTTAAAATCGTAATTGGTGACCTTCAGCATGTAAGAAGTCTGCATCAAATAGCAGGTCTCTTTGTAAGGAGCATCAACCGCATTACAAGGATATACAGGATCTTCAGGTTTCAGATATTCAGTCTTGTGGTTGCGACCGTCAGCAATAACATTCTCCATAAATACTCCGCTATAACATGAACTCTTTTCCCAAGCACCATTCAGGTCATCACACAATTTCAAAGCATCAAAAAGTTCGTCACCAGTGATTGCCATAACCCCGTGGCCCACACCATGAACACAATTATAGTAATCAAAAGAGTAAGTATCTTTCCCAGGAATATCCGTACAAATATTGTTAATCTCTTTTGGCAGATTTTCAAAACCGATCTTACCGATGTAACTCTCAATCACACCGTGGTAATACCCTGACCAGCAGAAATCTTCCCCATGCGTATAGGCATCGGCAACCTTCGGATATTTATCTACAGCAGCATGACCAATACTGTGTGACAACGGATGACAATAAGTCTGCACCATCGGCGACATGTCATACATAACCCGCAGCTCTTTAAATGCGGTAATCGGATCGGTTTCCGCTACACGTTTTGTGAGATATTTATCAAAACAGTCAAAAGCCTTTTCACCGTCAGTCTCATCCAAACAAACATCTGCCGGACCATTGCGCAGCTCTTCAGATGAAGGTAAATCCCCTACTGTTGTAATCGTTTTTCCAAAGGCATCCACCGACTGTTGTGTCACCTCTTCACCATTCTGTGCACGTGAAGACTCCATAGGAATATTTGCAGAAGACTCCTGCGTAGAGGTAAAAAGTTTGGTTGAACCATTACTACAAGCTGCCAGGCTCAAAAGTGTTGATCCTAAAAGTAGATATCCAAGGGAACGACGAAACATAGCAAAAAGATTAAATTCTTGGCTTATTATAGCAAAATTTCGGGAAAGTTCAAAAAGTGCTAACTACAATTTAAATTTCTCCTTTATCTCCTCAATTTCGTCACGCAACTCAGCAGCTTTTTCAAACTCCATATTCTGCGAAGCCATATCCATCTGTGCCTCAAGCTCCTCAACAAAACGTCCCAACTCCTCGCGTGGAATCTTGGAAGGATCAATATGACGTTCGCCGGCCTGACCCTCTTTCTTCTCACGGTTCATGGCAATATCTTTCACCGCTTTAATAATACTTTGCGGCGTAATGCCGTGCTTGGTGTTGTACTCCATCTGAATTTTGCGTCGACGTTCCGTCTCGGCGAGAGCCTTCGTCATAGCCGCAGTCATACGATCCGCATACATGATCACAAAACCGTTCACATTACGCGCAGCACGACCGATGGTCTGAATAAGCGCGCCTTCCGAACGCAAGAAACCTTCTTTATCCGCATCCAAAATACCGATCAAAGAAACTTCAGGCAGATCCAAACCTTCACGCAACAAGTTAATACCCACAAGCACATCAAACTTTCCAATACGCAGATCACGCAAAATCTCAATACGCTCCATAGTATCAATATCCGAATGCAAATAACGAACTTTAATACCGGCATCCGTCAGATAATCTGTCAGATCTTCTGCAGAACGCTTAGTCAAAGTTGTCACGAGCACACGATCTTTCACCTTAATGCGCTTATGAATTTCAGCCAACAGATCATCAATCTGATGTTCGCTTGGACGCACCTCAACCAACGGATCAATAAGACCGGTCGGACGAATAATTTGCTGGGCAATATCAGGAGTACTCTTTTCTAACTCATATTTTGAAGGTGTGGCCGAAACAAAAATAACCTGGTTGATAGCCTTCTCAAACTCATCGAATTTCAAAGGCCTGTTATCATGCGCAGACGGCAGACGGAAGCCATAATCTATCAACGTCTGTTTGCGGGAAAAGTTACCGTTATGCATACCGCCAATCTGAGGAATGGTCATATGGGACTCATCCACAATCATCAAAAAGTCGTCCGGGAAGTAATCCAAAAGTGTCGCCGGTGGAGAACCCTGGGGACGATTCTGAAAATATCGTGTGTAGTTTTCAATACCCGTCACATAACCGGTCTCCTGTAAAATTTCCAAATCATACTCAGTACGAGTTTTAATACGTTCAGCTTCCAGGATTTTTCCCTGCGCTTTCAAATCCGCATAACGCGCTTCCATATCACCTCGAATACGATCAACCGCTTTCTCAATTTTCTCACGGCTGGTCACATCATGTTTCGCCGGGAATATCACCACACGATCCAGTTCTCGAATCAGTTCACCCGTAAATGAGTCCGCTTCACTGATCTTTTCAATCTCATCCCCAAAAAACTCCAGACGAAAAACCGTATCTCGATCAGGAGGGAAAATTTCCAAAGTATCACCCAGCACATGGAACATACCTTGCTTGAACTCAATGCTGGAACGCACATACTGGATATCGGAAAGTTGACGGAGCAACTTATCACGTTTGCGCTCTTCACCAACCTTTAACTCCATGGCAAAGGCGTTATAGTCCTCCACGCTACCCAAACCATAAATACAAGAAACCGAAGCCACAATCAAAACATCACGGCGTGTGAGCAAGTTCACCGTAGCGGCATGACGAAACTTACTGATCTCTTCATTAATCGAAGCGTCCTTTTCAATATAAGTATCACTGGAAGGAATATAAGCCTCAGGCTGATAATAATCGTAGTAAGAAACAAAATAGCTCACCGCATTCTCCGGAAAAAACTCCTTAAACTCACTGCAGAGCTGCGCCGCCAACGTTTTATTATGCGCAATCACAAGAGTAGGTTTCTGAACCCGCTGCACAATATTGGCCATCGTAAAAGTTTTTCCTGAACCCGTCACACCAAGAAGCGTCTGATTTTTCTTATTGGCATTCAAACCCTTTACCAACTGTTCGATGGCAGCCGGCTGGTCACCGGTAGGTTTAAACGGTGAAACTAACTTAAATTTGTTCATGCAAAAAAAGATTCAAATCTTATAAGACTGCTATTGTACAACCCTTTTTACCAAAAATCCAGTCCTGGAAGCCCGAAAAGCCATATAATAAAATGACCAAAAAGAAGGATATTCCCTTTTTTAAAGCCTTATTGTATAATCTCCCTAAAGTAAGTCACCTTACTTCAACCCCCTTAACCCCTTTCCCTCATATGGCTAAACATAAACCAATGTGTCTGGTCGTTTCTTTGTTGGTAATTATCGGTGCAGTAAACTGGGGCCTTTCCGGCCTGGGTATGCTCATCGGCAGCAACCTTAACGTTGTAAACCTCCTCTTAACACAGACTCTTCACCTGCCTGTTGCAGTTGAATCTATCATCTATCTGCTTGTAGGTCTTGCAGGTCTCGCTTTCGGCGGAATGTACTTCGGTATGAAGGAATGTTCTTGCGAGAAAAAATAAGTTTTAAGTAAAACCGAAATTGAAACCAAAAGGGCTCTCCACAAGGAGGGCCTTTTTTTATGGACACTCGATTGACATTAGGGCTTTGCAGTATCAGAATACGCGGCCTTACCACAAATATGAGCAAAATTACCGTTTTATACAACCAGGACTACGCCGATAAACCGGATTCATTTCCAGGTAAAAAACGTCTCCTCAGTGATCTAAAAGAAAAAATATCCAATAAAGGAAGTAATCAGACTGAAATGCGTGGAATTCGTTTTGAACCCGGACCAACCGGAGACATTCACGAACATGTCGCCAATCAAGTTCAGCATATTCTTCCAGAACTCATGTCAGGAAAAATCGCTACCTGCTTTGGTGACAGCGGCAACGGATTGGTGCTGGGCGCAGTAGATCAAATAGGCAGACAACACACTCAAAATACCGGCGCAGAACTATCAGGCCTTACAGAAAATCCAATTTATCTGGCCCCGGGTGGAACCTACAACCACGGCCCTATCGCCATGGGTACAGACAGACTCTTGGAAGTTGCCGATTTCGCCAGCAACGATACAAGCGCATACACCAAACAACTCGTCCGCATGCGCAATACTAGAGTCGTAAAAAATAAAATCGATGACCCTGAAAAAACTACAGAAATTACAGACCATCCATTCTTTGCATTCGCAGGAATGTTTTTTGATGCCTACATCCTGGACATGAATGAAAAATTAGGACGCAAGGACGGGTATATAAAGAACAGTTTCAAAGTAATAACCAATGCAATGAAAGATGTCTTTGGTAGTTACCCCGCTCCTGAAAGCAAACTCCGCGCCTTCACCACGCTACCACGCTGGGGCATGGCCAGATTTGAACCGGAAGTTGAAAGTATCGGTGATGAGGAAATATTTTTAATGGAGTCAGAACAAGCAGGCCCTGTAGGTATGCTTAAAATTGCCGCAGCAGTAAACATTATCGGTGCCAGCCGAAACCTTCTAAGAAAATGTTTGCGATACATTAAAAAAGAGGTAGAAGAAGGAAAAGAGCCGGCGCATACAGATGTAAAAGGCATCTTAAGAAAATTTGAACCAAAAAAAATAACTACTTTTACCGAAAAATTTGACCCAAAACTTTTGGGCGGCCTGAACTATTCAACTGACGGTTTTCCACATCAAATAAACCTAGCCCCGGATGAAGAAGCTCGTTTGGAAATATCTACAATCCCCGACTCCAAGGTACATATTGTAAGAAAAGTAGCCTAAATGATCATGAGCGAACAACTTGAACAACTAGAACTCAAACCCCAAATTCGCGAATTTGTAGATCGTGCAAATCTTGAAGAGTGGCAAAAACTGAATATCGACCAAAGAGCACAAATCATCACAGCACTCCAAAGGTTTGGCGTAATTGATCACGTAAAGATTATCGGCCTCACCTGGATGCTGGACTGCAAAGCTTTGAATATTGTGGAAGAGCAACGCCTTCAATCTACCATCACAAGCCTCCGCGATGCTGTCAGAGTAAAAATTGATAAGCTCAAAAAACCGCAAATCCCTGATCTTGAATTACCTCCTCCACCTCCACGTAAACCAAATCCACAACTCATGCGGACTACAGAGCGACCACTCGATCCTCTGGAAATGGCGCATCGTTTCCAAAAACGAGGTATCAATCTTTTCACTCTGCGCGAAGCCTGGAGCAATTTTTATCTCCAAAGCGGCTACTGGCATTCCGGCAGAGAAAAAACGACCCCACTCCCCATAATTTCCGAAAAATCCATGCAGCAGTTTGAGGAAGCGCTCAAAAGTGGTGTAATCGACTGCATTGCACTTGATGACGGCCGCCTGGGTGACGGGCAGGCTCTGCACCGACTAACAGGGCTACATAAATCTAACATTCCTGAACTGGATAAAAGTGTTTCTGCCAACAACACTCAAATTCGTCAGTTATTGGAAGCTAACCAACCACAATTAAAAATTGCACAAACCAAACGTGACAAAAAAGATTTTCGTAAAGCCAAACGTGAAACAGAACAAACCATCATCACGAATGCTCAGGAAAATAACAAAGGAAAAGATCGCCGCGTTCGTCTGATCGGATTCAGTATTGAAGGAAACAATCAGCTCAATATCCAATATGCCATCCAGCAGCTCAAGCAACCCGGCTGGTCAGCTATGAGCATTGGCACCATCAACCGCGTCCTCAGTTATCTGTACTCGCAAGACCCCAGTTCCGCTTACGACTTTCTGGAAAAACATCCTCATGCCATGTTCGCCAACAACTTTACAACAGAAGGACGCTGCGTTGGTTTCGAAATCATTCACCCACCGTCTGTGGATGTGCCAATAGCCACACCGCATATGTATCGCAGTATCTTTACCATAAATGGCCAGACACCATTCATACCGGTGCTGGTTGGCAGCGCCAAATAAGCTAGAACTTTATCAACAACCCGACCCCAAAAGAAAACGCGTTGAGCAGAAAAGAAAACAACAACGCTTTTTTGAATTTAGTTTTCAAAGCAAAAAAATAAAACACCGCCTCCATCAACAAAACCCACACCTCACTCAAAACCCGATACAAGCCTTTATCATGAACTAAATAAGGCCAGACAAACCACACGTACGGCAATGTCATAAATGTGGCAGCTGCGATAAAAAGATATAATCGCCAACCCTTTACAGAAAAACTGAACTGCTTGGGAAAGAGCCTCGTAAGGCCCAATCCCATCAGCAGTTCAGTCAAAATCGTAAACGCCAGTCCCTGTAAAAAATACAGTTCGTAAGCCATTATTGAAGGTCAGCGTAGGTCTGTGAAGACAAACCAGTATTATCAGTTTTCAAACGGAACATCATTTCAGCCATTTCACCACGTGTAATCTTTTGATTGAACTGATGAATCGTCAGAGGGATAGCTTTTTTATCAGCCAACATTGATACATAACCCTTGTACCAAGCTTCACCGTTTGCTGGTGCAACTACTGGAAGTTTAAATCCAGTCGTAATAATTTTTGCAGCCTCAGCAAAATTAATCTCCTGTTCAGGTTTAAAGCTGCCATCCGGATAACCATCAATCAGATGAGCCGCTTTAGCCTGACAAACAAAATCCAAATACCACACAGCCTGAGCAGAACCTACTGGAGAAAGAACATCACTAAAAATGTTCATATAACTACCATCTTCATTGGCATAATCCTCCATGCACAAACCATTTGATGTTAAAGTCGCACCCACAATAATTTTTGTGAACTCAGCACGATTGATAGTGCTGTTTGGTTTAAAACTACCGTCATCATAACCAGAAACGATCTCGTTAGCCTTCAAATATGCCAAAGCATCAGCATAAGTTGATCCAAGCTGCACATCAGTAAAAAGTGTAGCCACTTCATTTAAAACTATAGAATCAGTAACACCTTCTGGAACCTGTGGAAAAGTATCAGCTATCGCCATATTTGTTTCGGTTCCAGCATTCAAAACCACTAACAAATGCTTAGAGTTATCAACACCAGGAATCAAATATTCGTTATGGTGCCATGTTATATCGCTATCGACAGGATAAAACATCGTAGCTGCATCAATATCCATACTTGCTTGATATGCATGTAAATCGTTTGCCGGATCCCAATCTACTGGAAGAGTTTTTGCATATTCAGAATCTACTGCATAGAGTTTTACCGCCTCATATTTTCCTTCAGTCAAACAGTCGCCATCATGAACCACAGTCGCACTTTGAAAACCCATGTCATCTCCCACCAGACTTTCACTTCTCAGATATACCGTGAGTTTTGGAAGACTTTCCAAACCAGTCACAACAGCACAAGTATCCACAGCTTTTTGTCCTTCAGGAAGTACATCAGCAAACGCTGCCTGTGCACCAACCAAACTAAAAACCATGGCCCCAGCCAACAAGTATTTTTTCATAAAATTACGTTAAAGATTACAGACCTATGGAATGATACCACTTTAGGAGGGGCATGACAAAAACGCAGTTAACCAACCCAGGTTGCAGCTCAAAATTGCGTTTTTACGAGGAAGATTTGAAAAAACCTCCGACTACGTACGACCAGTACGTTGAGGAGGTTTTTTCGAATCTGACGAAGTAAAAACCTATTTTCAGCTGCAACCGCTTGTTTCACCACAATCGATGCATTTATAACAACTACCGTTTCTTACCATCACGGCCCCACATGCTGAACACATAGCAGCATCCTCATTATTTTGGTGGAGAGCCATATCCTTTTGCATCTTGGCAAAATCAGCAGCGCTCATGTTCATGCTCACCTCAGCAAAAACTTTAGATTCAACTTCAACCACTTGAGGTTTCGCATCACGATGTTCACGTTCAGTGACCAAAGTTGCTGTGACCTCTTCAAACTTACCAACAGCAGGCGCCTCAACCGGTACACGTGGCAAAAGTAAGTTAGTACTTTCGCTATAAGCACGATCCACTAAATCAGCATTGTGATATTTCTTGGCAGACTCTTTTGGTAAGAACTTCAAAGCCAGGTAACGGCCAATGTAATCCATAATAGATTTCACCATTGGGATATCACGGTTACCGGTCATACCGGCAGGTTCAAAACGGGTGTGGCAGAACTTGCTCACCAGAACCTCAACCGGCACACCATATTGAAGATTCATGGAGATAGACAGAGCCAAAGCGTCCATAATACCGGAAAGAGTAGAACCCTCTTTACTCATCTTGATAAAGATTTCACCAGGTTGACCATCATCATACAGACCAACCGTCAGATAACCTTCATGACCGGAGATAGAAAACTTGTGAGTAATGCTATGACGTTCTGAAGGCAGTTTACGACGGAAAGGTTTCTGAACAACACGTTCGATAACCTGTTGTACCTGCTCCGGACCGATCGTGTCGTCGCCATTTTCAACATCTTCAAAATTGAAGAGTGATGCATATGCATCATCAGCAGAAGATGTGTTGAGCGGCTGACTGAGTTTAGAACCGTCACGATAAATAGCGTTACATTTCAACATCATCTCCCAACTTTCCATATAAGCTTTCTGGATATCAGCAACGGTACACTCTTCCGGCATGTTCACAGTCTTAGAGATAGAACCGGAAATAAATGGTTGAGCTGAAGCCATCATACGCAAATGACCATTATAAGGAATGAATCGTTTACCTTTTTTGCCGCATTTATTAGCACAGTCGAACACAGCATAGTGCTCTTTCTTCAAGTGTGGTGCACCTTCAAGTGTCATGGTGCCGCAAACAAACTCATTGGCCTCTTCAATCTGCTCTTTGGTAAATCCAAGAGCCAGAAGCATATCAAAATTGATATCGTTCAGTTCTGCATTGCCCATACCAAGGACAGTGCGGCAGAAATCTTCACCCAATGAAAATTTATTAAAGGCAAACTTGAGTTCAAATACACCGGTCAGTTGTGTCTCAATCGCAGCCAGCTCTTTATCGGTAAACCCTTTGCCACGAAGAGTGTCTTCGTTGATGTGAGGACAGTTTTTTAATGTTGCATGACCTTTGGCATAGTTCTCAATCTCCTCAATCTGTTTTGGAGTGTAACCAAGATTCTCCAGAGCAGGAATAATAGACTGATTAGTAATCTTGAAGTAACCGCCGCCAACCAGCTTCTTGAATTTCACCAAAGCAAAGTCAGGTTCGATACCTGTGGTGTCGCAGTCCATAACCAGACCGATCGTACCGGTTGGAGCAATAACAGTAACCTGGGCATTGCGATAACCGAACTCTTCACCCCAAGCCAGAGCGCGATCCCAAGCTTCACGAGCTGCAGCTGCCATGTTTTCAGGACAGTAAGCAGGATTGATACCCTGTGGAGTAACCGTTAAATCTTCGTACTCATTCTTGGAAGCGTTGTAAGCCGCACGACGGTGATTGCGGATAACCTTCAACATATGTTTCTTGTTTTTCTCATACTTGCGGAAAGGTCCGAGCACTTTGGCCATTTCAGCAGAAGTCGCATAAGACTCACCGCAAAGGATGGCAGTCAGCGCACCGCAAATTGCATAACCTTCTTCTGAAGTATAAGGAATACCCATCTGCATCAGTACTGTACCGATGTTGGCATAACCAAGACCCAGTGTGCGGAAATCATAACTAAGTTCAGCGATCTCTTTCGATGGGAACTGTGCCATCAAAACGGAGATCTCCAGAACAATGGTCCACAAACGTGTGGTGTGGCGATAACCTTCAATATCAAACTTTTTAGTCTTGGAGTCGTAGTAGCGGATCAGGTTGATAGATGCCAGGTTGCAGGCTGTATCATCCAGGAACATATATTCTGAACATGGGTTGCTGGCATTGATACGGCCGTCTTCAGGGCAAGTGTGCCATTCATTAATAGTAGAGTCATACTGAATACCAGGATCTGCGGAAGCCCAGGCAGCATTGGCAATTTTGTCCCAAAGCTTTTGAGCAGATACAGTCTTATAAACTTTACCGTTAGTGCGGTTAATAAGATTCCAGTCACCGTTGTTGCGAACAGCTTTAATAAACTCATTCGGTACACGAACAGAGTTGTTGGAGTTCTGACCACCAACCGTAAGATAAGCCTCAGAACGGAAATCTGTATCATAACGGCGGAAGCTGAACTCTTCAGCTTTCATCCCCTCTTCTATTAATTGGAGAACACGTTTGATGTATTTGAGAGGAATATGTTTCTGGTCAGCTTCGTAAATCAACTTCTTAAGTTTTGGATTTTTCTCAGCATCCAATCCACCTTCAGCTGCACAGTTTACAATCTTTTTGAGCTCTTCATAACAGATGTGTGAACCGGCATGAAGCGCGGCCACTTTCTGTTCTTCAATCACTTTCCAGTCAATGAAGCCTTCGATTTCAGGATGGTCCATATCCAAGCAGACCATCTTGGCCGCGCGGCGTGTAGTACCACCGGATTTGATAGCTCCCGCAGCACGATCAAGCACTGCCAAGAAGCTCATCAGACCGGAAGATACACCACCGCCGGAAAGATTCTCGTTACCACCACGAACTCTGGAAAAGTTTGTACCTGTTCCGGAGCCGTATTTAAACAAACGTGCTTCACGAATAATCAGGTCAAAGATTCCACCTTCATTCACCAAGTCATCTTTTACAGACTGGATGAAGCAGGCATGTGGCTGTGGACGAGTATAAGCGTCTTTAGATTTTGTGAGTTTCTCAGTTTTTGGATCTATATAGTAGTGACCCTGAGCATCACCGGTAATGCCATAAGCATGAGCAAGACCTGTGTTAAACCATTGCGGGCTGTTTGGAGCACACATCTGTGCCACGATCATATATTTGAGCTCATCTTCGAAAGCCTGAGCATCTTCAGCAGAATCAAAATAGTCACTAATTTCACCCCAATGTCTCCATGTGGAAGCAAGACGTGTGGCCACCATTTTTACAGATGTTTCAGCACCCAAAATCGTATTCCCATCCTTGTCCTTTTTTTCCTTCCCGTTTTTGTCCAACTGAGGCACTCCCTTTTTGCGGCAATATTTCTGCGCCAAAATATCCGTCGCAACCTGGGACCAGAATGTTGGAACTTCAATATCTTTCATTTCAAATACTACGGATCCGTCTGGATTCGTAATACGAGACACACGGAAATCGTATTCAAAGTAAGAGAAGGGATCTTTTCCAGCTTCCGTGTAAAAACGCTGGATTTTCAGACCTTTCTTAACGCGATCTTTGAGAGCCGTCGAGGAGCTCCCGGTTGTGTTGGGCGCAGGGACCATATCAGGACAAAGGTTAAAGGGTGGGTAGGGATGCCTCATTACTTTTTGGGTGAAAGTAATGAAACGAAATGATTGAAACGGAGTTATAAATTATAAAGTTGTTGATTTTTTTAGTTGATAAAAAGGTCACAAAAACAGCGATTTTTTCCGATTTTGAGTAGACCTTGAACCAGGCCCTGCCTAAGTGAGCCGAAACCTTCGGACACACTAGCAATTGTGGCCCCTAGAAAAAGCAACTACTAAATATAGAACAACCCATACGTTAAACTTTTGCTGATTCACCGTCAAGAATTTAGGGTGGGGGTGGATGCAATTAAGTTGCAGAAAATTTGATTCATATATTTTGTTATACGAAATGAAACGATACATCATATTTTAGAACATGCCTCAAGAGTTGTTTGCCAAATCCAATTGAAAAAGAAAAAATAGAAATGGTACATTGCAGATTAATTTTTAAACACCAACACATTGCCAGCATTTAGCAAAAATGATTTAAAAAAATTTCTCACCGTAGCAAAGGATTTGGCTCTCCAGGCCGGCACTCTGCAGAAAAAAATGATCGGTAAAAAATTCAAAATCGACTTCAAAAACGGTGACAGCAACAACCTTGTGACTGAAATCGACAAAAAAAGTGAACTGCTCATTGTAAAAGATTTAAGTAAAAAATTCCCGGATCATGGCATCTTGGGTGAAGAAGGTTCTCAAAGAAATCTGGGCCAGGGTTTTGAATGGATTATTGATCCCATCGACGGCACCACCAACTTTGCCCACGGGCACCCCTATTTTGCCGTCTCTATTGGACTGGCCTATCTCGGCAAACCTATTGTTGGAGCCATCTACGCTCCCCTGCTCAATGAACTCTACACGGCTGCCGAAGGCCAAGGTGCATATTTGAACGGCAAACGTATCAAGGTATCTTCAACCAAAAAACTGAAACTCGCGCTCCTTTCAACAGGTTTCAGCTATAAACGACGCGGCATCAACCTACCAAATTTTGAACATTTTCTTTTCAGCACACAGGGCATTCGCAGAGGCGGTGCAGCCAGTATCGATCTTTGTTATGTGGCCGCCGGTCGCATTGACGCCTACTGGGAGCTGGGCCTCAAACCTTGGGACATCACAGCCGGCATCGCCATCCTCAAAGAGGCCGGCGGATACGCCACCAGCATGACCGGTAAAAAACTGGACCTCCACGCCCAAAATCTCCTTACCAGTAATGGCAAACTCCACAAAGAGATGCTCAAATTCTTCGAAAAAGCCCCGGAACTCGACCACGAGCTAGACGAAGCCAAAAGTCTCTAATAAAGACGTTT
>Ga0068869_100000459_pt1 | contig 22468 bp, 47 predicted proteins | sample KBSMisM52_FD_64676 | JGI IMG/M metagenome (GOLD analysis project Ga0068869, IMG submission 64676) | Miscanthus rhizosphere microbial communities from Kellogg Biological Station, Michigan, USA - KBS Miscanthus M5-2 | ecosystem: Host-associated > Plants > Roots > Rhizosphere > Soil ... | reverse complement strand
GGCGCGGGTCGACGGCGATCCACCGCAGCTCGTACGCGGTCGCCGCACCCCAGCACCTGGCCCGGGTGTGGAACCGCACGGTGATGCCGCCGGGCAGGTCGAGGTTGTCGCCGCCGTAGGCGACCGAGACCTGCCGGCGACCGATGGGTTCGGTGCAGCCCCAGCATGACCCGGCCTGGATCTGGGCTATCCGGTCAAGCTGCTTCACGCCGGCGGCGACCGCCCGGTCGCGGACCTCGGCGCGGCACGGCATCGGCTCGCCGCAGCACGAGCACACCGGCCACCGGCCACTGTCCGGGTAGGTGTGCCACTCGTAGCCGCCGAACCGGACGGCCGGCACCTTCGAGAATCCGAGCGGCACCTGACGGTCCTCGGGCGCCCACGCTGGCCGCAGCCCGCCGACCCAGTCGATACCGATCTTGTAGGGCCGCCCGCGCCACGTCTCCAGGTCCGGCATGCCCGCGGCCAGCCAGACCTCCCGGTCGGCGTCGGACAGTGGCAGGTCGTGCACCAGGGCCACCCGCCACACGGCGTGCTCGCGGGCGATCAGCGAGCCGACCTTCGGCGGGCCGTAGTGGGAGCACGTTCCGGTCGGGCGCCAGCGGCTCATGCGACACGCTCCTCACGTAGCGGGTGGCAGCGGGGGCAGCGGGCGGCGCGACCGTCGTCGGTGTCGACGAGCCGGCCGGGGCCACACGAGCCGCACGGCAGGTCGAGGGTCGGGCCGACGCGCGGCGGTGGATGGCGCTCGGCGAGCAGCGGGGCGAGGTCGCCCTCTTCGGCCATGCGCCGGAGGTAGCCGGCCAGATGCTTCGGCGCGTGCCGGCGGTTGACTTCGTCCGCAATCCATTGAGCGTCGTCGTCATCGCATCCAAGGGCGTCGGCGACGAAGCGGGCCGGCGGGTCGAGAGCGCGGCGCGGCGCGGCGGATTGAGGATTGTGGGTTGAGGGTTGAGGACCTACGTACGGACCTTGAGTAACCACAACCCGTTCGGAAGCGGCATGCCTATCGACGTCTTCCGGAATGGCCTCCGATAGGCTATCCACCTGCACGGATAGGTTATCCACAGGGCTATCCACAGCACGAGCCACCTCCGCCCGGATTGCCCGCTTCGGACGGTCCGGATCCGGGCGCGGAGCAGCCGCACCGACCGGCAGCCCGAGCCTCGCGAACTCCCCCACGAGCGCCACCCGGAGCGCATCTGAAGCCACCTCGCCGGCCGCGTCCAGGATCGCCGGCCGCCGCTTCGGGTTCCGGTAGCCGTTGTCGTGCCGCACGAACGACCGCACCAGCAGCTCCTCGGTCGCCTCGTCGACGACGATGAAGCGGCCCTTCTCCAACTCGGCCAGGTCGTCGCGCACCGACGCGGCCGTCGTGTCCCGTGCGTTCGCCGCCCACCGCACCACCGTCAGCGGCAACGTCCCCGCCGCGGAGATGTTCGCCTGGGTGACGAGCATCAGGTACGTGCGCTGCGCGCCGGCCGACAGTTCGCGGAAGTCGTCGTCGCGCCAGATCGCCGTAAGGACATTGGCGTAGCTGCGTGCCATCAGATCCTGTCCCCGGTCACCGAGTGGTCCTCTTGTTCAGTCGCGGCTTGTGCTCAGCGAGGAGCCGCTCCTCCACCTCGTAGGCGTGCTCGCGGTCGTTGCAGCGGTACGCCACCCAGAAGTCGATGCGGTGCTCGCGACGGATGTGGTGGCCACTCATCCGGGTCCAGAAGCATTCCGTGCTGCCGACGTAGACCGGCTCGTTCAGCTCGTCGAACAGCACGTAGACGACCGGCACACCGGCGCCTGGGACGAGCTGCCCGTCCAGCGGGAAGGTGCCCTCCCAGGTCCGGATCGCCTCGTCCCGCCGGAGCCGCCGCTCGCGACCGGCCAGGTGTCGCACCGACTTCGCTGCGACCGGGCCGGTGAAGACCCGGTCCCACGTCTTGCTGAAACCCGGCCCGTACCAGGTCCGCATCTCGTCGAGCAGGCGTACCAGGTCGTCCGCGCGAAGGTCGCCGGCCGCGTAGAGCCTTGCCGTCGCCGTGAGGACCTGGGCCCAGGCGTCCTGCTTGGCGCGGTTGAGCAGGTCCAGCTTCCGCTGTACCACGGCGAGGTGACCGGCGGTCGCGGCCAGCTCCGGGTACCGAAGGAACTCCTCCATCAGGCCGCTTGTCCTTTCCGTTGCTGCTCACCAGCCGCGATCCCGAACCGCTCACGGGCCCGCCGAACACCCGAAGCCGACCCCGCACCCAACCGGTCCGCGATCTGCTGATCCGTCAAACCCTCAGCGGCAAGAGGGCCGATCACCTCGGCCCGCATCGACCCGTACGGCGCGCGTTTGGCCGGGACCGTCTTCTGTCCGTCCAGCGGCACAGCCGCGGCCCGTGCGTACAGGCGGCCGTCCTCGATCGACCACGCCACCTCGCCGACGATCCGGCACCGCTCCTCGCGGGCCATCCGGTCGAGCTGCTCGCACGCCTCGACCTTCAGCCACGTCTCCGGGAAATCGGGCTTGAGGATCGGCCACGACGCCCGGAACAGGAACCCTGTCCCGCTCACGCCGCACCCCGCTCGGCCCGCCACGCAACGTCATAGGCGACCTTCGCCCTACGGCACGCCGAACACGCCGGCTCCCGACGACGCCAGTGCTGCGCGTAACCCCGCTTCGTACCGTGCTCCCGAACCGAACCCCCCGCCGGCGGCACCGCCGCGCAGGGCGAGCAGTTAACCTGCTTGCCGTTGCGCGCCAGGAACGAACCGCCGCACCGGGCACACGTCGACGGGCCACGCGCCACCAGCCGCCGCTCCGGACCGGTCAGCCCGCCGTACACCCCCTGGAACTCGCCGACATCCAGAGCGAAAGCCAGACACTCGTCCCGGACCGGGCACTTCCCGCAGACCCTGGTGGCGAACGTGGTCGCCTCCTTCGACCCGGGCGAGGCGAACGGGGCAGCCGTGCCCAGGTGACGGCACCTGGCCCGGGTACGCCAGTCCTCAGACACCGGACACCTGCCGGGCCTGTGGGTACTCGTTCCACTCGCGGCCGTCCATCTCGCGGCCGGCGGCATGCTTACTGCGGGCGCGGCGCACCAGCACCGTGCGGGTGCCCGGCCAGACGAACTCCTCCCCGCCTCGTCGGACGTAGCCGTCGCCGGGCTCCCACTCGCTGGTCGCCCCGTCCCGCGCCAGCCACAGATCCCCGGCCTCCGGGCGATCCAGAACGAGCGAGAACTGGCCGTTCTGCTTGTGAAAGAACGGCACCGAGGCAGAGGTGCACTGGTCCCGGAGTCCGCGCGCCCAGTCGGGGTGCATCGGGCGTGCGCCAGGCCCGGACTCGCCGCCGACCACCACCCAGTCGAGGCCGCCCGGCTGAGGCATCCAGCGATAGAGGTGCACCGCCGGGTCGTGCTCGAACTGGTTGATCTCGCTGAGCAGCCAGCCCTCGCGCATCAGATCCAGCGGTCCGAGCAGCGGTTCACATGACAGCCACCGCACCGCCGCTGGGGTCTCCAGCAGCGCCGGGATTCGGATGTCCGCCCACTTCTGGTCCTCGACCGAGACGCCCCACCAGATGTTGCGGACCGGCCACGCCTCCCGTAGGAGCTGGTCGTCCGGGTCGTCGTACATCCCGTCAATCGCGCCCTGGATCAGCTCGGAGAAGTCTGCCCACTTGGTCGTGAACAGTGACCGCAGACGGGCGTGGCGCTTGGTGAGCACCTGGTAGGTGTGGCGTGGCGTCTGATGCATGACCGCGATGACGCGGGCGATGTACTCGTCGGGGATCGCGTCGTGGAACAGGTCACTCATGGAGTTGACGAAGATCCGTCGAGGCTTACGCCACCGCAGCGGCAGGTCCAATTTGTCCGGGCGCAGGATCACGTCGAAGCCCTGCTCGAAGTGGTGACCGGGCACCCCACGCCACCGCTCCGCGAACGTCTCGGCGTAGCAGTGATCACACCCCGGGCTGACCTTCGTACAGCCCGTGGTCGGATTCCACGTCGCCTCGGTCCACTCGATGCTGCTGTTATCCGACATCGCCATGCCTCCAGATATCCTCACGAGCCGCCAACACAACGGGGGCGGCGGCCGGGAACCGCTCGGCGATCAACGCGAGGGCCAACGCCACCCGGTCGAGACGCCGATGGGCTCGTGCGCGCAATGCGTACTCGGCGTCCAGCCGGCGGCGGAGCCGCTCAATGACAAGGTCCTTGTCCCGGATCTGCTGCTCCTGCTCGGCGTGTGCGTCCAGGTCCCAGCCCTCGACCCGCTCCGCAAGATCCGACCGGAGTACCCCTCCGATCCCTACCGGGGTCACCAGGTACGAGGTCATGAGGACACCTCCGCAGCGTCCGGGATGTCGTCGTAGTCGATGACCTGCACCGGGATGTCCGCCCCCTCAGCGAGCTTCATGCAGCCCGAGGCTCCCGGGCTCGCGTCCCGGATGCAGCCCAGGAACACATCCGCGCCGGCCTGGACCATCGCGAGGTTCCGGACGAACCCGGCCCTACGTCGATGCGTCGGCCAGTCCGCCGGGTGCCGCTCCGCCTCGATCGGCCACAGCCGACGACGGTCCCGGGCCCACGAGTCGGCCATCATGTCCCCGCCCCGAGGGCACGCCCCATGGACCACCACGACCCGGTCGTAGCCGGACTCGAACGCCGCCTTCGCCAGGATGTCCAGCGCGTCCCAGACGACGTCCTGTCGGTCCCAGGTGCGCGACGAGGAGAACAGGATCCGGAAGGTGCTCATGACCCACCCCCGTTGGCGATCTCCAGCAGGACGTCCGCGTGGCAGGGCTCATCGAGCGGGCACCAGCAGACAAGATCCCGGCCGCCGAGGTAGCGGCGGATCCAGTCCGGCGCCCACGTGGCGTCCTCGTATGCGATGTACGCCCGGAACAGCTCGACCGCGTGAGCACGGTCGCGGACGACCGCGATCACCTCTTCCCACGGGCCGAACGTCGGGCTGTTGCGGAGGTAGGCGCCGACCTCCTTGCGAACGTCCGGGTACGGCTCCGGACGGTTATGCGCCCATGTCCGCGACGCGAACGGGAACCCGACCCGGAAGGGGTTGCCCCATGCCGAGGGTCGGCCCACGTACTCGGCGCCCTCCGGCATCCGCCAGCCCTTCGTGCGCTGGCGCTGGATCCGCTTCGGTGTCATGACGGGACCTCCGTCCAGCGGCCCTCGTCATCCAGGAGGACGTCGCCCCACCAGGTGGTGAGGACGACCGTCTTCGGATCGAGCGAGGACAGGACCAGCAGGCCCAGCCGGTGCGCCTCGGCGACGTTCGCGCCGATCCAGCCGTGGCAACCTTGAGTCCCGTTGCCGCAGGTAGTGACGAGATTCGACGGCAGGTTCACGCTTGCGCGCTTGGTCCCGCCCATCTGCCGGCCCGCGCGATGGTGGATCGAGTAGTCCACGCCGCGCTCACCACGGGCCGCCTTGCCGCAGCGGATGCAGCAGCCACCGTCACGGTCGAAGACCAGAGCGACGACCAACTTCGAAGGGCCTGTTTCCTTGACGCGCTTCGCGCTCTGCGCCTTACGGCGCGTGAGGCTGGTGCGCGTGGACAGCTTCGCCTTCGCGCGGGGCGGGGTCTTCCGGATCAACTCGGTGCGCTTCACGCCGTCACCGCCGAGGACAGATGGGCCAGCAACTGCTCACCGATGAACCGGGTGTACGCCGGCGGGATCGCCTCCGACAGACCGTTGCCCGTCATCCAGTCGATCCCCATCGCCGCTGGGCCGACGTAGGTGCCGATGTCCCCGGTGATCGACGCGTGGTAACCCTGATCCCACAACTCACGCCGCCGCTTATGTGCTGTTCTGGCCGTGTGCCGGCGATGCTCTGGTGCGGACAAAACCAGCCCAGGTGATGGCTCGAACCGGCGGTGCCGAATCGTGCGCAGGCCGAACATCTCACCGCACAGCCACACCGACCGCGTCAGGTCGAGCGGCGCCTCCATCACATTCTCGATCACCCACGGCAACCCCGTCGCCGCCATCGCCACCCGGCCCGGGCCGACCAGATCCGGACGGTCCGACCACAACGTGCCCTTCTTGAAACCCTGGCAAGGCCACGACGCGTGGATGAAATCGAAGTCCGCGATGAACGACGGGTCCCGCAACACCTCAAGCGCGTCGGCGTGGACGAACTCGAATGGGTACCGGGGCTGCGGAACGATGTCCACCCCCACGACATCGAACCCCGCGTCCGCGTAGCCGCGGCCGGCACCACCCTGGCCACAGCACAGATCCAGCAGCCGGGGCTTCATGCCGCCACCTCGAACAGGTCCAACTGCACCATCTCCACCGGCGCCGCCGGCAGGTACGGACGCAGACACTCCGGGACCGGGCCCACCGTCCGTGACGCCGGCTCACGCCGCGGTCGCCGCACCCGCGCTGGACGGGGGCAGCAGACACACGACACTCCGCCCTTGTCCCGCTCCCCGTCCCGGACCAGCGCGGACGCACCGGCCACCCACTCACGGCCGTCGTCCGTCAGACCACGCAGATCCCCGCCGTAGCCACCCAGCACCACACCCCGGAAGCCGTAGCGCTCCATGCCGGGCCAGGCACCGGAGTAGCCGTGCATCTGGACCCGGTCGCCCGCGGTGAAGCGGGACCTTGCCGGGACAGCGGCGAGGTGCTGACGGTCGACCGTGCCGTCCGGCTTGAAAAACGCGCCGAGCATCACGACGCACCCCCATCCGAGGACGCGAGCCGGTACCAACGCCGCCGGGGACCACCCGGATACACCTGGTCACCCCAGCCGCTGACCACGACACCCCTGGCCTCAAGGTGATCGAGCGCGATGTAGACGCCGGCGCCCGACAGGCCGGTCGCCTGCATCAAAGGCCAGCCGTAGTGATCCCCGCCGTCGCTCAGGACGGCCAGCACCTGGGCAATCCGGCGGGCGCGGCGACGTTCGAAGAACTCCGAGAACGGGAGCCTCACGACACACCCCCGTGCTCAGCCAGCCACGCCTCACCGGCCGCGTTCAGCCGCACCGGATACGGCGGCTTCTCGCCGTCGGTGGCGGGCGCTTCGAGCAGACCCGCCGCACGGAACTTCCCAACCGCCGCTGTGACCGTGGCCTGCTGAAGATCGTGATTCCAGGTGACCCGACCACGACGCCAGCCGTGGTCCACCACCTGACCGGCCTTGATCCCCTTGGCCAGAGCAATACGGGACTCGGTCGGATTCAGGTCGCTCATGACCCACCGCCAAGATCCGAAGCATTTGAAGGTGTCGCCTTCGGCTCCCCGCCTACGGCGGAGGGCTTGGCCGCGTCGTACTGCGCGATCCCCCACACGATGGCGTGGCAGGCCCACAGGTAGGACCAGTGCCAGTCCCTCAGGTCCCATTCCCAGGTGTCGGCGAAGGTGTAGGTCTCGTCGAACTTCGTGCGCTGGAACGCCTTCCATGCGGCGTCGCGCTCCGCCCTCGGCGTGTCCTTTTCGTAGGTGCTGCTCCACTTCCGCTCGGCGGCGTCGATGCGCTTCTGCCCGTCGGCGGGGACGAACGCGAACCGGTCGAGCGCGTGCCGGGCCTCACTCTCGTCGAACACGTCGCGCAGGCCGTGCTCGGTAAGCGCTTCCCGCAGCGAGTCGGCGAATGCCGGGTCGTCGCCCTTGTGGTCGCGGATCCACTCCTCGACCTGCTCGTCAACGAGCCGGTAGAACCTGGCCTCGTCGAACTCCTTCGCCACGTCCCGGCTGCTGACCAGCTTCTCCGCCCAGTACCCCGGGTTGATCCCGTAGTCCGGCCGACGGAAGAAGGTGAACATGTCCTCGACGCGGGTGAAGATGTGCGACGTGTCCGACCACACGAACGCCAGGAATCCCGGCCACGTGACGAGGTCGAACCAGTAGAAGCCGCTGCTCGACGGGGCGAACCGCAGGTGCCGGTACAGGCCGTCGTCGCGCAGCACTGTCATCTCGTGGTTCTTCGTGTCACGGGCGAACCGCTCGGCGGACTCCTTGAACTGGTCCTGCCAGCGCCGGCCGACGACCGGGACCTCTGGGGTGCTCACTCGGACTCACCGTCCTCACGGAGCAGTGGCTCAACTGCGCCATCGAGGAGAACCCACGCCAGCATCTCCGTCGCCGTCTTCCCGTTGACCCTGACCCCCGGCGCCGCCTCAGCGGCCAGCCGTAGGGCGGTCTCCTTGTCGTGGCGGAACTCGGCCAGCCACTCCTCCGCGCGCTCGGACGGGATGGATTCCCAGTCCCAATGCCCGTCGGCGTTGAGGCACCGCTTCATCCGCCGCACCGCCCACCGCCCAGGTGCCGCTTCCTCCACCTGGATCAGGTACGAGTAGGCGTCGATGTTGTTGTGCAGCTCCGGCGGGAAGACGCTCACCGTGTACTGGGTGACGGTGGTGTGGATCTCGGTCATGACGTGCTCCCGTCGTCCTCACGGAGCACGGCACGAGCCACAGCGAGAGCCTGCTCGGCGCCGGCCAGTACGTGATCCCTGTCGGAGAAGTCGGCGTCCAGGTCGGCCAGCGTCTCCAGTAACTCGGCGATTGCTTGGCGGGCGTTGTGATCGACGAACACAGGTCCGCGCAGCGTGGCTGCTGCACGGCGGAGCAGGTCAGCGGACATCGCGCACCTCCGCGTACACCGCGAGCGCCGCCTCGAACTCCGGGTCGTCGTCCTCCCAGTGGTGCGGCCGGATGCTGACCGCCGGGAAGTTGTCCTCGGCGGACATCCAGTCGCCGGGCGCCACGGCGAAGAACACGCACACCTCGCGGACCACGCCCACCGGGTTGCACAGGTTGACGCAGTCGAGGTCGTAGACGTACCGGGCCGGGTCCTGACCGCCGCCACGTTCGTCCTCGGTGGTCACGAACCAGCCGCGGTCCTCCCGCCACGCCACCCACGTCTCTTCGTGACCGACGTTGAGCTGGTCCGGATCGAGCTGGATCGCACCGCCGCGCGGGTCGTAGTCATCCGCGTGCCAGTTCAGGACGGTCAACTTCGCGGCCTCGAACGCGGCGACCACGGCCGCGATGTACGCCTTGTGGCTGATCACTGCGCACTCTCCAGGTACTCGTAGATCTCGTTCAGGAGTTCGTTCGGCTCAGCGGCCGAGTCGTCGAGGTGCGCCGGCTTGATCCGGTTCGTCGGCCACTCGTGCTGCCAGTCGAAGAGCGGCGTCCGCTCGCACAGGTGCGTAGCGACACGGTGGTCCCAGCAGGACGTCCAGCCGCAATGGATGCAGGAGCAGGTGGTGGTGCCCACGGCGCAGCCGCATGACAGCAGGTCCTCGGCGCGCGGCTCGCCGTCCCCGTCGATGCGGGCGCGGAGCGTGTCGTTCAGGTCGTCGACACCGGACATTTCGCCGCGCCGGACCAGCGCCTGTCCCAACTCGTAGATGCCCCGCAGTAGCGCCGCAACGGCCAGCAGTGGCAGGCAGACCGCCAGCGCCACCAGGCACGCCGCCCCGAACACCGTCCACACCAGGACCGCGCCGATGAAGCGACCGACCCGGCTCACGACGCACGCTCCAGGTGCGAGCGCCACCGGTCCAGGGTCTCCGCGGGTACGAACGTCGACCGGACCCCCACCACGGTGTCGCGGAACGGGCCAGGGAAGTAGAGGAGGATCTCGGCGAGCAGGTCGGTCAACGTGGCGATCCGGTCGCAGTGCCGGACCACCTCTGCCCGCTCATCGGCGAGGGCCTGGGCCATGGACTCGTAGGAGTCCACCGACGGGAGTTCGGGCGGGCCGAGCAGGCGGGTCAGCCGCTCGACCTCGGCCACCAGGTCCGCGACGTCGCACGCGGAGTCCATGACCTGCGTCGCCCGCTGCTGGGTGGCGAAGGTGATGCTGCTCAGCGCCGCCGCCGCCAGCTCGGCGCGCTCGCGGATGGCGGTCAGGTCCAGCTCAGTCACGGGACTCGCCCGACCGGTCGTCGATCAGCAGTTCGAGCACGTGATTCGGAACGTCCGCGACCCGCCAGTGCTCCACCTTGTGGATCAGGACGGTCCCGTAGCGAGCGCGGACGGCGACCTGCCATTCGCCGTGCACCACCTCGAACGGGTCGCTCGCCGCGCGGTCACCGGCAAAGGCGCACACCTCGCCTGAGCTGGCGACCAAGACCAGCGGGTCACCAAAAACGATCGGCTTTGTCTGGATCACCGCTGCACCTCCATCGGGTCGTGTAGAACCCCGGGCTGTACCAGCACCGGAAGGGAGTAGTCGGGTACATCACCGGCCCACGGGCCGAGGTCCTCGGGGGCGACCGGCCCGGCGAACAGGGGCCAGGTGCGCAGCGCCCCGTTCTCGTCCCGGCCGTAGATCGGGGACTCGTAGATGCGGCTCTTGGTCACAGGAACGTCACCGCCTCCACCGCTCCGGTGGGGTAGTGCAGCTTCAACTCCGCGCCCTCGCGGACCTTGGAGTGCAGGTAGCCGTAGCCGACGACGGCCCGGTTGACCACGTCCGTCTTCCCGCAGCCATCCGCCACGACGAGTCCGTCTAGGGCCCGGATCGCGCGGGGGGTCAGGTTCACCGTGACCCGCGTGAGGTTGCTGCTCATGCCGCTTCCACCCCCGCCTGCTCGGCCTCGGCACGCCGGATCTTGGCCAGCAGCGCAGCCCGGTCCCACGAGTTCGTCGCGGACAACTGGTCGACGTCGTACGTCGGCAGCTCCCCGGTCGCCCAGAAGAACGGCGTGGCCTCCTGGTGCAGGGCCGGTGTCAACCGGGGCCGGGCGTCCGAGAGGACCCGCTCACCGGCGGCATGCCGGGCCACGTGCTCCACCGGCTCGGCGGGATCGACCACGGCCGGCACCTCAACCACCGGGTACTCCCCCGACCGGTAATTCGCCGGAGCGGGAACGTCGATCGCCCGCAACTCATCGGCGAACGTGGTCAGCGGCAGATCCCCGACCGGGATCTCCGGTGCCGACGGGTGCGGGATCAGCCGGGCCTTCGCCTCGAACATCAGGTAGCCGAGGTACCCGCCGACCCCGATGACCCCGAACCCGGCCACGTACACCCACGCGCTCATTCCGCTCTCCCATCCAGGTCATGACTCATCAGCTCTCTCCGGCCCGCACCCGTGATCAGCACCGGGTAGCCGCCGGAGTCGTCGACCGGGCCGCGGCGGGCCAGCGGCGGCCGGTGCGCGAACAGCTCGTCGACCTGCGCCGTCACCCGTCGGACCGGTGCTTCCGGCGTCGCCGGTGCGAGGAACTTCGACCGCGCCGCATCCGCGTGGACGCGCCCCTCACGGATCGCGTACAGCAGCGGAAGCAGGGCGGGGCGTAGGTCACTCATCCGGATCACCCTCGATCGCGTAGGTGACGACCTCGCCCCACGGGTAGCTCTCGTCCTGGCGGTTCTGCGCGAAGTTCAGAAGTTGGCGGGCATCCCCATCGGCCCAGTCGAGAAGCTGCGGCCGGGAATTCACCGACCCCGGGCCGTGGCCCTCGATCTCCCGCAGCTCGTCCACCGTCCGTCCGGCGGCGACGAAGACCCAGGCGACGAGGCATGACGGCTGGTCGTCAACCACGTAACGGCAGACCTCGTCGCCGCCGTCGTCGACCAACTTCGGGCACACGTAGTCGGCACCCTTCTCCGCGACCACCCGGTGCAGCAGCTCCACCGCACGGTCGTAGGTCAGGTACTCAGGCATCGGACCCACCGCCCTCACGACACCCGGCGCTGTACGCCCGGGCGATCAAACCGACAACCACCTGCACCGTCACCGGCTCCCACCGGGCGAGCCAGGCCAGGACCCGCCGGTCGTAGGCGCCAAGCTCGACACCGGCCGACCCGCACGCCGTGATCAGCGCCGCGTACAGGTCAGCTGGACCGTTCTGGGCGGCGACGTGGGCGTCCGTTTCGGTCTCGTACGGGCCCGTCGGGGTGCTCACGAGGACACCTCCGGCGCCTCGGTGTTGATCACGACGGTGGCGACGGCGAACGTGCCGACGATCAGGTTGTTGATCGCCATCGCGCGGTCCTTGTGACCCGCTGCCTGCTCGATCTCGCGGGCCTCGCCCAACAACTCCTGGGCGGCCAGCAGCTTGTCCATCGCCAACTGGGTGGTGCTCACCGGTCCGACTCCTCGTCATCGACCAGGACGACGGCGACGACCGGCTTATCCGGTCCCATCATCGACAGCTCGGTCAGCGGATCGATACGGGTGTGGTCCCCCTCGGCGAGCGGCGCCACCATCCGGTACTCCCCGCACCGGACGACCTGCTCGGCCAGCCACTCCCCGACGTGGGCGGTGTCCCGGAACTCGGCCGGCACCTCGACCGCCTTCAGGTCCGGGTGCTGCTCCAGCAGGGCCGGGGCGCACTCATCGCAGGCCCGGGGCAACTGGTGGGTGAACAGGTTGTCGCCGGTCATGAAGTTCAGGAGGTCGTACACCGCGTCCATGTGGCGCGGCGACACGAGGCGGCCGGTGGTGACGCTGAGAACGTCACCGAGGTGGAACTTGCGGGTGCTCATGGGATGATTCCCTTCTTCGGGGCGGTCCCGCCTCTGTTTGGACACGGGAAGTGCGGGACCGCTTCGGTTCGTTCGGTGTCCTGCTCGGTGCTGTTCTGGGTGTCCGGTCCGGCGGCGGGGTTGCGCATGCCAGCACCGCCGGACCGGGCGTCTAGGTCCCGCCCACCCGGGGACCCCGGCTTGCAGACCAAGGTCCACTTCCGTCGCTGAACCCTGGGACGGTCAGCGGGTGGACGGGAACGTTCTTGAGGTGGGGGTCGCCCGCGCCTACGGGCGACCCCCGTCCGCGGCGCGCCAGATCCACGAGAGGCGCCGCGGTGTCGGACCCCGACCGGTCGGCAAGCACGGCGGTCCGGGCCGTGCCGCAGCGATGCGAGGGACCACCTTCGACGGCGGGTGCTGAGCGGAGGTCGCCGACCGGTCGGGGAGTCATCAGGTGCCCCAGGAGTCCCGGGCGCGCCGCCCCTGCTCGGCCGCGGTCGCCCCGCCCGGGTGCCACATATCGGCGGGCAGGTCACCGGCGAGCCGTAGCAACTGCTCGACAACGGCCCTGGTCTCGGTGGCGTTGAAGTGCGAGGGGCGGCGCGCGAGCTGGGCACCGAGGACGAGCCACGCGTTGCCGGCCTCGCTGGCGAGCAGCGCGTCGGTCACGCACCGGGCGTGCGCCCAGCCACGGAAGTAGGTGATCTGCGCGCCGGCCGCGATGTCACCACGGCACACCGTGCACGGCGTGTTCTGCTCGCCGTGGTCGCCGGTCGGACCATCCGACTCGCGGACCCGCAACGGGACGACGTTGGTCATGCCGACGACCTCTCCATGCACTTAAGGGGGGCGAGGGAGCCGTGCTCGGCGATGCGCTTCACGGCGCGGTCCCACGCGTGGCCGTAACCGGCCGGGGTGAACCGGGCCGACACCTTCTGTTGCGTGCCGGCGGTCCGCTCGACCGCGGTGTGCTTGCTGCGCATGAATCCGCGCTTGAGCGCGTCGGCCGTGGGCTCGTTCCGACGCAGAGACTTCGAGCGGATGACCAGCCCGATCTCACCGAGGAAGTCCCGGACCTCTTCGTGCAGCAGCTTCACGCCGTGGTTCTCCCGGGCCCAGAGCGCGATCTCGTTCGCGAACTGGGCGATTGCGATCAGGCCGTCGGCCTGGCGGAAATGCTCGGCTTGCGCTGCCGCCGGCTCCAGTTCGGCGACCTTCGACTCGGCGGCCAAGGCGCGCCGCTCCGACTCGATTGCCATCTCCAGGACTTCGAGTTTCGACAGCTCCCGGCCCGGACGGACTGCGGCCGTCTCCGCCTCTCTGGCCCGAACGGCGAAGTACGTCTGCGCCTGCGCAATCTCCGGCTTGCGCGGATCTCCGTTGAGGGCAACCAGGTAGGCCGCGTGCCGCGTCAGCCAGAAGTCGATCCGCGCGCCGAACTGTCCGGTTTCCCGGCGCCGGGAAAACGCCCGATCCGGGTCGACGCCGACGTTCCGCGCGGCGGCCATCGCCCGCTCGATCGCGTCGACGAACCGTTCCCACTTCTCGTACCCGAGGTGCGGCATCAACTCGCGCGCCGACCAGTACTCCACGCCCCGCTCCGTCGTGCGGCGGATCGCGTCGAACGGGCTGTCCCCGGCCGAGCCGAACAGCGTCAGGTCCCCGCTCACCGGGCACCCCGCGCTTCCCGGCACCGCTCCATAGCGGCAACCAGCTCGGCACGGGCATTGGCGGACTCTTCGATCACCGCATCGGTGAGGTGCGAGTCGTCAGCCCAGGACCACACGATCCCGTCGGTGACCGGCTGGGGTTTGGTGTCGGTGCTCATGCCACAGACCTCCGACCCCGGATCTCGCGGGACTTGATGTAGCGCTGGTAGGCCGCCTCGGTGATCCGCAGCCGGGGGCGCAGGATGCTGCCGACGTTGATCACGTCGATCTCGCCGTTCGCGACCTTCGTCTTGGCGGCGGTGACGCCGATCTTCAAACGGGCGGCGAACTCAGCGACGGTCATCTCGGGGGCGGCCATCACGCCGCCGCCGTCTCGGTGTCGGTGATCTCCTGCCCGGCCTTGTCGAACAAGACGTCGTAGCCCGCGGCGCCCCAGATGGCGTGGCAGCCGTCGATGAACTTCTGGCCGGGTGTGGCGCCGGCCCGGATGCGGGACATCTGGGAGGGGTGGACGCCGATGGCCTTGGCCCGCTCGGCGTCGGTCGTCCAGCCGCGAATCTTGGTGAGCCGATCGAACTCGTCGATCCTGAGCCTCAGCGGTGCCGTGCTTCCAGCCATGGAATCGACCGTAGCACCTCCGTGCATTCATGCAAGTATCCGAACGGTTGATGTCGCCGGTTGGCCAGCGAACGCTCGCTAAGTTGCATGCACGCATCGTTGCGCGTATTGGCCGATGCACGCGCGTTGATGCGAAAACTGGGATATGCAGCCTGTTAGCTTGCTTTCATGCACGTGACCAGGGGGCATATCCGCCGTACCGTGTTGCGCGTGGGGGTGCCGACCTGGCCGTACGAGGAGTTCCGCGAGTACCTTCGCCGGCTCATGGACGAGACGCGCCCGCGCATCCCCGACTTCGCAGAGTTGTCGCGGCTTACCGGAATCAACCAGAGCCTGTTTTCCCGCTGGCGGTCGGGGCAGGTGCAGCCGGGCGTCGACTCCCTCCGCAAGGTCGCCGCCGCTCTCAATGTGCAGCCAGTCAGGCTGTACCTCGCCGCGGGGCTGACCGACGCCGCAGAGCTTGGGCTGGCCGGCGAGGTCGACATGACGGTCGTGCCGGCCGAGATTCGCGAACTCATCGCCCTGTACCTCGACGCCCGCCTATCAGACGAGCAGCGGACCTACGTCCGGCGGATAGTGGCCGACGTGTCAGCGGGGCTGCGCGCCGAGCTGGCCGCGCCGCCGGCCAGGCCGTCCGGCCGACGCCGGGCTGGCTGACCGGGCATGGGTACCCGCGACCTGCGTACACGCATCGATGCCGGATCTTCCCCATTCACTCATCGCGTCTATCGCATTACCCCAGGGTGGCCGCAGTATGGCCGGACCAGTACCACGTGACCCCCCAGACCCCGGGGCCTCAGACACGCAATGATCCGGTGCCCATTGGCGGATGGGCAGCCGATCTCCAGGTCACCAGAGGAGTCCAGGGGGCACCCCGCTGTGTATCGAATTGTCATCCGAAGCTGCGGCACCGTCGCCGCGGTCGGCACCGTCATCTACGGCACCATCTCCGTCGCCGCCGCGGTGGAGGGCCCGGACAGCGCACTGCACATCCCGGCCCGGCTGCACGCCGTCGTACTGGCCGCGCTGGTCCTGGCCACCATCGTCGGCGCGTCCGGGTGGCTGATCCGCTCGGCGAACCGGGCCAGCGCCGCCACCGACATCCGCCGGGTCGTGGCCGCCGAGCTGAAGACGGCCCTCGACGCGGCCGGTGATGAACTCGCGGCCACGGTCACCACCGAGGTCGCCGGCCTGCTGGAGCAGCGGCTGCACAAGGTCGCCGACAAGACAGCCGCGGCCGCCACCACCCGCACCATCGCCGCCGTCCGCGAGATCGCCGCCGCCGAACGCGAACTCCTGATGGCCGACCTGGAGGCGATCGTCGAAGCGGTGCGGCTCAGGGCGCACACTGGTGGGATGGTCGCCGAAGCCACCAGCCGCGCCAACGGGACCGTGGCTTCCATCTCCCGGACCCGCGAGACCTGATGGCCTGGGTCCGCAAGCTCCCGTCCGGCCTCCATGCCGCCACCGTGCGCACACCGGGCGGGCGGATCACGGAAAGTTTCGACCTGCTGTCCCAGGCGAACGGGTGGGCACGCGACCAGGAAGCGGCGATCCGCCGCGGCGACTGGATCGACCCCCGCCGGGGCAAGGTCCACACCAGCGTGTGGTGGGAGCAGTGCCAGGGGTCGCGGCACCTCGCCCAGGCGAGCCGCCTACGCGACGCCAGCCACTGGCGCTGCCACGTCGAGCCCCGCTGGGGGAACATCGCGATCGGGGCGATCACGAAGGCCGACGTCGGTAAGTGGGTCGTGACGATGGCCGAGGCCGGTGTCGGCGCCGCCACAATCGAGGGTGCGGTGGGCGTGCTCCGGGCGCTGCTGGACCAGGCGATCGAGGAGGACATCCTGCGGGTCAACGCCGCCCGCCGGGTCCGCAAGCCGCACCGGGACGCGCACGTCGACCGGGTCCTCGACTACGGCGAGGAGAAGCAGCTCCTCGACGCGCTCGACCGGCTGTTCCCCGGCCGCGTCGACGCGCGGCTGTTCTGCGAGCTGATCGTGGACACCGGCATGCGGTGGGAAGAGGCGGCGGTCCTGCCGCCGAGCCTCATCGACACCCGGCGGCAGCGGATCCACATCGCGTGGGTGATGGAGCGCGACGGGACGGCCAGGCCATATGCGAAGTCGACCGCCGGGAACCGGATGGTCACCTACGGGGACGCGCTCGTGGACCGGGTCGCCGCCGCCAAGAAGGCGGCCCGGGAGGTGGCCGGCGTGTTCCCGCGGGGCGGGCCGACCAGCCTGGTGTTCACCTCGCCGACCGGGAAGGTGCTGTCGTACTCGAACTGGCACCATCGGGTATGGGCCGTGGCGCTGGCGGGACGGCCGGCGATCGGGAAGGTCCGCGGTCACGCGCCGCGCGACGCGGTCGAGGGCGCAGGGCTGGACGACCCGCAGCCGACGTGCCACGACCTGCGCCACACGTTCGGGACCCGGCTGGCGGATGCCGGCGTGCCTGTCCATGACTTGATGGCATTGCTGGGGCACGGGGACGTACGCTCGACGCAGCGGTACATGCACAGCACCGAGGCCAGGTTCGAACGGGCCCGGGAGGCGCTGAAGAGAGCCCGCACGGCGGGCTGATCTTCGGTGAGTCACCCATGAGTCACGACCCTCGGCCAGACCCGGCCAGAACCGACCGGAGCCGACCGGAATATTGGCTCTGACCTGGACGTACATGACATCGATGCAGGTCAGGAAAGCGACCTGCATTCGTTCACACCGAAGAGGTCGCAGGTTCGATCCCTGCATCGCCCACACGCAGGTCAAGGCCCCTAACGGAGATCGCTCCGAAGGGGCCTTTTCGATCTCCATGAGTCACCTGTGAGTCAGTACGAACTCGTAGTATCTCTGGGCCAACACATAGTTACCTAAAGCGGTTCGAGGTACCGGCTTACGTCCCGAAACGGGTCAGACAGGCGGCTGGTCCGCAACGTATGTGGCCTTGCCCTGCTGTCCCCTTGTCCACCCGTCCCGCCCGAGCAGCATCAGGGCGGACTTGACCGTTGTCTGGCTGGAGTCGAACAGGGCCGCCATCGCAGAGATCGACGGCAGCGGCGCGCCGGGCTTCCACTCACCCGATCGGATCCGGGCGACGACGGACTCATAGACACGGACGTACTCGGCGGGCACGGCAAATCTCCCAGCTTGGCGGCCCGCCAATATCACCACGCCCTCACTCTGCGGAGCAACACGGTGTTGTCCTAGTCAGCTTAGCCGTCTATGTTGGCGACGGAGCCAACCCCGGCTTGGCGGTTGGGGCCGGTTCCCCCGCCGGGGCGGGTGGCGTCTCCGCCAAGGCGTGACCGCCCGCCCCGGTCCTGACGAGGGCCCGGCCGCGGTCCGACACCCCGCGGCCGGGCCCTCCGTCGTAGCCTCGGATCATGTGGGCTGAACTACGCCACGAGTACGAGGACTACTGGGGCCTGGAGGTTGTCGGCGAGCGCGACGGCCGCCGGGCCGTTTTCTTCGGCGACGGCATCGAGGCGCCGGCCGGCGGCGAACGCGCCGCGGCCACCGAGCGGCTGGCCCGGGCCAGGCTGACGGTGGTCTCCGAGTGGCGTCGGCTCGACGGCGGTTGGGACGCGGACGTGTCCTGATGTTCACCACATAGCGACACGGCTCAGCCGCTGACAGACCCGGACACGATGAGCAGCAGGACCATGCTGCTGAACGGTGCCGTCCACCCGGCCACGATCCCGACCATGGCCAGACCCCGGCCGTCCATCGCGTTGCCTCGGGTCTGGTTCTCGGCCACGTGGCCGCTGGCGGCACCCATGATGCCCAGCAGGATCGGCCCGATGCAGGGGATGGCCAGGCCGGACAGGATCGCGAACCCGGACAGGACGGCGCTCACGATCGACCAGATGCAGAACCGCCGCGCGACCCGCTGGGGTGGCATCGGCGCGAACTGCTGCTGCGGGTACGGCTGGACCGGGTACTGCGGTACCGGCTCCGGCGGTAGGCCCGGGTACTCGGTGCCGCCGGTCGGCTGCTGCCACGACGGATCATGCGGTTGTGGCGGAGGGTAAGTCACGCCTCACACGTTTACTCGCGGTAGAGACGCGCGTCACTCCCCCGATCGGCCGTTACCGCCCGGTCAGCGCGCGGCACCCACCCGCTCGACCAGCCCGATCAGCTCGGTGCCGACCGCGTTGCGCTGGACCCGCTCCAGCAGGATCCGTGCCGTCTCCACCGCGAGCGGGTTGTGCCTCACCCGCTGTGGGGCGAGCCGCTCCGCGGTGACGAGCATCCGGATCGCCTCCGGGTCACGGCCGAGCGCGGCCAGGGCCCGGCCGGTGTCCATGTAGTAGGCCGCCTGCTTGCTGGCCGAGGCGATGACGAGCGGGTTCGTGGCCCGGGCGATCTCGACCGCGTGGCCGGGGTCGCCGCCGTCCGCCTCGATGCCGATCTGCCAGAACGCGAGGTTGGTCGGCCCGAACGACAGCCAGAGCGCGTCCGTCTCCCCGGTGTGCTCGGCGATCCGCTGGGCCTCCTCCGCCCGCGCGGCCGCGCCGGCCGGGTCGCCGAGTGCGGTCATGGCGAGCGCGCCGGTCATCAGGAGCTGGCCACGGACGGGCAGTGCGTCCGGAACGGCGGCGTGCTGCTCCAGTGTGGCGGCCGCCGTGTCAGCCAGGCGAAGGGCCCGCTCGTACAGCCCGCACCCGATCGCGGCGTGGGCCCGGCAGTACGCGGCGAGGCCGAGCATGACCGGGTCGCCGAGCGCTTCGGCTGCCTGCTGTGCCCGGTCGGCGGCCATCACGCCGGCGGCCGGGTGGCCGAGGAACCGGACGACGAAGCTGGCGACGTCCTGCGCGCGGACCATCAGCCGCAAGGCCTCGGGTCGGCCCGGGCCGAACGCCGCGGCGTGCAGCCCGCGGACCAGGTCGGGCAGTCTGCCCGTGGCGCCGGCGTAGTCACACTTCCGCCGCAGTGACAGGACCAGGTCCAGTTCGCGGTCCAGCACGGACACCGGCGGGACGTCTCCGGTGAGCGGGCCGTAGGACAGGTCAGCTTCGATGATCGCGCGCATCGTCTCGTAGGCGCCGGTCTCGACGTGGTCCACCTCGACGGGCGTGACCGCCTGCCCGGTCAGTTCGGCGACGGAGCAGCGCAGCGCCTCGGCGATCTTCGCGAGGGTGAACCTGTTGTTGGTGCCCTGCACTCCCCGCTCGATCCGGGACCAGGTCGCGTGGGAGATGTCGGCCCGGTCCGCGGCGTGGCGGACGGTCAACTTCAGCAGTTTGCGACGGGTCCGGATCCGCTCGCCGATCGGAGACTCGGGCATGTCGGGCGACCTCCGGTGGTGCGATCGGTGCTGGCCAGCCAACGGTACAGGGTTGTACCAGGATGGCGGTACACATTCGTACCGTCCCATCCATGGACCCCCACGTCGATACCGCCGAGGTCGTGATGGCCCGCCACCAGCCCGCGCGGTGGTGGGCCTTCATCGGCATGAACCGCTGCAGGCAGGGCTGCGGGCGCTGGCCCTGCAACCGGTGGCACAACGCCCGCGACCGGCGCGACCGCTCCCTCGATCCGGCCGCCATCCGCCGCATGATGGCCGTGGTCGCCGAGCTGTACCGGCGGGACCGCTGATGCGCACCGCCGCCGTCGACGCCCCGCCGGTGGTCGACGTGGCCCTCGTCCTGGCCGAGGTCGTGCTCCGCCTACGCCGCGCCGGCCATGGTGTCGCAGCGGACCGGGTCGCGATGGTGCGGGCGCACGCGCATGTGGCCGGTCTGCTCGACGCGCTGGGCGTGCCGGCGGTCGGTGGGGAGCTGGCGGAGGCGGACTACCTGATGCTCCGGTGCGTCGCCGCGTCGCGCTCGTGAAGCTCTACGCGGGCGCCGGCCCGTACATCTCGCGGTACAGCCGGTCGACGCTTTCGACAGTGATACGGCGCTGTCCGCTGCGTGGCGGGCGGGTCCAGGAGACGGTCAGCGCGCCCTCGTCGCACCGGCGGCGGACCGTGTCTTCGGACACGCCGAGCCGTCGTGCCGCTTCGCTCACCGTCATCACCGCTGGGGGCTCCGTCACCGTGCTCCTGCCGTGTCGCGCGTTGTCGGTCTTGGGCCGCAAGTCTGGCAGACCCCGCAACGCTGCGCGAGTACCGCCAGTATCCGGCGCGCCCCGCACAGTTGGCAACTCTCGCAAACACCGCAACGCTGTGGCAGGATGGCCGACATGACCGACACGACGGCGGGATCTCCCCCGCCACCGTCCGAGGCCGTGACGCAGGCTGACGCGACCGCACCGACGCGGTCGTGGTACGCGCCGCTGTTCGCCGGAGACCTGACCGCCCTGTGGCCCGCCATCGTGGTGGCGTTCCTCGGGGTTCTCGCCATCGCGTTCGCGATGTCGTACCACGGGCTGTTCGTCCTCGGTGAGCGGATCATGGGGTGGCCGGTCTACCTGTGCGTCGTGGCGCCGATCGGCCTGGACGTGTTCAGCCTCGTCGGGCTGCTCGCCACGTTCCTGACCCGTGACGCGCACTGGCGGGTGCGGCTGTACTGCTGGGCGGCGCTGCTGTTCACGGTGGCGCTGTCGATCGGCGGTAACGCGATCTCGGCGTTCTGGCTTCTTGACCATGTCGCAGTGCTGGCGGGCCAGACGTTCGAGTGGGGGTATGCGCAGGTCAGCGCGGTTGCCTTCGCCGCGGTGTGGCCGGCGTTGGCGGCGATCGCCCTGCACGTGCTGATCGTGGTCCGGCGCCACCTCGACGCGCTCCGCGACAAGGTCAGCAACATGTCGGAGCGGGCCCGAGCGGAGGAAGCGGCGGAGAAGCTGCTCCAGGCCGACGCGATCATGCTCGCCGCCGGTGGTGCGACAGCAGCCGCCATCGTGGCGGAGCTGGAGATCCCGAAGTCCAAGCACCGGACGTACGAGCGGCTGACCCAGCCGATCCGGGACGCCCTCGCCGGGCCCCGGCCGGCGGTAGCGACCAAGGCTGCGACATCGAGGAAGACCACGACGGTCCGCACGGACCAGGACGGCAAGTAGCTCCCGGCCAGCTCTTCCCCGCTGGCCGGGTCACGACGAGCGAAGGAGATCGAGATGGCGTTCACGGAGAGGTCGAAGGCGGGCCAGCAGGCCGAGCTGGAGTCGCTGCGTCAGCAGAGCGGCGCGATGAAGGCGGCGGGGCTGACGAAGGCCGCGGAGCGGCTGGACAAGACGATCGCCCGTCGTGAGGCGAAGGCGAAGTAGGAGGAGATCGAGATGGCCAAGGCGACAAGGGGCGACTGCTACATCGACGGCAAGAAGACCGTTGCGGTCAAGACGGTCAAGCCGCTGATCGGCAAGCCGAAGACCGTGTGTGCCGATGGGAACTGCTCGGACCCGAGGTGGCCGGTCAAGCCGGGCGGCTCGGCGAAGAAGTAGAAGGAGACCGGGATGGCACAGAAGCTGACGCCCCAGCAGGAGCGGCAGGCAGCGAAGGCGCTGGAGGCGCTGGAAAAGAAGCTGACGACAGCGAGGCGCGAGGCGAAGACCGACGGGGTGAACGGCTGGAACCGCCGCTCGGACATCGGCGAGAAGTAGACCGCGGGGTGCGGTGACCTTGGTAGGGCCTCACCGCACCCCGCTCCCCCAGCAGAGGGAGTACCAGTTTGACCGACTCGAAGTTGCCGGTCGTCGCGTACCGGTACGTCGCCGGCCGTCCGCTGTTCGGGCGGGCCGGCTCGTGGCCGTATCTGGCACGTGGTGATGGCAGGTGGGCGGGCTGGCAGAGGCA
>Ga0068869_100000456_pt1 | contig 22512 bp, 20 predicted proteins | sample KBSMisM52_FD_64676 | JGI IMG/M metagenome (GOLD analysis project Ga0068869, IMG submission 64676) | Miscanthus rhizosphere microbial communities from Kellogg Biological Station, Michigan, USA - KBS Miscanthus M5-2 | ecosystem: Host-associated > Plants > Roots > Rhizosphere > Soil ... | reverse complement strand
GCAGAAGCGCCTGCGGCTACGGCATAACTTGAAAAGAGATTAAGGAGAATTATGGCTGACGAAACCAAGCAAGAAGGCGCACCAGCGTCGGAGCGTGGCGGTGATCGCGGTGGAGACCGTGGCGGCCGCGGACCGCGTCCCGGTGGTCCGGGCGGACCGGGTGGACGTGAAGGCGGACGCAAATTTTTCCGGCGCAAGAAGGTCTGCAAGTTTTGCGTGGAGAAAATTGACTCGATTGATTACAAGGACTATCGCACGCTCGGACAGTTCGTCGCAGAGAGCGGCAAGATTGTGCCGCGTCGGTTGACGGGCGTGTGCACGCCGCATCAACGGCGCTTGTCCACGGCGATCAAACTTGCGCGCAATATCGCATTGCTGCCCTTTGCTGGACGCGCATCGTAAAGAATCTGTCGCTGGCCTCTAGTCGCTGGTCTCAGGCCAACGACCGACGGCATGGCGACCAGCGACTACAGGAGTCATACATGGAACTCATTCTGAAAGAAGATGTGCCCAAATTGGGCTCAAAGGGCGATGTGGTGAAAGTCGCCGAGGGATTTGGACGGAACTATCTGCTGCCGCAGAAGCTGGCGATCCTCGCCAACAAGGGCAACAAGGCCGTCATCGAGCAGATGAAGGCTGCCGGCGTGCGCCGCTCTGCGAAAGAAAAAGCCCAGGCGGAAGAGCTGGCGAAGCAGTTCGACGGACTTTCGGTTTCCTTTACCCGCAAGTCTGGCGAGAACGATCACCTGTTCGGTTCTGTGACCTCAGGCGATATCGCTGAGGCACTCACCAAGAAGGGCCACGATGTGGATCGCCGCAAAATTCAGCTGCACGAGCCGCTGAAGACTTTGGGCGAGTTCTCCGTGCCGATCAAACTGCACAGAGATGTGACTGTGCACTTGAAGGTCGTCATTGAAAAAGAAGCTGGCGAGTAAGAGCTTCTAAAGGGTTGTGTGGAGGCGGGGCTTGCCCCGCCTCTCGTGTTTTCTGTAAACCTTTTTGTAACAATAAGTTAGATTCTCGAATCCTCTGACTCCTTTTCCGGATCTTTGCTCACAAATCTCAACCTGACACGTCCATACCAATGCAAGCGGGAGAGCGTTTTCTCCCAAAAGCTCTAAGTTCTGGATACGCGGGAAAAACAGATGCCGGCCGATGCTTGGACAGCAGTTTTACCGGTTGGCGAGCAGTCTCGTTCGCAGGCGGGGCGCGCCAGCCGAGTGCGAGACAATAGCACCCAGCAAATGACTGGGCAGAACTCAGGCCGTATTGACGACACGGTTTTGGTCCGGGAGGCGCAGCGCGGCAATCGCGCCGCCTTCGAGGAGCTTGTGCGCCACTACGACCAGGCGGTGCTGCGTCTGGCGATGCATCTCACCGGTTCCGAGCACGAGGCGCAGGATATTTATCAGGAGGCGTTCCTCAAAGCTTATAAGAGCATGGGGAGCTTCCGCTTTGAGTGCTCGTTCTATACCTGGATTTATCGCATCGTTACCAATTTGTGCTTGGATCATCTGCGCAAGCGGCAGGTGCGTAAGGAAGACGCTCCGGTGGCGGTCGATGCCGAGGGGCAGACTTACGACATGCTCGACCAGGTCGCGGATGCACGGGCCGGGGCGAATCCTGAGCATGATTTGATGAGCCGCGAGTTGGGGAATCGGATTGGGCAGGCTTTAGGCAAATTGTCGCCACGTGAGCGGATGGTGTTTGAGCTGAAACATTTTCATGGTTTGAAGCTGCGGACCGTGGGAGAGATCTTGAATACCACCGAAGACACGGCGAAGAATACTTTGTTTCGGGCCACGCAGAAGTTACGTGGGTCGTTGGGAGACATGAGATAGAACGGCTGGGGTCGCGGGATAAAACCGCCTCTACACGGCCTAGATTTTGAAGGGGAAAACGTGGGGAACAATTTATGAACTGTGATTGGGTTAGCAAAAATATTCAGTTGTATATCTATGACGAACTGGCCGATGACGCACGCTACGAGCTGGAGCAGCATGTGGCTCGCTGTGGCGAGTGCGCGAAGGATCTGAAGTCGGCTCGGGAGTTGAATTCACTGTTGTCGCGGATGCCGGTGCAGGAGCCGTCTCCGAATTTGCTGGCATCATCGCGGCTGAAGTTGCAGGACTCTCTGGAGACGGCAGAACAATCTGGATTCTGGCGGCGGTTGGTGTTTGATCCCTGGGCTTGGTGGAGGGAGATTCGGTTTGCCCCGGCCGTAGCGGCGATGATTTTCATTGTGGGGCTTGCTGGTGGGATTGGTGGTACCTACCAAATGATGAAGAATCGCGGCCCCGTCCCTGCCAATGGTGGTCCTCCAGTTGAAGCTTCAATGATCAGTGGAATTCGCTCCGTCGTTCAAGACCCCGGCACCAATCAAGTCCGCATTAAATACGATTCCGTTTCCAGTCAGGAAGCCAATGGTTCTTTGAACGATCAGCGTATCCAGCAGTTGCTTCTGTTTGCCGCACGTAACAACTACAACTCCGGTGTACGCATGGACTCGGTCGGTCTGCTCAGCCAGCAGCCGCAGGATACGCGTGCGCGGGAAGCGTTGTTGTATGCCTTGCGTTACGACTCTAATCCCGGAGTGCGGTTGAAGGCGTTGGATGCACTCGGCAGTTATGTGAAAGACGATATGCGCGTGCGCGATGGCGTGCTGGAAGTTTTGTTGCACGATGCAAATCAAGGGCTGCGTACCAACGCATTACATTTGTTGGGCCCAGTGCGCGCCGACGGCAGTGTGCGCGCGGTGATGCAGCAGTTGGCGGATGGAGATCGCAATCAATACATACGGTCACAGGCGCGCACTGTGTTGGCGCAGTTACCGGAGATTGATTAATGCTATCGGCGTGTTCGATCACAAAAATGAATGAAGCGCGTCGAATTGGAAGATCAATGCTAAAAACAAATTTCAAGATTGCAATTGCCGCATTAATGCTCAGCGCAGCGGCCATGGCACAACAAGGGAAGATTTATCAGGATGGCGGAGCGTGGGTGCAGGAAGTTTCCGGCTCGCTTGCCGGAGTAAAGAAACTTCATGTCCGAGTGGAAGCCGGCGCAGTCCATGTGGAAGGCGGATCGCAGTCGGGAATTACTTACAAAATGGTGACGCGCGTCCATAGCTCTTCCGAAGAAAAAGCTCGCCGCCAATTTGACGCTTACAAACTCAATGCCTACGTGCATGGCGATATAGCATTCATCGTGGCTGAATGCGGCAGTCCGCACCGGTTTTCCGGCGAATACACGATCAGCGTTCCTCGTGACATGGAGTTGGTGAAGATCGAAACCGACGGCGGTGCGGTCACGACCAAAGGAATTTCCGGGCGAGTGGAAGCACAAACCGGCGGGGGGAAAGTTCATCTGGAAGACATCGGCGGTGATGCCAGCGCAGAAACCGGCGGCGACAGCATTGAAGTCGACCGGATCGGCGGCGACCTGAATGTGCAGACCGGCGGTGGGAAACTTTATTTGGGCTCGGTGAAAGGTTTGGTAAATGCTACGACCGGCGGCGGTGATGTAATGCTGCTCTCTGGAGGCCGCAGTGCCGTGCTGGAATCCGGCGGAGGTGACATCCAGGTGAAGCAGTGCGGTGGTGATCTCAAAATCACCACCGGCGGCGGAAATATTGAAGTGGAGAGTGTAGCTGGTCCAATTGAAATGGAAACCGGCGGCGGCAGCATTCGCGTTGGCTCCGCCAAAGGACTGGTACGCGCGGAAACTGGTTCAGGCAGGATTGAATTGAACGGCATTCCTGCGGTACGTGCGGAAACCGGGTCGGGAGCTATTTCGGTCCGTTTCGTGACTCTGGCCGGCGACCACGACGATTCCATGTTGCAGACCGCTATGGGCGACATTGTGGTTTATCTGCCTGCGAATTTCCGAGCGCGGGTGAGGGCAGCGATTGAAGCCGCCAACGGGCAGAAGATTTATTCGGATTTTCCTGAGATCCCGGTACGGATGGAAGGCGACGAGGAATGGCCCCAGACGATCACGGCTGAAGGAAATCTAAACGGCGGCGGCCCAACCATTAAAGTTCAGACAGTAAGTGGCAACATCTGGTTTCGTCGGGCCAATCAGTAAATTTCGCGGAGGTCAATCATGACGGGTCAAATTCTGAGTATGGCGCTGGCGGTATCCATGTTGGCGGCACAGAAGTCGGCTACCGATTGCTTCACCTATTTCCCGATGGGAGGCGACTCGTTCGGTTACTCGAGCGATGAGGGAGGTGGTGGTAGTTCCTACCTCGGCGTGGACACGCGCAATCTTACGCAAGACCGTTTGTCGGAACTCAAGCTTAAGGATGACAACGGCGTCGAAGTCACCATGGTGGACCAGGACGCTCCTGCCGGTAAAGCTGGGATCAAAGAGCGTGATGTGATCGTGAGCGTGAATGGTTCAAACGTGCAGAGTGTCGAGCAGCTGCGGCGCATGATCCGCGAAATTCCTTCGGGCCGTGTGGTGACACTCGGGTTGATGCGCGACGGACAGCCGCTGACCTTAAAAGCACAGCTTGCCGACCGCAAGACAGCTTTTACGGTTGTCCCTGATGTGAAGATCAAGCCATTCAAGTTTGAAATGCCAAACGTGCAAGTCCTGCAAGACATGGACATACCTGCTTCCGTCGTGGTTGTGCATTCCTCCGCGCGCAGTGGCTTGATGGTGGAAAATCTGACACCTCAGCTTGGCACCTACTTTGGCGCAAAAGATGGACAGGGCATCCTGGTGCGTTCGGTGGAGAAAGGAAGTCTTGCCGAGAAGGCAGGTTTTAGGGCGGGGGATGTGATTGTGAAGGTCAACAATGAAGGCATCAGCGACACCGGAGACTTTACCCACACTCTACGCATGAAGAGGGACGATACCAAGGAAACTACGATTAATGTGGGTATCATCCGCGATAGAAAAGAGCAGACGCTGAGCCTTACATTGCCAGAGCGCAAGCGTTCCGAAATGCGGGAGGAGAGTCTCGATGTCCCCGATATGAATGCTCAGGTGAAGTCGGAATTGGACCAGGCCCGCGTCCATGTCGCCGAGTTGCGGCCCGACATGATGAAGTATGCCGAACAGATCAAACGCTTGAAACCCGAGATGGAAAAAATGGCCCAGGAAGTGAAAGACCAGCAGGAAGAGATACAGAAAAATCTGCGGCAGGAGATGGAGAATCTACAGGAAGAACTGCACGATCAGCAGAAGGAATATCAGGAACTCATCCATCAAACTGGCGGCGGAGCCGATATTTAAGCTGCAACAGCTTTACCCTGGACTCGTCGCTTTGCGAACCTGCGGTGCCATGACAATCCGGTTTCTTCCGTCTTGTTTCGCTGCGTAAAGTCCAGCATCGGCGGCCTTGACTAATTCATCGCGCGTGGTTCCGTGCTCGGGGTAAGTCGCAATTCCCGCGCTGATCGTCACTGCGCGGGGAACTCCTGGGAATTGCCAGGTATCCACCAAACGGCGTAATTTCTCGGCTACATTTTGGCTATGTTGCGCATTGGTCTGCGACAGCAAGATGGCGAACTCTTCGCCTCCGTATCGGCACACCACGTCTATCTTGCGCAGTTGCTGATGAAAGATCGAGGACACTTGGCGGAGAACTTCGTCTCCCAGCAGGTGTCCGAATTCGTCGTTCAAGTTCTTGAACTGGTCGATATCCACCATGACTACCGCCATACCTGCGCCGAAACGGCGGGCGCGCTCGATTTCCTCGGCGATACGCATCTCAAAGTAACGGCGATTGAAAATGCCGGTCAGTCCATCGAGATATGCCAATTGTTTGACCCGCTCCACATAGCGCGCGTTCTGAATCGAGGTCGCACAAATGTCGGCGGCGGACTCCAACGGCTGGGTGTCATAGTGCTTGAAAGCTCCCTGCTTATTGCTGACTACGAGCAGCACTCCTAAAGATTGCCCCGAGGAAAGCAGGGGGATACACATTTGCGAGGCAGCTTCGTGGAAAACGGGATTGTCTTTTGTCGGATCGACCTCATGCTCGATTTGCGTTTTACCGCAGGCCAGCGCAGCTCCCCAAAGAGCTCCCGCAGGCATGCGTCCGCCATCTGGGATGCGCGGCGTGAACATTCCGTGGTGGGCCGCGAGCACCAGGTCATCCTCATCCTTTAAGAGCACAGAGATCTGAGGTAACTGAAAATGTTCCTGAATCAGCGCGCATACCTTGGAGAGTAGTTCGTTAACGTCAAGCACGGCCGTCGATTGCTGTGCGATGGCGTTGATGGCCTTCAATTCGCGGGCACGGCGCCGTTCCAGCGCATTCAAACGTGCGTTCTGAATGGCAATGGATGCCTGGGTGGAAAACAGTGTCAGCAAGTCGATGGTGTCGGAATCGAAGTAGTCCAGTTTGTCGCTCTGGCAGTCGAGAACTCCTACGACCGCTCCTTGAACGATCAAAGGCACAGCGAATTCCGAGCTCGTTTTAAAGCTAGACGGGATATACCGCGAGTCTTTGCTGATATCGGGAACATAAATTGGACGTTTTTGCTTGGCTGCTGCACCAGTAATGCCGGATCCCAGTGGCAGACGCATGTGGGCCAAACTGTCCGCCCACCCGGTCTGGCAACGCACATGAAGTTCTTGCTTTTCTTCGTCCAATAGCAAGATAGCCACGTTTTGCAGGTGGAAATAGTCGCGCGCGATGATCAAAATCTGGCGAAGGACCCCCTCCAGATCGGGCGCGGAGAGCACCGCCTGGCTGGCGTCGTAGAGAACGGCGACTTTCTGCATGGCTGGCCGGATTTTACCGGTCCGGGGTTGGTTACCGAAGGTTCCGAAAGTAATCAGCCGCGCGAATCGTCACTAGTGGCGGGCGTCTGCCGACTTGTTGGAATCGGATTCCTGCATTCGCCAGGCCACGGCTTTGATAATCCCCAGAATGATCAGACAGAAGCCGAAATCCACAGCCATACCCAGATCAAAACTGCGGGACATATGGCGGGCCGCCACTGGAAGGTCGGGCATCACAAAGAAATAGATGAGGTTACCCACAATGACCGCCGCCAGGGAGTGGGCGAAGTTCTTCATTATCTCTTTTAGACACCGTTCCGGGGATGAAGGTGGCCCGAAGATTGTCCGCTAAATCTGATTGCGCCTCTCCTGCTAACATCGCCAGAGTGCTCGAACCGTCTACATCCGTGCAGTATGTCAAAGGCATTGGCCCTCGACTCGCTGAAGTATTGAGTACCAAGGGGATACACACTGTTGACGACCTCGTGCACTACCTTCCATTTCGCTATGAGGACCGGCTGAATCCGCGGACGATTGCCGAATTGAGGCCGGGGGAGATGGCGACCGTCATTGCCGAGGTGAGAAATTCGGGCCTGTTTCGCACCAGGCGGATGCCGATTTTTCAGATGGTTGCCGGGCAGGGACCGACGCGGCTGAAGTGTTTGTGGTTCAACGCGACATATTTGCGAGACAAGTTCAAGCCGGGGCAGATGGTGGCTTTGTACGGCAAAGTGGAACAGGATCGCGGTGGAGATTTGCAATTACATCAGCCTCAATTTGAAATTCTGGCAGAGCCTGGCGCAGAGGGCGATGACGGTGAACCGAATTTGGAGTCCTCGTTGGAGATCGGGCGCATTATTCCGATTTACGAGTCTGCTGGGCAGGGGAAGTTGACGGCCCGGTGGTTCCGGCGAGTGATCCGAACCGCTTTGGAGAATCTGCCGCCGGAGTTACCTGATCCAATCCCAGCTTTGGTGCGACAGCATTTGAGTTTGATTCCTCCGCGCGAGGCTTTGTGGAAGGTACATTGGCCGGAGGCGGGAGAGAGTTTTGAAGATCTGCAGACAGCACACACGCCCGCGCATATCCGGCTGATATTTGAAGAATTATTTTTTGTGGAGCTGGGGCTTGAGCTCAAGCGGCGCGAGCAGAAGGCGCAGACTGGTATTGCTTTTGAGTTGAACGAGAATGTGCGCGCTGCGATCAAAAAGATTTTGCCGTTTCATCCCACCGAAGCGCAAAAAAAGGTTTTGAAAGAGATTGCGGCTGATATGGAGAAGCCTTCTCCCATGCGGCGGCTGCTTCAGGGCGATGTTGGATCCGGTAAGACGATCGTGGCTTTTGAGGCGGCGATCATCGCAATTGAGAACGGATATCAAGTGGCGCTTATGGCTCCCACGGAGATACTGGCACAGCAACATTATTTTTCAGCACGCAGGGTTTTGGAGCCTGCTGGGTATCGCGTGGTTTTGCTGACCGGTTCGCTAGAGAGCGACCGCAAGCGTGAAATTCGCCGGCATATCGATCAGGGGAACGCGCAGTTGGTCATCGGGACCCATGCGCTAATCGAACAAAACGTTGGATTTGCCAAGCTGGGATTGGTGATTGTGGATGAGCAGCATCGCTTCGGAGTGATGCAGCGGTTCAAACTCATGAAAAAGGATGTGGAAGCTGAACCGGATGTGCTGGTGATGACGGCCACGCCGATTCCGCGTACTTTAGCGCTCACTCTGTACGGGGATCTTGATGTCAGTGTCATCAACGAATTGCCTCCTGGGCGCACGCCGATTGTGACTCGCCGTATCTCGGATGACCGGTCTGATGAAGTGTGGAAGTTTGTACGCAAACACGTTGAGGCGGGCCATCAGACCTACGTGGTGTATCCCGTCATCGAAGAAAACGAAGAAAGCGAGCTCAAGGCTGCGCTCAAGATGTACAAGGAATTGAGCAATAAGATCTTCCCCGATCTGAAAGTCGGATTACTGCACGGTCGCTTGGAGCCAGACTTGAAAGATTCAGTCATGCGTATGTTCCAGAAAGGAGAACTGCACCTTCTGGTGGCAACTACCGTGATTGAAGTAGGGGTTGATGTTCCTAATGCAACAGTTATGGTGATCGAACATGCAGAGCGCTTTGGGCTGGCACAGCTTCATCAATTGCGGGGACGTATTGGGCGTGGAGCGGCGAAGTCGTATTGCGTCTTGATGACTGGAGGCAAGGTCTCGGAAGATGGCGAGCGTCGGTTGGATGCGATGGTTCGCACCAATGATGGATTTCAGATTGCTGAACTTGATTTAGAGCTGCGTGGGCCGGGCGAGTTTTTTGGCACACGACAGGCGGGTGTAGCGAATTTTCAGGTGGCGAATTTAATTCGCGATCGGCAGTTGTTGGAGGCTGCCAAGCGAGAGGCGGCAGGAGTGCTTGCCGGGCCCAATCGAGATATTTCTCAGGAAGAAATCAACCGCGCTCTGCATTACATGCGCACACGCTGGCAGAAGACTTATGGCCTGGTAGAAGTAGGTTGAGATGGGCCGTGTGGAGACCGGGCTTGCCCGGTCCGTCATAAAATAGTCGTCGAATGGTGAAAACTGTTTCCAAATCAGAGCTGTTTCGCAAGCTGCCATCTGTGGATGAGGTATTGCGTGTCGCGGAGATAACTCAGATTGCCCAGCTCGATGGCGTGGCTGCGGTGACCGATGCCGTGCGCGCAGTCTTATCTCGAATGCGCCAGGAAATCGTTGCTGGACGATTGGATACTGCTGGAATCGACTTGGCCTTGTCGGGGATCTCGGAGGCGGTGGAGCGGCAACTGCGTAAGACCCTCACCTTTTCTTTGCGCGAGGTCATCAACGCCACGGGAGTAATCCTGCACACAAACTTGGGGCGCGCGCCCTTGACTTTCTCTGCGTTTGAACATATTCGGGAGACGTCCGCTGGTTATTCCAATCTGGAGTTTGATTTGGAGTCCGGGGAGCGCGGCAAGCGGGATGTCCACGTGGATCGGTTGTTCCGCAAATTGCTTACAGACGGGGCCCGTCCCGTTTCCCCACAACCTGAGGCATCGCCTGCGACGATTGTTGTAAACAACAATGCCGCCGCGGTTTTACTGGCTATGAACACTCTGGCCGAGGGCGGGGAGGTCATTGTCTCCCGCGGAGAGCTGGTTGAAATCGGAGGATCGTTTCGTATTCCGGATGTGATGAGCAAATCACATGCCGTACTACGTGAAGTCGGGACCACCAATCGCACTCGTATCAGTGACTACGCCAATGCGATCACGGATCAAACCCGGCTGATCCTGCGCGTGCATCGCTCGAATTTTGAGATCACCGGGTTTACTGAAGAGCCCTCTTTAGACGAGTTGGTCGGATTGGCCCGAGACCGAAAGATTCCCTTGATGGAGGACCTCGGCAGCGGAGCGCTTTTGGACTTGAGCCTTGTCGGAATCAGCAACGAGCCAGGAGTGCTTGACAGTCTCCGCAGTGGAGTGGATGTCGTCAGTTACAGCGGCGATAAATTGCTCGGCGGGCCGCAAGCGGGCATTATCAGCGGGCGAGCCGATTTGATTCCTCGTATGCGAACGAATTCGTTGTTCCGCGCTTTGCGCGTCGACAAGCTGACCTATGCCGCGCTGGAAGCCACGCTCCTGGCATACGTAAAGCGTGATTTCGATGCCATTCCTGTATTGCGCATGATGCGTTTCACGAAACAAGACATCGGAAAACGTGCCGAGGTCATCGCGGGGAAAATCAGATCGAACATTGTGGGCGTGGAAGTTGTTGATGGCGAATCTGTGATCGGGGGAGGGGCGGCTCCGACCGCAGTCCTGCCTACTCGACAGCTGGCGATGACTTGTCAGGGGTTGAGCGCGGATGAGATTGCAGCCCGGCTACGGGCTTCGAATCGGCCCGTGGTAGCCAGGGTAGAACACGGTCGTGTGCTGCTTGACTTGCGCACCGTATTTCCTGAGCAGGATGAGCTTTTAACGAATATTCTCAGCCTTTTCACCACAGAGACACAGAAACACAGAGAAAACCAAAACTAATTTTTATTATTTTGAAGCTCTCTGTGCCTCTGTGTCTCTGTGGTGAAATGTTGTAGTGGCGACTCTTTATACCATCGGGCACTCCACGCGTACCTTGGACGAGTTGATCGAGACTCTGCAGGCCCATTCCATTAAAACTCTTGTAGACATCCGTGCATTCCCTGCTTCGCGACGATTGCCGCATTTCAATCGTGAGTCTTTGCAAAAGACTTTGGCTGTCCGGGGAATTCGATACCTGTGGATGAAGGCGATGGGCGGACATCGCAAGAAGATTTTGCAAGACTCCCCGAATATCGCTTTGCGGGATGACAGCTTTCGTAACTACGCCGACTATATGATGACCGCGGAATTTGAATCGGCGGCGCAAGAATTAATTGGTTTGGCTGAAAAATCACGCACTGCTTACATGTGTGCCGAGAAGGTTTATTTTCATTGTCATCGCATGATGGTTTCGGATTGGCTGGTCGCTCACGGACACGAAGTACAGCACATTGATGGAACCAATCCCACCAGGTCGCATCATTTGATGGATGAGGCTCGCTTGATTAATGGAAGGCTAATTTATCGCGGTGACCGGTTGCTGTGAGTATGTGCTAACGTGAATGGGCATGATTGTTGGTTCAGGCATCGATATTGCGGAAGTACCCCGCATTGCAGAAGTAATCCAGCGGCATGGGCAACGGTTTTTGCATCGTGTGTTTACTGAAGGTGAGATTGCGTATTGCGATTCCAAGGCCAATCGAATTGAACGCTATGCCGCGCGCTTTGCCGCAAAGGAAGCTGGAATGAAGGCGCTGGGAACTGGTTGGAATCACGGCGTGCGGTGGAGAGATGTGGAAGTTTGCCGTCAGCCTGGTGGAAGACCAACGCTTACGTTTCATGGAAGGGCGGCGGAGTTCGCGGCGAAGCTGGGAACTAAGAACGTTGCACTTTCGCTTTCGCATACCGCGGAGCAGGCGATTGCTCAGGTGATTCTGGAAAGCTGAGCGATTATCTTTTCATTCTGCCAAGGCAGGAAATACCGAGGAGCATCTGCTATTGGCTGACACAATCGCGAAGCTGTTTGGAAGTTGCAGATTGCAGCTTGTCGCTGCGCCCCTGGTCGGGATGACACATTGGCGCTAGTTTTACCGTGCTCGCTCAGACTCGTCCACAAATTGAGAAGCGCTTTTCCAACTGTGATCTCTGTTAGACTGTCGCACTCGAATTTAAACCGAATCAATGTCCACTACCGCTGAAGTTCCCCAGTCGATCTCTAATTCCAATTTCTCCCGTGATCGCGTCTTGTTGATCGGTGTGGCTCTGACCAGTTTTGCAGCTTTGCTGTTGGAGCTTTCGCTGACCCGTCTGTTTTCGGTTGTGCTCTTTTATCACTTCGCGTTTCTGTCGATCTCAATTGCGCTTTTGGGGCTTGGTGCAGGTGGGGTGGGAGCGTATCTGTGGAAGGTGCGGTTAGCAAAGTATGAAACCCGTAAGCTCGTTTCCCGGCTTTGTGTAGTGAACACATTGCTGATGCCGATGGTTCTTGCGGTCGTGTTGCGCACGCCGGTCTCATTGCAGATATCGACGGGAAACTTTTTGCGCCTTACGGCGATCTATCTGACCTCAGCCGTTCCATTTTTTGTAACCGGGTTGGTTTTTTCGGTCGTGTTTGCGCGTGAGTCAAGACACATCCCCCGGCTGTATGGAGCAGATTTAACCGGCGGCGCGGTTGCGTGCCTGGCAATGATTCCACTGCTGAATTGGCTTGGTGGGCCGAACACCGTATTGTTCGCCGGCGCGATTATGGCGATCGCGGGTGCGGTGTGGGCGGAAAGCGCCAGGCCAAGAAAAGCTGTCCTGATGTTATTTGCTAGTTGTCTGGTGGTGATTGGGCTGAATCACTCTGGCCGAATTTTCGACATTGTTTATGCCAAGGGCATATTTCGTGATCCGTCGTCGGTGGAGTTTGCTAAATGGAATGCAATCTCGCGGGTAGAAGTGGATCGCATGGGCGTCTCCAAAGCAATTGTGATTGATGCTGACGCCAACACTTACATCATGAGCGCCGACCTGAATCATTGGCACGGGACGGAGTGGGAGAAAAATTTGATGTCCGCTCCTCCAGCGCTGGCGAATGTACTGCGGCCGCATGGTGAGTTCGCCATCATCGGACCGGGCGGTGGTGTAGATGTATTGCGCGCAGTGGCGAGCGGCAGTCCGAATGTCACAGGGATTGAGATCAATCCGATCATCGCCAACACCATAATGCGTGGGCGCTACGCGGATTTTGCCTATCATTTGTATGAGCGTCCGGAAGTGCATATTCACGTCACCGATGGCCGGTCATTTGTCCGCAATGCGCCGCAGGAATATGACGTTGTACAGATGACGCTGGTTGACACCTGGGCGTCGACTGCGGCTGGCGCATTTGCGCTCAGCGAGAACAGCCTCTATACCAGCGAAGCATTTCAGGAATATTTTGAGCACTTGAAGCCAGATGGAATGATTGCCATCACGCGTTGGGAGTTTCGTCAGCCGCGCGAAGCGTTGCGCGTGGTTTCAGTCGCGATGGAGGCGCTGCACCGGCTGGGGATTTCGGATACTCGTAGAAATTTCATCGTGATCTCAGAAGGCGCTCTGAGTGAAGACGGAATCCCGGTTGCGGTGCTGGCTAAAAAGAGTCCTTTTACCAGCGAGGAAGAAGCCGCGGTGAAGGCGCATTTACGGACTCATGACAATCTGGTTGCATTGCATCTTCCTTCGCAACCGCAAGACAATCCATTCTCAGCACTGATCGCCCGGAACGATCCGCGGGCCTTCGCCGGCAGCTATGCTTACAACGTCGCGCCGGTTACAGACAATGCCCCGTTCTTTTTCTTTACTTTGAAACCGGGACAGATCCTGCATAGCGAAGGAGTGGAGCAGGGGATCGACTGGAAGGTGAATCTCGGCGTCGCCGTTTTAGGGATGGTTCTGATCATTTCCGTCGTCGCGGTATTCACATTTCTCCTGATTCCCCTAGCAGTCGGTTCGCGAGGGACGCATCGGCATGCTCCACCTTTGATTTATTTCATCGCCGTAGGGCTGGGGTACATTCTGGTTGAAATTGCATTCATACAGCGATTTGTTTTGTTTTTAGGCCATCCCACCTACGCGCTTACGGTTGTGATTTTCCTCATGCTCCTATCGAGCGGGTTGGGGAGCCTGGCATCCCGCAAATGGCTGGCCAGCAAACCCAATGCGGCGCTTCCATTGATCCTCATCATTGCCGCGATCTTGCTCTATGTTTTTGTTCTTCCCGGATTACTCAATGCATTGGTTGGACTGCCGTTGGTCATGAAATTTCTGATCAGTGGAATCCTATTGGTTCCCCTTGGATTCGCTATGGGGATGCCATTTCCTACCGGGCTTCGCGCTTTGGCAAGTTTCCCCGCTCCCGAATTCCCCACCCCTGAAAATAGTGAAACCGAGCGGAGCGCAGTGGAGTGGGCATGGGCCATGAATGCCGCCTCCAGCGTGCTGGGCTCGGTACTGGCGATGGTGATTGCCATCGAATTCGGACTCAATGTCACCTTGGCTTGCGGCGCGGGTGCTTATTTACTTGCACTTGCGTTGACCAAAACGGTAAGTCCTCGGAGTGTCTGACCTAGAGACTGCACCATCTTGTCTGCTATCATGCAAGGAATTTGCCGCAACTCACTTATGCGGCGAGGACTGCCCTTTGAACATGGTGTCAGGGAGAAAGCGTGCCTAGCCAGAAGCAACTGAAGTGGTCTCAATTGAAAGTCGGGATCACGGTGATCGTTGCGCTCACCACCTTGGGCGTGCTCATTTTCCTGATGAGTGGCACAGGCGGCATATTTACTCAGAAAATCGAACTAAAAACCTATGTGGATAACGCCAGTGGACTGCGTGTTGGCGCACCAGTACGTTTGAACGGCGTGGACATTGGAAATGTGTCGTTCATTCGGGTTGTGCCCGATCCGACTCAGCACCTGACTCCGGTGGAAGTCACCATGAAGGTGAACACGAAATTTCACTACGGGTTGCTCAAGAAGTCGGAGACGCTGCTTTCGACCGCAGGCGTTTTGGGTGAGACTTACATCGACATCGACAACACCAATGCCTCAGGCCCCGAAGCTGTAAATGGCGATGTTCTGCCCAGCCGTGAGGTGCCCGATTTCCAGGATATGGTTCGCGCAGGGCAGGGCACGTTGCAGAACATGGATGCGCTGTTGAAGCGCCTTGACCGTATCATTGCTTTCGTCGAATCAGGTAAAGGTTCTGTGGGAAAGCTGATTTACGATCCCACCCTCTACAACCGGCTGTCGGCAACGGTGAATGAGTTTCAGAGTTTGGTCAATAGCATCGGCGAGGGCAAAGGGACTTTGGGGAAATTAATCTCCGATGACACGATGTACAACAAAGTGAATGCTACGTTGGATAAGGTCAACCTTGCTATCGACGACCTAAATGCTGGCAAAGGCACAATGGGAAAACTGCTCAAAGATCCCTCACTTTATGACAATGCCAACAAGACTGTCGCGAACATCCGCCAGCTGACCGAGGACATCAACTCCGGCAAAGGAGCGCTGGGAAAATTTGCCAAGGACCCGGAGTTCGCTGCGCGGATTCAGAATATTGCCAACAAACTTTCTTCCATCGCCGACCGCCTGGATGCGGGCGAAGGAACCGCCGGCAAGTTCCTGCGTGATCCATCTTTGTTTAACAATGCGGATCAGATGCTGGTTGAGTCGCGCGACTTGATCAAATCGATCCGGCAAAATCCCAAGAAATATCTCACCATCCATTTGAAGATTTTTTAGCTGGCCTTCCTCTTTCGACGGGTCCGTCGAGAGGCCTGTCTATGCGTGATAACATTTGTTCATTGCTAAAAATGAGGAAATAATGCGCTATTTAAGCCTTCTGCTTCTCTGCGGTTCGCTCTGTCTCGCCCAGTCAAATACAACTTCTGCTTCGTCTCCTGGAGTTCGGTTCAACCCTGACATGTTGGACAAATCAATCGATCCCTGCACGGATTTTTACGCCTATGCTTGCAGTAAGTGGCAGTCGCAGAATCCCATCCCGAGTGATCGCTCGAGTTGGGGGCGTTTTAACGAGTTGCAGGAGCGCGGGGAAAACACCATTCGAGACATTCTCGAGAAGTATTCCACGAATGATTCCAAGCGCACACCCAACCAGCAGAAAATCGGGGATTATTACCAGGGATGCATGGATGAAGCTGCCTTCAACAAAGCCGGAACCACGCCTCTGGCGGAGCAATTGAAGGCAATCGATACGCTGAAATCGAAACAGGACTTGGCCAAGGAAGCGATTCGCCTACATCGCCTGGGGATCAACGTTCTGTTCAGCTTTGGTTCTGGTCAGGATTTCAAAGATGCCACGCAGGTCATCGCCGAAGCGGACCAGGGCGGAATGTCGCTGCCTGACAAGGACTATTACCTGAAAGACGACGCGAAGTCGGTCGACCTGCGCAAGAAGTATCTGGATCATGTGCAGAAAATGTTTCAGTTATTGGGTGACCCGGCGGACAAAGGTGCGGCTGAAGCGAAGACGGTGATGGACATCGAAACTTCCCTGGCGCATGGAGCGCTTGATCGAGCCAAACGGCGCGAACCCAGCAATGTGTATCACAAGATGTCGGCCAAAGAGCTGGCCGCGTTAAGCCCGGGCTTTGGATGGGATGTTTATCTCGAGGGCGTGGGTGCGCCTTCCACGCAGGTTCTCAATGTCACCGAGCCTGAGTTCTTCAAGCAGTTGAATACCACGCTGCAGGCCACATCCCTCGATGACTGGAAAACATACATGCGCTGGCATCTTGTGCACGCAAGTGCAGCGATGTTGCCGACCGCGTTTGTAGATGAAAACTTCAACTTCTTCAGCAAAGAACTTTCCGGCACCAAGGAACTTGCACCGCGGTGGAAGCGCTGCGTACGGTTCGCTACTGGAGATTTGGGCGAGGCAGTTGGCCAGGAATATGTTGCGCAGACCTTCGGAGCCGAGGGCAAAGAGCGGACTTTGAAAATGGTGAATGCCCTGGAGAAGGCGCTGGCCAGCGACATCGATAGTCTTTCCTGGATGGGCGCGGACACCAAGAAGCAGGCGCACCTGAAGCTGGAAGCGATTGCGAACCGGATTGGCTATCCCGACAAATGGCGTGACTACAGCAACCTGAAAATTGTTCGCGGCGACGGCTTGGGTAATTCGCAGCGGGCGAATGAGTTTGATTTCCAGCGGCAGTTGAACAAGATCGGCAAGCCGGTCGATAAGAATGATTGGCCTTATCCGCCGAGCACAGTGAACGCCAGCTACAATCCGCAGCTCAATAACATCACGTTCCCTGCGGGAATTCTCCAGCCGCCGTTTTATGACAACAAAGCTGATGATGCCATGAACTTTGGCGGCATTGGCGCTGTGATTGGACACGAGTTGACGCACGGCTTCGACGACCAGGGCAGTCAATTCGACGCCAAAGGCAATCTTAGCGATTGGTGGACCGCTGATGATAAGAAGGAATTTACCTCGCGCACGCAGTGCATCGCCGATCAATATTCCGGATACACGGCTGTCGAGGATGTAAAGCTCAACGGCAAGCTAACTCTGGGCGAGAACACGGCCGACAACGGCGGGTTGCGCATCGCCTACATGGCGCTGCTGGCCACCTTCGCCGGCAGGGAACCTGCACCGGTTGATGGTCTGACGGCGAACCAGAGGTTCTTTCTGGGATGGGCCAATGTATGGTGCCAGAACCGCACGGATGCCGTCAGCCGGATGCTGGCGAATGTGGATCCGCACTCACCGCCGAAGTGGCGCGTAAATGGAACGGTATCAAACATGCCGGAGTTCCGTGAGGCGTATCACTGCAAAGCCGATGCACCGATGGTGCGGGACAATGCCTGTCACGTCTGGTAGGTTCTACTGAATCCATTGTCATTCCGACGATGTGGGGAAGCGAACAGGAATCTGCGATTGGCCGACACAGTTGCGATGCTGTAGGCCAACAGCAGATTCCCCCTTGCCGCTTCGCTCCTAGTCGGAATGACAAATCTAGGACGTTCCCAGCAGGCTATAGAGCAAAATCACCAAGACAATTGCGGTAAAGCCGGCGTACATACGATCTTTCTCCGCCGCGAAGCCAAACAGGGCGAAGATCACTCGGGCAATCGGTGTTGCAATCAGTAGCAACAAGCCCAGTTGGATAATTCCTCTTCCTCTCAGATGCAGCGCTTCATGTACGATGCCACTGATCTGGCGGTAGTCTGCCGGTTCCCCTTGGAATATTCGGTAATCTACGGTCGAGCGGCCGTGACGTGCCAGATAGATCGCGCCTCCGAACAACACTACCAATGCTGAGGTTAGGACTCCGACTCGCAACAGGGTCCCGATCACGTTCTCGACTTTTTGATCTGTCCAATCGCTCAGTTTCACTTAGATCCTGCCGGCAAGGCCGTTGTAGAGCATCTCTACTGCCAGAAGAAGAATGACTACCGTGAATATTGAACGCACGGAGCGCGTTTTTATTTTCAACAGCAACTGTGCTCCCAGCAGAGAGCCGGCCAGGACTCCAAGCATTACGGGCATGGCTACACCGGGATCGATATATCCGCGGCTGAGATAGACGCCGGCGCTGGCCGCTGCCGTGACTCCGATCATGAAATTGCTGGTTGTGGTAGAGACCTTGAACGGAATTCTCATGGCCTGATCCATGGCAAGGACTTTGACCGCGCCAGATCCGATCCCCAACAATCCCGATAACGTGCCGGCGCCGAACATAATGCTAAAACCTGCGGGAACGCGGCGGATGAAATACGGCTTCGGGCCGTCTGGCGAGGGATACGAGCCGTTCATCTTGAGCCGAGTCGCCAAAGGATCAGGCTGCGGGTGCTGCGGTTGGGGGGGCTGCGCGCGTCCCGAGAGATATGCGGAGTAAAGGAGCACTAGTCCAAATACGATTGCGATGGCGTGCGTGGGAACTTTCAAAGCCAGATATGCTCCGAGCAGGGCACCCATCGTGGTGGCGATCTCCAGGAACATCCCAATGCGGATGTTGGAGAAGCCTTCTTTGAGGTACGCGGCGGCTGCGCCAGAGGAGGTCGCAATTACCGCAACCAAAGATGCGCCGATGGCGTAGCGAATATCGACGTGGAAGAAAAGTGTGAGGAGAGGAACTAGAACCACTCCGCCGCCGAGTCCGGTCAATGCTCCAAGGAAGCCTGCTGCGAAAGAACCAACTCCGACCAGGAAGCTGAACTCGATGACGTTCATTCAGTTTTAGGCGCTACAACAACAGGAGTTCATACGATTGTGTCCGACTCCTGACGTGGCGTGGCTTCGACGTGTTCGTGCGCGTGATAGCTGGAACGAACCATGGGGCCCGACTCTACGTGGCGAAAACCGAACTTTAGGGCTCGGTTCTTCATGTAGACAAATTCATCGGGCGTATAGAAGCGGGCAATGGGCAGATGGTCCTTCGAAGGCCGCAGGTACTGGCCAACCGTCAGGATGTCTACTCCGCGAGAGCCGAGGTCAAAGAAGACTTCTAACAACTCTTCCATGCTCTCGCCCAAGCCGACCATGACTCCGGATTTTGTCAGAATAGACGGTGCGATCTTTTTTGCTTTTTCCAGCAGATCGAGTGTGCGTTGATAACGCGCTCCTGAGCGTACTGCACGATACAGGCGCGGGACAGTTTCGGTGTTGTGGTTCAGCACATCCGGGTGCGCGCCGAGAACGATTTGCAGTGCTTCTTCGAGGCCCTGGAAGTCAGGGATCAGGACTTCGACCTTGCAATCCGGAATTAATTCGCGGATCTGACGGATGGTTTCGGCGAAAACCTTTGCGCCGCCGACATTGTCATCATCGCGGTTCACGCTGGTGATTACTGCATGCTTCAAGCCCAACGTCGCCACCGCTTCGGCTACCCGCCGTGGTTCATCCCAATCGATTGCTTGCGGACGGCCTTTTGGCACGGCGCAGAAACCGCAACGGCGAGTACAAATGTCCCCCAGCAACATGAAGGTTGCAGTCTTATGGTTCCAGCATTCGCCAATGTTGGGGCACTGGGCCGATTCGCAGACCGTGTGCAGGCCCAGGCCTCGGGCTAGCTTCTTTAGATTGTGGAAGTTCTCCCCGACCGGGGCTTTGGCGCGCAACCATTCCGGCTTCGGCTGGCGAACCGGGGGGTGAGTTTCGATTTGGATTAGTTGGGATGAGCCTGCCATGCAATCAGTTCAATTTTACCTGACCCAGGGCATCGTGTCGTGTAGAGGCGGGTCTTGCCCTGGCTGTCAGATCGGCTGGCTTTGCTCCCGGACGGGGCAAGCCCCGTCTCTACGCCAGTTTGTCAGCATTCCAGGTAAGACTCTACCCAGCTTTTGATCTTAAGCCGCCGCTCGTCGGAAGGCTCGAATCGCATACCAAACAGGTGGCTTTGCGGTTTGCGCCAGGTGACGGCTCCTTTGACGCAGATTCGCGGCAATGTCAATAAAGCGAAGGAAACCTCTAGCGTTTGACTAGACTGAAGGTCTTCGATGGTCTTGAAAGACATTCCACCCGAGCTGATTTCCGCACTCGTGGCAGAGAACCGGCGGCCGTCCGCCAACACAACGTTTACTTCGGTGACGATGGGGATACGCACGTAACGACGAAACTCATGCGTGATCAAGGGCTGTGTTGCACGGACCAATTTTAATGCGGCGGTCCGTTCCAGCGGCTCATGAAAAATTGCGTTGAAGCCGTACTTGGAAAACCCGATGGCATCCTGCGCACTCCCGCCCAGGCCATACAGCACGACACGACTGTTGGAAGGTGAGCTTCGCGCCGACATCATGACCGGTTCGGATTCGGGGTTCACTTTTACAACACAGGCCTCAAACTTTTCTTTTTGCAGCCGCTCGGTGGCTTCGCCCGTCATGGCGATACTTTCCATGCCAAATTGACGAAAGCACTCGGTTAGCATCCGGTGAGTGGCTGGATTGAGATTGACAAGAGCAACCCTAGCGGAAGCTTTCTTGCTGGGGGGGATGGCGAGCGGCGCAGCAGTGGTTCCTAAGGTTCGTTCCATAGTTTGATGTTTCATCAGGGATATTTGTTCGTCCGGCTGAAACCCCATTCTGGCGCGGGTTTCACGGGATGGCAAAGACGAATAAGGACAATGACGGGTACATAAGTGTCATTACTGGGAGTGACCCGGGTCGCTTCCCGTAATGGCTCTTAGGTAAGCAGGGGTCTACATAGGAGTGCCCAAGAAAACGGGTAATTTCGGTAGAAAGCACTAAAAAAGGCGGGGATTACGGGAGTGGGTGGAGAACGCTACTGGTGCCAGCGGCGGAATAGCAGCGCGCCGTTGGTGCCGCCGAAGCCGAAGGAGTTTGACATGGCGTATTCGACTTCTGCTTTGCGGGCTACGTTGGGGACAAAGTCCATGCCTGCGGTATCTGGATCCTGATTTTCCAGGTTGATGGTTGGTGGAAGAATCTGGTCGCGCAAAGCTAGGACGGTGACGCCGGCTTCCAGGCCTCCAGCGCCGCCCAGCAGATGTCCGGTCATCGATTTTGTCGAGCTCACTGGCAGAGTACGCTGAAAGCAGTTGCGAATGGCGTGCGCTTCCAGGGTATCGCCGATCGGCGTCGATGTGCCATGAGCATTCACATAACTCACGACGTCCGGGCTTATGCCGGCATCGCGTAGTGCATTGCGCATGACTCGGAAACCGCCTTCGTGCTCGGGAGCTGGCTGTGTCATGTGGTAGGCATCGCCGCTCATGCCGTAGCCGACAATCTCAGCAATAATCTTGGCACCGCGTTTTTGGGCATGCTCCATCTCTTCCATGATGAGGATGCCCGAGCCCTCGCCGATCACGAATCCGTCACGATCTTTGTCCCAGGGGCGGCTGGCCTTTTCAGGCTCGTCATTGCGCGTGGACAATGCGCGCATGGCAGCGAATCCGCCTACGCCCATGGGACTGATGGCGGCTTCGGAGCCGCCAGCAATCATGACATCGGCATCGCCGTGCTGGATGATGCGGAAGGAATCTCCGATGGAATGGGCGCTTGTCGTGCAGGCAGTGGCTGTCGCCTCATTCGGGCCCTTGGCCCCTACCCGCATAGATACTTGCCCGGCGGCGAGATTCACAATGGCTGCGGGAATGAAGAAAGGAGATATCTTGCGCGGGCCGCCCTTCATCAAGGCAGTGTGCTCACGCTCGATGACGTCGAACCCGCCGATGCCCGAGCCGATGTGAACGCCAACCATCTCTGCATTGTCCGGCCCGATCTTCAGGCCGGACATTTGTAACGCTTCATCCGCTGCCGCGATGGCGAAATGGATAAAGCGGCCCATCTTCTTCACTTCTTTTTTCTCGACGAATTTCAGCGGGTCGAAGTTTTTCACTTCGGCTGCGATCTGGCAGGAAAATTGGGAAATATCAAACGGAGTGCCGTCGAGTCGCTCGAACTGGTCAATCTGGGTGATTCTGCCTACGCCGCTCTTACCTGCGAGCAAGTTCTTCCACACCTCTTCCGTGGTATGGCCTACGGCGCAGATCAAACCGATCCCAGTGACTACGACGCGTCGACCCAAAGCTACTTGCCGCCTTTCGCATGCTTGCCGACATAGTCGATGGCATCCTGAACGGTACGAATCTTTTCCGCGTCCTCATCAGGAATTTCGATTTCGAAGGCCTCTTCGAAAGCCATGACCAGCTCGACGGTATCGAGCGAGTC
>Ga0068869_100000442_pt1 | contig 22676 bp, 20 predicted proteins | sample KBSMisM52_FD_64676 | JGI IMG/M metagenome (GOLD analysis project Ga0068869, IMG submission 64676) | Miscanthus rhizosphere microbial communities from Kellogg Biological Station, Michigan, USA - KBS Miscanthus M5-2 | ecosystem: Host-associated > Plants > Roots > Rhizosphere > Soil ... | reverse complement strand
AAACAGTATTCATGGAAACTTTGCCGACGGTACGATTATTCCTGCCGGTCCAAATGAAGGAAAAGCATTTCTTATAATGGACGACACTTTCTATTTTGTATCTGAAACTTCATCTCCTGGCAGTCACAAAATTGGAACTGAATCTTTTTTTAATAAGATTTATTCGTATGTGTACGATGCGCCGGGACAAAAGGTTTTGGAACGTACAAAGACTACTTTTGATGCAACCACTCCGGAGTTTCATCTTTTTGATATTGGTGATTCGATGTGGATGGTGGGCACGGCATTTAATGAGAAAAAACCTTATTTGAAGGTAACAGATATGAAAACCGGAACGGAGACTTTGAACCTGGATGGTTTAATCAAGAAGTTCGACCAGTTAAAGAGTGGTGTACTGGAGATGAGATTTGTTGACGATGCAAAATTTTATAAATATCTGACGATCAAGACTGTTGATGGCCAAAATTTTGAATATTATCCTGATTTTGATCTATTAGTTAACGGATCTGTAGACGTTAAACAATGGCTCTTGGACAATAAGTATGATGATATGATTGCCGATACCACCGGATGGGTTCTCGATGCGACAACAGCAGATCGTGAAGAGCTGTATCTGATTAAAGGGCAAAAATACAATGTTATGACTGCTGTTGCAGATGAGCGTGAAGACGGGTACGTAGATTCTGCTTTTACAGAAGCTTACCAAAAACATAATGGTGGATTTACTGAACCACCAGAATCGACCAGTCAAAAAATCGGCGATAATCTGGTTTTCCTACAAGGAATAATTCTGTATCAGGACAGCGATGTTGCATTGATTTTGTATCAACAGGATGCGCGCGATTTGTCTCCAAAACTTATTTCTCTTGTGAATAAAGACAAGGGTTTGGTCTGGACTGCAACTGAGGATAAACTTCTTCCAGCCATGCGCACGAATCCGAATGATGACTTTACCAGCATGTTCTTTATTAAGGACAACTTCAGTGCTGAACGAATTAAAGACACCATGCTGCTTAAGTTTAAACAGGGCGGAATGATGGCGTTTGATATCGCCACTGGGAATGTTCTGTGGACGTTTGATCCGTACAAAGGCTGGTTCTAAAAACCATTATTTGATGATTGGGCCGGTATCAACAACTTCAAATGCTGATCCTGGGACGTTTTTTAATTGATTGAGTTCTTCATCATTCCAGCCGAGATCAGAATTGCCCTGGAAGTACCAGTTACTACCATTATCGGCAACGATTAAACCGTATTTTTTCATCGTTTCGAGAATGGTTTTTGACTGCCCGGTGAATTCTGAAATGTCGTAGTCGGCTTTGAGACGAAGACGCAGTCCCATTGGTGGAGCGAAAGCATCGGTGTTGTCGGACGCCATGTGGGTTGCCGGATGAATGTACCCTCTTTGCGTGTCACTGAAAGTTACTCGGATGGCATGGTTCATGGAACCGGCACTCACTTCGTCAAAACGGACGAGCCCGGCAAAAATTGGCAAGCCTGCTGCGTCAGCGGATGTCCAACCTTCTGGACGGAGTGCATTGGAGGTGAGATCAAAAATCGCGCCATTGGCTGCGTTCCAACCGTTATCACTAATGTAAGCTGCATACAGTTCGTAGAGTTTGCAATTATCTTTATCTACAACAATTACATGCGAGTCTGATCCGTTTTCAATCTGTGCTGTTGGTGGAATTGGATATGGACCTGGATCACTTTCATCTGGATAGTCCGTGAAATTTACCGGTACTTGCGACTGATCCGCCCCAACGACCGTGTATGGGATACCGTATTCGCCGTTGCCGCCGAAATCCGGGTGGAGGTTTTGATTGCCTCCAAGTCCATTGATGTAGTCTATGAATTTGGAAGAGTCCGGATGAAGTGGTGCATTGGAGATGTCCTGATTCCATGGATTGTCAGATGGGAAAATCTGGCAGCCGCCTATTTTGGGTGCTGTACCTGAAGGTGCCGGGGATGGAGACGGTGTTGGGGTTGGACTTGGTGCCGGCGGCGGAGTTATCTGATCCGGAGTTAACCACTCGTTTACAAGCGCAATTATTTTAGCTGCTTCTGCTCTGGTTAATTTTTTATCAGGTCCAAAATAACCCGTGAGACTTCCACTGCTGTTTTTGTAACCACTGATATAGCTTTTTCCTACAGCAAAACGTACGTATGAGGCATACCAGGCATTTTGATCCACATCAAAAAAATCGGCATCACCGGTATTTGTGGTGCTGACCATCTGGTCCGGACTGAATTTGGTTAGAGTGATCATTTTCACTGCCTCGGCACGATTTACATTATTGTTTGGCAGGAAGGTGTTGTTGCTATAGCCATCAATCCAGCCTAACTCTTTGGCTTTGTTTACTGCATAGCTGTACCACTCATTATTGGAAACGTCGCTGAAATAGACCTGACTGTTTCCCACTATTCCGTCAGGGAATTTACATTGAATCAGCATTTGGGCTAGTTCGGCGCGTGTAATGGAGTTATCCGGTTTGAAAATATTCAGTGGTGTACCTTGCGCATCGGTATAACCTTTCAGTTTGCAATGTGCTGCCACCGCTTCAATCGCGGTTTTACCCCAATGGTTCTGGATGTCGGTAAATGTGCCGGTATCTGAAGGCAAAAGAAGTGCTTGAACTCCTGAAGTCATCAGAAATGAAACGGCAATGAGACTGATCGACAGGGTTTTCTTGATCAGTGAGGAGTGTTTCTTCATAAATTGGGAGTTAGAAATTTTCGTGAACTTTGAGTTTCACGCAGGCTTTAATTTTCTGGTCGAGTTTAGTGAGCTTGGTAATGTCAGCGGCCGTGACTTTGAGAAGTTCAGGGTCCCGCTGAGTATCAGGATACACGATTGTATAGAATTCGGGAAATAGTGGATTAATCGCTTCTTCAACTCCCATCTCTTTGGATTCGGCAATAAGTGAAGGCCAGGTGTCTTTATCTCCGTATAAAATAAGGTCCAAACCGGTTGCGGGAATTAATTCACCGTTTGGGCCACTCATGAAAGCGATAGCCATATCGCCACCCAACTCTTTGGTCTGGGCGCGGGCGCACACTTCAATACTTCGATAGTTTTGGTAATCCACCTGCAAACGCAAGTAAGCGTCCTTCATATAGGTGAGATAGTTTACCTGACTGAAACCACCTAAACATTTGAGGCCATAATAAAAGCTTAAAACAATGTATGTCAGCATCATGCCCGGGATGAGCTCTTTGCTTTCGAGGGCTTTGTGAATAGCATCAGGTGTCAGTTCAATTTTATAAGAGCCATCGTCTGATACCAGAGCATTGTCCTGTTTCCAAAGCTGTATGCGGTATTTTGCTCCTTCCGGTTGGGCCCAGAACATGTAGGTTCCATACTTGTCGTTCCGATCGAAGGCGCCCTGGATACCTTCAAAATATTTGTTAATAAGTGGTAAATAATTATTGTCAAAAAGGAAATGGTTCACGATTGTGTCTTTGTGAAGATGGAAATCCATCAGGAGTTTGGCCACAATCCATTCCTGTTCAATGTAAACTAAATCCGGTGCCTCATTCTGATGTGGACCAAAAAACTTTTTCCAGAGTTTGAAGTTGGTTTTGGTGCTTTGTATTGAATAGTTTTCAGCATTGAGTACATCCGGATCCATGTAAATTTCATCAACTAACTGATTAATTTTTTCTGCTTCTTCGGGATGTACTTCTTGATTACGAACTTTTTCTTCTACTGTTTTCTTAAAACGGAGCATCTCGTCTTTCGTGTAGCTGCGGTAGTTATATACAGGACTTAAGCGGTCTTTTGCCGGTAAAAACGGGATGCGATGCTCAGTAATTTTTCCTTTGGCGTAGCTGTGGAATAAAAGACCTCTTGGGAATGATGAGTTGTTTAAAGATACATTCGCACACGGAAGAACGATAACACTTGTGAGTGTGGGATCGCTGTGTTCAAAAAACGGTGCGGCTGAAAGCAGGTTCCCGTTTATGAAAAAAGGATGGCAAACAGGGCCATGGTGATCCACAGTGGAAACATAATAGTGTTTGCGAAGCTGGACTGCGACTCGTTCAGCTACTTCCGGTCCCAAACGTTTTTCCACTTCATTCTTAAAAGCGCCAATAAACTCTTCTCGGCGCCTTTTAATAGGATTATTTAAATTTACACTAATATAATCTTTAGCGTATTCGTACAAACTTTTCTTTCCTCGTTTGCGGAGGATTTCGGCAAGTACCTGTTTTTTTTCCAGGACTTTTGCCTTTAGTTTCTCAAAATTCTCTTGGAGCTGCGAAGACATAGGATTTTGGTCTTGGTTGGCAAGGATATTACGCTGTTTGTTTTGAAAGGCAATTCTACAGGGATTGACCTTTCATAGTTTCATTATATTTTACCACACTTTGTCGATTTTGGCTTATTTTTGAGTAAAAATGGACTAAAAAACCCCGAAAATTCGGGGTCTGTCAGCTATTTCTGTTGTTTCATCCATTTCGCGCCCAGTTCAGTGGTTAACTGCTTTTCCTGACGACGTTTGTGCTCAATAATTGCTGAGCTGATTAACCGGTCAATAATCTGTTTATATGAGATGTTCACTTTTTTCATGAGCGTCGCAAAACAGCTTTCGCGGCGGAAACTTGGGATAGTGTTCAACTCATTGAAATAAAGTTTTCCGGTTTTTCCATCCATCAAAAAGTCGATGCGGGCGAGACCTGAACCGTCAATGGCATTAAACACGCGGCGGGCCAGGGTTCTAATCTCTTCCCATTTGTTTTTTGGCATTTTAGGAGGGATATCGATCTCCCAATATTCGGAAACGTATTTGGCGTGATAGTCATAGAACTCACCTTCATAGTGAACTTCGCCGGGTAAAGAAACGGTGAGGTTATCCAAAGTGCCCAGCACGGCGCACTCCAACTCTCTGAGATTTTGCACACCTTTTTCAACCACAAGATTACGATCATATTTCAATGCTTCCTTAATTGCGGTAGCGAGTTTGGCTCTTACTTTCACTTTGGAGATACCAATGCTTGATCCGCAACTTGATGGTTTTACAAAACAAGGGAAGCCGAGTTTTTTTTCAATGTCAGAAGCTATTTTTTTGGCGTCACGTTTCCAATCGTCTTTATTAAAAGCCAGATGCGGAACCTGTGGAATACCGGCTGCAGCCATGACAGCCTTAGTTTTGGCTTTATCAAAGCCTGCGGCAGATGCGAATACATTGCATCCTACATACGGGATGTCGGCGATTTCAAATAAACCCTGGAGTGTTCCGTCTTCACCGGTTGGGCCCAGGATCCAGGCAAAAGCTACATCGATTTTTTTGCGTTTGATCTTATTTTTTCCTTCAAAAACTATCAGTTCTCTGGTGGCGTCTGTAGAAAGCAAAGCCGGTGTGAGTCCTTTGTAAGTATTTTTTTTGAAACCTTCGACAACATTTTTCCCGGTTAACCATTTTCCTTCACGGGTAACGCCTACGCAGATGACGTTGTATCTTTTATCTTTCTTCAGTTCTTCAATCACATGGCTCGTTGAAACCACAGAAACTTCATGCTCCTGTGACCGCCCTCCAAAGAGAGCGAGGATATTCATTTTTTTCATAAGAAAAATTAAGGCTTCTCTAAATCTACGCCTGTTGAATTTGCGAATCAAGCCTCCTTAAAGAACTGATGCCATAACGGTTTGCCATTCTGTGAGCGCCTTGAAGCTGAACATAATCCCGTAAGCAACCAGTAAGACTGACCCTAAAAGCACCAGTCGCTGTAATGTTTTCCTGCGAAAATGGCTGCGGAAAAAGTAGGTTGTTGCCACGATAATGGAAGATCCAATAATACCACCACCAATAATGTTTGCGGTGAACAGCGTTGGACTGATTTGATTTATATATTGAGAATACATACTTCCGGCAACCATGATCCAGGAAACTACAGAGATCGGATTCATGATACCGACTACAAATCCTTCAGCGAAACTGTTTTGTGCAACGTGGAGATGGTGTTTGTATGCTTTATGATAGATCTTTTTTTTCTTTTTGCCGGTAAAGGCACTTAATCCCATAACACTCAGGATTGCTGCGGCGCATGTCCACATCACTGCCTGGATTTTTATATCGTTGATAAAATAGGCGATGCCATGGAGTGATAACAGAAGATACATTGTATCCACCATTGTTCCCGCAAGAACAACCTGCAGTTCGTAGCGAATGCCACGCTTAGGGTTTAGACCTTCATGAATTGCTAAGATTGTGAGCGGTCCGATGACAAAACTTTGCGCGAATCCAAAAATAAAAGCTTCAACATTAAACAGCATATTTTTACTTTTTTGTTTGTATATATCCTAGAATTATAGCATATTACTGCCGTTTTATAAAGGACGCACATGAATGATTGGTACAAAAAACCTCAGATACAAAGCCAGAACTGCTCGAACAACGGTTTGAGTTTCGAAGAGAGATTTCGGCTCAATAAAGGTAAAAATCCCGAACTTTATGTGCCGGACTTGGTTGAGGGCAAAGTTTCTGATGTTAAGTTTGGTGACGAAATTGTGTTTGAAGATTTTGATGATGAAGGTGTTTTAAGGTCATGTAAGGGGTTGAAACAATATGTGCGAACTGTTTTTGAAACTGAAGCGGAATCAGGTTTGAAAAAAATTCCGGCTTATATTTTTGATAATCATAATCATGCGTTTGCATTCTGGAATGTGGAGCGTTATGCGGGGCAGGTGCGTGACGGCGCACTGCTAATACATGTGGACCAGCATAAAGATACGCGCATACCACCATCATTTTTGTCGATAGAGGATGCGAAGAATTTGAAAAAAGTTTTTGATTATACGAATACGGTTTTGAATGTCGGAAATTTTATTCCTGCTGCACAAAACATTGGTTTGGTGAAAGATATTATTTTTATAGATTCGGAACGTTCGATTGATGAGTTTGATTTTTCTGGGTTAGTGGGACGGGATTTGATCCTGGATATTGATCTGGATTTTTTTGTGCCGGACCTGGATTACATTGGAAATAACAAAAAAATTGACCTTATTGGTGCGGTTTTGCCTTATGCGAATGTTATTACTTTCGCAACTTCACCATTTTTTATTGATCAGCAACTTGCTCTTGACTGGTTAGTGAGAATTGCAGGCTTAGTAAAAAACTGATCTACTAAATTTGTTTATTGTAAGCCATTTTTTTGTTTTCGGGCCCGCCTCTTGATTCAATCTGTGAGATTGTGTAAGTTACGCCACGGTGGGGCAAAGATTACTATACACAATCTTATTGTCCCCACCTTTTTTTGTATAAACTGAGCACATTGCGCTGTTTTGTTTTTTATGTTATAATAATCTGAATGGTATTTTTTATAATATAAAAACAAAAACATATGCACAATAAAGTAGAGGAAATAAAAAATAAGAAATTCGATTGGAGACATATGCTAGGCTCGTTTGCCGGTGGTTTTTTGGTTGCAGTTCTTGTTGTATATGGTGTTTCAGGTACACAATCACAGGGCTTTTTACGCTTAACTTCTACAGATAAAGTTGCAAGTCTTAATCCATCTGCTTTATCACCAATAAAAAATGGTGGTGTTCAAACTACTCCAAATGGCACATGCAGCGTGAGTAATTGTGATATTAATGCAAAACTGGATCTGATTTTGAATCAGCTGACTTTGAAAGATAGTGGTAACAAAGCTCTTTCACAGTACTTGGCTCAACAATTTACTGAGGTACACAACCAGTTCCAATACCTGGCAGGTCAGTTTACTGAAAGTGACAACGTGCTTACCAATATCAAAAATAACGTTGTGAATAGTTTCCAATTTATGGGTACTCAGTTCACTGTTGTTAATGACAAGCTTGATATGATCAAGACTACTACTGATACAACTGTTCAATATTTCTGGCCAAATATCTTCACAGATATGATGAACAAACTTGATGCTATCCTTGCTAAATAGTCGTTATAGTCGTTAAAAATGAAATAAAAAAAGGGGCCTCGTATGAGGTCCCTTTTTTTTATGGAATGTACTTTTCGTAGTATTCTGCTTTTTGCGAGTCGCCGTTCTGTTTGTATAACTCTGCAATGGTTTGAAGTCCTTCAAGGACAAGTGGATTGGTTTTCATATAAATTCTGTACTCTTCCTTAGTGGCAAAATCTTTGGCATCTATTTTTTTCCAGGTATCGGGAATCAGTGAAAAGAACTTTTCAAAATAGATGATTGCACTTTTTACATCGCCTGCTTGAGCTGTAAATTTCCCCTGCAAAAATGGAATAAGTGGAACTTGTGGTGCTATTTGCTGTGCTGCCAGAAGATATTTTTGGGCTTCATCATAACGTTTTTGGGTTACAAGCCATTGGGCTAAATTTGCGTAATCCTGATAATACTGACCTCCATTAAAAGCCAGTGACTGTTTAAAAAGGTCCAAGGCCGTGCTGCTGAAAAGTTCGGATGAGGAGTTTTCGGGGAGGTTTTGATAGGTAAGGCCGGCAAGCGTGGAAATTGTCGATTGATGTGGATTTATTTTTAAAGCTTCGGCAAAAGATTTGGTCGTTTTTGAAATGTTCTGTTTGCTGAAACCTTCAATGGCGTTGCTAAGTGCCATGTCACCGCGAATGAGCATTGACCCATCGTACGCAAAATGTGCGGCTATCAGAAGGCACGATGCTGTGATAAATACTTTTATTCCTGTTTTTAACTCTGCTGTTTTGTTTATTTGAGAGACCATAAGTGCCAGAACCGTATAGAGCATCAAAGCATCACTGGTTGCCGGAAAACTAAAAAAATAGGTGATGAAAAAAGCTATGAGGGTAACATACAAAAATTTCTTTTCGTGAATTTTTGGATCTTTGGAGGAAAATATTTTCCAGACGCCATAACATACGGCTATCAAAATCAACAAGCCGAAAAGGCCTTGCGTCAGCATGATTTCCAGCGGCATGTTGTGGGCATTATCCGCCAGGCTGTTGATAGATTCGTACCTGGCAATTTCCGGATTGTGGACAGTCGGATATATGAGTGTAATGGTTTCCAGACCGCTTCCCATAACTACACTTTTTGGTGCCAGTTGAACGAGTGATTGCCATAGATAAAAACGTGTCTGTAATGAACGTGTGGTAGGCGCAATGAAAATAACAAAAAGCGCGAAAAATCCTAAGAGTGAACTTAAAATAAGATATTTCCATTTTTTGAATTTTTGTTCATGAGCAATAAAAACACCGACACTCAAAAGGAGGGCCAGCCAGGATGCACGATTTTCAGTGAGCACAAATGAGCCCAATAAAATAATTGCCGTTCCGATGAGAAGATATTTGGGATAGAACTTCTTCTGGAAAAAATAGCAGTTGATCCAGATAGGGAACAATAAAAACTGACCAAGGAAATTTGGCTGTCCTGTTGTTGAAAACACTCTTCCTCTGTAAGCAGGGTTAGGCTCCCCCGCAAACAAATAAATATTCATTTTCTGGCATAAAGAGTAGGCGGCAGCAACAACACTTACCCAGAAGATGACGCTTAAAACTTTTTCAAACCGTTTTTCTGTCGTGAGATATTGCTGGAGTAAAAACCAGTGTGCGAGATACGCAATTAATGTGAACAAACCCTGCACACGCTCATAGGAGCCCCAGAGACTTCTTTCAGGAGCTATTGAAAAGATTGTTGAGATTATAAGATTTACCAACCACAGACCGGCAATGATCATGACGTTTTTATTCCATTGCAGGGTCCGACCCGTGGATTTTTTTTGAGTGATTGTCCAGATCAGCCAGGTGAGACTGCTCAGCGAAAGGAAAATGGTGAAATAGGAAACTTTGGGGAGTTCAAAATAACTGAAGCCCCAGGGATTGATGATGAGCGGTGTTAAAAAAATGAGGAGATAGAGATCGCTCCATTCAAATTTTTTTTGTGATTTGGTGTGTTGGTTTTTCATGTGTTGTCTTGTGGTGTTTCAAAAAATGTGGTGACTTTTCCGGTTTTTGCCTCTTCTTTCACAACGTCGGCATCATAATCACTTATGGTCTTAAGGAAGCCTTCTTTTTGATCTTTATCCATGAGTTCAAACTGACTTTTGGGAAGTTTTATTGGCATCAAGAATGTCTTAGTTTCGTTGGGACTGATTTCCATGCCGATGCTCAAACCTACCTGCGTTTCTGCTGACCAGTACTGATCAAAGATGGCGTTGCCGAGTGAATAGAAAATCGGATGACCGTTATAGTTTTCATAAGTTTCTACCACGTGCGGATGATGCGCGATGATAGCAATGGCGCCGGCATCAATTAATTTGTGCGCCAGATTTTTTTGGCGATCGGATGGTGTGTGGCGATACTCTATCCCCCAGTGAATGACGGGTATGACCTGGTAACCGTCTTTTACGAGCGATTTAACGGTTTCTACGGCCTTAGCGTCGTCGATGGTGGAGTTCACATCCTGCATGCCTAGGAAGGCCAGTTTCTGTCCTCTGATTGAAAGTTTCTGAATTGAGTCCTCGGTAATTTCTGACGGATTACCAAAAGCAAGAATGCCACCGTTTCTGATAAGAGTCATCGACTCCTCCCAGCCTGAAACCTTTTTATCACGGGTGTGGTTGTTGGCCTGGCTCACAATATCGATAAAATGTTTTTTGAGAACTGGAACAACATCAGGAAAAAATCCAAAGGACATTCCGGTTGTCGTGCGAACGGAATTTTTGCTGACCGGTCCTTCCAGATTGGCTAGCAGCAGATCGTTGACGCGCAAATAGTTGCTGTCCATTTTTTCAAATGGAAAATCCATTCCGTGTGCGTCCATCAGTGAACGTACCACCCGTCCAAGCATAATGTCACCGAAAGATACGATAAATATTTTGTCGGAAGTTTTGATGGGGTTGCCGGTTTGATACCACACATTGAATGTGGTTATGTTGCTGATATTTTCATCAAGTGCCAAAGCACCTCGATAACGCAGGAAATAGCCGAGAAGTTTTGCAGTTGCATACTCTTTCACAGGCAGTTTATCAAAACGATCAATGTCTGCAGCAGGAATAACTTCATTCACAAAATCGGTAAAAAACTCCTGATACGTTTCATCCGGTGCGCTGACTTTGGTGGTAAAACTTATGATCAAAGTTTTTTTCGGGGCAGCATTATCAAGAGTGTGAGCGAGGGCGTTTATTAATTCATCGGGAGCACTTTTATTTACTGCCAGTAAAATGAAATTCGCTTTTGGAAATGTTTGTGGGAGAGTTTTTACAGCGTCATTATTCCAGCTGCTTTTTTCTTTTACTTCGCCAAGATCTTTGACGAGATTGGTTTGCAAAAGTTGTTGCAATATCTGGCTATCGAAATTCTGGAACTGCGGATTGAGACTGCCCGGGTTACTGTAGGTAAATACCATGTTATCAGCAGTTTTATAGTCAGTTTGTTGTAAAACAATGACGTTTTCGTAAGCTGTTTTTTGGGGGAAATTAGCAAATGCTTCCTGTATTTTCTGAGAAAGTGAGCCCGGTGCACTTTCTGATTTTGCAGTTGAGTAGGTCAAAAAGCCGCCGGCTATTTTTGGCTTCAATTCAATAAAAACCGGCTGCTGAAGGTTTTGCTGGCTTTCATTTGGATAATTCGACGGGACATTGTAATTTGCAGCAATATTTTGGCTTACAAAAAGTCCCTGATCAAAATGCAATACGTCTGTTCTGGCTGTGCTTTCTTGACATCCAGAAAGGAGCAGGGGTATAAAAAGAGGCCCGGCTATGATCAGTAATCGACGCAATAAATGGGAAAAAATTGTTGTTACACTTTCATTACCTTTTCGTACCATATGGTGCGCGTGAATATTCTGCTATGAGCCGACCTTTAAAATCTTTTCTTGGCTACTATAACACGTACTTTAAAAAAGTGTATCAGTACATTTTTTTCCGTATTGGTTATGATACCCAGCTGGCTGAAGATCTGACTTCCGAAACTTTTTTGAAAGCGATTGAGCATTTTGATGATTTTGATGAAACAAAATCTTTTAATGCCTGGATTTATCGCATCGCTCATAATCTGCTGGTGGATCACTATAAACGTTCTAAAATTGAAACGACTCCACTGGAAAATGCAGAAAATGATGTTAAAGAGGAAGCTGCTTTCGCCGCAGAAATAGATCGTAAATCGTTGCTCAAAAAAATTCATTTCGCCCTAGAAAAGCTGCCGCAGCAGCAAAAAGATGTCGTTATTTTGAAATATGTGAACGAGCTGGATACCAAAGAGATTGCACACAGTCTGGATATGGAGGAAAGTCATGTGCGCGTGCTTCTGTCCCGCGCCACTCAAACGCTTAATAAACAGTTTTCTTTTTTTAAGGATTAATATGGACGATAGTCATATCAAAAAAATAATGGAACAGGGGTCACGAAAAGTTCAACCATCGATTTGGTTCCGTTTTAGAATGCGACGTCGTTTGCATAAAAAATCACGATTATTAATTACAGAGGCAAGTAGGGAATATTTGGGTTATGGACCGAGCCGCTTCAAAGCGGCTCTGGTCCTGGGTATGATTCTGGTGGTTGCTTCTACAGGCCTTGGAACTTATGCCTACGCAAGTCCGGAAATTGATGAGACCAATCTGTTATATCCGGTGAAAGAAGGACTGGAAAATTTTGAGTACCAGATTACACCGAATCCTTCTGATAAAGCGCAGGTGAGACTAAAACATGCTATGCGTCGTATGGATGAGATGCGAAGACTCTCTTTCCGCTTCCGCAACGGGGAGGATGGCAATACCGAAGATGCTATGCAAAAAACCATCGAACATTTTCAGACAAATATTCAGGACTCTTTTGATGCCGTTCCTGAAGAGGATGAACCGGAAAACGCTGAAAAATTTGTCGTTGAGTTTCACCAGGATCTGAATGAGATTCATGATCAGTTTGAAAACATCGAGGCAGATATTGCTCCCGAAAATCTGGAAAATATGACTTTGCCACCGCCTCCTTTGCGAACTCCTTTACCAGCCGGCATAAAATTATCCCTGAAAGAAACGCACTCCCAGCTGAAGCAAAAAATTCTGAATGTGGAAAATGTTACCTCGAACGTTCATGATTCGTCACTTCAGATGCCTCATCATCGTGTGTTTTTACGAAGACTTTTGAGGAACGAAGATTCTCAACTTATGTTCCATGAAAGACCATCGTTTCAACCGATGAATCCAACAACGCAGATGGGATTTTAATTACTGATCAATCACCATTAAGAAACTGGCGAAAGCTGTCAGTGCGATTAGTGTGAGAAGCAGATAGACGTAAAACTTTTTTTGCATTGGTCTTCTTTAGTGGTTGTTCTTATTATACATGATTGGTCCAGACAGTCACTTTTCAGTTTGTGATTTCTCCTTTTTGGGTTTTCCTTTTCGCTTAAATTTAGACAGGATTTCCGGCAAAACATTGAATGAGAGTCCGTTTTTAAACTCTACTTCAAAAATAGACCCACCATTGTGGATGGCTCTCACTCTCATGATGGCACCGGTATTGATTCGTCCATCAAGAAATGTTGGTAAGTTCATTCCTAACTCCTCCAGCTCTTTTTTGCCAGGCAGTCTGAAGGCATCACCGACATTGATTGGAGCCAAAGCGAACAGGTGCGGTTCCTGCATCGCCATGAATGCAGAGCGCTGGATCCTTTTTTGTTCACCTTTGATGGTGTTAACAATGAGAATGTCTGTATCGCTTTTTTCAAAAACCACTTTGAAAATTTCATTGTTCAGTAAACCGTCGACACCACTGATATCTTTTAAATGACCAAGTTTATACCATTGTCCGTCATCAAAAACTGTGGTTGTTTGAGGTTCAACAGAATCGGATTTTTCTGAAGTGTCTGACATAAATTAGTTATCGCCGAATGGATCGGGATCATGTGCTATTTTTTCCAAGATTTCAAGATCAAAAGAGAACTGTCCGCCTTTTTCATCCTCAAGGTACACCATGGTGATTTTGTCCTGGCAAACTCCGACAACGGTTAAAAGGTCTCCTGGTTTTAATTTACCGTTTTCGGTGCCGAGAATAATCAGACGCTTATCGCCTTTTCTGATGTTATCAACCTCATCGCGATAAATTTCTTTGTGAAGTGTTTCCAAACGGGCTGCATCAGTTACAGCCAGGCTGCGTTTACTGGTCTCATCAGTGACATTTTGCAGACGTGGCATGGATGGAGGAATGGTGTCAGCAGTGGCCATATCTTCAAAATCAAGAATTGAGTGAATCATACTGTCACGTTGAATAGCTCCGTCTTCCGAAAGGATTTGACGTGAGAAACTTTCAAAATTCCCAGATGCCAGATGGCAAACTTTTTCTATATCGAAACCGTAGCGTTCAATATGAGCGCGCTGGCGGGCTACTATTTCCATTAAACGGATTCGATCCCTGTCGTGTGTGCTTGGATGTAAGGCAATGCTTTCAATCAGGTCCAGCATCTGGGGATGATACAAACGAGCAGGGAGTCTTTTGGACTCCCTGCTTTTATCGTCAGTTTCATCTTCTGGCATGCCGGCCATTCTTGTGAGCTCATCGCCTGGTTTTCCGGGCTTTCTACCGCTCATAGATGATTTCTAATTAGAGTTTAGTATCCCAGTAATCTATCATTTTCGCAATAATTTTTGCGGCTTCTGCACGTGTGATTGGGCGGTTTGGATCAAAATTACCGTTACCTACACCCTGTACGAGACCGATCTGGTGAGCCTGTTCAATCCAGCCAACGCTCCAGCCACTTACATCATCGAAGAATGAGTCTGTGACATTGAGTGGGCCATAGCCGAATGTCGCAAGGATTACTTTGCTCGCTTCAGCGCGGGTAATACTTTGATTAGGTCTGAAAGATGTGGTGGTATAACCCTGAACAATATGACGGTCCCATGCCGGGCGGATCCATTTACCCTGCCATGCATCAAGATCCATGAATGGTGAACCACAATCGTTGTCATAACAACCGGTGTTTGGGTCGATTCCACGTGAATAGAGGGACATTTTGGTCAACTCAGCACGTGTAATACTCTGTTCCGGGTGGAATAAACCATCTTTGTAACCTTCGATGATACAGAGATCATAAAGACGACGGATGTAGATTTCTGCCCAGTGACCATCGATATCTTTTGGATATGGACGACCGTCACATTCGCTTACAGTTTTATCATCGCTGGATGGACCACCTGGAGGGCCTTTATAGTTAGGGTCGAGAGGCACTTTGTCGCTGGTGTTGCCATTATCGTCAGATGTACATGGTTTACTGGTTGTTCCCGGTGCACCTTTATAGTTGCAGTCAATTGGCACTTTGCTGCTGGTGTTGCCACCGCTCGTATCGGAACCGCCTGTAGGTACTTTGTCGCTGGTATTACCGCTGCCACTTGAACCACCACTTGATGTACCCGGACTTCCTTTATAGGAATCATCCATAGGCACTTTGGAACTCGTGTTGTTCGGGTTACCGTTTGGTGGATCGTATCCACCATTATCGTTTGATGTCACTGTGAGGGCCTGCGCCATTTGCAATGGCACAACTACCACTGCAGTGAGGATAATGGCACCAAGCACTTTTTTGGCTTGATTGAACATAAATAGTTCTTGGATAAAAAATATGAAGAGAACTTTATATCATATAATTTACAATGTGTCAATACTTAACTGAGGTTTATTCGAAAAAAGCCCGCTTTGTGGGGCCCCGGGTTGGTGGTTGAGGGTGAAAATGGCTTTATTATAAGGCGCCTACAGGACTAATAATGGTACGTTTTGCCCCCTAAAATGGTAAACGAACGATAAATTTGCTCTAAAAGAAGGGTCCGGATGCACTCATGCGTGAAAGTGAGTTTGGAGAAAGATAGTTGGAGTTTGGCCTGATTTTTGATGATTTCGTCCAAGCCATAGGGCCCGCCAATAATAAAAATCAGGTTTTTAGTGCTTTGCTGCATGCGTTCATTGAGAAAACCGGCAAATTCCAGTGATGTGAACTGTTTGCCGCGTTCATCCAGAGCCAGCATATAACTGTCTTTGGTAAGGTGTTTGAGGATTTCCGCGGCTTCCTTGGCTTTGACCATTTTGCGCCCGGCTTCCGGGTCGCCTTTGGGGATTTCGACCTCTTTTAAAGTGACAGTTTCTATTGTTATTAAAGGTTTGAGCCTTTTGAGATATTCGGTCTCTGCCTCCTGGAAAAAGGAGTGTTTGGTTTTGCCTACCTGGATAATGGTGAGTTTCATGACTCTATGCTAGCATAGGTTCGTTTTTGTAACCTTTCTTTTTATGGCATCAGAATTTTCTTTTGATATCGTTTCGCAGTACGACCAGCAGGAACTGGTTAACGCTGTTGATCAGGTGAAACGAGAGATCGGGAATCGTTATGATTTTAGAGGAACAAATACTGAATTGACTTTGAACGATAGCGATATTACGGTTATGGCTCCAGATAATATGAAACTTAAGGCTGTGCAGGATGTGCTGTTTCAAAAACTGGTGAATCGCAAACTTTCGCCAAAAATTCTGGATATTCAGGAGCATGAACCGGCTGCGGGAGGAATGCTGCGTCAGGTGATGAAACTTGTGAAGGTGATGAGTCAGGAGAATGCCAAGGAGGTGAGCAGAATTATTAAGGAGAATTTTCCAAAGGTGAAAGCGTCGATTATGGGTGATGCGGTGCGTGTGTCTTCTAAAGATAAAGATAATTTACAGGCGGTGATTGCGTACTTTCAAAAATATGAAGGACTGAAGGTTCCCGTTGCGTTTACGAATTACCGCTAATGAAGAGAGGTGATCTTTTAACGGTTCAGATCGAGAGCCTGGCTTTTGGCGGTGAGGGTATTGCACGCGTTCAAACTGAGCAGGGTAGTTTTGTGGTTTTTGTTGAAGATACGGTGCCAGGCGATACGGTGGAGATCGAGTTGGGTTCGCAGAAACGGAATCATGCTTTTGGATATGTGAAGAAAATAGTGCAGCCAAGTCCGAAGCGTATTGTAGCGAGGTGTAAACATTTTGGGTCTGTGCGTGAAGGTGGTTGTGGCGGGTGTTCATTGCAGTTTTTGTCGTATGCGGATCAGTTGAGTATTAAAGAGCAACAGGTTCGGGATGCGATGGTGCGGATTGGCGGATTTAGCGGCGAGGTGGTTTTGCCGATTCTGGGATGTAAAATGCCGTGGTACTACCGTAATAAAATGGATTTCAGTTTTAGTAGAACTCTTGATGGAGTGCTGGGATTGGGTCTGCATGTGAAACGCCGGCATCATGATGTGATCGAGCTGGAGGAGTGTTTTTTGTTTGCGCCATACGTCGGAGCTTTTGTTACTTGCGTGAGAGATTTTTTCAGGTCATTGGATAAGCAAAAGGTTCTTGATGCGGAAATGACACTGTCTTCTTTGGTTTTGCGTGAGGGGAAAAATACGGGTGAGGTGATGGTGAATTTGATTGTGGAAAATGGTGAGGTGAATTTTTTGAGTGATTTTACGGCGATGGTGCGGGACTTTTTTAAGAGAGAGGTGGAGACTTCACAGACTCTGGTTCGCAAACTGACTTCCGTGTATTTCACTCATATCCGGAATAAAAAGGGGCAGCGCAAATCCATGGAAGAGACCGTTTTATGGGGTGAGCCGGTAATTCATGAAGTGTTACATCTGGATGATGGGTCTAATCTTTCTTATGAGATTCATTCGCAGGCGTTTTTTCAGCCGAACACTACGCAGGCACAACTTCTTTATAGTGAGGCGGTGCGGGCTGCTGGATTGAGTGGCAAGGAAACTGTGTTTGATCTTTTTTGCGGAACTGGAACGATCGGACTTTTTTGTGCTTCGAAGGCTGCGAAAGTTGTGGGGATTGAGATGAATGAAAAAGCTGTTCGAAATGCCGAAGCAAATGCACTGCATAATGGTGTTAAGAATATCGGGTTTATTGTTGGAGATGTTCTGGAGAAATTGCCACAGATTCAAGCCAAGCCGGATGTGGTGATTCTTGATCCACCACGAGCAGGCTTGCATGAGGATATTATTCAGCATGTTGCAGATTTTGGGCCTGAACGAGTTGTGTATGTTTCCTGTAATCCAACAACCCTGGCTCGCGACCTGCAACTTTTTGGCAAAGCCGGATATAGTTTGAAATCTGTGAAACCTGTGGATATGTTTCCACAGACTTACCATATAGAGAATGTGGCTTTGCTTGAAAAAAACTGATTTAGGTTTTGACTATCCGTTGTTGGATTGATTTTGATTTCAAAAAAAGCCCCTCATTGCTGAAGGGCTTTTTTATTATCTTTCAAAACTATTACTCTTTAGAAGCTATACGACGGCGTGGAGTTGCCTTTTTCATTGGCATCTCTTTCATAGACATATCTTTCATTGGCATAGATTTTTTTGGCATTTCGCATTCCCCTTCACAGTTGGAGTCGCCACATGCGCAGCTTCCGCCACAACAATCACAACCACCACCACAGCAAGGATCTTTTACACCACATGCAGCTACTTTTTTCACAGCAGCAACAACTGCAAACATAAAGAAGGTTGTACTTATATCCTGGAGGAAGAAGAGAACTTTCAAGTGAGTAGCCATACCTGGGTCAACAACCGGAATCCATGGCTGACCAAAGAAGCCCCATACAAACATGACGAGGACGAGTAAAAATTTGAGAATGAGCATCAGTCCCACGAAGTGGCAGAGGCCCGAAACAACCTTAGGTTTAAACATAGGGTGAAGTTAAAAAATAGTTTATTTTGGAACTAAGGGATATTTTAGTACAAGTTACTTTTTTTTGCGAGATTTTTTTATTGGAATAGCTTTTGAAATTTTCGTTTTGTTTTTTTTGAGAAAATTTTCTTTCAACCACGATTCAGCTTGAGGCCTGGTTTTAATTTTTTCTTCCAATTGTAGTTCATGAAGTTCATCGAGGATCTGGCCGATTTTTTTACCGGGTTTGATGTCGAGAATTTTCATAACGTCTTCTCCTTTGAGGAGTGGCACAGGCGGATGAGGCATGACTTTCAGACAACGGCGGTACTCTTTCATCACCTGGTTTACCAGAGACATATCACCGGGAACTGTACCTGCTACATCGGCTTTGCAGACGGCCATCAAATTTAAAAACCAGGGATGCAAAAACCATTTTCGTTTTTTGCCTTCGGGCATTTTTAAAAGTTCCACCAGCATCATGTGATGTTGGGTGAGCCAGACAACCTCTTCAATAAATTTTCTGGAGTAATGAAGTCGGTTGAGAATTTTCCGGGCGATTTCACCGGATTTTTCGGCGTGGTGGTTGTAGCGGATGCGTTCTTCAACCGTAAATGTGATAGTTTTTCCAACATCGTGTAAAAGGGTTGCCCAGCGGACAGCGAGTGAAGTTTCCGGAGCGAGTGATTTCAAAGCCATCAGTGCGTGTGTCCAGACGTCGCCTTCGGTGTGGTATTTGTAGGGTTGGGCCAGGCCTTTCATAGCGGCCAGCTCGGGAAGAAGAATTTCCATGACACCCAGGTCGTACATATCATCAAAAGCTTCTGCGGCGTGTTCGGTGACGAGCATTTTATCCAGTTCATTGGCAATTCGCTCCTTGGCAACTTTATCGATGACGAGTTTGGAATTTTGGTGAAGGGCGGTGTAGGTTTTTGGTTCGTATTGGAAATTGAACTGATTCTTAAAACGGATGGCGCGGAGAATGCGGAGGTGGTCCTCGAGAATTCTTTCATGCGGGTTGCCGATGAATCTGATGAGACGTGCTTCCAGATCTTTTTGGCCGCCGACGTAGTCCAGAATTTTATCGTCGATGGGGTCGTAGAACATGCCGTTGATGGTGAAGTCGCGGCGTTTGGCATCTTCCTGGGCGTTGGTGAACATGATGGCGTCGGGGCGTCGGCCGTCGCTGTATCCGGCGTCCGATCTGAAGGTGGCAATCTCAAAATGATGGCCGTTTTTGACGGTCATAATGACACCAAACTGTTTGCCAACCGGTATGGTGTATTCCAGAAGTTTTTCGATTTCGTCAGGCTTGGCACTGGTGACGATATCGTAATCTTTTGGCTTGATGTTCAGCAGAATGTCACGCACGCAGCCGCCCGCCCAATAGGCCTCATGACCGGCCTTGCGGAGAATTTTTATGATCTCAATAGAGGTTGGCAGCATACTTCGGCTATTGTAGCATAGTGGCATGGATACATTGAATAACTATCAGGAGAGAGAGGTACCGTTTTTTGGAAAAAATAAGTCGGGTTTGCCGCTTGGCGATGAGGAGACTTTTCGCGAGATTTTACCTTCGGAAAATTTGGATGAGGCACATGATGAACTTGTTGAAATAAACGACGAAGTTTTAACGCGAGCGATTAATGTGAAGCGTGGATGGACAGATGATTCAAAATTGTACTTACGAAAACCGGCTCTGGAGCTCTTGAAAGAGTATGACCGGATGCTTAAAGAAGCGTTTGGTTGGAGAGTGCGCGTGGTGGATCCATACCGACCATGGACGATTCAGAAAAAAGGTTTTTGCTGGGGTGTTCAGAAGGTTGTTCAAAATCAGGGTGGGGTATGGGAAGATTTTGTGGCAATGGCGAAACGCTGTTTGGGTGGCAAAGGTACTCCTGAAGAAATTGAAAAAGTTTTACAGTGTTTTCAAGATGGTGATGAGTTTTTTTCTTTTGTAAAACCTTTGGCGTATGACGCGAGTAAGTTTGTAGTTGATGTACCTGAGCTTCTGATTTCCGGGGCCGCAAATTTTGGTTGGGTGGATTTGCCTTTGGATAAGTATGCTTTAACACCGCACAGTACGGGTGGTGTTGCAGATTTGGAATGGATTGATGAAAAAACAGACCTACTGATAAATGTGGGCGTACCGGTGGACACACAAGGGTTGCCATCGGCATTCCCCTACTTTGAAGATAAAGTTGCACCTGTGCTGAAACCAAAAGTTCAGGGGACTGATCTGCAGAGTCTGGATGGACGGAAAAAATATTATAAGGAGATGATCCGGAAAAATGAGCCTGTGCAGGAGTACTTGAAAAAGACCGGGGTTACAGTTGAACAGGTATTGGAATCTGATGAGTCTTTTGATGAACTGTGGAATGCGATTCAAAAAAATCGCCGTTTGGTGGCAAATATGGCTGCGGAACTTGGCATTATTTTTTATGGATTGGAGTCATGGCATGCGGATTTTCATAATGAGCGCGGCGGGGTTGATGTTTCGAAAGGTGTGAATGGCGGACCAGGTTATGCGATTCACATTGGCAAAAAGAGTTGCGCCTGGGGAAATGCGACGAAACTTTGGGAAAAGTTGTGTTAAGTCCAGTGTTTTGAGTCGAGGATTTCTTGACTTTGTTTTGGGGATTTTTATAATGCCCGCACATTTAATTTTATTTATTATATGTTTGAAACAGGATCAGAAAGCGGATATGTAGTGGTTAAGGTCGGAAGCAATGTAGTGACACGATCGGTTGAGGATACTGATCGGAAAACCCGCATCGACCGTAATGTGATGGAAAATATTGCCCAGGATATTAGCACGGTGATGAATGGCAAAGGCCATAAAGTTATTTTAGTGAGTTCAGGAGCTGTGGCTGCCGGACGTGAACATATTGTGATGCCGGAAAATATTGATCCGATTGCTAAAAAGCAGGCTCTTGCCGCTGTGGGACAGCCGGTATTAATGCAGGAATGGGCCCGGTTTTTTTCTACTGCGCACCCAAGTAGATTAACTTCTCAACATCTTCTTACTTGGTCCGATTTCGATAGTGTGACGAGGAGCGGCAATATTGCAGGTGCTTTTCATGCTTTGCCTGATTCTGTTGTTCCGATTGTTAACGAAAATGATCCGGTTGCGACTGAAGAGCTAAAGCTTGGCGATAACGATCAGTTAGCTGCGGATATTGCCAGGTTGATGAAGGCAAAGTTTCTGGTTCTTTTGACGGATGTTGACGGTGTTTTTGATAAAAATCCAAGTGAACCGGGTGCTCAATTGATTGAGCAGATTGATGCTGCAACATTGACTCCTGATTTTATTAAATCTCTTGGGATTGGTGCCAGCACTAACGGTACCGGTGGCATGGCCAGCAAATTAAGTGCCGCTAAAAAAGCCACTTCTGCAGGTATTACTACTTTTATTGCGAATGGGAAAAAAGAGGGCACTCTGACCACCATTGCGAAGGGTGGTAAAACCGGAACACGGCTGGAGGGTTTGGGTAGAATGAAGGCTTAGTTGTCGGGTCTCCCGTTTTGAGACCTTCAATGGTATATTAGAACCGATGAAAATTCTTGGAATTGAGACTTCGTGTGATGAAACGGCCGCAGCTGTGGTTGAAAACGGCACGGTTGTTCATTCAAATGTGATTGCTTCACAGGTGGATCTGCATCATAAGACGGGCGGCGTAGTGCCCGAAGTTGCGGCGCGTGAGCATGTTTTAAAAATTACTCCTGTAATTGAGGAGGCATTGCAACAGGCCGGAATGACTTTGGATGATATCGATGCGATTGCGGTGACGCAGGGGCCGGGTTTATTGAGTTCGCTGGTGATTGGTGTGACGGCGGCTTCGGCTTTGAGTATGGCAACAAATAAGCCTTTGATTCCGGTGAATCATATTGCGGGTCATATTTATGCCAACTGGCTGGGAGAAAAAGCAGATGATCCGATTGAGTTTCCGGCGATGGTTTTGACGGTTTCCGGAGGGCACAATGAGCTGGTTTATATGAAGTCACATGTTTCGTTTAAACTGATTGGTGAGACCCTGGATGATGCGGCGGGTGAGGCTTTTGATAAGGTGGCGCG
>Ga0068869_100000436_pt1 | contig 22768 bp, 25 predicted proteins | sample KBSMisM52_FD_64676 | JGI IMG/M metagenome (GOLD analysis project Ga0068869, IMG submission 64676) | Miscanthus rhizosphere microbial communities from Kellogg Biological Station, Michigan, USA - KBS Miscanthus M5-2 | ecosystem: Host-associated > Plants > Roots > Rhizosphere > Soil ... | reverse complement strand
GGAAGCCATCCTCGAGGACGCCTACGTCCTCATCCACGAGAAGAAGATCGCGAACCTCCAGGAGTTCCTCCCGATCCTCCAGGCCGCCGCCAAGACCGGCAAGCCCCTCCTCATCATCGCCGAAGACGTCGAGGGCGAAGCCCTGGCCGCCCTCGTGGTGAACAAGATCCGCGGCACGCTCAACGTCGTCGCCGTCAAGGCCCCCGGCTTCGGCGACCGCCGCAAGGCCATCCTCGAAGACATCGCCGTCCTCACCGGCGGCCGTCTCCTCACCGAAGACCTCGGCATCAAGCTCGAGAACGTGCAGGTCGCCGATCTCGGCAAGGCCAAGCGCATCGTCGTCGGCAAGGAAAACACCACGATCGTCGAGGGTTCGGGCAAGTCGTCCGACATCCAGGCCCGCGTGAAACAGATCCGCCGCCAGATCGAGGAAACCACCAGCGACTACGACAAGGAGAAGCTCCAGGAGCGCCTGGCCAAGCTCGCCGGCGGCGTGGCCGTCATCAACGTCGGTGCCGCCACCGAGTCCGAGATGAAGGAAAAGAAGCAGCGCGTCGAAGACGCCCTCCATGCGACCCGCGCGGCCGTTGAAGAGGGTATCGTGTCCGGCGGTGGTGTCGCCCTCCTGCGCACCGCCAAGGCCATCGACGCCGCCATCAACTCGCTCGAAGGCGACGAGAAGCTCGGCGCCCAGATCATCCGTCGCGCCGTCGAGGCTCCGCTCAAGCAGCTGTGCTTCAACGCCGGCGTCGAGGGCGCCGTCGTCGTCCAGCAGGTTCTCTCCAGCAAGGGTGCCAACGGCTACAACGTCGCCACCGGCAGCTACGAGGACCTCGTCAAGGCCGGCGTCGTCGATCCGACCAAGGTGACCCGCACCGCCCTGCAGAACGCCGCGTCCATCGCCGGCCTCCTGCTCACCACCGAGGCGATCATCACCGACGCCCCGGACAAGAGCCCCGCTCCCGCTCCTCAGGGCGGCGGCCACGGCGGCGGCATGGACTACTAAGTCCCCGTCTCGCTTCACCGCGATTCATCCCAAGCCGGCGCTCCTCACGGGGCGCCGGTTTTTTGTTCCAACATGTGGGGAGCGCCGGAGTCATTTTGGGGTTTGGCCCACGAAAACGCTTCGTGCTCCCGCCACGCAATCTTCACTACCTTCCGCTTGCGGGCTTCGCCCGCGCCGTATTCCGTGAAACCACCATGGAGGTCATCTTTCTCGGCACCGGCACGTCCCAAGGCGTTCCCATGATCGACTGCGGTTGCGCCGTCTGCACTTCGGCCGACCCGCGTGATGCGCGTTTCCGCGCTTCCATTCATGTCGTCATGGACGGCTTGCACATCCAGTTGGACGCCGCGCCGGAGTTCCGCCTCCAGTGTCTGCGCGCCCAGATCAACTGGATCGACCTCTTCATTCTCACCCACGGCCACGCCGACCACATCGCGGGCATGGACGATCTGCGCCGCTACTGCGATCTGCTCGGCGGCACCGCGCTACCCGTTTACTCGACCGACGAGGGCATGGGCCGAGTGCTTGCGATGTTTCCCTACGCGATCGCCGAGCGACCGATTTCAAGAGGCTACGCCGCGTTCAAACTCATCGACATGCCCCGGCGCATCGAACTGCCGCAGGGCGTCATCGAATCCACGCTCCTTCCGCACGGCGGCGTCAATACCCTCGGCCTCACGTTCACCGAGAAGAGCAGCGGAAAAAAGTTCACCTATTACACCGACTGCAAACGCGTCACGCGCGAGGCGTTCGACCAAGCCAAAGGTTCGGACATCGTGGTGCTCGACGGACTCCGCCCCGATCCGCATCCCACGCACATGAACATCGAGGAGGCGGTCGCCGCCGCCGCCGAGATCGGCGCCCCGCAGACCTACCTCACGCACCTGACGCACCTGACCAGCCATGCCGAGTGGGAATCGAAACTTCCCGCCGGCGTGAAGTTCGCCCACGACGGCCTGCGGTTGGTGCTCTGAGAGGGTGGAGCGTGTTGTCCCCAACACGCTTTCCGGTGCCATACATCAAGCCAGCGCGTTGGGGACAACGCGCTCTACCACGGACCTTACCGCCGGTTCCAGGGCATCCGGGCGAGCAGGAGCCCCATCCCGCAAAAGTCGGTCACGCCCGCGAACACCAGTCCCGCGCCCACGAAACCCGCGAGCCACACGAAGTTCGGATTCACGAAATGCGCGAGTATCGCGCCCGTGAATACCAATGCGCCCGCCGTGATGCGCACCTGGCGCTCCAGGCTGATCACCTTGGTCGTGCCGCGGGTCACCGGCAGCCCGGCCTCGATCCAAGCCAGCGTGCCGCCCGTGATGACCACAGGCTTGGCGTAACCGCACGCCAGCAGCTTCTCCGCCGCCTTGGTCGCGCGCTGACCGCTCCGGCACAGCAGATAGACCGTCTGGCCGCAGTCCGCGCAGCCCGCGGTTGCCAGCGATTCCTTCGACACCCGGTCCAGCGGGATATTCACTGCGGAGGTCGCATGCACCTCGGCATATTCGACCGGGGTGCGCACATCAATGACGGTGACGGTTTCGCCGGCCGCCAAGCGTTTCTGGAGTTCCAGCGCTGTAAGTGTCGCAATAGGCATGGGGCCAATGTGCCGCTTTTTCGTCAAAAAGCGAACGGTTCTAACCCTGTGTAAGATACGCTTTATTTGCGGGTAAGAATATTTTAAATAGTAAGTTTATAAGATTACATAAGATTTTGCTTGCTCGATACCCTACTGATTCAATGTAGTTTGACCAAGTCTGCTAAATGAAGCTCTCCAAAAAAGGTGAATACGCGCTCCGCGCTTTGATCGATCTCGGCATCGCCGCCGAGGTGGGTCGTTCGCTCGTGCAAGTCTCCGAACTCGCCGAGAAGGAGAAGATTCCCGTGAAGTTTTTGGAGCAGATCATGCAGTTCCTGAAAGAGCAGGGGTTCGTCGAAAGCCAGCGCGGCAAATTCGGCGGTTACCGCCTGTCCCGTGCCGCCGCCAAGATCACGGTCGGCAGCGTGGTGCGTTCGATCGACGGCCCGCTCGCGCCCATCGGCTGCGTGAGCCACACGGCCTACGAGAAGTGTAGTTGCCCCGACGAGGTGCATTGCGGACTGCGCATGTTGATGCTCGATGTCCGCAACGCCATCGCCGGGATCCTGGACCGTTACTCGCTCGCCGATGTGGTCGAGGTGACGCTCCGCAAGATGAGGCGCGACGAGGTGCCTCTGCCGTTTTCCGAAACCCTCGTTCCCGGCCGCGCCGCCAAAAACGTCGCCAGCCGTTCCTCCGAAAAAGCCCGTCCTGATCTCAAGCCCGTCGAAGGGCTCCTCTCCAATCTTCTGTCCGATTACACCATCTAGCCCGTCCTCGCCATGAGCACCACGGCCGCCAAGTCCCTTTCCTCCGATCTTCAATCTCCCGCCTGGGTCGACATCGTTCGCCAGAAGGTCGAGTCCCTGCGCTTCGGCGTGGTCCAAATCGTCGTTCACGACGGCAAGGTCACGCAGATCGAGCGCACCGAGAAAACCCGCCTCGCCGGTCAACGCGACGGCGCCGAGTAAGTTTTCTCCCCATCCTTTTCGCCCGCCGGACCAGCCGGGGGCGTAAACCTACCGCACACACCACACCAGCATTCAGCTGCCGGGTAGCCCACCAGTCTTCTGGAGTTCCTCCCGATTCATTAGGAAATCATCATGAGAACCCTTCCCACCGCCGTTCGCACGGCCTTGGCCACCACGATCACCGCCGTCGGCTTGACGGCCTCCCTGCCGGCGCAAACCGCGTCCGCCGACGACATCTCCGCGTTGCGCGAGCAGATCCGTCTGCTCGACCAAAAACTCCGCGTGCTCGAGCGCAATCAAGAGCTCAAGGACGAGACCGCCGTGGCCGACGCCAAGAAGCAGCCCAAGATCACGGTCGGCGACGGCCGCGTTGAAATCGCGTCCGCCGACGGTGCCAACTCGCTCCGCTTGCGCGGCCTGGTGCAGGCCGACGCCCGTTTCTTCTTCGACCAATCCGACGCCGCCACCGCGCAGGATCAGTTTCTCCTGCGTCGGGCCCGCCTCATTTTTGAAGGCAAGTTCGCCGACCGTTTCAGCTATGTCATCCAGCCCGAGTTCGGCGGCAGCACGGTTTCGATCCTCGACGCCTATGTGAGCACCGCGGTGATCCCCGAGTTCAACGTCCAGATCGGCCGCTTCAAGACCCCGGTCGGCCTTGAGCAGCTCCAGTCTGACTCGGTCGCCTTCTTCAACGAGCGCTCCGTCGCGACCAACCTCGCGCCCAACCGCGATGTCGGCGTGCAATTTTTCGGCCCGCTGGCCAACAACCGCCTCACCTATCAGGCCGCGGTGACCAACGGCGTGATCGATGGCGGCAATTCGCCGGCCGACAGCGCCAATGCGGAAGGCGACCTCACGTATTCGGGACGTCTGTTTGCGACTCCGTTCGTCAACGACAAGGACTCCTCGTTGAAGGGCCTCGGTTTTGGCGTGGGCGGAGCTACCGGCAATTACCACGGCAGTTTCTCCAACCTCGGCGCCACCACGGCGAGCGCGAACACGCTGCTTGGTTCCTACCGCACCGACGGCCAGCAAACGTTCTTCCGTTATCGCAGCGCCTCCTCGCTGGCTCCCACCAACGGCATTCCCACGGTCAACAACACCACGATCGCCAACGGCACTTCCTACGTGATCTCGCCCCAGGCGCACTTCTACTACGGTCCCCTCGGCGTGATCGCGGAATACTTCTACACGGGTTCCGATGTGTCGATCGGCTCCGGAGCGACCCTCAACGCCCAAACCCTGAACAACAAGGCCTACAACCTGTCCGTCGGCTATGTGCTCACGGGTGAAGACGCCGGGTTCAAGGGCGTCGTGCCCAAGACCAACTTCAATCCCTCCGCCGGCACCTGGGGTGCCTTTGAGGTGGTCGCACGCTTCGCGAACCTCGACATCGACGACAACGCCTTCGTCGATCCGGACGGTGCCGGAGCCAAGCAATCGTTGGCGAATCGTAACAACTCCGCAACCGAGGTCACCACCTACGGTCTGGGTCTGAACTGGTATCTCTCCAAGTCCGTCCGCTTCGGCGTGGATTACTTCTACAACAAGTTCGACCTCCCTCCCGGTGCCAGCCCCGCTCCGACGCCCACTTCGGGTGGCAACAAGGCCCTGCTCGACGACGAGCAAGTTGTGATCGGTCGCTTCCAGGTCTCGTTCTGATTCGGTTCGATCCCCGCGCCGGGCGGCTCCTCCGGGCCGCCCGGCCTTCCTTCCTCCTCAATTTTTTTTGTTCGTCATGAAACTCAAATCTCTCCTCTCCGCCCTCCTTGCGGTCGTCGCCGTTTCCGGCGTCTTCGCCAAGGACATCGAGCTCCTCAACGTCTCCTATGATCCGACGCGCGAGCTCTACGTCGAATACAACGCCGCCTTCGCCAACTACTGGAAGGCCAAGACCGGTGACACCGTCACCGTGAAGCAGTCCCACGGCGGCTCCGGCAAGCAGGCCCGCTCCGTCATCGACGGCCTCAAGGCCGACGTCGTCACCCTCGCGCTCGCCAACGACGTCTCCGCCATCAGCAAGAACGCCGGACTTCTCCCCGCCAACTGGCAGGAGCGCCTGCCGCTCGGCTCCGCGCCCTACACGAGCACCATCGTGTTCCTCGTCCGCAAGAGCTCGCCGTTCGCCGGCAAGATCAAGGATTGGAACGACCTCGCCCAGCCCGGCGTCGCCGTGATCACGCCCAACCCGAAGACCTCCGGTGGCGCGCAGTGGAACTACCTCGCCGCCTGGGAATACGGACGCCGCACCTACGGCGGTGACGACAAGGCCAAGGAGTTCGTCGCCAAGATCTACAAGAACGTCCCCGTGCTCGACTCCGGTGCGCGCGGCTCCACCACGACGTTCGTGCAGCGAGGCATCGGCGACGTGCTGATCTCCTGGGAAAACGAGGCCTTCCTCGCCGTGAAGGAATTCGGCGCCGACAAGTTCGAGATCGTCGTCCCCTCCGTCAGCATCCTCGCCCAGCCCACCGTCGCGGTGGTGGACAAGGTCGTGAAAAAGAAAGGCACCGAGGAGGTCGCCAAGGCCTACCTTGAATACCTCTACTCCGACGAGGCCCAGAATATCATCGGCAAAAACTACTACCGCCCGACCTCCGAGAAGGCCAAGGCCAAGTATGCCTCCTTCTTTCCCAAGGTGGAGTTGTTCACGATCGACGAGGCCTTCGGCGGCTGGACCAAGGCCGCGGCCACCCACTTCGCCGACGGCGGCACCTTCGATCAGATCTACCTGAAGAAATAACCGGCGCGATTCTTGGGCAGGACCGGTTCTCCGGTCCGTCCGCTCCGTCTTCCGCTCATCATGTCACCCTCGTCCGCCACGCCGCTTCCGCGCTCCCCGCGCGCTTTGTTCGGCCCGCTCCTCGAGCGGGTCGAGCAGGGCGGAGCGCTGACGGCCGGCGTGGCGGGGACGTTTGTTTCACAGGGCGAGACGCACGAGATCGCCCGATTCCGGTTTCAGGGGCCCAAGGCCGAGCACGATCCGTTGCGCATCGGCCTGTTCGCCGCGTTGCACGGCGACGAACCCGCCGGCGCGGAGGCGCTCGTGCGCTGGTTGGTCGAGCTGACCGACGAGCCGTGGCGCGCGACCGGTTACGACCTCACCGTCTTCCCGGTGTGCAATCCCACCGGCTTTGCCGACGGCACGCGCCACAACCGCGCCGGCCTCGACCTTAACCGCGAGTTCTGGCGCCGTTCCGTCCAGCCCGAGGTCGAGGTTCTGGAACGCGAGCTCACCACCGGCCGGTTCGACGGCATCATCACGCTTCATTCCGACGACACCAGCGAGGGGCTCTACGGCTACGCGCACGGACGCCTGCTCAACGAGGCGCTGCTCAAGCCCGCCCTGCGCGCCTCCGAGCGCGTGCTCCCTCGCAACCGGGCGGCGGTGATTGATGGTTTTGAGGCCAGCGAAGGCTTGATCCACCGCTGCTTTGAGGGCGTGCTGTCCGCTCCCGCCCAGCAACGTCCCCAGCCCTTCGATCTCATCTTTGAAACTCCGGCGCTCGCGCCGCTCGATCTGCAAGTCAGCGCAACCATTATCGCCATCGAAACCCTCCTCGACGAATACCGCGTCTTCCTCGCGCACTCCATCAACCTTTGATGTCCACCCGTTCCGCACGCTCCATCCTCCCCGGCTTCGGCCTCTCGCTCGGCTTCACGGTCGCCTATCTGAGCCTCATCGTGCTGCTGCCGCTGTCGGCCGCGTTCATCAAGACCTCCGGCATGTCCTGGGACGCGTTCGTCGAGGCGGTGGCGTCGCCCCGGGTCCTGGCTTCGTATCGCGTGAGCTTCGGCATTTCGTTCCTGGCCGCGCTGGTCAACTCGTTCTTCGGCCTGATCGTCGCGTGGGTGCTGGTGCGTTACCCGTTTCCCGGCAAACGCGTCGTCGACGCCCTCGTGGACTTGCCGTTTGCGCTGCCGACCGCGGTCGCCGGCATCGCCCTCACCGCGATCTATGCGCGCAACGGCTGGGCCGGCTTCCTTGAACCGGTCTGGGCCGGCGGGGTGGGGCGCCTGGAGCACTGGTTCCCTTGGGGTCACTGGGCCGAGTGGCTCGGCCTCAAAATTGCCTTCGACCGCCCCGGTATCTTCATCGCGCTCACGTTCATCGGCCTGCCCTTTGTGGTGCGCACGCTCCAGCCGGTGCTGGAGGAGATGGAGCCCGAGCTGGAGGAGGCGTCCGCCACGCTGGGCGCGACCCGCTGGCAGACGATCCGCAAGGTCATCGTGCCCGAGCTCATGCCGGCGCTCATCACCGGTTTCGCCATGGCCTTCGCCCGTGCGCTCGGCGAATACGGCTCGGTCGTCTTCATCGCGGGCAACATGCCCATGCACAGCGAAATCACCCCGCTGCTCATCATCACCAAGCTGGAGCAATACGACTACAAGGGCGCCACCGCCATCGCCGTGGTCATGCTGGTCGCCTCCTTCGGGCTGCTGCTCACCATCAACCTGCTCCAGAAGTGGACGCGCCGCCACCACAAGATCTGAACCACCATGGGCTCCGCTGTTTCCCATCTTCATAAATCCGGGCCGGATCGCTCGCACACCTCGCGGGCGACCCGTGACTCCGCGTGGGTGCGCTGGACGCTCACCACGATCGCGCTGGTGTTCCTCCTGGGCTTCGTGCTCCTGCCGCTCACCGCGGTGTTCGTCGAGGCGCTGCGCAAGGGCCTGGACGTGTTCCTTCATGCGTTCACCGATTCCGATGCGCTGGCGGCCATCAAGCTCACGCTGGTCACCGCGTTGATCGCCGTGCCGTGCAACGTCGTCTTCGGCGTCGCGGCCGCGTGGTGCATCACCAAGTTCGCGTTTCGCGGCAAGAGCGTGCTCCTTACGCTCATCGACCTGCCGTTCGCGGTCTCGCCGGTCATCGCCGGCCTGATCTTCGTCCTGCTGTTCGGCCTGCAGGGCTGGTATGGCCAGTATCTCAACGCCGAGCACCCGTGGTTTCCGTGGATCCAGCAGTGGCTCGTCGAGAAGGACATCAAGGTCATCTTCGCCACGCCCGGCATCGTGCTGGCCACCATCTTCATCACGTTCCCCTTCGTCGCCCGCGAACTCATCCCGCTCATGCAGGCGCAGGGCACCGACGAGGAATACGCCGCCGTCATCCTCGGGGCCAACGCCTGGCAGATCTTCTGGCGCGTGACGCTGCCCAACATCAAATGGGGTCTCTTCTACGGCGTCATCCTCTGCAACGCCCGCGCGATGGGCGAATTCGGCGCGGTCTCCGTGGTCTCGGGCCACATCCGCGGCGAGACCAACACCATGCCGCTCCACGTGGAGATTTTGTATAACGAATACCAGTTTTCCGCCGCGTTCGCGGTGGCCTCGCTGCTCGCCCTGCTCGCCATCGTCACGCTCGTCCTCAAGTCCTTCATCGAGTGGCGCCACGCCCGGAGCTGAGTTTCCTGCCGCTACTCACTACCCGCTACTCGCTCCCCACACCTTTTCGTCAGCATGTCCATCACCGCGACCAACATCAAAAAAACCTTCGGCGCCTACACCGCGCTGGGAGGCGTCGATCTCAACGTGCCCGCCGGCAAGCTCGTCGCGCTGCTCGGCCCCTCCGGCTCGGGTAAGACCACGCTCCTGCGCATCATCGCCGGCCTCGACTTCGCCGACGAGGGCAGCGGCCGCATCGCCTTTCATGGCGAGGACGTGACCGACACGCATGCGGGCAAGCGCGGCGTCGGCTTCGTGTTCCAGCATTACGCGCTCTTCCGTCACATGACGGTGGCGGAGAACGTCGCCTTCGGCCTGAAGGTCCGCAAGCGCCGCGACCGTCCGTCCAAGGACGAGATCGCCGACCGCGTGAACACGCTGCTCAAGCTCGTGCAGCTTGAGGACCTCGGTAAACGGTTTCCCTCCCAACTCTCCGGCGGCCAGCGCCAGCGCGTCGCCCTGGCCCGCGCCCTCGCGGTCCAGCCCAAGGTTCTCCTCCTCGACGAGCCCTTCGGCGCCCTCGACGCCAAGGTCCGCAAGGAGCTCCGCCGCTGGCTCCGCCAGTTCCACGACGAGATCAACCTCACCACCGTGTTCGTGACCCACGACCAGGAGGAGGCGCTCGAGATCGCCGACGAGGTCGTCGTCATGAACAACGCCAAGGTCGAGCAGGTCGGCACCCCGCAGGAGGTGTATGACCATCCCGCCTCGCCGTTCGTTTACAACTTCCTCGGCAACGTGAACCGCCTCGAACTCCCCTGGCGCGGACTCCCCTCCGGCACCGGCGGACCGTTCGCCGACGCCAAGATCGCCTACGTGCGCCCGCACGAGCTGGAGATCCTCCACTACCGCGTTGGCCTCGACGGCGAGGTCGCCACGGTCGAGTCGATCCATTCGGCCGGCTCGGTCGCCCGCGTCACCACCCGCTGCGGGCCCGGCGAATTTGTTGACGTGGAGCTCAGCCGCTCCCGCCTCGACGAACTCGCGCTCAAGCCCGACGACTCCGTCCTCCTTCGCGTGCGCCGCAGCCGCCAGTTCGCCGAGGACTACGCGATCTGAGGCGGACTTCGCATTTGCCCTTCTTCCCATCGATTGCATCCTGAACCGTCTTTTTAACCCAACCACCACCATGGCTCGTATCTACAACAACATCACCGAAACCATCGGCAATACGCCCCTCGTCCGCCTCAACCGCACCGCCGCCGCCCACGGCGCGGTCGCCGAGGTGCTCCTCAAGCTCGAGTTCTTCAATCCGCTCTCCAGCGTGAAGGACCGCATCGGCAACGCCATGATCGTCGAGGCCCTCAAGTCCGGCCGCATCAATCAAAGCACCACGCTCATCGAGCCCACCTCCGGTAACACTGGCATCGCCCTGGCCTTCGTCGCCGCCGCCCACGGCCTCAAGCTCATCCTCACCATGCCCGAGACGATGTCCCTTGAGCGCCGCAAGCTCCTCAAGATTCTCGGCGCCAAACTCGTCCTCACCGAAGGACCGAAGGGCATGAAGGGCGCCATCGCCAAGGCCGAGGAACTTAACAAGCAGATCGCCAACAGCGTCATCCTCCAACAGTTCGCCAACCCCGACAATCCCGAGATCCACCGCAAGACGACCGCCGAGGAAATCTGGAACGACACCGACGGTCAGGTTGACTTCGTGGTTTCCGGCGTCGGCACCGGCGGCACCATCACCGGCGTCGGCGAGGTGCTGAAGGCCCGCAAGGCCGGCGTGAAGATCGTCGCCGTCGAGCCCGCCGGTTCGCCCGTCCTCTCCGGCGGTGCCCCCGGCCCGCACAAGCTCCAGGGCATCGGCGCCGGCTTCATCCCCGCCGTGCTCAACACCAAGATCATCGACGAGATCATCCAGGTGAAGGAAGACCAGTCCGGCCCGATCTCCAAGCAGGTCATCAAGCTCGACGGCATCCCCGTCGGCATCAGCTCCGGCGCCGCCATCTGGGCCGGCCTCGAGATCGCCAAGCGTCCCGAGAACAAGGGCAAGAAGATCGTCGTGATCGTCCCGTCCTCCACCGAGCGCTACCTGTCCTCGTGGCTGTTCGCCGATGTCGATGTCGAGAGCGACAACATCAGCGACCTCCTCACCGCGCCGGCCACCGCGCAGTAAGTTCCGATTATTCCGTCGTAGGGCCTGACCTTGTGTCAGGCCGCTTGGTGCTTCAGCCGTCCGGGTTTGCCGGACGGCTTTTTCGCGCCCGTATCCCGGATGCCGGAGTTCGGAGGGCGGCACCCCGGTCTCGCCCCCCTTGGAGTTTTTAACACGAGGACCGTCCGAACCGGCATTTTAAACGCAAAGAACGCGAAGCCCTCGCAAAGACCGCAAAGGATCAACCGGTCGGCATGGTGCTGCGGAGAGCCGTCTGCTCCGTCCCGTGGCCCCTGCGCGCGAGCGCGGTGAGGATCACCTTCGGGCGGGTAGGGCGGGGACTGCGTCCGAAAATCCCCGTAACCGCCGGAAAGGTAGGGGGTGATCACCGGGCGAGCAGTTCCGAAACCCCCGTAGCAGCCGAGGTAACGAGGCTGGGGGATGGGTGGTCGGGATCCCCGAACCTTTAACGCAAAGCCCGCGAAGACCTCGCTAAGACCGCCAAGGAACGCTCCGAGCCTGTCACGTAGCCCTGAGCGTAAGCTTAGGGAAGGGTCGGGGGCAGGGCGCGGATTCCGTTCCACGCCTCCGGAGATCGCGTAGCAGCCGAGGTGACGAGGCTGGGGATTGGCCACCGATGCCTCGATTTCATGCGTCGTCCGGTCTTTCGCCTCGCCACTCCCGGAATTGGCGGCAAAACGTTTGCCATCATGGAATTCCCCTCCCGTGCCGCCCGCGCGCAGCGAAAACCAGCCGAGGGAGACGGCGCAATCCGCAGCGGCGGACGGATATGCCATTCAGAAGCCGCATTAAGCCCTAAAAAGTCTCCTTATTTCCAGTTTAGCCGGCTTCGTTCCGTGATAGGCCAACTTTTTTCCACCTAAACAGCGTTGGGCAAAAATATGAAAATACATTACGCATGGCTCATACTTACTGCGGTCGTCGCCGGCACGATTGGTATTTTCATGGGCAAGGTTAGCGAATCGATCAAAATTACGCAGCGATCATCACTGGCTGGTCAAACGCTTGTTGACCTGTCGCGCGTCTTAGAATCGGAAAAGGGAAAGACCGGACATTACCCTAAGTCCATGCCACAGGTAAGCGTGTCGCCCGATCATCCAGAATTTTCGGAGGCCATATTGCGCGACACTATTTATTATAAGACAGAAGACGGATATATCGCATTCGTAGGCCTCCCGACAGTCGCATACATCCACCCCGGCATCAGCACTAGTTTCAAATGAAAACCACGGAGCCCAACCAGCGGCTACAGACAATGCCTCGGCACTTCCCCTTTCAGCATTTAAAGTCTCTGGCTCGGCATGTCTGACCCGGAACGTTGGGCAAAAAAGACCCAGACCGGCGATGCACGAAATGAACGCCATATGAAAAGCCTATCGCAAAACAAAGAAAGCAAAGGACCAATGAATCAATTAACGTCATGGTGGAGTTCGGTTGATTTTATATCCAATCTGTCGTCATGCGCCCGATGGGCTGGTGCCGTGATTGGTATTTTGATTTTAGTTTTGGGTCACAGAGCGGAAACCCTAAAGAAGCGAGCCAAAGAAATTGAATCCGAACGCTCTAAAGCTGTTATCGAGGAGATTAAGAAGACATCAGCCAAGCAGCATGCGGACTTAGTAGCTGAAACGAAAATGCTTAAGGGTTGGTGGAAAAATCGGGATCTCATATGAAAACCAACGGAGCCCAACCAGTCGTTACAGACAATTTCGTGCAGTGTCACAGTCGCGGCGGAGCCGCTTTGTGTGCCACCGCACGAAATGTCTGATCTAAAGCGTTCGGCAAAAATATGAGCGCCTCTTACTGTTTTACCACCGATGCGCAATCGGACGCCTTCCTAAAAGAAATCATCGCAGAAATGATTGTGCTGTTCTCGATTTCGGAAGACGAAGCAGTAATTCGAATCAACTCTAGTTGGAGCAAAGTCGGATCATTCACAGGCGAGAGTCATATATTTTATCACGAAGACCCGATATTTTACGCCAGAGATATTTATTATGGACACGATTCCTTCTGGTGGATCACAGGCGATGAACGGAAAGAAAAGAATCTCCCACTACTAAAGCCTATCTCACTTAAATGAAAACCACGGAGCCGAACCAGGCGCTAGAGCCAACGACCCTAGCTGTCACGCTCTGTGCTCCGAGCCGCACAGACCGCGCCAGCTAGGGTCGCGGCTCATCTATAACGTTGGGCAAAAATATGAAACTCCCCGCCTTTGATATTCGTCCCTACGTTGGTGCGCTCCCAATAAAATTCGGAACTGAAAAAACAGCGATTCCCGCACTTTTAGGCTTTCCACCTAAAATAAATAAATCAGATACCGATCTATTTAGCTCGGTGCGAATCGCCTATTACAACACTGGGCGTGTAGTAGAAATTGGTTTCGCACCGCGTGATATCACGCTATGTTTTGAAGGCACACCTATCTGGAGCGATGAACGTATACTTGACCCAATACCTTTATTTCTTAGGCAGGATGAAAATCCAGTAGAGATATTTGGATTCTTGGTATTCCTTAAGCTAGGAATTACTTGCACGGGATTTCACGACGACGATGAGGGACAAAGAGCCATTACTGTATTTCAGCGCGGGCACTGGGATAAGATGATTTCAGACGCCAAACAGCCCGACTTAAGCCGATATCAGAAATGAAAACCACGGAGCCCAACCAGGCGCCAGAGCCAACGACCCTATCTGTCACGCCCTGTGCTCCGAGCAGCACAGGCCGCGCCAGACAGGGTCGCGGCTCATCTTGAACGTTGGGCAAAATATGACACTCCCTGAATTAAAGATTCCGTGGCATGCTATAGACGCAAAGAGTGTCGATGGACTAGCGCGTGAGCTTGAACGCGAAGTTGGCCCGGAACATATTCTCTACGGAAAGAAAGCACAGGCTATCGCTGCCCGCCAAGACTGTGATGATGTCTTGTTTGCGATTCAGGCCACACAGCCCGAATATGCAGTCGTCCACCTGACATGGATTATGAAGACCGAGATCGATCCAAGATATCCATCCACGGAGATTTTTGAATCGCTTGAGGATTGGCAGAGATTGCGAATGATCCCTGACCACGAAGACTTTACCGGATGAAAACGGAGCCCAACCAGTCACTACAGACAACGAACCGCACTGTCACGGAATGTGCTCCGAGCCGCACATTCCGCGCCAGCGCGATTCGTGTCTGACCTCAAACGTTCGGCAAAAATCATGAAAATCGCACTCCCCCTCGGAATATTAATTCTGGCATTTATTGGGTGCGCTAAAAAGCCGCCTTACACGGAATCGGATGTATCCTCGTTTATTCAGCCTGGTATAAATCTAGAGGCTATTGTCCAGAGGTTTGGTCCCCCTATTGTAGATGATAAGCTTGGCTGGGCCGCATTGCAGTATGATCCGAAGTTCGCCAAACAGAGCGGATTCACTTCCATCATCCTCAATGGCGATGAGGTTGGCCGTATTGATTCATCCAAAATTAGCGGCCTTGAGTGGTCGCATGATTCCCTTCGTATTTTAATCGCTCCGGATTTAGAGAAATGAAACCCAAGGGGTCCAATTAGTCGCAACTAACGATCTTGTGTTGTGATCCGAGCCGCATAGTCCGAGCCAGCGAGAATCACATCTGAGTCTGTTTGGCCGAATAATCATGTCAAAACCTTTGCGAATTTCCGTCTGGGTGTTTTTCGCCTGTGTAGTCGCACTACTTGGTTTGCTGGCTATTCCGCAGTATTCGAAAATCCGGCCAGAAAGTGTTCAGAAGGCACATATCAATGCCTTGCGCCATATAGCCCAAGGTGTGGTTTATTTTGCGAATGCACACGACGGAGAGTTTCCCGCAACATTGATCGAATTAGGGAAGAGCGATCCGCATATCAGGGAGATTGAATCATTTGAGCACGGAGACATTTTTTACTTAAAGCCCCAACGAAAACTTTCGGAATGCTCTCCCAAAGATATTATTTTAATTTCAACCTCCAAATACGGAATCACGGCAGGGTTCATTGACGGGACTGGAGCTATAATGACAGCGGAATGGAAAGCGAAAAAATGAGCCCAGTCAGCTGTAGCTTCCGAGGTTGCTTTGGAATTTAAGAATAATGTATAAATTAAAACCACGGGGCCGACCGGCCGCAGTCTTAACCATCAGACAAAATATGAAAATCAAACTGCTCGTTTTGGGGCTCATGGCCGGCTCGGCATTGAATGCCGGGGTTTCGTCGGCTTTGGTTTTGGCCAATTTTAAGGCGGTGGAATCGCCTGTTTCCATGAAGGTCGGAAAAGGGGGCAACATGACCCCCATTGCGTCTTCTTCCCTATCCACGCTCAAATACGCGATCATTCCAGACGCCCGACGGGCCTTCATCCTTGCTTGAGCTCCGTGGAAGCTCATGACTTGCGACATAAATACTGTTCGACCGCTGAAATACTCAAGTGTATGCTACTTCCTATCCTAGCTGTTATTCTCGTTGGATCGCCTGCATCCAAAATACATTTGGTCGATCAAGACGATGTCCCTATGCCTAATGTGCGCGTAGTTCGCGAATGGAAAACATCGGAAGGGGAAAAGGGGGAGTCGGAGTCCCTGACTGATAAAAATGGTGATGTAGTGTTTCCGCTCGTTAAGACAAAAATTAGTTTGATAAAAAGAGTCACCAAGCCGCTGCTTGTTTTCGTTCCATCGTCTTGTGGTCCAAGTTGGGAGATTTATGGAATGAGCACGTTTCGAGTTTATTCGTCACCGAATTATACTCCTCAATTTGATGATAAAGTGTGGAGGCGGAATATGGAGGTGTGGGAGAGGAAGGACGGCCTTTGCTTTCGAGATCCAGAAGGGGTTCGCAAGGCCTTTCCTGACGAAAGCTTCCAAGAGTTTTATTTCTTCAATATTAAGGGGGATTTCGATTTCACTCTTAAGCTCTATAAAATAAAACGCAGCTACTTGGGTGGATAAAAAGTCAGAGAAGGCGATCCGTGCTCAAATGAAAAAACTGGGAATAGATCCAGCAATCGTAGAGAAATAATGAGCCCGAAAAGGGTTCTGCTCGTCGTTCATCATCGTCAGGAATCCTCATGAAAACAAAAATCGAAACGCAGGCGGATATGCTCAAGGCCTTGATATCCGAAGATCGTCAGGAAATCCGGGGTATTCGTGCGTCGGTCTATAATCTGACCGTTCTGCTCGCGACCGCGTCGTTTGCCATCACCGCATTCTTGATCGGTCGGGAGTATTATCGGACGAATTGGCTCTGTCTGGTGACCGATGTGCTGATCATTCTGTTTATCTGGCTCTTGGTCGCCCGACTTAAGCACGATCTTTATGCGTGCCGGCAGTGCCTTTTTGCGAGGCAGGCTTTGATTCGGGCCTTGGATCAGGATGACCCGAAAGACCTGGATCCCTTTCCTGATGCTCGGACGATGAAGCCCGACATTCGGGATTCCGAGCTCTGGTGGGTTCCGGTGATCGCGATGGTGGCCATTGGCTTGAAATCCATCCTTGTCTGGTTCCTGCGGTAAGGGAGTTGGTCCAATAATATCTATGGCCCATCGGCATGGTAAAATCCCTGCACCGGGTCGGATGAACAACCTTATTAAAGTGAACGACTATCGAATGCGGTTAGAGCGGGCGGGGTTGTTTTCGGCGTTTGATCAGGCACGCAAGGCCAAGGATAAGGAGGCCTTGCGTGAGGTGCTGACGCGGGCCCGGTTCACCGACTTGGAGATCGAGTCGTTGGTGTGGTCCACCGGCGATATTCCCGAACCGCCCACTCCGGAAGAAAAACGTAAGCAGCTCTGGGATGAAGTGGTGGGCCGGATCGGATCAGCGGTGATCACCGGCATCGTGCTGGGCGGTATCTTTGTTTACGCCTCCACCGGACTGGATCGCTACGACACGGCATCCCGTCGGTCGGATAAACTGATGGCGGACCATCGGTCTCCGTTGGAGGCCTATTATAAGCCGTTTGGATGGGGCTTTGGGATCGGTGCCGTTGCGGGTTTGGTGACCGCCGAGGGATTTTTGATCGGACTGATGAAGAGATGGAAGCAGGACGAGTGAGTGCGATGGCGGGCGGGCGGTTCGACGGCGGGCTCAGTGGTCCCGCCCTACCTATCGGATCCGGCGAGGTGATGTTGGGCGGGCGGGCGGCGTTGGTGTGCGTCTGCGAGCAGACGGTCTACGTCCAAAGCAATCCCGACTGGCGTAGCCCCCACTATTCGTAGGGCCTCACCTTGGGTGAGGCCGATCGGTCCTTTTGGCCTGGGCGCGCGTCACCGGCCCGACACAAGGTCGGGCCCTACGATAAAACAACCCCGACCGGCGGTCGGGGCTACATCTGTGGTCAATAGCCGGTCAGAAGGGCCAGATGATCGGGATCACGATCATCGCGGTGACGAAGCACAGGATGTTCAGCGGGATGCCGATTTTCAGGAAGTCGGTGAAACGGTAGCCGCCGACGCCGTAGACGTAGGTGTTGGTCTGGTAGCCGATGGGCGTGGAGAACGCGGCCGAGGCGGCGAACATGACGGCGATCACGAAGGGCTGGACGTGGACGCCGAGATGGGCGGCGATGCCGATGGCGATGGGGGTCATCAGGGCGGCGACGGCGTTGTTGGACAGGACTTCCGTGAGCAGCGCGGTGATGAAGTAAACGGCGGCCAGCACGCCGAGGGCCTGGTGGGCCGGGGGCACGAAGGATTGCACGCCGTGGACGACGTGGGTGGCCAGCCAGACGGCGGCGCCGGTGTGTTCCAGCGCGAGGCCGGCGGCCAGCATGCCGTAGATGAGGAAGAGGATGTTCCACTCGATGGAGGCGTAGGCCTCGTTGGTCTTCAGGCAGCCGGTGAGGCATACGATGACGGCGCCGGCGAGCGCGCCGAGTTCGATGGGCACCCAGTCGAAGGAGGCGGTCACGATGACGGCAGCGAGCACCCCGAGGACGATGGGCATCTTGGTGTGCTGCGAGGTGGCGGGCACGCGGGCGCGGTCGAAGAGCATGAGGTCTTCGCTCTGGCGGAGGGCGTCGATGGCCTGGTCGGTGCCCATCATCAGGACGATGTCGCCGGCCTCGAGCGGGAGCGTGTCGAGGCGCTCGCGGACGTTGCGACCGCGGCGGTGCACCGCGATCACGATCATGCGGAAGCGCTGGCGGAAGTTCACCTCGCGGACGTTGTGGCCGACGATGGAGGAGTGGGGGTTGACCACGGCCTCGACGAGGGAGCCCTCGTGGGCGGCGATCTGTTCGAGTCCGAGCCCCAGTTCCGAGATGAGGTCGATGCCGTCCACGCCGCGGGTGACGGCGATGCCCTGGGGACGGCAGGCGAGGATGATGCGGTCGCCGGCCTTGAGCTGGATTTTCTCCGGCTCGATGTAGAGGGCCACGCCGTTGCGCACGATTTCGTTGACGCGGATGCCGCGGGCGGGGGTGAGGCCGGCCTCGGCGAGGGTCTTGCCGATGGCGGGCGAGTGCGGTTGCACGAAGGCCTCGGTGAGGTATTCGCGGCGCTCCTCCTCGCTGAGGATGGAGGTGAGCATCTCGCGGGTGGGCAGGAGACGTTTGCCGCAGAGGGCGAGGTAGACCGCGCCGATGATCGTCGTGGGCACGCCGAGCCAGGCCAGCTCGAACATGTTCAGCGCGGGGAGGTTTTTGGCGACGACGATGCCGTTGACGACGAGGTTGGTGCTCGTGCCGATGAGGGTGCAGGTGCCGCCCAGGACCGCCGCGTAGGAGAGGGGGATGAGGAGCTTGGACGGGGCGAGCTTCATCTTGCGCGCGAGTCCGAGCACGACGGGCAGGAAGACGACCACCACGGGGGTGTTGTTGATGAAGGCGGAGACGCCGGCCACGAGCATCACCAACAGGAACATGACGACCGGGTAGGACCAGCGGGCGGAGCGCTCCACGAAGCCGGAGAGCAGGTCGATGGCGCCGCAGCGCACGAGCGCGGCGCTGAGGATGAACATGGCGCCGACGGTGATGGGGGCGGGGTTGGCGAAGACCGAAAAGGCCTTGGCAGACGGCAGCAGGCCGGTCGCGATGAGCAGCACGAAGAGCGTGAGCGCGGTGAGGTCGGGCGGGATTTTCTCGCGCACGAAGCAGACCAGCGTGGCCGCCAGCAGGAGGAAGGTGAGGGCGATTTCCCAGGTCATGGTTTGCCGGCGCGGGCTTCGGACGCCTGATACCAGCGGTAGAAGGCGACGATGAAGACGATGAAGGTGACGAACATGCCGCCGACTTTCATGATGACGGAGCCGAGCAACTGGTCCTCGGTGGCTCCGAAGTTGGCGAAGAGACGGGGGGCGTATTCGTAGGTGGGATAGAGCACGTCGCCGGAGAAGGCGATGAAGGCGAAGACGGGGGTCATGCCGATGACCACGCCCACCAAGTAGAGCATCTGCGCGGCGGGGCTGATACGGGGAAATTCGCGAGAGGGGCTCAGGATCGGCCACCAGTAGAACAGGGCCGCGCCGAAGAACATGATGTGCTCGGCGATGTGCACCCAGCGGTTTTGCAGGGCCCAGTCGTAGAGGGCGGGGGCGTGCCAGAGCGAGTAGGTGAGCGTGTAGACGAGTCCGCAGATGAGCGGGCGGGTGAGGAAGCGAAGGATCGTCTGGAGTCCGGGCCGGGTGGTGACGGTGGAGACCAGCCAGGCGGGCAGGCCGAGCAGGAAGAGCACGGCGGCGACATACATGATGAGCTGGTGCTGCACCATGTGGCCGCTGAGCAGGAAACGTTCGCCGATCTGGTCGAGGGGGGATCCGACCGCGAGGTAGAAGACGACGAGGGCGAGGTAGAACTTGATCGCATGGCCGCGCGGGTAGGGGACGCCGGGCGCGATGCGAGCGCGCAGGGGGCCGGTGAGGAGCGCGTAGAGCCAGCCGAGCAGAATGAGTCCGCCGACCAGATGCGGTTCGTTATGCCAGTGGGTCCAGTCGATCATGGTGAGAGTCGGGAAGGGCGAGGGTTAACGCAAAGACGCCAAGTCGCGAAGAGCGCAAAGGTTTTTAAACCCAAGGCGGGATTTTGACCACGGATGACACGGATTAACACGGATGAATATTTTGCCCGGGCCTCGATGCAGCGATTCGTGATCCGTGCCCATCCGTGCCATCCGTGGTTGAAAATCTGTTCCGAGGGCGATGAATCCGGGCGCAAAAAAGGCGGCTCGGGGATCGAGCCGCCTTCGGTGCGACCGCGATTATTGGGCGGCGGCGCGTTCGGCGTAGATTTCCTGCGCCTTGAGCGGAACGCTGTCGTGGGCCGAGAAGATGGCCATGAGGGCGCCGACGGTGCCGCCGGCCAGCACCAGGCCGATGAAGAACAGGATCGTGCAGAAAAGCTTATCCCACTTCAGGTGCATGAAGATGAAGATAACCAGCATGAACTTGACGAGGGAGAGCACGACGAGGGTCGTGACGACCAGCCACTTCACGAGCGGGAGGTAGATGAGGACGATTTCGACGCCGGTGATGACGGCGAGGATCATCGCGAGCTGCACGAAGATGTGGAACTTGCTGGCCTCGTGATGGCCGGCGTCGGCTGCGGCGACGGGATGGGTGGTGGCGCTCATGGGCGGAGAATCAGAGGTATTCGAGGAGGTAGACGGCCGTGAAGATCACGATCCAGACGATGTCGACGAAGTGCCAGTAAAGGCCCATCGACTCGACGTCGATCGCGTTGGCCTCGCCGAATTCGACGGCCTTGGTGTCGCGGCCGAGGAAGAAGAGGGCGGCGATGCCGACCGCCGCGACGATCAGGGCGGGCAGCTCGTGGTGGACGAGGGTGGAGAGGGCTTCGGAGGTGGCGCCGAACTCGTGGATGGCGTGGACGCCGCTGAGGAGGGACTTGATGAAGGCGACCGTGGTGACCGCGAAGACGGCGAGGTGGACGACGGACTTCAGGATCCACGGGCTGCCGTCGGCGGGCTTGAAGCTGCGGATATACATGAGCGTGAGCCAGAGGACGCCGATCGCGACGTGGCAGCCGTGGGTGCCGGTGAGCGTGTAGAACGTCGAACCGAACATGCTGCTGCTGAGGGTGAGGCCCTTCTCGTGCACGAAGTGGTTGAACTCATACACCTGGCAGGTGAGGAAGATCAGACCGAAGACGATGGTGCCGAGGAGCATCTTGCGGGTCGCATGGAGGCTGCCCTTTTGGCAGGCGTTGACCGCCAGCGCCATGAGGAGCGACGACATGAGCAGGATGAACGTCGAGAACGACGTGAGCTCGAGCGAGAACAGGCCGACGATGTCGGGCTGGTTCGGCGTCGGGTGCAGGCGGTAGATCAGGTGCGTCGAGATGAGCGCGCCGAAGAACATGCAGTCCGACGCGAGGAACGCCCACATGAAGAGCTTCTTGTTGGGAATGCCCGTGGTGGTCGTGTGGTCGTGGTGGTGGTCGATGGCCCCGGTGGCCGCGTGAGTGCTCATTGCTGCGAAAAGTTGAGAGCTGAGAGTTGAGGGCTGAGAGTCCGGCACTCCGGAGGGAGCGCCGGCGGAGGGCTCAGTGTTTCGAGTTCTTGTCGTCGAGGTGGATGTGGTAGCCGCCCGGACCTTCGGCGGCCCAGAGGTAGACGCCGAGGAACATGATGGCGCCGCCGGCGATGGCTCCGGCCATGATGTGGTTCACGAAGAAGATCGCGCCGATCAGCAGGCCGCTGGCGGAGACGATGGGGAACCAGGACTGGCTGGGCATGTGGATGCCACCGTGGTCCTGCTCGGCCTTGGCGTGCTCGGCCTTTTCCTTGGAGATCTCCTCCTGGTGGGTCTTCTCATACCAGAACGCGTCGCGGGCGTGGACAGTCGGGATGACGTCGAAGTTGTGCTCGGGCGGGGGAGTGGAGGGAACGGTCCACTCCAGCGTGCGGGCGTCCCACTGGTCGTGGGTGGTCTTCTCGCCCTTGAAGTAGGTGTAGAGCATCACGCCGAAGTAGATGGCGACGCCGATGCCGAGGATGAAGGCGCCGATGGTGGCGATGAGGTTGGCGTCGTTCCAGCCCATGTTGCCGTCGTAAACGGCGGTGCGGCGGGGCATGCCGTTCAGGCCGAGGAAGTGCATCGGGAAGAACGTGGTGTTGAAGCCGACGAAGATGACCCAGAAGGAGAGCTTGCCCCAGAACTCGGAGACCTTGCGGCCGAAGATGAGCGGGAACCAGTAGTGGATGCCGGCGAGCAGGGCGAAGATCGAGCCGCCGATGAGCACGTAGTGGAAGTGGGCGACGACGAAGTAGCTGTCCTGCTGCTGGGCGTCGGCGGGGGCGGCGGAGTGCATCACGCCGGAGAAACCGCCCATCATGAACATCCACATGAAGCCGAGGGCGAACATCATCGGGGTGCTCATGCGCAGGTGGCCGCCCCAGAGGGTGCCGATCCAGTTGAACATCTTGACGCCCGTGGGGACGGCGATGGCCATGGTCATCAGGGAGAACGCGGCGGTGGCGACGGTGCCCATGCCGGTGGTGAACATGTGGTGGGACCACACGCCGAAGCCGAGGAAGCCGATGGTGGCGCCGGAGAAGACGATGATCGGGTAGCCGAAGAGGGGCTTGCGGGAGAACGTCGGGAGGATTTCCGAGACGATGCCCATCGCCGGCAGGATGAGGATGTAAACCTCGGGGTGGCCCCACGCCCAGATGAGATTCATGAACA
>Ga0068869_100000422_pt1 | contig 23083 bp, 17 predicted proteins | sample KBSMisM52_FD_64676 | JGI IMG/M metagenome (GOLD analysis project Ga0068869, IMG submission 64676) | Miscanthus rhizosphere microbial communities from Kellogg Biological Station, Michigan, USA - KBS Miscanthus M5-2 | ecosystem: Host-associated > Plants > Roots > Rhizosphere > Soil ... | reverse complement strand
ATTCGCTTTCAGCGAGAAGCAACTGCAACGGGTCGATCCCTCGTGCGCTCTACGCCTCGTTCTTCAAACAGCGATTTCCTGGCCTGACTGGGCATCGGAGATCGCGCGTTCCGCTCCCGACATCTGGCGCGGTCTGGTCTCGGTAGCGATTAGCAGGGAGCTTTCGGCAACCGACTTGACGGGAATGCCGTCCCACTATTTGCGCCAAGTCGACCTCGCGCCGGAGGACCTGAAGCGGCTGGTTGCACGCGACGTGCTCGATATTTTGGAGCTTGCTCGGGTCGTTCCAAACCAGGACGCCGAATACATCGACCGCATAGTGAGAAGCGATCCGGCCATGCGCCCTCGTCTCGCGCAGATCGCAAAGCGGATGGCGCGCGAAGGGTTTGCGGAGGGTTCATTCGAACGCGGGCGGGTCTGGACGCGCATATGGATGCGGGATGACGAGGAGGCAATCGAAGAAGCGTTGTCGTGGTCGGCGGACGATGATTCCGCGCGCGCGCTCCTCATGATGCTCGGCGGCGGCTTTGGCCGGTCTGGTGGCATTCAGCCACGATTGGAAGTGGATCTGGTCGAACGATTGGCAGAGAAAGCCTATCAAGCGATCAACCCTCGGGACGACGAGCCGCATCGAGAGGGGGTGCACAGCGTGACGGAGCGCGATCGCGCCGAGGAATCTCGACGTTGGGTCGACGGACTGCTGAGCGCGAACCTCTCTTTGGAAGGTCGCGCCCTACTGGAGAGATTCATTGGCAAGCACGTCGCTCCCATTAACGCAGATTGGGCGCGGCGCTGGTTGTTGAGCCACGAACGCGAGGCGGCGAAGCCCACCCCCTGGACCATCGCGGACATTCGTCGATGGAACGTTGACAAGCTGCAGCCGCCCGCGACGGCCGAGGCCATGTTCGATCAGATCGTTGGCTTGATCGAGGAGATCGAACTTGAACTCGCGCGCAGCGAATTCGATCGCCGTCCACTCTTCCATAAGGATCTCTGGGAGAACGACTTCCGCTCCTGGCTTGGCTTCGAAATCGACCGCCGCCATCGCGGCTGGTATTCAATCACGCAGGAGACTGTGACCGCCAATGAGAAGCGCAGCGACCTCCGACTGGAGCGCCGACATGGCGATGAAGTCGTAGTCATCGAGATCAAGCTGGCTCACAGGTGGACTCGCGAGGAGCTCCTCGACAAATTCACGAGCCAGCTCTTCGGAAGGTATTTGCTGTCAGAGCGCGTCAAGCGCGGCATTTACCTGCTCGTGGACATCGGCCTGCCGTTGAAGCCCAAGCCACTACCGGATGGATCGACGCCCAGCTTGGACGAGATCGTAATGCGGCTGAACACGATGCCGCACCCCGCGACTGCGGTTCCGAACTCGCTCGCGAGGGCCATTCCTTTCAGGATTACCGTACCCGATCGCACCAGTTCGAGATCGAAAGTGGCGTCTTCGAGGCCAAGCAGATCGAAAAAGGGCGCGGGGAATGCCTAACCTTCTACTGATCGGTGCGGGCTTCAGTCGGAATTGGGGCGGCTGGCTTGCGGCGGAAGCCTTCGAGTATCTGTTGGGAACGCCGGAAGTTTTGGCGAACGAGGGTCTCCGAGCTCGTCTTTGGAAGGCGCAGCCCAATGGGGGCTTCGAGGGAGCGCTCGCGGATCTCCAGCGGTTGGCCGCAATGGGGAATGTCGAAGCGAGCGCAGATGCTCACGAACTCACGACAGCTCTTAGGAGCATGTTTGCCGACATGAACGATGGTCTGCTCGCAGCTCAGTTCGAATTCGGAATAGCCGCCAGCCGATCGGTCGCTCGGTTCCTCGCCCAATTTGACGCGATCTTTTCCCTGAATCAGGACCTGCTCATCGAGCACCATTACTTACCCCAAGACATAAGCCTGCTTGCTCCCGGGAAGTTCACCGGAGCAGAGATGCCGGGGGTTTTGCCGAGCCTTCCACCGGGCGTGAACGGCATTACCTCCTGGGCCCTACGAACCTACCACCCCAAGAGCGACGACTTTTCCCTTCAACGTGGGATGCAGCCTTTCGTGAAGCTTCACGGGTCGTCGAATTGGTTCGAGAGCGATGGCAGTTCAATGCTCGTGATGGGCGGCAACAAGGTCGGGACCATCGGACGGTCGCCAATTCTCAGCTGGTACGGAAGACTCTTCGACGAGTTTCTCGATCTTGCGGACGCGAGGCTGATGATCATCGGCTACGGATTTCGCGATGAGCACATAAACCTTTCGCTCACGAACGCCGTCAGACGCGGCTTGAAATTTTTCGTCATCGCGCCGGAGGGCGCCGACCTCATGCGCAGCGTCAACTCGACAGCGGGCGCCGTGATCTACAATCCTGGACCGATGGACGAGTTGTTCGAACGAGGTCTCATCGGGGCCTCTCGTCGCTCCATGCGTGATATCTTTGGATCAGACGGCGTCGAATTTTCCAAGGTGATGCGATTTTTCGAACGCTGACATCGTCGTCTCGTCGAATGCCGTTGGTCTGCCGCGAGGGCCATTATCGTTGGCCCGGATAGCGGTGTGATTTTTGTGCGCAGCTCAGGCGACGGCGCTACCATCTTGCAGGACCTGATCTGCCAAACTGAGCACCGTCTGGCGAAGTTCTTCGAGAGTCTCGATCCTCCGTTTGAATAATTCTGCTTTAGCTCGAGCGGCCTGGCTCACCGAGGGAACGTCGCTCGACTGCGGCGACCACAAGCTCAGCAGATCTCTGACATCCTCGATTGGGAAGCCGACGAAGCGGGCTTTGCTGATCAGCCGCAGGCGGTCGAGATCTGCCTCCGTGTAGTCGCGATAGCGATCAAAGCGGCGCGAAGGCGCGGGGATCAGACCAATCTTCTCGTAGTGGCGGATCATCCGCTGCGACACGCCAGTCGCGTCCGAGGCTTCGCTGATGTTCATCGTAAATATGGCTCGATACAATTCCGTCATTCGGTGCGGCCCCACCCACATCAGCGGCATCGGCCTTCTTTAGTACACCAAGCCACTCGCACGATAAATCGCCAGCGCAGCCTCTGAGAAAGAGAGAGCCTGTTTGGCCTTTTCCGGCGCCGGAAGCCATCCTGAAACTCAGATGTTGTGACCACTCTCGAGCGTGCACCCGAAAAAGCTTAGTACTCGATCCATCGGCATGACGTAGGCGAGGGTATCGTCCGGTGTAACCGCGACGAGAATTCCGACCGCGCGGCGTGGCGACTCTCCGGACGTGACGACCAACGCGCCCGAGTCACCGCGGTCGGCAAAGGCGACCGGCGATCCTACAATCGCAATCATGTCTTCGAAATGGACCGTGTCCTCGTAGCCCTTTATTTTGAACCTGACCGCGATATTGCGGAAGACATTGAAATAAACGAATCCGGTAGTGTGCCCGGTCGACCGGCCAACCTTCTCGACCGTCATTCCCCCTTCCGGATTTGTGACGATCTCCGCAGGCGTATCGTACAGGTCGCCTTGCATTGACGTGACGCTCTCTGGCTTGGCTATCGTGAATGCTGCGCCGTCGAGATTTTCGCTGACCGTGACGTTGTTGACGGTGCCCGCTTTCCATTCGGTCGTTCCGTAATGGTGACCGAGCGTGAAGGGATCGAGATTGCCCGGCACGATGTCGGCGTGCCCCGGCGCGATTACGGGCATGGCATGGTCGGCCGTGGAGCACCTGCCGGTTACATGATTTGCGGTCAGGCCGAGCAGCGTTCCGTGGCGGTTGCGCATCAGGCATCCGAGGGTACCTGTCTCGCGCTCGGTTGCCAGCGAAATGGAAGACCCACAAGGATAATGCCCGCGCACCATCCGAGCGCTTGCGGCCGATCTCGGATCATTGATCGAGGGAGGCTGGGCGATTGGTTCGGCGCTTTTGAAGAATTCGAGCTTAATTCCGTTCACTGTCCGCTGTGGTAAGTCCCTCATTCGCTTTCTCGGAACCGCGTTCAAATGGCAGAGTACGATTTCGTTCGGCCTGCGCAGCCCAATCACCGTGATGCGGATTTTCTTGAGTATCTCGACCAGCGCGCAGTGATCGACGACATCGAATATGCGCTCGTCCTGCGGTAGCAGCGACGGTCCGACGCGGGGCTGGTCGCCTTCCAGCGAGCGGAGCACCTCCTCAGAAGGAGGCGGCGATTCTGGTTCAGGGCGACTCGACAATGCTGCGTAGGTCAGGATTCCCTTGCGTGCTGCCCAGGCTTCGATGATTCCAGCGGTCTCGTGCAGTTCGCTCATTCGTCCCTCGGTGAAGACGAAATGTCCAATATGGCGAGCTAGTTAACGAATTTGCCGAACCGGCGGCCTGTATGCTCCGAGGCTCGTATTTTGATGCAAACTTGCGTCCTCTGACATGATGTTATAGCAGACCGGCTGCAAGATCGCGCTGGCCGGCAATCGGTCGAGCGAAAAGGTTCAAACCTCCTCAGGAACGGCGGGAAGGGTGACGATCATGAACGACGCGGCCCAAGAGGTCTCCGAGCTTCCGGCTCTGCTCGATGTGCTGACGATGGCCGTGACGACGCTCGACGCAGCGGGGATGGATCGCTGCAGCGACGTCTATCTTTACATCGCAGGTTACCGCGGAGGACAGCGGGTCAGCGATCTTACCGTTGAATGTGGGCAGCTTTCGCTAACGCCCGCACGCGTGTTCCGGGCGGGCCGATTGGCTGCGCAGCCTGCTGACATGGCGAACCGACGGGCCCTGCTGATCGCGCAGTTTTGCTACTTGTCATGGCACTGGCAATGGGAAGTGCAGGAGGCTGCCGACTATCTCGGTTGCTCGACGCAGATACTCGACAACTGGATTGCGGCCGCCGCCCGGAGCGACGTCCCCAATCCACCAACCTTCGTGGTGGCGCGCATGCGCCGGGCGATAGCGCTCGAATATCAACGCCAGTTGATCGGAGTCGATGATGACGATGTAGCCGACTGGCTGCGCGCGCGCCGTAAGGCTTTCGGCGGCAGGAGCGTACTCGAGCTCCTGAGCATGGAAGGTGAGACCGGGTTTCGTCGGGTCAACCTGTGGCTGCTCAACGCGATGCCGGCGTCGCGCACCTTGCACTAGAGGTCATCGGCGGCGCGTCGTAGCGGCCATCGCAACGGGCGGCGTGGACAGGAATGTGCGCACCTTATAGCCTTCAAAGGTGTCGGGCAGCGGCGGCATGCTCTTCCTGCGAGCGCGCATGACCACGAATAAGATCTCGGGAGTGCCATTCGCGTCCTTCGTGCCGCATGGAAATGCGACGTCGCTGGTGAGGCCGAGTTGATCATACAATCGAAGACAGGCCGCCTTGAGCGCCTGACGGTCAGCACTGCAGCTCATGCTTTTCTCCTTGCTTGAAAATCATTGGTGATGAGCCCGACCACCGTGCCTACAGGCATCGGCCGTTACGCTAATCCGCGGGAAGGCGTGGCCATCGCCGGCGTGCTGGCCGCGCCCCACGTAGTCCGTTCCGGTGCGGCCGAATGATCTTCGCCCGCCGAGCATTGCAGCGCCGGCTCGACGAGTTGCGCCCGATCCTGGGCGAGACAACGGTCAGCGCGTTGGCCGTCAGGCTCAATCGTCCGGGCGGGGACCGTATGGCCGCGATGTGGGAGGTGGTCGTGCTGCACGCACTTTCCCGCTGCGGCTCTGTCGAGAGCGAGCTTCCCTTGCCTTCCGGCCGGCGCCCGGACGTCCGCTTTGAACGCCCACCCTTGGTGTTCACTGCGGACGTGACCACGATCTCCGACACCGGGCTTGACCACGCCAATCCATATCACGAGCTCAGCGAACTAGTTGAGGCTGCCAAGACCAAGCTTGGGCTTCCGATCGGAGGGGTGGACCTTCACGTCCACTCCAGAAATGATCGCACTCGCCGCGGCACGCGCACTGTCCTCAGGCTGCCGCCGCGAGGGCGGCTACGGGGTTTCGTCGAGAACACCATCCTGCCGCAGTTGCGCGAGCAGATCGCCGCGCGCGCAACCGTGCTCAACGTGGCGATCGACGACGACGATGTCGCAATCGATCTGACCATCGATCCATCGAGGTCGCCAACGTCGTCCGGCAGCTTCGCAGCATACGACGTTCCCAAGATGCGCGACCGCAATCCGCTCTATCGGGCGCTCGAGTCCAAGGCGGGCCAACTCCGCGGAGCCGACGGAGTCAGCGGCGTGATAGCTTGCGACGGGGATTGCGTGGCTCTGTCCGCTCGACGGCCCGGATGGGACGAGGTCACGACGGATCAGATCGTGGGCGAGTTCTTCCGGCAGTATTCGTCGATCGACTTCGTTCTTCTGCTCAGCGTCAGAGAGTCTCGCGAGGGACCGTGGGCCATCCCTCCGGCATTTCGACGGAATCACGCAACCCTTCTTGTTCGACCCGGCTTCGATGACACGGAATTGAAGACCCTGGTCCAATCCGCGGTCGAACATTTTCCCAAGCCCGCGATGATGCCGGTGAATGGTGCGCTCAGGGCACGTGAGGAGGGATACGACCTTGGTCATCACGGAGGATATCGGATGTCCGGTTCGAAAGTCAGATTAGGCTTGCGCGAGTTCACCGAAATATTTGCTGGCCTTCGAACCCTCGGCGACGGCGGGGCTCGAAACGTCGAGGCGGCGAGGAAAGCTCCGCGTCCGCCGAACCACCTGCAATCCTTTGTCCTGCACAATCTGATGGAAGGCCGGCTTCCGGCATCTATCGAAGTGATCAAGACCGACGAGGACGACAGCGACGATTATGTCGAGATTGTCTTCGGCGAGCCGGATCCCGCAATTTCGCCATTGCGATAGCCACTCGCTACATCCCGACCAGACAATGCTCGAACGCGATCGAGCCCGCCCGAAGTCCGATCGGATGACGCTAATCGGACAATCGCAGGTCCGTGCCAGGAAGTGCCGCCAGGCCATCCGCACTCGCCCCCCTCCCGCGCCAACGCGCGCAAGACGGATGAACGGCAAGCCGGAATAGCGGATTTTTGTGTTTCTGTTTCCCACGACGTTGCGCGGGGTTCCTCGGCATTCAGTGATGACATCGGGCGAAAGCCCCGGTCGTTCACTTGCGCGGGGTGTCGAGACCAAGAACAATCCGGTGTAGGGCAATACCCGTCAGCCGTTCCTGCGCGGCCTCATCGATGTTCGCCTGGATCAACTGGCAGGTTTCATCGAGAGTCAGGACGCGGTCACGGTTTGCGTCGAACTCGGAACGTCCGAAGTCTTCGGCGTGGGCCTTGCGCGCGAGCAGGCGCAGCCGGCCGATCGCGGTCCCCAGGATTCGTCGTGATGGGCCGCCATAGCCAAGCGCGGGTGTGATCTTCGAGGACACGACGAGACCCGCGCGCGACAATGTGGCCAACAGATCTCGCCATTCCGCACCGTACGCGGCCGAGATCAGTAGACGGGGCACGACGACAGTCCGCGGCTTTCCCGCTTGCGCCCGCCTTTCGACATCCTGAAGTGCTGCGAGAACAGCAGCCGGCGTGGGGTGCTCGAGGGCCAGGGACCAACCAGCGACCGTGCCGGTGAAGAGGTCGCATGCGACGGATAGAAGCGGGCGCTGAGGACCGAGCGGCCCGTCGACGAACAGGTTCGGCGCGGTGTGATCGACCACCAGCACCTCGCCATAGGCCCGCGCGCGCTCGTTGCCCTCGGTCGGCAGTTCGTGGGGCTTGGTAGCCGCCTTTGCGCTGTTACGTAGGGCGGCGTCCACGTAGCGACGGAACGTGGTAGCGGCAGGAGGGGCGGCGCTGCCCCACAGTTTCGCCGCTGCCGCCAGGATGTCCTTGGGCCTCCTTGCCGGCGTGGCCGCGATCGCCTGCGCGACCACCTGCCGCACCCGCTCAGCCCTTTCTTCCGGCATGACGGAACGTTCCTGCTGAACGGGATTGCCAAAGGGCACGAGATCGATCGGCGAGCCCGTTCGCCGCCATGTCCGCAGCAGCTCGAAGAATCGGGATCGTTTCAGGCCGAGCTCCGCAGCGATCTTGTCGGCGACCTCGGTGTTAGGTCTGGCAAGCTTCGAATAAGCATCGATCGCTTCCATGCGCTCGAGCGCCGTCGCACGCTTCTCCGGGCTGAGCTGCAGCCAGCGGGGGTGATCGAGATAGGCGTTCTTTTTCTGCACCACGGATCGGATACCTGCATGGCGATAACGCTTGCGCGCTTTGGACGATCGCCGCCGCTGCGTCAAATTACCCTCCGATGAGTACGTAAATAAGCGATATCGCCCGTAATGCCATTGACTCGAGTTGCCCGGTTCATTACGGGCGATATCGCTTATTTCTTGGTCAGTCTCAGCGAGGCAAAGCCAGCAGCAGCGACGGAAGGGATTCTGTGATGCGCGACGAACTTTCCGCCAAGGACGCGCAGCGTGCCGCAGGCGAATGGGTTTTGGGCAGGGCGGTCGGAGAACAGATGCGCACAGGTGGACCCGCCGGGCGTGGGTACCGCGCGTACTGCTACGCCTGCTACCAGCACGGCCTCCGTCCGCGTTCGCCGAGGACGTTCTATAGAAGGCTGAACCAGCAAGTCGCGCTATCGGTAGTATTGCGCGTGCCCCAACCCATTCATCGGGCATATGTCGAGCGCGCGATGAGGCAATGGGCCCGGCGGTCGCCGCTGGCTCGGGTTGAAGCGCTGATGACGGAATTCGCTCGAGAGCGGCGAGTTGCTTCTCGCCTGCCCGCGGCCGTCACCCTGGTCGCGCTGAGGCAACTGATCGGCGATTTGCTGGACACATATCTCCCGGTCACGAATCCGGCCACCGACGACCGAGCGGACGGCTAATGCATGCCGAGATCGCTCCGCGCGTCGCTCATAACGTCGCGGGCTCCATTCCCGCCAACGACGATCGGGTCCAGCCGAGAGGCGGCGTCTACGTGCCCGATCGGTTCGGCGCGCCTGTGGACGTGTTCGTGGGCGACACCCGGCGAGAAGGTCGCTCGATCCTGAAGCGGCGCAACGCGAGATCGTCAACGGGACTTATCAACTCGGTCCGGGACGGCCGCCCTCATATTTTCGAGAGCCGCCCCGAGGCGCTCAATCTTGCGATCCTGGATTCAGATCCCGCCGTCGGATGGTTCGCGTCTCAGCCTGAGACGTTTTCGCTCCCGGGCGGTCGCCGATACACACCCGACACCCTTGTCATCTTCCGGCGGACCGGACGCATCGTCTACCAGGATGTGAAGCTCGCATATCGCCTGGAGCGCGATCCCGACTTCGACGGCCGGCTGGCGGATATTATCGCCGCCTGCGCCGCGCGAGGCGCCGACTTCGAGGTCGTGCCGGAGCTCCACTTTCGCGATTCCGTCAGACTGAGGAACGCAAGCCGGGTTCGACGCTCGGTGCGACGCGTGCAACCTGAAGACTGCCGGCGCGTCTACGAACTGCTTCGCAGCGGGCCATTGGCATTGGGCGACCTCGAGCGCGAATCCGGCCTCGACCATGCTGCCACGTACGCAGCCCTCACGCTCTGCGTGAAGGGTTTCGCCCAGTTCGACGCCAGCAAGCCGATCTCGTGTGAAACCGTCATCAGGCTGGAGGCGTAAATGGCGGTCCCCTTCAGGTTCGAGCTGCACACCAGTCTCTATCTAACCGACGAGTACGGGGAACAGTCGGGTTTCTACGTCCGCGTTATCCAGGAAGATGGTTGGCTTCTGGAGCCGCACCAAACCCTGGGCGCACGCAAATATTACGGCGCCGACTTCGTCATGCAGGCCTACCTGGCTGGCCGCATGAAGTATGTGCCCTACAACCCATTGGGATTGCCGGGGCCGCGCTTGCGTCGCCTGCAGGAAGCCTGGGAGGCGCAAAAGCCGTGGCAGCAGCGTCAAGCGCGTCGCCGGCTGAAGATCGTGCGGGCCGTCGAGGCCGCGATTTGCGCCGGCATGAACAAGACCATTGCGCTCGAGCTCATCCCAAAGCGGGTCGTGGATCGCTACGGCTCGACTTGGCTTGCCGAGGATCGCGCCGAAGAGGAGCATAGATATAAGCAGCGCGAAGCCAGAGGGCTGCTGGGATTCGGGGAACTCCCGCGGACAATTAAACCGATCAAAGTGCCCTGCGCGCGCACCGTCTGGGCGTGGATGGCCCGGTATGTGTCCGCGGGTCACGATGTCCTCGGGCTCATGTCGGATGACGCCGACAAGGGTAATCGCAAGTCTCAACTGTCCGCTGAAGTCGAGAAGCTGGTGAGCGCCCATATCCAGGATCACATCATCGACGGTCCGTTGCGCGTTTCCGATGCCTATCGGCTCTTGAGGAAGACGCTCAAAGCTCTCAACCTGAAGGTCTCAAGGAAGACGTTCAACCGGCGCGCGCTGCTGGCGATCGACCGGTCTAAGACTCTCGAAAAGGAGATCGGCCGGCAGCAGGCCACGCGCCGCACGACGCTGCCTGGACACCTCACGGAGCCCGATCAAATCAACGATCATATGGAGATGGACCACGCCTTCTGGTCCCTCACGGTCGTGGACGACTCCACCGGGATTATCATGGGAAGTCCTTGGCTGACCGCCATTCTCGATCGGAAGTCGCGGGCGTTGGCAGGAGCGCACATCAGCTTCCTGTCTCCAAGTTGGGCGACATCCTCTCGGGCGATCGCTCACGCCATGATGCCCAAGGATCTCTCGGGCATACCTGGGCTCAACAGCACCTGGGCCATGCACGGCAATTTCGAATGGGTCACAACTGACCGCGGCGTCGATTACATCTCCAACGCCCATCATCAATGTTCCAACCAGATGAACTACGATGTCGAGGCTTTGCCGGGCTTCATGCCCTGGCTGAAGCCTTCAATCGAGCGATGGAACGGCACCGCCAAACGCGAGGTGCTGAGTTATCGCGAGGGGCTCGCAGCCTATAACAGCCCTGATTACGATGCCTCGCGCAATGCGCGCGTCGGTTACGCCGAGTTCAAGAACAATTTCGTGAAATGGATCGTCAACGATTATCTCCTGGGTGATCATGACGGCATCGGGCAGCGCAAACCCGGGCCGTACTGGGAAGAGCACGCTGTACGGGGTGTGCGAGCCGTTTGGGACCATGCGCGGCTTCGCCGGTCCATTTGCGTCCCCAAGCGACGCGTCCTCCAGCGTAGTCGAGGCATCGAGCTTGGCGGTTATTTTTACCAGTCGCCGGAGTTCGCCGAGATGCTCAAGCGCCATGGCATCGAGGGTTACAAGTTCCTTATTCTCTATGACCCATACGACCGGGGTTACATCGAGTTGCTCGACGACATGGACGGTGAAAAGCGCTGGATCGTCTGTACATCGAACCGCCCTGATCTCACGGACGGTGTGACCGTCTATCAGGACGAGCTTCACTGGGATCTCGCCAAGGAGGAAAGGAAGGTTCCGACCTACGACGATGTTGCCCGAATCAAGGAGGCCGTCGAGAACGACCTCGAGCGCGTCGCCGGCGTCGGTCGGCGCATGCGCGACGCCGGTGTTCAGCTTCGCTTTGCGCGCTACCTCGAGCTCGGCGATTTCCTCACCCCGGTTTCATTGGCACCGGCCAGAGTCCTGACGAAACCTTCGGTCGTGCGTGGCTGGTTGAACCGTAACGGCATTCTCGTGCCGGAGGCACAGCCTGGGCTGGCTCTGACGCCGCCCTCTGACGTGCTCCAGAGTATTGCCAACATTCGCGACAGCCTTGCCGGCAAACCCATCCAGCTGCCCGAGGACGATGGTGGCCTCATCGCGCTCGAAGACCTCGATGCCGCTTTGGATCTTCGTTGGGGTGAACTCGGATGATTGCGTTGCCAAGCTTCGACGCCGCCAGGGATCGCGTGGACACCCTGTGTTATGAGCATATCCAGTTCGCGGTGGCGATGACGCGTCTGAAGGAACTGCTGGCTAGCGCCACGCCTATCGAACGGCTCGACGACGATCACGAGGCCAAGCTCACAATCGATCAGGCCGCGCCGGATTTTGATTTTGTAGATGCGGACGCGCTTGAGGTCGGGGATGCTCGCGGGAGCTGCGTCCTGATTGTCGGCGAATCCGGTACGGGCAAATCCAATCTGATTTCGTCGTTCGCACAGCTTCCCGAGCTTCGGTCCATTATCGGCAAGGGCCTGCAAGACTTCCGGCCTCTAGTGCCGCTGGAGATGCCCGACAACCCGACGCCAAAGGCGGTGATAACGGCGCTTCACGTCGCATTGGGCGGGAAGCCGCTCAGCAATTGGACGAGGAATGAAGCCTTCCGTGAGCTCCGAAACCTATTGGCCGGCCAACGCACCCGGGTGGTACTATTCGACGAGGCTCACGTCGTCGCGGAAGGAAAGGGACGAACCGAAGCCGACGTGATGCGGATGGCTCGTTTCTTCAAATTCTTGCTCGTCACCTGCAAGGTCATGGTGGTTCTGGCGGGCGAAGGCCCTCTCGAAAAGCTGCTGGATTACGGGGCACTGCGCCGGCGCATGGTCGCGCCCGTTCGTCTTCGTCCTTATGGATGGGGCGAAGCTGAAGAGACGAACGAATTTCGCACTTTGGTGCGGAAGGTCGAAGAAACGATCCAGCTGCCGGAGCCGTCCAATCTGTGGGATTGGGATATGGCTGCGCGCCTCTATTATGAGAGCCGTGGCGTCGTCGGCCTGATGGCGAAGCAGGTCAAGGAAGCGCTTCGGATCGCAATACGGAACGGCGACACTCGGCTGGACTTCTCGCATTTCGCTGACGCCTGGGAGGATTGGGAAAAGAAGACGGTAAAGGTCTCGTCCAAGCCGTTTGAAATCCGCAAGTCCGTCCGAGGCTACGACGCTGCAAACCCCTACGCGTGCGATCAACAGGGGCTGGAAGCGCTATGGGCCCGCCGGTTTGATCCGAAAGCACCACCTGCCACCAACGGCCCTGCTCCGCGACGGCGTGCCGGCACCAGGCGCACGACTAAAGTGAAGGGTTTCGCCGAGGGTGCGGCGTAAGTGGCTTTGCTCCCGCTTCGGATCGCGCATGGTGCCGAGGAGCCGGGCTACGCCGCCATGGCACGCCTTTCCTATCGCGCGCTCCGGTCGCCCGCGCCGTTCGGATCGCATTTGGGTCTGCCATTTGCCGGTCTGATCCGCGGCAATGATCTGGAGTTGCTGTCCACCTTAAGCGGGATCGACGCTGATGCGTTGAAAGCGGCCTCACCCCGCCGCGAGGCTCACTCGCGAATTGTACAAGTCGGTCACGCGCAAACAGTGCTGGGTGATTTCAAGCCGGCTTTTCGCCGGTGGTGTCCTGCCTGCTTTCGCGAAGACCGTCGCAAAGCTCAGATGGCCGAAATTCCGGAGCTGGATGCCGCCTATCACCGGCGGCAGTGGAACGTGCAGTCGATACTTACCTGCACTGATCACGGGCAACTGCTCGCATCGAGCTGCCCCGCCTGCCGCCGGCCGATTGGATGGGCAGGCCCGGCTATCGACCGGTGCGCGTGTGGCGCAGACCTTGCTGAGACCGAGGGGGAGCACCCGTTCGACAGCTCCGTTGACAAGCTGCTTCTTGGATTGATCGGCGGCGAGCGTGCCGCGCCCGAGTTCCTGGTCGATTGCCGCCTGGATGAAGTGCATGCGACCTTGTTTCGGTTGGGCGCGTGTGGGCACCGCTGGGCCGACAATCGTATTGACCCCTCGACATCTGAGATTCTGGCCCTGCGTGAGCGTGGTCTTTGCATCGCTCGCGCCGGCGGGTCAGGCTTCGACAGTGTCCTTGATAGCATCGTAAACGGCGCACCCTCGGAACGGCGTGGACTGACCTATTCCTACGGCTGGGTGTGGCGCAGCTGGCTTGCAGTTCCCGGTCCGAATCCCGCCGCCAATCGGCTCCGCAAGCTTCTTCTCACTCACGCCGAACGGCGGCAGATCATCCAGTCTCGTGAGCGTGATGGGTCGGGGCTGTCGCTCAAGCAAGCGCGAAGGTTGATCGGAGCGGGGCATGCGCGCGGGCGACGCCTGTTGAGCGCAGCCGGCCTGATCGACCCCGCTGCGCGTCCCGGTGTTGCCATGACGATCGATGCCGACAGGCTCGTCCCGCTTGCTACCGGCTTGATGGAAGACCCTGACCTGTTAGACGCTCGAAGAGCCCGTGCAGCGCTAGGGATCGGACCTTCGCAGTTCCGGGCCCTCGTGGCGGCCGGCATCGTTCAGCCGACCCCGGATCGCGAGCCAAAGCGCTATAGTCGTGCCGCGTTGCTCACCCTTGTCGCGACCCTTTGCGCCGGGGCGCCGATTTCTACCGCCGCCGAGCAACATGCCGATCCGTTGCCGGCCGCTTGCCGGAATGCGTCGATCCCGTTGCAACGGGCGGTCCGGGCGGTGCTGGATGGACACCTGCGCGCGGTGGGGACGATGCCGTCCGCAAACGGCTTGGCGTCGGTCCTGGTGCTCCGGGACGACGTCGCCGGCTTGCGCGCTGCGGGGCCGCTAACAGTCGCGGCGATCGCGCGGAAATTGAGGGTGCACTACGATGCAGCACGGGATCTTGTAGCGCTCGGTGCCTTTAAAGGCCCCTGGGGATGCATCGACCCGACTCTGGTCACGAGCTTCAGCCAAGAATATTGTACGACCACCGAACTGGCGGCCTTGATCGTGGCCGATTTCAGGCACGTCTCAGCTTGGCTCGCATCGGCCGGCGTGTGGCCTGTATTTGGACCGCCATCGTGCCGACAAGCCTTCTATAATCGCGAACAAGCGATGCGGACCATTTTGCCGGCAGGACGCGCCTGACCGTGCTGCCGCTCAGGGTTACGTATAATGAGGGGGAGACTCCGTACAGCCTCGCAACTCGGCTTGGCGACCGCGCATACGGGGTGGATTTCAAGAATTTTGCCTACAGGCACCGCTTGCCTACTACTCCATGGTCCCTTGGAGCCCGTATTGAGCTGTTGGGAAATCTGGCCGGCGTCGACCCTCAAGAGATCGCGAAGGGTCGTGTTCCTTGGAAGGACAAACGCGCTGTCTTCGGCAGGCTTTCCGTACCGACAGCCGGTAACGTCATGGCTGCGGTCCATCGTGCGGTTTGCCCAGAGTGCTTCCTGCAAGATCGCGCCAACGCTGCGGACTTGGATGAGCGAAAGTATGCAGCGTTCATTCGCTGGAAGTGGCAATTCACCTTTTATTTCGGCTGCACCCGACACCAATCCGAACTTCTGCTTTCGTGCCCCGGTTGTGAGGCGCCGATCGGGAGTGGATCCGCGTCGATAGATCGATGCAAGTGTGGCCTCGACTATGCCGAGTGTCCCACAGCGCCCTTGAGCGAGCAGGCGATGAGGATCTTGCGATGGGTGGACGAGCTTGTTGAGGGCCGAGAGCCGTCAGCCGACATACGTTCCGACAAGTTGCAGCATCTAACGCCGGTGGATTTCTTGCTGCTGTTGGAAAAAATTGGCAGTGCTGTTTCTCCCCACAGGAAAGATCAGCATCTTCGAAATGTTCGACTTGCGCCCGCAATGACTGCTGGCTTCAACGCACTGGCGGACATGCCGAACAGCTTCATAGATATATTGGAACAAGCGACCGGCGGACGAAGCCCCAATGACCGATTCGTTTTTCTCGGCAAGACTTTGTATGACCTTGGTCTCTCCCCCACGTACGGGCACGTGTTTCTCCCGTTGCTTAGTGAGTTTGTCGCCGCCAAACGACGTGAAAATGATGAGCGGCGAGGAAGGCGAGCTCAATCCGAGCTCGACGCAGGAGGCCGCGAGGGAAGCCTCGTTACCGCGCGGAAGCGTTACGAGTTCCTGTTGTCAGAACCCGAGCTTGAGCGGCTGCGAAGAGCGACACCGGAGTGGGGGCCGGACGGACCAGTCAGTCGGGGGAAGCTGCTCACGCGCGGGCGTCGCGAAGGCTGGATCGTCAACACTACCCAGGCCGCCGCGTACCTTCGGATACACCCGCGTGTACTTTACAGGCTGACCCATCACTTTGGAGTGATCCTCCCGATTGTGCCGGAAGCGCGTGGGATTTGGTTCTTCTATGTCGTGGAAATCGACGATTGGCTTAACTCGCTGACCCACGATCTGCCACCTGTGGAGGCTGTGCCCGCCGATTGCGTCCCGATCACCAAATGTTGGCAGACTCGAACCACGGATCGGCTAGAGGCGTTGTTAATGGGCCGAATAAGGCCCGTTGGCGTGCTGGAAGGGGCACGGGGCATGGACCGAATTATTGTCCGACAGGCGGATTTTCCGCGGCCGAAGGACCGAAACCCTCCAGGATCGCTCACTACCAAAAAAGCCGCGGAAGCGATGGGGCTGCGCGAGGCGACGGTGCAGGCTCTCGCTGTCTCAGGCGCTCTGTCCAGCGAGCGACGCGGCCGATATGCATACTTATGGCCGGAGCATATCCAGGCGTTCAGGAAAGCCTACGCAACTTGCTCCGAACTCGGGCAGGAATTGGACATGACGGGCGTCCAGGTTGGCTTCTATCTCAGGGCTGCCGCCATACCAAAAGTCGCGGCCGGGGGTCTTGCCTTCTATCCTCGGCAAGCTGCGCGCGAAGTCATCCGGGAACAACGTCGACGCTGCAGTGGCTCGAATAGGCGAGAATAGACCAAAGCCCTTCGCCGAGTGCTTGAGGGTATTGGTGTTTCTTCCCCTTCATTGGGCCCGCGGCACTTTCGTGCGATCCCGGGCCTCGGGCCCGCGACGAGAGCACTCACGCCGCTCGCGCTATTGCTCCTGCTTCAGCGGCGGAAGCACTCGCTGCACGTCGATCGTGATGAGATCAGCGAAGACTGGCTCAGGTAAATAGCGCACAACGGCGAAAGCCATTTTTCCGCGATTTACGCCTATTCCGTTTAATGGCGGTTCAAAATGCAAAGGTCCCTCATGACAGTGGCTCGCCGTCCGCATCCATTGAAAGGAAGTTGGCGAAAAAAGGGCATAGGATAATGGCAGAAAGTGGACCGATAGCGGTCTGGCGGCTTTTGGGCTGAAAAAGCGGGAAGCAGACATTCGCTGTCGCTGCGCCGACGTCGGTTTTTTTTGGCGACCGGTCCCACTCGTCTTGTTGCTCAGGAAAAGGCATCACGCCGCAAATCGCCTATGGCCCGCAACAATATGGCCTCTGCGAGCAACAGGTCGCTCCGCGCCAGCGCGACGGCGAGTTGCGCAGAGCGGTAGCTTTGATCGGCGAGCAACATGTCGGTGGTCGATCGCAGTCCGAAGCCATATTCAGCGCGGACTCCCTTCAACGCGACGTCGGCGGCTTGCAGGCCATCGATGCCAGCGCGCAGGCGCGCTCGGGCTGCGGTGAGTGATGCCCAGGCGGTATCGGTCGTCCGGATCGCCTCCCGCGCCGCCGCCTCGGCGGTGAACCGCTCGGCGCGGAACGTCGCCTCGGCCTGTCGCACATGCGATCTTACCAGACCGCCGGTCAGCAATGGCAGCCTGAACGTCACGCCCGCTGATGCCGCCGCCACGAAACCGGTCCCCCTGTCGTCCACCAGTCTTTCGCCCCGGCCATAGTTGCCCGCGAGATCAAGCGAAGGCGCTCCTTCGGCGCGCGCCTGATCGACCCGATCGGCAGCTGCCGCGACCGCATGATTTTGACGAAGCAGGATCGGATTGCGCGCCTCCGCTTCGGCCCGCGCCTCCACCAAGCTAGGCGGGAGAGTGGCCGACGCGGGCATGTCGGTCGTCAATGTTCCCGGCTCGCGTCCGACCACTGCGCGATAGGCCGCGGCGGCCGTGGCGAGAGCGCCTTCCGCATCCGCCAGATTGGCCACGACGCTGGCACGCTGCGTTTCCAGCTGGGCTACGTCGGTGCGGGTCGCCTGTCCCAGCCCGTAGCGGAGCCGCGCCTCGGCCACCTGCCGGTCGAGCCGCTCGATTCCGCGCCGCGCCACCTCGACCGCCTGCTGATCGTAGAGAAGATCGGCATAAACGCCGACCACGCTTTGCAGGATCGAGGCTTCGGTATCGCGCAAGGTTTCGGCACCCGCCGCGACATCGTTCCTGGCCGCGCGCACCGCCGACTGCAGCCGGCCGCCCGTCCAGATCGGGAGCACGGCCGAAACGCTCGACGATGCCGCGCGCCCATAGCCCAGCCGATCGTAACCCGCGCCGGCGAACACCGCCATGGTCGGCCGCCCGAGCGCGCGCGCCTGCGTGGGCGCCTCGGCCAGCGCATCCTGCTGCGCGCGGGCGGCGGCGAGCTGGGGATTGGTCGCATAAGCCTGCTCGATCGCCTCGCTCAGCGTCTCCGCTGCAGCGGGCGGTGGCGACAGGAACGTCGCCGCTACCGCCAGGGCTATCTTATTCATGCCGCAGCGCCCAAGCCGGCGCGGCCCTGCTGGCACGTAGCGCATGCCCGACCACGGTCGCGACCGCGATGAGGATCGCGATCAGGCTCGCACCCAGGAAATAGACAGGCGACAGCGCGATCCGGTCGGCGAACCCAGCCAGCCACCAACGTGCGGCAAAATAAGCCGCCGGCCAGGCGATCAGGTTGGCGATCAGCACCGGGCGCAGGAACTGCCCGACCAGCAGCAGCACGATGTCCTGCGATGATGCGCCGAGCGTCTTGCGGATGCCGATCTCCTTCACCCGCCGCCCGGTGTTGAACGAGGCGAGCCCCCACAGGCCGACACAGGCGATGGTCACCGCCAGCACCGCGCCGATCGCGAACAGCCGCGCGGCATGATCGTCCGCTTTGTAGAATTCTTCCAATTTGTGGTCACCGGTGTCCGCGCGCAGCGGCACCTCCGGCGCGATTTGGCGCCATGTCTTGCGCACCGCCTCCAGGATCGAACGCGGATCGCCACTGAAGCGGATCGTCGCGACCGGAGACTGGGGAAGATCACGCATATATTGATAATAGGTCGGACCGTCGGGAGAGCGTGGCGAAAAGAAGCGCAATTGGTCGATCACCCCGACGATCGTGCGCGGCGTGCCCCCGCCAATCGTTTTGCCGACCGCCTCGACGGGCGATCGAAAGCCCAGGGCCATCACCGCCTGCCGGTTGATCACGATGTTGCGTGCGCGATTTCTCTTCCACCATTCGGTTGAATCATCAGCGCCATGGGCATCGTCGAAGAGGCGCCCGGCGAGCAGCTGCGGCGCATATGTGCGGAAGAAGTCGTGCCCGACCTCGATCACTCCCATCGTCACGCCAAAGTTGGGCGCCACGCCGACGCGTCGCGCAGGCTCCACCACATCGACGGAGGTATTGCCGTCACCTCCAACCGCGGTTCCCGCCACGCCCACCGAAATCACGCCGGGTATGCGGCCAAAGGCATCAAGCAGTGAGCGCGCCAAGGCTGGATATATACGTGACTCCGCGAGGGAGGGCACCACCATCAACCCTTCGCGGCGGAAACCGAGGTCGGTCTTGCGATTATGCTGGGTCTGCGCAAACAGCACCATCGTGCCGATGATGAAGGCGATGGCGAGACCGAACTGGATTACAGCCAGGCTCTCGCGCAGGCGCGATCCTGCCCGTCCTCCGCCCGGCCCCCGTGCCGAGGCGAGCACGGCCGCCGGCTGGAATCTCGACAGGAGCAATGCCGGATAAAAGCCGGCCGCCATGCCGACCAGCGCGACCAGCACCGCAAGCGCAGGAACGATGAGCGCGTACGGAATGGCAAGCGACAGGCCCCCGGCGGCATTGACCAGCGGCAATCCGAGCTCGGCCAGGATCAGGCCCAGCAGCGCAGATATGGCGACGGTCAGCATCGCCTCGCCCAGGAACTGGCGGATCAATGTGGCCCGGTCGGCGCCCACCACTTTGCGTATCGCCACTTCGCGCGCGCGCAGCCCGGTCCGTGCCGTCGCCAGGCTGATGTAATTCACGATCGCGATCGAAAGGGTCAGCAGGCCGACGACGCCGAGCGCGATGATCGTCAATTTGGTCCCGGCGCTTTCGGGACCGGTCGGCTGAAGGTGCGTTTGCGTGATCGGCACCAACCTGAGCGCGAAATATCTCGACGCATGCGGCCCCATATCCTTGACCGCCCGCTGATCGATGAAAGCCGGCAATTTCTGCTCGAACGCATGCGCCTCTGCCGATGTCGGAAAGCGCAGCCAGGTGGTCAGCGAGGCTGTACCCCATCGATTCCACATCCATTCCAATGGCCACGGATGCGTTTTCGGCAGGGGAGTCAGGATCGAAAATTTGAGGTCGCTATTGGCCGGGATGTCCTCGAACACTCCCGCGACCCGATAAGCAACGGGGGTTTCCATTGCGACCGTCAGCGTCTGGCCGATCGGGTCCGACGTGCCGAAATATTTGCGCGCGATGGAACGGCTGATCAGCACGGACGTGGGATCGGCGAGTGCGCGACGCCCCTCTCCCTGGACCATCGGCAGGTCGAACAGGGTGAAGAAGGAGGGATCGACCTGGGCAACATCTTCGGTCACCGCTCCGCCGTCGCGCAGCACGGTCCCGCCATTCTTGCCGCCGCGCAGACGTACGCCGACGATGCCGGGAAAACCCTCCTGCAGCTCCTCGATCAAGCCGGCCATCGTCCCCGGATAATCGCCGTTGAACGCGCCATCGGGCAGATGCAGGCTGCTCGTCACCTGGTAGATCTGGTCATGGTGCGGCAGCCATGTCTCGAAGCTCGTCTCGAACCGCACATAGAGGCCGAGCACCAGGAACACGGCAATGCCGACCGCCAGGCCGCCGATGTTCAGCGCCGAATAGAGTTTGTGGCGGGTGAGCGAGCGATAGAGCGCGATCAGCGCGAAGCGGTTCATGGCCCCGTCTCCTCTCAGATCGCGCGCGCGGCGGAGGCGACAATGCGGCCGTCGACCATGTCGATCCGCCGTTTCGCGAAATCGGCGTGGCTCGGCGAGTGGGTGACCATCACCACGGTCGCGCCCTCCTGGTTGAGGCCCGACAATATGCTCATCACCTGCTGGCCGTTCTCAGTGTCGAGATTTCCGGTCGGCTCGTCGGCCAGGATCAATTTGGGTTCGCCGACGATCGCGCGCGCAATCGCCGCGCGCTGCTGCTGTCCGCCCGACAGCTGGAACGGGAAATGGCGCGCGCGGTGCGCGATCCCGACTTTGTCCATCGCGGCCGCGATGCGCGCGCGCCGGTCGCGCGCGTCGCTGCGATAGGCAAGTCCCAGCGCCACATTCTCCTCAATGGTCAGGTCGTCGATCAGGTTGAAGCTCTGGAAGACGAAGCCAAGCGTCTGCCCGCGAAAGCGCGCCAGTTCCTTCTCGTCGAGTGCGGCGAGGTCGCGGCCGTCGAACCAGTAACGCCCCGAGGTCGGGCGGTCCACGGCGCCCAACGTGTTGAGCAGGGTCGATTTGCCGCAGCCCGATGGGCCCATGATCGCGACGAACTCGCCGGCCGCGACCTCCAGGTTGATGTCGTCAAGCGCGGTCGTCTCGACCTCGTCGGATCGGTAGCGGCGCTGGATATTCTCGAGGCGGATCACCGGCTGGTCCTTTCAGCGGATGTTGATGATGTCGCCCTTCACGGACGATGTTTCGGAGGTGACGATGCGGTCGCCCGGCTTAAGGCCGGACAGGATTTCGGTCTGATCGGGATTGTGGCGCCCGATCCGGATCGCGCGGCGCCGCGCATGCGCGCCGTCGGCGTCGAGCACGAACAGGCTGTTGGCACTGCCGCCCTCCAGCCAGGCGCCCGTCGGCGCGACCATCACGTTCGATCCCGCGCCGAGCGTGATCCGGGAATCAAGCGTCTGGCCGCGGCTCAGACCCGCCGGCGGAGGGCGATCGAAGGCCAGTTCGATCCGGAAGCGGCCATCCTTCACCGCCGGCAGGATCCGGGCGACGGTGAGCGCCACGCCTCCAGCCACGCCTTTTTGCCCGACCGTGAGCCGGCCGAGATAATATTCGTCGATGTCGGCGGTGAGCTTCCACGATCCCTCGCTGTCCACCTGACCGGCCGGATCGCCGGGCTTCAGCGTCTGCCCGGGCTGGATCGTGAAGTTGGTGAGGCGTCCGTTCGCCGGCGCTCGGATGACGAGCGCGTCGAGCCCGGCACGGACCGCCTTCATATTGCTTTCCAGCCGATTGCGTGTGTCGTCGAGCCGGGCCGCCTGCATCGCGGTGATCGACGCCTCCTGAGCGCCGCCCGTGCGAAGCTGGGCGAGGCGCTTCTGCTGATAGGCGACCTCCGCCGCATAGCTTTTCACGCCAGCGTCGGAGAGGAAGCCCTGATCGTGGAGCTGCTGGCGGACGAGCAGTTCGCGCTGTGCCTTGATCAGATCGTAATTGGCCTGCGCGATCTGCCCGGACCGGTCGAGCCGGTTGCGCGCAATCCCCAGATCCTCGCCCGCGACGCCGCCGAGCTGGCTCGCAATCTGCGCCTCGCGCGTAAGCACGTCGAGCCGCAGCTCGGGATTGGCGAGCCTGGCGAGCGGCTGGCCCGCCGTCACCATTGCCCCGTCCTGCACCAGCAGTTTTTCGACCTGTCCGCCCGAAAGCACGCCGACCAAGGTCGTCACCGCCGGCGCGACGGTCGCGCGCACGGGGAGGTAATCGTCGAAGTTGGCCTGGCGGACCGTGCCGATCTCGATATCGGCGCGCGCCATGTCGGTCGATCCGTGCGCGGGCATCAGGTGCCAAAGCAGGGCCGCGCCAAGCAGGCCCGCAAGCAGCAGCGATAGACCGCGCCGCCGCCACCAAGCGGATGCAGGTCGATCGAGCCGGCGATCCATCCCCGTTTCGATCGGGATGGTTGCTTGTGCGGGCCGTTCGGTCATCATGGGCGCTAATGTCGCCGATGATGACTGGAAATGCTAAGGCCTTATGATAGAAGGATTTTCTGAGGAGGAGCGGACAGATGACCGTCCACAGACGGACGGAGTGTCCGCGAATGGACGGCCGGATCGGTCGTCAAGTCCCCTTGCGATCCTGCTGATCGACGACAATCCCGCCGTAGCCCGCGCCATGGAGATCGCGTTCCGCATGGCGGGCCATGCCCTAGATGGGGCGGCGTCGCCCGAAGAGGCCTTTTCGCGCCTTTCGCGGCGCCGCTACGATGCGATCCTGCTCGACCTGAATTTCAGCGCCAATCAATCCGACGGCGCGGAAGGGCTGGCCTGCCTCAGGCGGATCATGGCTGAGGATCCGAATGCTTGCGTGGTGGTGATCACCGCCCATAGCGGGATAAGGATCGCGGTCGCCGCAATGCAGGCCGGCGCGCGCGA
>Ga0068869_100000409_pt1 | contig 23378 bp, 20 predicted proteins | sample KBSMisM52_FD_64676 | JGI IMG/M metagenome (GOLD analysis project Ga0068869, IMG submission 64676) | Miscanthus rhizosphere microbial communities from Kellogg Biological Station, Michigan, USA - KBS Miscanthus M5-2 | ecosystem: Host-associated > Plants > Roots > Rhizosphere > Soil ... | reverse complement strand
AGCGGACTGTAGCTACCAGTCTTAGGCGTGGATTTCGTAGCTGCTGATGTCTCGCAGAGTCAGCGGAGAATCGTCGGGAGTCAGGCCAGTTCAGGAGCGAAATCCCCCATCACTTCGCCTTTCCTCATGCGAGCTTACTCACCCCTCTTTCCTCGAAAACGCTGGAGAAATTTGGAACCCTCCTTCGCGTATTGCTGAGTTCCAATCCTCAAAAGAATTTCACATATCTGAGAGAGACTTCGTGCTTCTCCGCTAGCGATCTTCTGTAGCTCTTGTTTCAGGTCGCCGGGAATCCGGAATGCGAGGGGAGCGTCTTTTCGGACAGACATTGGCGACCACATTCTAAAAAAATCAGGCGCATTTGGCTATTACGGTATTGACAATCGATAATTAGTTATGTATGTATTTGTATGAGGATCGCATACATGACGACGTACAAACAAGTACAGAAACATCTGATACGTGAAAACCTGAGGTTCGCTCGCTTACGTTGGGGCACGGCACTAAACTCATTAACCACAAAAACGCTTGAGTTCTATACACGGGAGTTTGGATTCTCCGTTCCGCGCGGTGACTTGCTTCTTCTGGATCGAGGATGGTACGTCACTCATTCGGGGCTCATCGCCCTGGCTAAACGCAAGAAATGTCGTGGGATTCAAGTCGATACAGTCAGAAACCTTTCGGATAAAACCAAAGCGCGTTTCACTTTTCGGGCCATGGTTTTTCCATCGTCAACCTCCGTAGGGTTTGTCGGCTACGGTGATGCCGATCCGACTAACGTGTCTGCGTTAGTTCACGGTTCGGAGTTGCGTGTTGCGGAGACCCGCGCTGTGAACCGAGCCCTTCGTAAAGCCTATGGCATCGGTTTATGCTCAGTTGAGGAACTCAACTCGGGCGTCCAAAAAGCTCAACCTCTAAACGAGCTCACGAAACTCCCGCCTCAGCCGTCTGGCGGTTCTGGGCCGCATGGCCGAAGCCTTCGCGACCACCTCTGCCAGATTATCCGGCAACATGAGCTTGACCCAAACCTCGTGAAGGCCTACGCGGCTGATTTCTGCGGTGTCAAAACCCTCAAGGATGCCAATCGGGAGCAAGTTGAAACTTTCGTCAATGAGCTTTCCGGATGGGCGGAGAAAGATCGTAATGCCCTGCTCTGCCAGCTCAACAGCTACTTGGGCGGCAAAGAAGGTGCCGCATGAAGCGTCAGATCCCTGGAATCCGGGCCTCAGCTCAGTCGGAAGGTGATGTGCCAGATGGTGTATTCCTCGTCCGAGTGGATCGCGTCCAGTACCGATGGCACGCTCAAAAACCCTTCTACCTCCTCCGACTCTCCATACTCGAACCGATCGAATTTGTAGGCCGAACGATTTCCGGATGCCTCTTTTGCACGGCCAAGGCTATCTGGAAACTCGGATGGTTCCTCCGTGATTTCGTTTACGATCCGGATCTTCTTGGCCGAGACGAGGTCGACGAGAAAGCTCTGGCCGGACTCCGCGGCGTGGTCAAGATAAGCCACACCACGGTCAACGGCCTCGTCCTGACCAACCTCGATGGATTCGCGCCCGCAAATCAATGGGAACACCTCGCATCCGCTGTCGCGCCAAAAACTGGCTCCGAGGTAGCAAGATGACTTACAGCTACACACAAATCAGTCAGTATCTTTCGTGCCCACGTCGGTACCGCCACCGCTACCTCGACGGCTGGAAGGAAAAAGATACCCGCGCAACGATGCTCTTCGGCCGAGCTTTCGAACAAGCATTGGCCGCCTTTTTCCGTCGAGAAGACCCCGCGACTGCCCTCTTTCGCGAGTGGTCTGCCATTAGACACCTCCCTCTTCAGTATTCGAATGGCAACTCATGGGACCGCATGCTGCAACAAGGTGTTCAGCTCCTCGAACGATTCGCTCAAGACGATCGCATTCGCATCCGCCAACCCCGCCGTAACCAGCAAGTGAAACTCTTCAGAAAGATCTCGGACACTAATGATTTTGTTGCTTACGTCGATGCTATTGGACAGCTCGACGGAGAGAGTTGTTTACTGGAATGGAAGACCACTTCTAGTCGGTATCCGGAACAACCCGACGGACTGCTCGCCCTCGATCCTCAGCTCGTCTGCTACTCCTGGCTGACGGGCATCTCCGAAGTTGCCCAAGTCGTCTTCGTTCGAAAGCGTTTGGTCGAGATCCAGTATCTCAAGACGACAATCTCGGACGAACAACGGGACGAATTCGGGCAGTTGGTCGAGGATACGATCCGACAGATCGAAGCCGGACATTTTCTGCCTCACAGTGGAATTCGTTTCCCTCAGAACCCGTGCACAACCTGTCCGTACGTGGGCCTCTGTCTTGGAAAGAACGAGCTGATTCAAAACTCGCTGTTGCGGGCCCGTGGAGACAGCCTTGGTTGGGTTGATGAACTTGCGTACTAGGAATCCGCCTGTGAAACCAACGCTGAACCGCAAGCGTGCCCTGCTCGTACTGAGCCGGATCGACGAGATTCTGGCTTGGGACCAACGGACTGAAGCAGAACGCGATACACGTTTTGTTGAGCTAGGAAGATATCTGTGCGAAGTACGGGCTGGACAATATTGGCGCCTGGAGAAGTTGAGCTCATTTGATGATTTTCTGACACGACGGTTCCCGGAATCTAGGCGGAAAGCCTACTACCTGATGTCGATTCACGAGAACCTTCCTCCACAAGCGAGGAAAGAACTGAAGAATGTTGGATGGACGAAGGGATTGGAACTTGCGAAGTTGGCGCGAGCGGAGGGCCAGAGATTCGATTGTGCAACCTGGATGCACAAGGCGCGAGAGATGCCGAAGGAAGAGTTCCGGCGTGAGGTGGAAAAGGAATTGACGGGTCGCTATACCGAACCTCACGAGATCATCTACTTCAAGCTGTACAAGAGCCAGATCCCGATCGTCGAACAGGCTCTGGAGACAGCAGCCTTAATGCTAGGAACCGACAAGTCACGAGGCTACTGCCTGGAGATGATCTGTGCGGACTTCCTCGCCGGCGCACAACTCGACAACGAGGATCCATCCTTACTTCTACAGTCGATATCCCGATTCTTCAAGTTCCTTCCTGGCGAACAGCGTCAGGCTTTTCTGCACGAAGTAGCCGAGCATTGTTCATGATCCGAAGCCTGCCCAAACGGCCTCGCCTTCGGCTGGACACGGAGTTGTACCAGCGACTGCGACAACGGGTTCTACAACGGGATGGGTGGAGATGCCAACGCTGTGGCAGCCCCTCGAACTTGGACGTTCACCACAAGCATTTTCGCAGCCGGGGTGGCGATGACTCGGAAGAGAACCTAATTACACTCTGCACTGCTTGTCACACGCTGCTTCACCAACACTAATTTCCTTTGGGTTGAAGACGCCGCCCTTCAACTTAATGAAGGTCTCGACACGCAGTGAGCGCGAACTTCCCCGGCTCCGGAATAGCCCTTGTAGCATGGTTGTTACACCAACAATTGCGGACCGGCGTGTCTTTATCGAATCGTTGGTGTAATAAGTTTATTACGACAAGAACTCTAAGTTGATCGTTTCTCCATCTTCTTGCCGTAATGTCACCGTTACACTCAATAGCCGATATTTTGTCGCGCAAACGACCCAAGCTTGCGTAAACGTCTGATTTCGTCAACAATCACAAGTGTCGTGTGCGCTAGTGTAGGTCTTGGCCGTGTCAAACCACTCACCATGAGGACCATTCCTGCAATTCGCAACCTCGCTAAATCTTGCGCTATTGCTCTTTTGGGGCGAGAAGCCAAGCCGAGGACCATAATTCGCGGGCTAGCATCCGGGTACCGAATCCTTGTTTCTCCCACGGAAAACCTCGGATACTTGCTTGGAACAGCCGAGCCTCACTTGCAACGAATCATTAGAGAATATGTTGGGTCTGGCGACACGGTCTATGACATTGGCGCGAACATGGGCTACATCTCCCTGTCACTAGCAAAACGGGTTGGGGCCAGAGGCCGGGTTATTGCTTTCGAGCCTGTACCGCAAAACGTGCACTTGCTTCGCAGAAACCTTGAAGACAATAAACTCACGAATGTCGAACTCTTGGCGGTTGCCGCCTCGGACACCTCCGGAGAAGCGGTCATTCGGATTGCAGAGAACCTTTCTATGGCAAGCCTGATCTGGCATCGTCACAACCCTTCCGCCGTTGAGCTTGTCATCAAGACAGTGGTAATCGATAACCTCGTTGACGCGGGGCAACTTCCTGAGCCAAGATTTGTCAAAATCGATGTTGAAGGTGCCGAGGGACAAGTATTGCAAGGAATGCGCCGCACAGTTGCCAAAGCTAGGCCGGTACTGTTTGTCGAATGCTCAGATGCGGGACGCGAAACAACATGGCGTTTGCTTTCCGAGCTGGGCTACCGCTGTCAGTCGGCCGTAACCCGCAAATGGACGAGCGGCTTTGAAGACTACCGTCACTCTGACTTTCTCTGGTTGCCGCCGTCATTAGCTGTTGCGTAGTCACCAACTACCACCCCGCATGGATGTCCTTTCCGTGGTTGGTGTAATCATGTGTTTCGACAGATGACAACCTCGCCACCGGCCCACCGAAGTATCGCACTGCGGCCGACGCGTACTACGAACTTTGCAGACCCCAGATGTCACCAACCACCCCTGACCGAGTGTCCCCATATGGGATGGTGGTGTATTCGCCTAAATGCTTCGACTGGAAGGCTTCGTACGCTGGCGTGCTAGATTCGTTGGGAGTATGCAACGGATACCCTCCCTCGATGGCTTGCGTGCGATCTCGATCACGCTGGTGATTCTCGGCCATCTGGTGAAGTGGAAGCACATTCCTCTACCAATACTGGGCAACTACGCTGCCCTTGGCGTTCACATTTTTTTTGTTCTATCCGGTTACCTAATCACGAGCCTTCTGCTAAAGGAATATGACCGCACTTCCACCATCAGCCTTCGCGAGTTCTACATTCGACGCGCGTTCCGAATTTTTCCCGCTGCGTCGGTATTTCTCAGCGTCGTCATCATCCTCTACTGGCGAGAGATGCACTGGTACCACATCGCGGCGGCTCTGCTGTACGTGGCCAATATGGATGTGGGGCGCCCTTGGATTTTCGGACACCTTTGGTCCTTGAGCATTGAGGAACAGTTTTACCTCCTTTGGCCGTTCGCTTTGAAAAAGTATCACCGTCACAAGACGGCAATTGTGTTATGCGTTTTCATATTCACGCCTGTGTTTCGGAGTGCTCTCTATGCTTTCAAGGTCCGAAGTGGACTCGCCGGCAGTCTGCCGGCATTCGCAGACCAATTAGCTATCGGTTGTCTACTGGCGATCTTTGCGCCCCGCATTCCCCGAATCAGCAGTTATATGGCACTGATCATGGTTCTCTTGGTGATTCTCCTTCCATGGTTTCCTGCGACAAGTCCCCCGAGAACCTTGTTCATGCTCTTTGTACTTCGTCCTTTGTTGAATGTTTCCATCGCAGGAATTGTGCTGCACGTCATCCAAGTTCCTTACAAAGCATTGAACTGGCTGCCTGTTGCCTGGTTTGGACAAATCAGCTACAGCGTCTATTTGTGGCAAGAGTTGTTCTGCTCAAATGCCAGCCTTCACCAAGGCTACTGGCTCACTATCCCGACGCTTGCGTGTGCGTGCTTGTCATACTATCTAGTGGAGCAGCCTATGCTTCGACTACGAGACAAACGAGGACGACGAAAGTCAGGGCGTTCCGGCGAGTCTGCCGTAGTCAGTCCCAGCTCATCTCCGCTGCAGTGATGACCCTGATGTTCTTGATGGAGCCGCAGTGCTCTCCTCGGCCCAGTCATTTGCGAGCCATGGCCCACAAGTTCACTGTAAATGCGGTGAAGGTTGTCCTCGCGAAAGGCGTGAAGGCCATGCTCAGGATTCTGGCGCATACATTCATCATGCAATCCCATACAGGATTCACCATTTTCCCGACGCGTCCCATTCTTCCCGTGATCACGTGGCCATAAAGACAAATCACATTGCAAAGGCTCTCGGGAAAATCCAGCTCACCTTGCACTTCCACGGTTGTGAATGCGCGCAACAAGTACCGGAGTCCGTCCGGCATGAAGCGCCAGTTATCCGCAGGATACCCATGCACCGGATAGATCGATGGCACAGTAACGATGAGACTACCCCCAGGTTTGAGGACTCGAAAACATTCATCAATGATTTTCTGCGGATGCAAGCAGTGCTCCAACACCTGGGTACAAAGCACAAGATCGAACGACGCATCTTCCACGGGCATATCTTCCGCATTGCACGCAATATCAACGAGTGGCGTATCCACCAGATCCATCGAGCTGTAGGACTCGCACTTGTCCTCGAACAGCGGATAGTACGGACAGTATTGCGCTCCAACATCCAACACTTTTCCGACGGAGGTTTGGTTCCTGAAAAACGCCTGCATTCGTGCTCGACGATTGCTCAATACCAGGTAATTGGAGCCCCAAATCGAAGGATATAGACGTAAATGTGCTCTATCCCGCGCGGCGATAAATGCTAGTGAATCGTGCTTCGACCCTTTCGCATCTGGTGTCAGTGCCGATTTGTCGGAGCAATTGGTATCGTGATTCATTCGTTGCTGATCCGCCTGTCGACGCTGGGTTACCAAGTGCGCCGACTCAAGATTACATTGTTCAAATCGGGTTGCGGACGCAAACTCCTTCTCTCCGGGCCGATCTTGGTCCGAGGGTTCGCGTTTTTTGGGGGGTAGCATTTCCTGTTGACTTCGAAAAAGCTTGCATCCATCTCGTCTCCCTCAAGACTGGGTGGCGGTGCCGTTGGTCCGTCGTACGGGCACGTGACGACGAGATTTTAGGACACCCGAACCTCAGTGCGCGACCAATACCGATTCAGAAGCGTACGGGTTAGACTGTTTCGGGGCGAGAAATAGCAGAGGCTGCGAATTTATGAAACGCATCACAATGATTTGTGCCTGCGCGGCCGTGTTTGCAAGCCAGGCTGCTACCCAAGACCAAAGTGTAGCGATCAAGTACGCGAATGACCACGCGTGGTCAGCATCGTCAACGAGCGACTTCACGGTGCCAGGTCCTAAATCAGTCGGTCTTCCCGCTTGCCCTAAGGGGGTACGGGGCGACGAACCGGAATATTGGATTTATGTGAGCGGAACTGGCACGCCCGAGACCGCAAGAGTTACTGGAGGAACCTGCAAGGGAGATGGCAAGCCAGGTAGCCTGCAGTTTACTACCTCAGTTGCTCACGCGGCCGGCTACAAAATTTCCAGTGCGTCCGATGGTCTGCAAGAGGCACTGATCGCCGCGCGGATTACCCCCACGAAACCTGAGGGAACCCCACAGTCTGGCAAGGTCATCGTCCCTCCGGGCGAATATCGCCTTTACGCTAAAGTCTCGGTGCGGGGCTCGAATCAGACAGTCGATTTCTCGGGTTCGATACTTGAGTGCTACATGGACGACCCGTGCATTTACGTGGGAGATCCGGCGAACTCAAATGCGGTTCTCGACGTGACGCTCGTAAATCCGCGCGGACGACCCATGGTTCCTAACGGGATGAAACCCTTTATCGAAATAAATGGCCAGAAGACGAGAATCTACAACATCAGCACTCGCGCTGCTAAGTCAGGGACGTTCGGTTCCTATATTCAGGTAGATGACGATCAAGGTTTCCTGCTGGACGGGCTTTCCACGAGTCTCGGCCGCGGCGTTCGATGTGACGCCACCTTTTGCGGTAGCTACGTAACCGCGCCCGGGCCATTCAATAAATGGTCTGCCGTCGGATGGCTGAAGAACCTGAACCTCTCGCCTCAATGCCAGGGAAATGGAATTGATTGGCAGTCCGGCAATACTTTACGAGTGTCAGACAGCGTCGTCCAAGGCTACAACCAGTTTGGCGTGCGCACTGGATCACCGCGAGGCGGCTATGGCCCGACGGCTTTGGAAAATGTCTACATGGAAGTTGGCAACTGCAAGAACAGGTCGGGCAATATCGGCATTGCCGGAATCATCGCCGAAGGGCAGCGGCTGAATTGGTCGGGCGGAGAAGGCCCCCAAGGCAAGATTCCAGTCTTTGCGAACAATGGAAAAAATGACTATCGCTATTACATCGTTCCGCACCATCCCAAGCATGGTTATGGAAATCCCTTGTACGCGGGGAAGGCACTCTCGAATGGGGCGGGCAGCATCACCGTTTCAACGGCAGACATTCCTGGCGCTGACCACTTTGATCTGCTGCGGGTAACTGTGTCGCCCGAAAGCCGTGAACAGGCCCCGTACGGAAAAGGCAATTTTGCGGTTAGCACAAACGTAGCCAGAAGCACTGCATGCTCGGGCGAGGTCTGTACATTTACCGATTCGCAGGCGCCGCCGGCGGCATACACCGTTGCCCCGGTCACGTATTTTCCCAAACTCGCTTTTTGGCCTGGAGATTTTGTTCTAGGAGCTTCGGGCGATACAAACTCGGCTTTTGGGGCTGCAACTTTGACAATTGACTCACTCTCGGCCCAAGTCGTCTCCGTCGCCGGAGCGAACAAGCCGGTCGTGTTCGCGAATTCGTGCGGAGCACTCGGCAACTGGTCCCCTGCCTGGATCGTGTGTTCTGCCCAGAACTATCCTCCGTCTGCTTTCTACGAACAGGGCGCGCTCGTGATGGCGGTTAAACCACTTGGGGACGGCGGAAAACGTCCGAACCTGAAGGGCCGTCTGAATTTTTCGACTCTCGGCAGCGCTCCCGGACACATCCTCACCCTCTCCGATTCTGACTTTGCAAAAACCATAGCAACGGCAAACAACCGTCCCGTCAACGATCCCAACGACGCCTTCATTGGATACGACCAGGGCACTGGAGACGCCGCTCAAATCGGCATCAGTTTCGGGGCACCGAAATCGCTCTCGAACTACATCGGCAATGTCGGTGACGGAAAGAGTTGGAAAGAGCAGTTGACCGCGAGCGCAAAGACATTTGCCGTGCCCGTCGTCATTCAAGACGGGTCAACATTAAGCGTCGGAGGCGGCAAGCCGATTTCACGGGCTGAGATAAAACGGATCGCGGTCAAAGCCAGCCCTGTCTCGCCGCAGGCTTGCATAGACGTCAACGTGGCAAGCCCCGGCTTGGATCCGGGTACGGAAATTCAGTCGCCAACGCCCCCCGCAGCCTTGGGAAATTTGTCGTTGAACGCATACGTGGCAAAAGCAAACACGGTGACGCTGCATTTTTGCAACGTGAGTCCTCAAGCAAGTACTGTGCCCGCTGGAGAGTATTCGTTTTTCGTCGTGCGATAGTTCGATCAACGTTCGATCGCAGTTCGATCCAAAAAAGGTCGATTAAAGATGAGCGTGAAGAACACACTTCGAAACGATTAAATTTTCTCCGTCTGCCACTCTGCCCGAAAGGCCTACGGCGCACCAAGCCGGATGCAGCAATGTTGGGCGCGCGAGCGAGTTTGTTCCACCGCTCTTCTATCTCGCTGACAGCGTGTACGTCACCGCGACTTGCCAATCAGTTTGGCGGCCAGCTCGATGATTTGATCCACGTGTTGCTTCCAACTGAAGTCCGAGACCCGAATTTGGCCCGCGGAAACCAGTTTGTTGCGACGTTCTCGCGATACAGCCAAAGTCCCAATTTCCTCGCAAAGGGATTCATCAGAAAAGCGCGGAAAATACACGGCCGATTCCCGGCAAATTTCCCGATGCACCGGGATATCCGACGCAATGATCGGTAGCCCACTGGACATTGCTTCAACCAGCGGATGCGCAAACGACTCGCAATACGCTGGCGTCACATAGATGTCACACGCTCGATATACGTGGTGCAGCTGCGTGTACGGAACCGATCCTAATTCGATGATATTTGCTCGAATGCCCAACCCATCGGCCAACCTGGCCGCGGGTTCAGCGTGGTAAGACCCTGGATTTTCATCCGATCTCAGTGTGCAGGTAAGCACGAGTTGGAGTGCCTCGCCACCTTGGTTTCGGAGTGCGCGTGCGAACCCCCGGATTAAGGTCTCAAAGTTTCGATAATAGTTGTAGTGGCTGACAAAAAGCAGCCTGGTGCCGCGCGCCGTTGACTCGAGTTTCCTCTTGATCTCTGGTCCAAGCGGCGTCTCTCCTGCGAAGAATGCGTTCGAATCGAAGCCATGATGAATCGCCAAAACATCAATGCCCGTCCATCGCCGCAGGTCAGACGCAAACGCTTCGCTGGGAGCGACCGTCACATCGGCTGTCTTTACCGCCGACTTCGCCACCCACCCCTTCAGGCAAGTGTCCATCCAAAGGCGATACTCCCCGCGGAGGCGCAGATCGCGATAAAACTCAGGACAAGTGTAGAGGGCATTTCGGCTCAGCAGTATCTGGGGAATTGGACATTTTCGCAGCGCAAAGTTACCCGCCGAGAGCAAAACATCCGCCTTTGACAAACGTAGCAAGCCCGGCAACGATCTCTGCTCGAACCAGTAGCGGGCTGCCGTTACTGAATGAACTGGTTCGCCAACAATATCAACGCTGGCAGCAGCGCTCAGCTCGCGTTTGAGCTCTGCAGGCACCAACACAGTCGCTCGAACATCGGGTCTATCGGCGAGCTGCGGAACAATGTTGCGGACATATGTCAGTCCCCCTCCGGCAGTCGCCGCCAGAGCATTTACGAATAAATGAATCATCGGCTGGTAACTATCGTTTGGGTGGGATGAGGGGAGACCCTGGGGTGCGCCGGCGATGGCGCCGGGATCCTGAGAGGACTCGTGGCAGGCATCATATCGCGCAGTAAGAAAGCCAACGTCCAAAAAAATAGGCAGAGATAGTAACCGACGGAAGTCAGCCAATCTTCAAAGAAAGCATGGACCAAGCCGGCCAACAACACCATGGCCAAAGGGATTGCGCAGTGATAGGGGTTGGACGTTTCCCGCATCCATGCGCAAACTTGAACAATCATGCGCACGACGAGAAATACCAACAACACAAAAGGAAGTATTCCAAGTAGACCCACATACTCGACGAGCGCTAGGTAGCTGTTCCCATGTTCACGATTTGTGCCTTCCTTGGTGTAGAGTCCGCCCTTGGATGGGGCCAGGTCGAGCGGTCCGCGTTCGGCATATTCCCCCATGTAGCTCGTGCCGAACCCTGTGCCGAACCATGGACGCTGTTGGATAACAGTGACTGTTTCCTGCCAGGGACTCGCCCTTGATCCTAAAACCCCCGTCTCATGTTTTCCCTTGTACAAAATTTCAGATGTGACCGAACTGACGAAGTTGTCGAAGTGTGTAGGATTCAGCACCGCCGCACACGCCAGCACAAACACTCCAACGAAGGCCCCTTGCAAAAGGAGCCTTTGTCGCCGCAACGACGCGCAAAGGGCAATGACAGCGACGGCAGCTGCGAGCATTGAGGCACGTGACAACGCAACGTAGAGGAGTATGCCCGCCATTAGTAACGCAATCAGACATCGATATCGCTGGCCCCTGGTTCTCGCGACAATCACGCCCCACAATAAGATCGGGACCATGACGACACCCATTACGGCTCCAAGGGAATTCGGGTTCCCCCATATGGGCAGCCCAGCCCCCAGATAAGCCGCGGCGGATGCATACACTACCAACTCGCATCCGATCAGGAGACCTTTAACGAATTTTGTTTCTCGACCAAAAATTGCAAGTCGAGCTCCCGTTGCGCCATACAGAAACAGGAGAAATAAGCTCAACACCTTCAGGAGAGAAGTCGGGGTGTCTGCGGAGACGAGCGCTGAAACAAGAGCTGCCGCAACACAAAACAAGGCGACTAGATGAAATGCGTCGTAGGTGTGCCGGCGTTCACGCATCCACATTACAAAGCCTGCAAACGCAGCAACCACCAAAACCAACCAGCGGGCCGTCATGCCCACTGAGGCAAACGGCAAATCCATTCCGGCCCAAAGAAAAAAGGTAACAAGTAACGGGAAGTAGACAATCTCGTAGTGCCACAAGCTTCCGAGGACTAGTTGGAGCAACACGAGCGCGCCCAGGTAATCAACGTTGTTGAAGTAGCCGGGATGGGTTTGGACAAAGAAGTACCCAACGAGCAATCCGACGACTGCAAACCCGAATAGCACGAGTTTCCACGAACCGCCGGTCACGGACGCTCCTCACAGTCCACTCCTGCCGCCCGCGCAATCCCAGCCGCGCACGCATCGGGCGAGTAGTCTTGGATTCTGTCGATACTTCGTAAGCCCATCTGCCTTCTTAGCTCATCGTGCGATACCAAGTTCTGCATCGCGTCCGCAAGTGGAGTGACACTTTTACTTGCGACGACAAAACCATTGCCGCCGTTTTCAACTAAGTCCGCCGCACAGCCTGCAACATCGGTTGTCACGATTGCACTTCCAGAAGCCATCGCCTCGTTCACAACCAGTCCCCAGGGATCGCTGTGCGTAGGAAACATTAACGCGTCGCACAACGCATAGTATGCAGGGAGCTGTTCCTTTTGAACAAAACCCACAAAGCGAATCTTGCCCGGCACAACAGGTGCAGCACGACTTTCCAACTGCGATCGCGCCTTACCCCCACCCACGAAGACTAATCCGATGATTGAGCGCAACGATTCTTCCAGTTTGGCATAAGCATCGAGAAGTTCAAAGACGCCCTTTGCCTCCACCAACCTTCCCACATAGAGGAAGTACCGGTCAGGCAGCTCGAGACGAGTTCGCACATTCGCTGCGTCTCTACGTGCTTCTTGCGCACCTTCGGAAAAGAGCGCGTTGTCAACCGCGTTCGGAGCGCGAAAGATTTTCCTGTCCGAAACGTCAAACTCGCGGAGATAGTCTGCTGAAGATCGACCCGGTACGACAAATCCCGAGCACAGCCCAAAGAATTTTCTCTTTAAGCCCTCGACTAGGGCCCGTTTTTTACGTTGATCGAATGCAGTGCTCTCAATCCAAAGCAGAAATGGAATCCGTCGCTTTCGGGCCCACAGAGCGGCTTGCCATGAGGCGACATAGTTGTAGCCGCCACAGAGTATGGCCTCGGGACGTTGCCGAGCGAGGGCTCGTGTGAGGCCCCGATTCAGCAGTAGATTGTACTTCTTGATACGCCGACGGAACGACGGCAAAACTTCAAATGAGAATCGAATTTCACTCAATGGCACGTCCCATTGCCGCAGGTTCGGGTCAGTTTGCGAGAGGAACACTACGTGCAGATCAATGTCGTCCCTCGCGGCAAGGGCATTAAATACTGGTACGCGATAAGGCGCGATTATTTCGGTGATGAGCGTGAGGCGACGTCTCACTGCCCGATCTCCCGGTAAATTGCGCCGAGTCTTTCAGCCTGATGAGCGAGCGTAAATCCGCGAAGTATCGTTTGCCGCCCACCCACCGCAATGGTATCTCGCTCAGCAGCGTTCGATAGAAGCGTGGTAAGCCCGGTGGCAAGATCATAGGAACTTTCCGGATCAACCAACCACCCGTTCTTTCCGTGTTCAATGATTTCCTCGATCCCCTGCCCCCGACATCCGATCGCTACCCTCTCGGATGCCATCGCTTCAAGATAGACGCACCCCAATCCTTCGTAAAAGCTCGGCAGCACGAACAGCGCGCACCGACCGAAAGCTTTGGCCAATTCGCGACGGCTTAAGCGTCCGAGGAAACGAACTTGGGACAATTCTAGTTCGCGAGCCAATTGCTGGAGCCGCTCGCGGTCTGGGCCGATTCCGACAATTTCGCAAGTCAGATCCGGATGAGTTGCCTTTATGGCGCTAAGTGCACGCAGAAGGATTGCATGGCCTTTCGTCGGGATCAGGTTGCCCACACTCAAGACGCTAAGTGCATTTTGAGACAGTTGCTGGACAGGCCTGAAGAGGTCAGGATCGGCGCCGTTGTATACGACCGACGTTTGTCGAAAAGGAATTCCTCCGTCGATCACAACCTTCCTGACGTGTTCGCTGACACACAGCACACGTCCGGCGGAGTGATAAGCGAGGCGAGAAACCCGGCGGCACCATTGCCCAACACGCCCGGTAACCTGGACGTCAGAATAAACATCGAGGCCATGAACAGAAACAACGTAAGGAATTCCCAGTTCGCGATGGATCAACATGGCCGCGTGTCCGCAAGGAAGCGCTCCGTGGGCATGAATCAGGTCAAGTTCGTCCTGTCGATGGAGGTCTCGAATTTTTCCGATCAGCCGCGCAAACAAAAAAGCGCCGCTAAGGGACAGTCCGTTATTTCCGGGGATTGAAAAATACTTCACCCAAGTCGCTGGAACAGCTGACGAATCCGCGGCGCCTAGTGCCCGATAAAATGGCTGCGCCGCAATAACCGTATTGGACACACCTGCGCGCTCGAGTGATGGAAGCACTTCTGCCACGAAGCAGCCCCGAGTGTTGTCCTTAGAATCAGGATAAAACGGCGTCAGAGTCAAAACGCGCAAAAGGCGCTCACCTTAGAGTTTAGGAATGCACGCGTGAAATGCCGTGATCAACGCGTGGTCGATGCCAGCCACCATGTTTCGCGGCGAATTCTTTATGATGACACATCAGGAGTGCTTACCCTATCTGCCAGCTGCGAGTAAGCTTCTTCCCAAATGCGAGCGATAGTATCCCAATCGAATGTTCTGGCGTGACGTACACCAGCAGTTCCCAGTTTTTGGCGCAAGGGTGCGTCCTGAATTAGCAAACGCAGCCGCTCATGCATCTCTGTCACCGTCTTCACCTGGAAACCCGTTTCGCCATCGACCACCGAGGGCGTCTGGTAGTCATCGAAAACGATGCAGGGCAACCCTGTTGCGGCGGCTTCCAGCGTGACCTTCGGGATACCCTCGAGCCGCGACGGCAACAGGAAGATATCACTCCGCTTCATGATGTCGACCATGGCAGATTGCGACTGCGATCCCAGAAAACGAGCATTAGTAATGTTTTGCTCCTGACATCGTCGGCATAGTAGTTCATCGAATCCCCCGCGACCCGAACCGGCTAAGAGAAACTTCGCCATCGGAAAAGCCTGGGCTGCATCCACAAAAAGGTTGGCGCCTTTACGCTCAATCACCGTGCCGACAAATAAGACAGTTGGTTCCTGATGTTTCCTTTCCGGCGGAGGAGAAAAGAGCCGAGTATCCACTCCGACGGGCAGAATGAAATCAGCCTTGATTCCTGCACCTGCGAGGTCATGCGACACAAATTCAGAGATCGCAGTATGTGCATCACACCGTGACATGACAGCTTGAGAAATGAATTTCGTCGTTCGATCTACGTTCGTGGCTTGTCCAGCAGGCGCTTCGGCATGGTGGACGGTGATTGTCCCGGATCTGACCTTTCGAGGCAGACGCAAAAAGAGATACGTCGCAGGGCTGTGATTGATGTAGGCAATGACTTGATGTTGCCGGAGCATTTCGCGCAACACGATCGCCGTGCGTAATCTCGGCGCCACTTTGACAAGACGTATGTTGGACTTCTTCAGCAAACGTGGATCAGGCGCGCGTTCGTAGAACAATGTGCAGGTAAAGCGCCGCGAATCGAGTCGGAGCGCGACTTCACGGACATTGAGGCTTTGGGCGTTCGTGTTATCGAAGTCCACCCACCTCATGAAAAGGATGCTGATTTTATCCGGCATCATTCAATCACTGGCCGCAGTTACTTCCTTTCCAAGTACTAAACAATGCTCCAACAGCTTCTCATCACCATTGCAAACGACGTCAATCAGGTTGGTGCGAACGTTTATACCAACTCTCGTTCTATTGCGACTGCGTGACTAACCGAAGGAACACATCCTCCCATTGACGGGTTACGACGTTCCAGTCGAATTTCGCAACGTGGGCTCGTGCCGACTGCCCCATTCGACGACGCATTTCGCGGTCTAAGATCAACGTTTCTAGGCGCGAGAACAGTTCGTCTGTGCTGCTCACAAGATACCCAGTGTTACCGTCGACCACAGTCTCGGGTTCATAGTCACGAAAAGAAATGACGGGCAGGGCGCATGCCGAAGCTTCCATGATCACTTTGGGCGATCCTTCCCAACGTGAAGGGAAGAGAAACACGTCAGATGCGCGATACTCATCTCGTACAGCGGACATCGAGAGCGCCCCTGTAATTGTAACGTTGGCTTTTTTGTTTGAGCGTGCTTTCAGTTCCGACGCCATAGTGCCCTCGCCCACAATTACAAAATCCGCTTGCGGGAACCGTTCGGCGGCATCGATCAGAAGATGTGGTCCTTTGAAGGGTCTCAGTGAACCTACGAAGAGTACCCTGGGTCGCACGTTTCGCGGCGTTTGGTCGGTAGGGGTAAAAAACATTGTGTCGACACCCGTTGGAATTACTTCACTCAGCCGGCCATAATGCGAATGTAGACTCTGGGCCACCGAGTTCGCGTTGCTGAAGAGATAGTCAGCACGTAAAACCGTTTGTTCAATCAAGCGCACCGTCTGGGAATTGACAGTCAGCTCATCTCTCAAATTCATTTGGGACTCGACTGTTCCGACCACCAACCCACGGCGTCCCCGCACAGTTTTCATCTTCATGTACCACTTCATTGCCGGCGAAGCTTTTGGGTAAAACAAGAGATCGTGATCGCCAAAGAGGGACTGACGGAGAATTGGGACTGTCTGCCTACGTATCGGTAATGATACGACTTTCGTATTCGGTCGCGCCTCGATGCGCGAATCCAGCTTTCCAGTTTTGAACGTCGTCACATGAAAACGCTCCGCATTGAGGCGAACAATAATTTCACGCGCGTTGCTCATTTGAGCATTCGTTTCACCCTCGTCGGCGAAGGTATCAATGAGAATTCGAATGGGCGTCATGCAACGGTCAAATTGATGCCGGAGACACTACTGTTGGGAGGTTCATGGTAATTGGAGTTATGCAACCCCTTTTGCCCATTCCAGTCGCAAGTCGCGCATTCGGCTTCGCAATCTAGCTCTATGGTTTCTCTCAGATGACAGATGAGAGCGAGCTTCCTCAAGCAAACGGCGACGGATGTGAGTTTCCGCGCCGTGGGGCAATGGCGCAAGTTCGTTTGGATCGGCATCAAGGTCAAACAAATCCTCTTTTCCTGAGCCGAACTGGAGAACCAACTTGTAGCGAGACTCTCGGACCGCAAGTATGCGAGCGCCTGATCTTTGACCAGGCCAGTAAGGATTCGTGCAACCGGTTACACACTCTGCAATTGCAGGCGCGTTGCCGGGTTCGCCCGACTGCAAGCGCGACCATTGGCTGTGTCCGCGAAATTCCGCTGGAATCGAAACCTGCGCCGCGTCCAGCACCGTTGGTGCGAGATGAAGGAGACTGAACGGTGATCTAGACTGTTCGAGTGCCTGGATATAGGGAACTCGCATTAAGAGCGGAACGTGTATGGTCTCCTCAAACAATCCATTTGGCGAGTGGAAGCGAGCGCCGTGATCCAAAAATTCTTCGCCGTGGTCCGCGGTTACGATAAACATGCAACTGTCCCAAAGTTGCCTTTGTTGAAGAGAATCGACGAGTCCCTTCAGTTGGTGATCAACCCAGCGAACTCCCGCGTCATACAACTGGACCAACATCTCTCGGTGGCGGTGCAGGCGCTTTGGGCCCAAGTCGGAACGATTCCAAAAGGAATTCAGGTACAGAGCCTGAGACGGAGTTACATCAGCATTGTTCATCATGCTGAGCGCTTGCGTGGTGGGATAATAGGGCGCGTGTGGGTCCATCAAATGTAACCAAAGAAAAAACGGGGACTCGCCGATCGATGCGAGCCAGGTCTTTGCATGGTCAACGATTACGTCCGCAGACGGGAAACGTCGCAGTTGGAGTAGCGACGTCGGGACGGGAGTCGCCCATCTGACACAATACTGAAAATACAGTTCGTCGTAGATCGAGCCTGCCGGCCCCAGCCGCTGGCTCGCGCGTGCAAGAGCGCGATTCAAGCGACTGCCTGCCGCTGCCCCCAATTGGTTTGTGTCGTTGACTGGTTCAAGTTCGCTGTCGAGAAAATCGCAGAAGGTTTCAAACCCGCCGTCATACCCGAATCGTGAGGAAATGTACGGATTGGCTGCCGTAAATGCCGCGGTCCGATATCCCGCATCGCGGAATGCGGAAGCGAGTGTCGGCTCGCCGGCGCTGATACCCAAAATGTCGCGGCCGAGTGAGAGCGATGGCCGAGAGGCGAAAGTTGGCGGAAAGGAGTAATACGTTGGGGATCCACCGACGATAGCGGTCGGCAGAACAAAGCTCTCTCGAGCCAGCGAGTCAAGGAATGGCGTCGTGGGTCGATTGTAGCCAAGGAACCCAACGTGGTCGGCGCGGAGACAATCAACCGTGACGAAAACCACTGATCGCTTTGACACTGTCATCGTGCGAGTCCAGTTGTACTTTTACCGCTCAGTTTCCTTTTTGTCACCCCAACACTAACAACACGAGAGTCGGTGTCGTAGCTGCCAGTCTGCACGAGCTGCCAAAGGTCCTCATCGTGGACGTATAGTAGGTTGGGGTATTGTCGCTCCAGAACCGTCAAGAATTTGTCGAGCACTTGGAGGGTAGCGGTTCGAAAGTCTTGCAAGGTTGAGTGGAAGTTGATCGAATGGATCGAAACGATCACCGGGAGTTTCCGCTGAATGCACCTCGTCGCGGCCTCAACTGCGGCATCGAGAGAGAAAGACTCCTCGACCGCAGGCTCCAACTCCACCGAACGATAGATGTGCAAACCACCGTATCGATCAAAGTGTGGCGGGGCCAATAATCCTGCTCCGTTTTGAACCACCCTGATCCCATACTGAGCATAGACACGAAATGTATGGTGGTTGCCTCGATACCCGGGAGGACAAGCGGACCGTGGCACCGCCGAAAAACATTTCGCAAAAAATCCTACCGCAGCACCAATTTTTTTCTCCTGCTGCTCAAGGGACAGGAAATGATTATTTCCTGTCTGTTCGGGATCCCAATATTCGTAACCGATCCATGGCATTCTCCAGTAGATGTATGGCGTCCCTACATCCCACAGCTGATGCAACAGCGTACCCCGCGTTCCTTGATCGCTTACGTGACGTGCAACGGCCGCCTCCGAAAAATGAGTCGCACCGTGGAGCGCCGAGTAAAAAACGCCGGCCTGCATTCCTTCCCGGTACACTTCGAACAATCCCGGACGCTGCCAGCCATCGGGAAGACCGTCAGCTAAAGGTCGAAGCTCGATTCGGTTGCCGCCGCGCATTCTCGACAAATCCAGGTTCGCGGTGAGGAAATTCATTTCGATGCAAGCATGACGCCCAGAAGAATCTCGATGGCCTTTGAGGAGTCGGATGACTGCGTTCAGATCGTCTGCAGTCTCGAGAGTGTAGAAGTCATAGGGATGCTGCCCCAGTTGCAGACCAGTGGCGGTCAGCTGGTCAAACCCCTCGCGATCCCGTAATCCTACCCGACCCCAATCGTCGCTCTGCAAAAGGACTAGGGGTCGATCGAAGAAAAAGCCTTCGATGGGCAGAAAGGTTTTCGCCTTCTCCCACAGATTAGTGGCGAACGTCAAGATTCACCTATTTCACTTTTCCGCGAGGACGCTAAAGTTCCCCGATGCTTCATTATTCGTAGTCCGTACAGCGCGATCGGCTAATCGGCCAACAACGTTAAGAATAGGAACCACCGTCCATGTCGTAAGTTTTCGGGGGACCGCAAATTTTGCAAACATCGTCAGGCAAACCGCGCACGCCCGGCTGAAGCCTGCAATGCTAGAACCCTCTGGGACGATTTCGACGCGACGGAAGTGTCTCAACACATAACGCAGGCCATTCGGCAAAAATCGCCAGCGTTCCTCCTCCGCAATACGGGGGTAAAACGATGCGAAGCTCAACAGCGCGGCGCCAGCCGGCTTAAGAACGCGATGGATCTCAAGCGCTGCGATCGATGGCTCGGCGAAGTATTCAAAAACTTGGGTACAGATGACGATGTCAAAGGCTTCGGAACGCAGCGGCAACGCTTCGGCGCTTCCTCGCACATCGACAAGAGGGGATTGCTGGATGTCAAGCGCGGTATAACTGCGAAACCGTCCTTCTAGCAACGAGCGATAGGGCTGAATTCGTCCCCCTACGTCCAACACCGTGATGTCCTTTTCATCGCGCGCTTCGATCCATCGTGAAAAGATCTCGCGCCTCCGAGAAAGGACCAGATAATTCGGATTCGTGAGTGAAGGGTGAAGACGCTCATGCCCCTGGCGCCTCACGAACTCCAGCGTCTCCATCTTTCAATTACTCCGATTGCGATGCAGAAATCGGCCGGCAAGATCTATTGTCTTAGACATATCCGAGATCGCGCAGACGTTGCTCCACCATCTTTTGTTCATCTTTGTCCAATTGCGCCGTGGGATCGACTAACGATTCCTTTAACAGGAATGTCAAAAGATCCTCTACTGAAGCGAACGTAGCCGCATATTTCTGTTCGACCGCTGCACAAAGGGCCTCGTGCAGTTGAACATTCCGCCAATCTGACATGTTAAGAGCTCCCCATTGCTTTCTGAAAATTACCGCGCAGCCGTCCACGAATCGCGTTTAAGACGAGGCGATCGTCATTGTCCAAACCGATCAAGAGCATCCCTCCCACGAAAACGATGTACGACGTAAGCAATGCTCCCGCAACCACCAGCCAACGATGATGGAAGTCTGTCATGCCGATTCGCATAGCCATGATAATCCCGAGCATGATGACGACCGGAAACAAGAGTCGAACATAGGTTCGATTGTATGGTGACAATCCCAGAACCCTCCGCACTTCGACCAAATTCCAGAGGTTGGTGCCGGCATTTGTAACAGCCGCTCCGATCGCTGCCCCCAGGATCCCGAGCCTGGGAATCAAGATGATATTTAGCGTCAACATGACGACTGCCATCCCGATCTGCACCCGGAGTAACCGCCTTTGATTGCCCGACATCAGGAGCAGCATCCCGACCGAACCCACCCCACAACTCACCAATTGCCCCAGTGTGCCGAGCACAAGAATTGGCCACCCGCTTTCGAAGCTGCCCCCAAAAATTCCCATGATCGGCCGCGCGAATGCAATGACCACAGACGCCAGGGGCAAAGTCAGGCCGATGATCCATTTTGTTAGCGTCTGGAACAATCGGCTCAAGACTTGAAGTTCCTGACGTGCGTGAAGATCCGCGATGGTGGGCGCGAAAATCTGGTTCACAGACTGCAAGACCACGGCAACATAAACCACGATTGCGGCAGCGACGGAATAAATGCCGACCTCGCGAGGATTCAAATACGTGCCGATGAGAACCTTGTCCGAGTGAGAAAGGACAAACTTCAAGAAGTCGATTCCGAAGACTGTGGCAGAGAAATGCAATACCTCGCGGGGAAACGGTTCGAAACGAGGAGAGAGGTGCCGAGCTTCAACCGGGGTGAGCCGACGCGCAACCACCAGTAAAATGATCAGGATCGTGACCGCTGTGATCAACTGCGCGGATAAATACTCACCAAGACCTTTACCTCGCAGAGCAAAGAATGTAATCGTGAGCACGATGGTTAATGTGACGCCGACAAAATTGTTGATGATCGCCCTACTCGATACGTCGCGATACCCGACTAACACTTGGCTCCAAAAGTTAGTCAGCGCTCCCAGAATCATGATGGCTGCGAAGAAGGCGAGGTACGGGCCCAGAGTTGGCGAGTGATAAAATTTCTTCACCAGCCAAGGACCGACCAGCACAATAATCCCGCCAAGGAAAATGTTGAGAGCGAGCAGCAGCACAGTGCTTTTACCGACGAAGCTTCGCAAACCTTCGTAGTCTTTGCGAGCCCGGTAGGCAGCTACGAAACGCACAGCCGCCTGCGGAAGACCAAGAGCGCCGAAAATACTGAAGAGCCCTACGACGGTCATTCCCAGTGCGTAAAGGCCGAGGATCTCCGCTCCTAACACCCGAGCTAAATACACTTTGAACAAATAGCCGGCGATTGCAGTGAATACGGTTCCACCAAAGAAAACGAGTGAGTGCCGGGAGATATGGCCCATCTGTGAGCGAAACTGCTGCGTTTCCTCAGTTGCAGCGACGGGTTCGGGCAGCATATCGGGCGTGGATGACATGGTCAGATTAGGGATATCTGTTCATTTGAGTCTAAATCAGAGCTGCCTGCATGCTGCGGAAACGCGGTGAACAAAGCTTCGAGGTCTAAAGCGTTACGAAAGAGTTTTGCTTCTGCCCCTGTATTGAGCCAACCCGTTCGACCGTTCGCCAACCCATTGTTTTTCTGGCAACCATCGAATAGCGGTGTAGAAATCCCACCTTCACTATGCCTCGCACTGAAGATTCATTCGTTCTCGCACTGAATATCCAAGGTTGCGTGCCTTGCGCGAGGATTCGACGCGCCAAGAGGCTGGTGGCGAATCCATAATACCCGTGCCCCCTAAAAGCCTGAGGGGTCCAACAATCAAAAATCATGATCGCGCCTTCCGAGGGGGCTGTCAGGCGTACCGACAATTCGTCCATGACGAAACCCTGGAATGGCGCTGTCCAGCCGAAATGCACGGGCGTACGGTCACGGTCGACAAGAACGAAGCCTCTTGTCTCGCGTTCTTGAGATCTCAGCCTGCGCGCAGCGCGAAGCAAATACGTCAGCGTCTCGCTATCTTCTTCGTTGCGCATTGCGGCACGGGCCAGTGTTTGAAGGTCGAGCGTGCGCAAGACGAGGTCATCTGACATCGGCAGGCGTCCGAGGGCCTCTTGCTCATCCCATTCGTAGAATTCCACCTGCTCACGGCTCGAGACGAGTCCGCTCAATCTTTTCGTACTCCAAAGTATGAAATCGCGTGGACTGCCCGTACGCATCCGCTTTCGCACCGCCAAACCGCGCGAAACAATGCCGCGAGCCAGTCTCTCTGCTCGGGGAGACGCCTTAATCGTCTCGGCTAGCTTGAAGCGAGTCGCTACCGCTCTGTACCGTCGACGCGATGTCGTCAACGTCAGATGTCGCGTCTCACGAGATGCATTCGCAAAGCGTTCCTTGTAACCCTCAGCCCCAAGCCCAAGATCAACCACGTCCAGCGCAGGCTCATCGCAAGCCTCGATGATCATCTGTGACAACAGACAATACCCCGGCGAATGCTCTTCCACGCGACTGTCGAACGTCGGTTGATACCAAAACAGGCTTCTCTCGAATTGAAACCCGTAGTTCCAAGCGACGGCTTGGTCTCCAACCATTAACCGAGTCAGCACAAACGAATCCGCTTCGGCAAGCCTCTCGGCAAGCTCCGCCAGAAAGTGTCGTCTTTCAGATCGCACAAGATTGCTGATGCGTTGCGTGGCAAAAAAACGAGCAACATGCGCTTCATAAAATTCTGGAAGCGCCTCTCGAGCACCCAGTGCCGAACGGATACGCTCAAGACGTACTGGCGCATTTCGTCGCAGAAAATTGATGTTTCGGCGAAACATCTTTTTCTTGTCCAAGGCATGGCGAAGTTGCGCCCGCCCTTCACCCGTCCCCAGATT